>JAABUX010002518.1_pt1 | contig 25735 bp, 21 predicted proteins | sample 5561851 | NCBI WGS metagenome assembly JAABUX01 (sample SAMN10711883, study PRJNA513361) | rock metagenome | isolation source: Antarctica rocks | place: Antarctica: Victoria Land, Richard Nunatak red sandstone | collected 2016-01-03 | reverse complement strand
CTCCCTCCCGGTGTGAGGCGATCGGTTGGCTTGGTAACCCCGATTGTCCCGCGCCTAAGGTGCGGAGCCACCGTGTTTTCAGTTCAGAATCCTCAGTGGGGATGACTCAGCCCGGTAGCCGGTTGCATTCCGCCCGTCGTCTCCGAATAATATCGGAGACAACGCCGCCCGAGGAGTGCGACGCGATGACGATGCGACGGGACGCCGGGTTGATCGCGAGCTTCGCCGCCGCGATCGCGTTCGCCCCCGCGGGATGCGGGCGGGCCACGCCGGGGGCGGCGACGGTGGTCGTCTACTCGGCGCTGGACGAGGAGTTCGCGCGGCCGGTCCTGGACGACTACGCGAGGCGGGCGGGGGTCGACGTCCTCTCCAAGTTCGACGTCGAGAGCACCAAGACCATCGGCCTGACGAACCGGATCGTCGCCGAGGCGGCCCGGCCCCGGTGCGACGTGTTCTGGAACAACGAGATCCTCAACACGCTCCGGCTCGGGCAGAAGGGGCTGCTCGCCCCGACCCACCCCCGGCACGCCGCCGACCTGCCCTCCACCTTCAAGGCCAGGGACGGGACCTGGTACGGCTTCGCCGCCCGCGCCCGGATCTTGCTGGTGAACACGGCCCTCGTCGCCGAGGCCGACCGTCCCCGGGGGATCAAGGACCTGCTCGACCCCCGCTGGAAGGGTCAAATCGGGATCGCCAAGCCGTTGTTCGGCACCACGGCCACGCACGCCGCCTGCCTGTTCGCCGCCTGGGGCGACGAGCGGGCGTCGGCCTTCTTCCGCGGCCTCAAGGCCAACGGCGCCCAGGTGCTCTCGGGCAACAAGCAGGTGGCGACGGCGGTGGGCTCGGGCGAGATCGCCTTCGGCCTGACCGACACCGACGACGCGATGGGCGAGGCCCTCGCCGGCCGGCCGGTGGCGATCGTCTACCCCGACCGCATGCCCAACCAGCTCGGCACGCTGTTCATCCCCAACGTCCTGGCCGTCGTCAAGCACGCCCCCCACCCCGAGGCGGCCGAGGCCCTCGTCGACCACCTGCTCAGCCCCGGGGTCGAGGCGGCCCTGGCCGAGGGCCCGTCCGTCCAGATCCCGCTCCTGCGGTCGACCGAGGCCGCGGCCAAGGTCGAGACGCCCCGGACCGTCCACGCCATGCCGGCCGACTTCGAAGCCGCCGCGCGGATCTGGGATCGCGTGGCCGACTTCCTGGAGGCCGAGTTCGCCGGCCGCTGAGGCCACCTGACCGAAATCGATGACCCGATCGACAAGGAGAGCGGACCATGCCTGGACTACCCGGGCGACGGCGGCGGCCCGGCTTCACCCTGATCGAGCTGCTGGTGGTGATCGCGATCATCGCCGTGCTGATCGCCCTGCTGTTGCCCGCGGTCCAGGCGGCGCGCGAGGCCGCCCGCCGGGCGCAGTGCGTCAACAACCTCAAGCAGATCGGCCTGGCCCTGGCGAATTACGAGTCGGCCCTCGGCGCCCTGCCGATGTCGATGGCGATGGCGGGGACCGGCCAGGTCGTGGCGTACGACACCGGATGGAGCATCCAGGCCCGGCTCCTGCCGTACCTCGAAGGCGACGCGACGTTCAACGCGGCGAACATCGGCGTCTTCAAGGAAGACCCGGCCAACTCCACGGTCGTCTCCCTCACGATCGCCGCCTTCCTCTGCCCGAGCGAGGCCAGGACCCAGGCCTCCGTGCACGACTACGGCGTCGCCGGGGTCGTCAACTACGGCTTCAGCCAGGGCGATTGGCTCGTCTGGGGCGGCTTCAATGGCCCGGACAACCGCTCGGCCTTCGGGCCCAATCGGAGCCGTCGCCTGGCCGAGTTCTCCGACGGCCTCAGCCAGACGCTGGTCGCCTCCGAGGTGAAGACGTACCAGGCTGCCTCGAACTGCCGGCACACCACGCTCCCGTCCGTGAATAATCCGAACGTCATCCCCAGCCCCTCCGCCGACCCCTACACCGTCGCCCCCGAGTACGACAACGGCTCGTGCGTGACGCAGAACCAGTTCGAGTTCCACACCGAGTGGTCCGACGGCCACGTCCACACCTCCGGATTCACCACCGCCTGGCCGCCGAACAGGGCGATCCTCGGCCGGTCCGCCTACAAGGGGCTCGACCTCGACCTCAACGGCCGGAACGAGGAGGACGGCGGCCCGACCTTCGCCGCGATCAACGCCCGGAGCTACCACCCCGGCGGGGTCAACGCCCTCCACGGCGACGGCCACGTCCAATTCGTCAAGGGCACGATCGACGGCCGGGCCTGGCGGGCGCTGGGGACCGTCGCCGGGGGCGAGATCGTCTCGGCGGACGCCCTCTGAGCGGCCCGCCGGTCAGGTCGCGCGGCCGGCCGGGCCTTCGCCCTCGGGCCGGGTCTCGGGCATGGCCAGGCCGAAGAACGCGAGGGCCGCGGCGGCGATGGCCGAGAGGGCCAGGAACCCGGCGTCGAAGCCCGACCGCGAGACGATCACGCCGGTCAGCAACTGGCTGGCCGAGGCGCCCAGGCCGGTCGCGGTGGCCAGCGCCCCCTGCATCAGGTTGAACCGACCGGTCCCGCGCGTCAGGTCGGCGACGACCAGCACGCCCACCACGCCGAAGATCCCCGCGCCGATGCCGTCGAGGAGCTGGATCGCGACGAGCCAGCGGGGGTCGTCCGTCAGCGTGTAGAGTGCGCCCCGGACCGGCAGCACGGCGAAGCCGATCAGGAAGGTCGGCCGCCGCCCCCACCGGTCGGCGAGGCGACTGGCGGCCAGGGCCACCGGGATCATCACGAGTTGGGCCGCGATGATGCAGGCCGACATATAACCCGCCACGCCCCCGGTCATCCCCACCGTCATCTTCTGGCCGACCAGCGGGAGCATGGCCGCGTTGGCGAAGTGGAAGAGGACGATCGACGCCGCGAAGGTCGCGACCCGCCGGTCGCGGAACAACTCCCCGATCGCGACGGCCCGCGGCGCATCGGAGCCGGGGTCGTGGTCGCCCCCCCGGGCGAGTTCGTCGTCGACCTCGTCGCGGCGGATCAGGAGGGCCGAGGCGATCGAGCCGGCCGACATCGCGGCGATCAGGTAGAAGATCCCCTCGTAGGCGATGTGGTCGCCGATCAGACCCGCCAGGATCGCGGCGGCGACGTTGCCGGCGTGGTTGAACGCCTCGTTGCGGCCGGCCCGTCGCGACAGCCGGGCCCGGCCGACCAGCCCCAGGCTGATCGCCGCGATCGCCGGGGCGAAGATCGCCGAGGCCGCGCCGACGGTCGCCTGGGCGGCGAGGATGACCGGGAATGTGGGCGCCCGGACCATCGCCACCGCCCCCATCGCCACCAGGGCCGCCGCGGCGATGATCCACGACCGCTTCCGCGTCGTCCGGTCGATCAGCGCCCCGGCGGGCGTCTGCGCGATCACCGCGGCGACGCCCATCGCCGACATCGCCACGCCGATCCGCGACGGGTCCCAATGCCGGGTCGTCAGGTAGATCGCCAGGTAGGGCCCGAGCCCGTCGCGGACGTCGGCCAGGAAGACGTTCAGGGCGTCGAGGGCGCGGAGGCTCTGCCGGCCCGGTCGGGGCGTCCCGTCATCCATCGGTGATCCTCGCTCGGTTCGCGGGCGACGGCCCGGGCCGTCAGTAGTGGGTCAGGGCCAGCCAGGCGACGCCGACCAGGGTCGTCAGGATCGTCAGAGGGACGCCGACCTTGAGGTATTCGACGAACCCCAGGGCCGTGCCCGCCCGGCGGGCGCCCTCCACGACGATCAGGTTGGCCACCGAGCCGAGCACCGTGAGGTTGCCCGCCAGCGTGCTCGACATCGACAGCGCGAGCCACGCCTGCTCGCGGCGGTCGTCCGCCATCGCCGCCATCAGGGGCTTGAACAGCAGGACCGCCGGCACGTTGGAGACCAGGTTCGAGAGCACCACCGAGAGCCCGCTGACCATCACCACCGGCGAGTCGAGCAGGGCATGCCAGCGCTCGATCCCCCAAGTCCGGACCACCGTCACCTCGAAGGCGTGCACCACGACGAAGAGGCCGGCGAACATCACCAGCAGCGGCCAGTCGACCGCGTGGTAGACCTTCTCCGGGCGGACCCGCTCCAGGAGCAGGACGCCCGCCGCCAGCAGGGCCACCAGGGCGATCGGGAAGCCGGCGAAGAACAGACCCACCGTCGCCAGCGTCACGATCAGGCTCTTGACGAGGAGCCGGGGATGGACCCGGGGCGCCGGGGCGTCGTCGGCCGGGCCCTCGTCGTCGGCGGCCAGCGAGCCGCGATACACCAGCGCGACGACCGCGAAGGTGAGGACCAGCCCGATCGCCGCCACCGGGGCCAGCCTGGCGGCGAACCGGAGGTAGGAGATGTGCGAGAGCGAGCCGATGATGATGTTCTGCGGGTTGCCGGTGATCGTCGCGACCGAGCCGACGTTCGACGCCGTCGCCAGCCCGACGAGGTAGGGGATCGGCGGGCGCCTCAGCCGGCGGGCCAGGTCGAGCACCAGCGGTGTCAGCGCGACGCAGACCACGTCGTTGACCAGGAACGCCGAGAGCACGCCGGAGAGCGCGATCGTCACCGCCAGCAGAGCCGTCGGCGAGGCGAACCGCGCCGCGATCCGCCCGGTCGCGGCCGCGAAGAAGCCGGAGATCTGGAGGTGGGCCACGACGACCATCATCCCGAAGAGGAGGATCTCGGTCTCGTAGTCGACCGCCCGCGCCGCCTCGGGCAGGGCGATCGAGCCGGAGGCGAGCATGGCCGCGGCCCCGATCAGCGCGATCCCCGCGCGGTCGGTCCGCAGGCCGGGGATCTTGCCGATCGCCAGCGCCAGGTACGTCAGGCCGAAGATGGTCGAGACCGCGGGGATCGAGGCCGGATGCGTCGTCACGGGGGGGATTTCCTCAGGGGGTCGTCGAGAGGTCGGAGGTCACGGGCATCGGTTCGACCCGGCCGCCGTCGGGGAGTCCTTCGTGCTTCTTCAAGGTCTCGGGGACGAGCGCGACCACGATGGCCGTCGCGATCGCGCCGACGACGGCGAGGGCCAGGAACAGGCCGCGATAGCCGAGCGGCCCGACCGCGAAGCCGGCCACCGCCGGCCCGATCGCCGAGCCCAGGACCAGGCACGAGCCGACGATCACCTGGGCCTCGCCCGATCGCCTCGGGTCGGCCAGGCGGTCGGTCACCCAGGCCGCGGCCAGGACCGCGAAGAGGCCGTTGCCCAGGCCGTCGAGCGCCTGGTTGGCCACGATCAGGGACGGGCTCCGGAGCGTCGCCACCAGGGCCAGCCGGACCGCCATGATCGACCAGCCGGCGATCAGGAGCGGCTTCCGACCCCAGCGATCGGCCAGCCAGCCCGCCGGGCGGACCACGATCATCCAGGCCACCATGCTCACGGCGAAGGCATAGGCCAGCATCCGCTCGGGGGCGTGCAGGTCGCGCTTGAGGTACAAGCCGAGGTAGACGCCGCCGGGGGCGTTGGCCGCGTGATACAGCACCATCGCCGCAGCGAACGCCCAGAGCCCGGCGTCCCTCGGCAGGCGGAATCCGCCCGGCTTCGAGGCCGCGTCGGGCCGCCCGCCTCGATCGTCGCCGGGCTCTTCCGGCTCGCGACGGCCGCCGGGCTCGTGGATCAGGAGGGCGAAGCCGACGGCCAGGCATTGCACGACGAACAGGGGGGCGAGGATCGACTTGACTCCCCCGCTCCGCTCGGCCATCCAGGAGCCGACCAGCGTCATCAGGACGATCCCGATCGGCTTCCAGAACCGGAGCGCGCCGAGCGCGGTGCCGACCTTCCCCTCGGGGGCGAGGGCGGCGGCCTCGGCGCCGGAGAGGCTCTCGACCACCGCGCGGCCGATGCCGTTCTCGGCGAAGAGGACGACCAGGAAGCCGACCCAGACCAGCCCTTGGGCCCCCCGGAGCAGGAACGTCGAGGCGGCCACCGTCGCCAGGGCCGCGACCAGGAACGGCTTCCGCCAGCCCAGCCGGTCGGACCAGAGCCCGACCGGGAATTGCGCCAGGCCCGCCACGGCGGCCAGCGTCGAGATGATCCCGATTGCCCGGTCGGAGAGGCCCTCCTGGCCGAGGTAGAGCGGCAGGTACGGCAGCGTGAAGCCGATCCCCGCCATCCCGAAGAAATAAGAGCCGTAGAGGCCGATCCGGTTCCGCAGGTCCATCGATCCCGATCCTCCCGAGGGGGGCCCGCCCCCCGACCCCAGCGGCCGGGGGGCGATCGCTCGCATCACCGCCAACTCCCGCGCCGATCTCCGAAATGGTCTCCACCGGCTTGATGCGATGGGGATCGGTCGGCGCGGGCCCGCGTCACTCGATCGGCGGCGGGATCTCGCCCTCGGCCCCGGGACGCTCGCGCTTCTCCTTGGGCTCGGGCTTCTCCTTGGCCTCGCGCTTCTCCTTGGGCTCGGGCTTCTCCTTGGCCTCGGGCCGGTCGCGCTTGGCCTTGGGCGGCTCGGGGCGGTCGCGCCTCTCCTTCTTCTCGCGCTTCTCCTTGGGCTCGGGCCGGTCCTCGGGGTCGGCGGCCCGGGCGAGGTGCTCGGGGACGTGGGTGAGCGCCTCGGCGGCCCGGGCGAGCTCGCCGGCCCGCTCGCGGCGGGCGGCCACGGCGTCGCGGCGGGCGGCGTTGTAGAGGTCCTTGGCGGCGTCGAGGTAGAACTTGCCGTCCTGCCCGCCGGCCTCGTCGCGGAGGTCGGCGATCCGGTCGTAGGCGTGGCGGAGGTCGCGGCGGGTCCGCTCGTCCTCCCCTTCGGGCCCGCCGACGGCCGGGGGCGGGGGCAGGTCGTTGTCGAGGTCGAACGAGGCGGCGTTGCGGGAGTGGTCGACGGCGCGGGCGAGGTCGTGGGCCGCGGCGCCGTACTCGCGGGCGAGCCGATCCTGCCCCTTCTCCTCGGCCTTGATGGCGTCGCGGTAGAGCTTGGTCGCCCGCTCGGTCCAGTCGCGGAGCCGCTCCTCGGGCCGGCCGGTGTTCCGGCCATCCGACCGGACCCGGCGGAGCAGGTCGTAGGTCTTCTTGAGGTCGCCCCCGGGCCCGCCCGGCTCCTTCTTCTTGGCCTTGTGGGGCGGGGGCGGCTCGTCGGCGGTGGTCGGCGTCGGCATCGCGGCGGCCAGGGCTGCGCCCAGCAGGCTCGTCGCACCGAGGGCCACGATCTTGAGTAACATCATGGGTCCAGCTTCCCTTCGGTCTTCGTTTCCCCGGAATTGGCGAATCTCTTCGCCTCGATTGGGGTCCAACGCACGGGCCGTGCCGACGCAAAAATCGCCGGAAAACGGCTGATTTTCGCGTCGCGACCCGTCCCGGAGGGGTAATCCCGGGCGGAATCCCCCCAATCGCGAGGGGGGATTCCGCCCGGGCCCGGCGATCCGACCCGCGACGGGCAGCCCGGAGACCGGGGAGGCGGGGACTCCCGGCCCGGAAAGCGCCGGGGCCCGGCCCGAATCGCGATCCCGATCCGGGCCGGGCCCGCCGGTTGCTTGAGGAAGGAGCGGAGTCGACGACGATCGAACCGGGAGGTTGCCGCCGATGCGCGTTCCGTTGAGGGTGCAGGTCGGGGCGGTGGTGGCCCTGTTCGTGGCCGCGCTGGCGTCGCTCTGGACGACCGGGGCGATGGTCGTGGCCCGCGAGGGCCGGCGCGTCTCGGCCGGCGACGTCCTGGCCAGGGCGGGCGAGGCGCTGGCGGACCGGGGCCGGGGGGTCTTGGCCACGGTGCTCCGCTGGCCCAACTATCTCGACCGCCGCGAGTGGGACGACCTCGGCGGACGCCTGGAGCGGGAGGCGGCCCGGTCGCTCTCGGCCTTCGACGGCGTCGAGGGGGGCTACTTCCTCCGCGACAGCAAGCGGTTCCTCGGGGCCGTGGCCCCCGGCGGCGCGAGGAAGAAGCACGACGGCCGCCAGGACGACCACGGCCCGCCCCCCCGCGAGGTCGACCTGATCGAGATCCAGGCCGACGCCGCGATCCGCCGCGACGAGCCCCGGTTCGTCGTCGAGGTCGTCCCGCCGGGGACCGTCGCCATCCGGACCGCCCCGGTGGTCGTCGACGGCCGGGTCGTCGCCGCGACCTGGACCATGACCCGGCTGGTCGACCCGCTGTTCGTCGACCGCTCGATGCAGGGCTACCAGCTCGCCGCCGGGTTGGCCCTGGGCGGGATCGCGCTGGCGCTGGGCCTGACGGCGGGCCTGGCGCGGACGGTGAGCCGCCAGTCGGCCGAGCGCGGCCGGCTCCAGGCCGAGCTCCGCCGCTCCGAGCGGCTGGCGGCGATGGGCAAGCTGCTCGCGGGGGTGGCTCACGAGGTCCGCAACCCCCTGGCCGGCATCCGCTCGACCGTCCAGCTCTGGCGGCGCGGGATCGGGCCGGACGTCGAGTCGTCCGACGACCTGCTCTCCGAGGTCGACCGCCTCGACGGGATCGTCGGCCGCCTGCTCCAGTTCTCCAAGGCCGACGCACAGGAGCTCTTCCCGGCCGACCTCAACGCCGTCGCCGCCGAGGTGGCCCGGCTGGCCCAGGCCGCCGCCGAAGGTCAGGGGATCGCGGTCGAGCTGGCCCTGGCGGCGGGGCTCCCGCCGGCCCTGATGGCCCCGCCGGGCGTGGTCCAGGTCCTCCGCAACCTCACGGCCAACGCGATCCAGGCCATGCCCGACGGCGGCCTGATCCGGATCTCGACCCGGCTCGACCCGGCCCGAGGGCGGGTCGAGGTCGAGGTGGCCGACACCGGGCCCGGCCTCGCGCCCGAGGCCCTCGGGCACCTCTTCGAGCCGTTCTACACCACCAAGCCGAGCGGGACCGGCCTGGGCCTGGCCATCGCCCGCGAGATCGCCTTGGCCCACGGCGGCGAACTCGCCGTCGCCCCCCGACCCGTCGGCACCGGCGCCGCGTTCACGCTCTCGCTCCGGACCGCCGCCGCCGCCTTCCGGGCCGCCGACGGGCGATCCGAAATCGAAAATGGTTCCTGGGTGATGGGCCTAGGAGTTACGCAGACCAAGACCTGACCACCAATCGACCTGAAGGAGGCCGTCTGCGTCGGGCGGGCCGAGTGGAGCGAGGCCCACCCGACGCAGAGTGCCGATCCTGGCGATGGAGCAGGGTTGGTCCTGGTCAGCCGCATAATTCTTACAACCTCCACCGATGACTCTTTGTCACTCTTGAGAATGATCGCCGGATAGCGAACGAGCGAGGACCGCCGATGCCCGACCCGACCGACCTGATCCTGGTGGCCGACGACGACCGGACGATCCGCCGCAACCTCGCCCGCCTGCTCGAGTCCGAGGGCTTCCGCGCCTCCGAGGCCGCCGACGGCGAGGAGGCCCTGGCCAAGATCCGCTCGGAGTCGCCCGCCGCCGTCCTGCTCGACCTCAAGATGCCCGTCCGCGACGGCCTGTCCGTCCTGGCCGAGTTGGGCGGGCCCTTGCTGCTCGACCTGCCGGTGATCGTCATCACCGCCTTCGGCGGGTCGGCGCCGGCCATCGAGGCGATGCGGCGCGGGGCGTACGACTACCTGAGCAAGCCGTTCGACCTCGACGAGGTGCTCCTCACCCTCCGCCGGGCCCTCCGCCAGCGGGCCCTGGCCGCCGAGGTCCGCCAGCTCCGACTCCACGCCGAGGCCGACCCCGAGGCCGAGGCCGACGACGGGCCCGCCGTCGAGCCCGAGCTGATCGGCGAGGGCGCCGCCAGCCGCGAGGTCTTCAAGGCCATCGGCCGGGCCGCCGCGACCGACGCGCCGGTCCTGATCGTCGGCGAGAGCGGGACCGGCAAGGAGCTCGTCGCCGCGGCGCTGCACCGCCACTCCGCCCGAGGGCCCGGCCCGTTCATCGCCGTGAACTGCGGCGCCCTCAGCGAGGCCCTGATCGAGAGCGAGCTCTTCGGCCACGAGCGCGGGGCCTTCACCGGGGCCGACCGCCAGAAGCCGGGCCGGTTCGAGCGGGCCGCGGGCGGGACGATCTTCCTCGACGAGGTGGGCGAGCTGCCGATGTCGGCCCAGGCGAAGCTCCTCCGCGTGCTCCAGCAGGGGGAGTTCGAGCGGGTCGGCGGGACCGAGACCCTCCGGGCCGACGCCCGCGTGGTCTCGGCCACGCACCGCGACCTGCCCAAGGAGGTCGCCGCCGGCCGGTTCCGCGAGGACCTGTACTACCGGCTCAACGTCGCCCGGATCGCGATCCCGCCGCTCCGCGACCGCCCCGAGGACATCGCCCCCCTGGCCGAGCACTTCCTCCGCCGGGCCGAGCGGAGATACGGCTGGGCGGCGCTCTCGCTCTCGCGCGAGGCCCTCCGGGCGATGCGGGATCGCCCCTGGCCGGGCAACGTCCGCCAGCTCGAGAACACCCTGTCCCGCGCCGCGATCGCCTCGCGAGGCCGGGCCATCCTGCCCGAGCACCTCGACCCCGAGGAGGCGGCCGACCCGGCGATCCCCGCCGTCGGCGACCACGCCGACCCCATCCCCCTGCATGCCCTCCTGGCCGAGGTCGAGCGCCAGGCGATCCGCCGGGCCCTGCTCGCTTGCGGGGGCAACCGCACCAGGACCGCCGAGCGCCTCGGCATCAGCCGCCGCCAACTGTTCGACAAGATCCGCGACTACGACCTCCACCCCTGAGCTGGGCCGTCGCGGGCCGGGGCCCCTCGCCCTCCGTCCGGGCGAGGGGGCACGAACCTGGCGGGGCGATGGCCGGATCAGGCCGCGCGCCTGGCCTGATCTTCGTCGACCTCGGACTCGGACCCGGCGCGGTCGATCCCGAGGTAACGGTCCCAGAACTCGGCGCCGGTCAGGCGATCGAACGAGGCCCGCCATTCCGCGGAGACGCGGCCGTGGGTCCGCCAGAGCCGCAGGGCCGACCTCAGCCCGTGCTTCATGGTCTTGAGGAACATCTCCCTGGACCGCCGGAAGACCCGGTGATTCTCGGCGTGCCAGTCCTCGACGGCGACGACCTCGGACAACGAGAGGCACCACCATCGCGAGTAGTCGTCGTGGATGACGTAGCCGGGCTGGGCGTCGGCGGGCGGGCTGGGCCGCGTCAACTGGGCGAGGAAGCAGCGGATCAGGTGCCGCCGCCGCTGCGTCGGCGTCACCGGGGGCGACGCCGGCCGGACCAGGGGCAGGCAGCGGGTGCGGGGGACGCTCTCCTGGGGGATCTCCCGCCTCAGCGCCAGCAGCTTGCGGTGGAACGTCTGGGGGTCGGCCTCGGCGATCTCCGGCCCCCGGGCGTAGTCGTCCGCCGCCTCGCAGAGGATCGCCGCCTCGTAATAATTGAGCGACAGGAGTTGCATGGTCATCCGCCGCAGGAACGTCTTGACGACGTGGGCCGGCGAGAGCGGGGCGTGCACGGAGGTGAGCACCAGCATGTTCCGGAGGTCGTAGTAGGCCTGCCAGCCGCCCCGCTTCAGGTAGAACGGCTCGTGCCAGATCCCCAGGCCGGGGACGGTGGCGGTCGTGATCCCGGCCCGGTAGAGCCGAAAGCCGAACTCGACGTCGTCGCCGCGGATGAAGAGGGGCATCGGCAGGCCGACGCGGTCGACGAGCCGGAGCGGGAACGCGAAGAACCACCAGGCGTTGTAGTGGGTGTAGTTCACCTCCAGGAACGGCGCGAGCGAGGCCGAGGCCTCGGCGTGGAGGCGGTGGATCGGGGTCTTGACGCCGAGGGTGCCGGGGTCGAGCATCGCCCCCGACTCGTAGACCTCCATCGGCCGGAGCAGGTCGAGCATCTGCCCGCCGACCCCCATGTCCTGCCTGGCCAGGGACTGGAAGGCGGCCGCGCGGAAGACGCTCTCGGGCTCGGTGACGGCGTCGTCGTCCATCAGCAGCATGTGCGTGGCGCCGTCGATGGATCGGGCCTCGATGATCGACCGGGTGAATCCGCCGGCCCCGCCGAAGTTGCCCTGCTCGACGACCTGGAGCTTCCCGCCCGCGGACCCCGCCACGTCGTCGAAGGCGGGATGATCGCGGACCTTGGAGGTGCCCTGGTCGACGACGACGACCCGCTCCAGGACCGCGGCGACGTCGGGGTCGTCCAGGAGGCTCCGGACGTTGTCCAGGAGGAACTTCTCGCGGTTGAACGTGCAGTACCCGGCGACCATCCTCATCGGCTCCGCCTCGACGTCGACCGCCAGCCACTCCGCCCGCTCCAGGCGGACATGCGTGGACCGCGCGATGATGTCGAAGTGGAGGGCGCCCAGCTCGCGGAAGTGGAGGCTCGGCTCGAGGACTTCCAGGAAGATCTCGTCGTCGTCGGCGTCGAAGTCGACCGACTCCAGGGCGCTCAGGCCCGTCGCGAGGGTCCGGCGGAGCAGGAGGAGCGTCCCCTTGCCGGTGAGCCGGAGCCGGAGCCGGAGCCGGCCGAGCCGGGTGTAGCGCCGCCAGTAGGCCTCGAAGAAGGTGTTGAAATAGGTATCCGTGATCAGCTTGCAACCCCGCCCGATCCAGATCGAGAGGCGGTCGGGGGGCTCGGGGTCGAGGACCCGGCTGTCCTGGGGCCGGTCCAGCCGGTAGTAGAGCGGCTGGAGCCGACGCTCGGCCGGGAAGACGCACCGCTGGATGACGTGGTCGGTCATTGTCCTCGCCCTCAGGCGGCCTCCCCGTGGGCGCGGGCGAAGAAGGGGGTGATCTGCCCCCTGAACGTCTTCAGCGCCGCGCCGATGGCCTGGTGCATGTCGAGGTACTTGTAGGAGCCGAGCCGCCCGCCCAGGATGAAGTTGGGCTCGAGCCCGGCCATCTCCTTGTAAGCCTCGTGCGTCTTGCGGTCACTCGGCGTGTTGATCGGGTAGTAGGGCTCATCGGCGCGCGAGGCGGACCGAGAATGCTCGCGGTACAGGACGGTCTTGCCCGGGCGATAGGTCCGCTCGGGGTGGAGGTGCTTGAACTCGTGGACGCGGGTGTAGGGCACGTCCTCGTCGGCGTAGTTGACGACCGAGGTCCCCTGGAAGTCGTCCACCGCGACGACCTCCTTCTCGAAGTCCAGCGTCCGCCACCCCAGCTCGCCGGCCCGATAGTCGAAGTAGCGGTCGATCGGCCCGGTGTAGACGATCAGCTGGCCGGGCGAGAGCTGGCGACGCAGCTCGAAGAAGTCGACCCCGAGCCGGACGTCGATCAGCGGCGAGGCGACCATCTTCTCGAAGATCGCGGTGTAGCCGTCGACCGGCAGCCCCTCGTAGCGGTCCGAGAAGTAGCCGTCCTCGAAGGTGAAGCGGACCGGGAGCCGGGTGATGATCCCGGCCGGCAGCTCCCTCGGGTCGGTCTGCCACTGCTTCTTCGTGTAGCCCTTGATGAAGGCGTCGTAGAGCGGGCGGCCGATCAGCGAGACCGCCTTCTCCTCCAGGTTCGCCGGCGTCGCGCAGCCCTCGGCGGCGGCCTGGCCGGCGATCAGCTCGCGCGCCTCGCCGGGCGACATGAAGCGGCCGAAGAAGCCGCAGATCGTCGCCAGGTTGATCGGCATCGGGTAGGCCTTGCCCCGATGGACGGTGACGACCTTGTGGCGATAGGCGGTGAAGGCCGTGAAATTATGCAAATACTCCCAGATTTCCTCGCTGTTGGTGTGGAAGAGGTGGGAGCCGTATTTGTGATATTCGATGCCCGTCTCGGGGTCGGTCTCCGAGTAGGAGTTGCCGCCGATGTGGGGGCGACGCTCCAGCACGCAGACCTTCCGGCCCAGCAGGTTGGCCGCCCGCTCCGCGATGGTGAGGCCGAAGAAGCCGGCCCCGACGACGATGAGATCGAAGTCTTTCAGGCTCATTCCCGTGGGTCCTCGACGGTCGGTGATCGGTCTGGTCCGTGACGGATCGCGGCCGGCGGCGGGAGGCCCCGGGGCCCTTCGGGCCGGGCGCCGCCGTCGTCGTCCTGGCGCGGGCGGATGCCGCCGCTCAGGTGCGCAGATACGGGCGCGAGATGGGGTCGCCGACCTCCCAGCCGAGGTAGCGCTTGTCCATGACCAGGCCCGGATGACCGTCGCGGTCCTTGCGGACGATCGTCACGCCCGGGCACCGCTGGTTGGGCAGGGCGTGCCGCGGCGAGTCGAGGGTGATCCCCTGGAACCGCGGGTTGGCCAGGAGCTGGCGGACCGCGGCGCCGACGCCGTCGAAGAACAGCGAGTCGTGCAGGAGGATCGTCCCGCCGACGTTCAGGAGCGGCTCGTAGAGCATCAGCTCCGTCATGATCGTGTCGTAGTGGTGGTCCGAGTCCAGGACCAGCATGTCGAACCGGGTCTTCGTCAGGTACAGGTCCGCGAAGGCGTCCTGCGAGAGCTGGCGGCGGAGCGTGACGAAGGGCTCCAGCCCGGTGCCGGACCAGACCTGCCCCTCCTGCGGCGTCGGGTCGATCGTGATCACCCGCCGGTCGCCGCCCAGCGAGGCCAGGGCCGACGCGATGCACGCGGTCGAGTACCCCTTGAAGGTGCCCGTCTCCAGGACGAGCCGGGGTTGGAGCAGCAGGACGAGCGAGTGCCAGAGGCGGCCCACCTCGAGCTCGACGCTGGCGAAGGAGACCGAGCCGTTCTCGCGCCAGCCGCCGATGGACCGCTCGTAGCCGGTCTCGTAATCGAGGATCGCCCCGTGGACCTGCGCGTGATTGGCCGAGGGAATCCCTTCCATCAGTATCACCCCTGACGATAAGTTGTAGCGGGTAAATGCCTTTCAAAACCGATGCGTCATGTGTTGTTGCGTCCGGGGTGGTCGAGGCGCGGCAACCTATCACCAAGGCGTCCGGAAATCAAGGCCTCTTGCCGGCGTGGGCCCTCGACCCGGGCGGCCCGTCGCGGCCGGCTTCAGCGCTCGCCGCAGGCCGAGAGTGCCATCAGGGCGAAGCCGGTCCCGGCGTGGGTCAGGTAATGGGCGTGATCGAGGCTCGGCGAGCGGGTGAACCACCTCCCGGAGGCGCGCTGGTGCGTCTTGAGCCAGGCGATCGCCCGGCGGATCGGCGCGGCGTCGGCGGGCATCCCGGACCGGCGGAGGACGTAGACGACGTATCCGGTCCCGTAGCCGTCGGAGGGGGCGTCCTCGGGGTTCGCCGTGCCGTCGCGCCGCCCCCAGCGGCCGAGCGAGGTGAGGCTCCAGCCGCCGTCGGGACGCTGGGCCGCGAGGAGGTCGGCGACCGTCTCCTCGCGGCCGTCGCGATCGATCAGCCCGTCGAGGCCGGTCGAGGCCCAGAGGAGCAGGGCCCGGTGGTGGAGGTTGGGGGCGGGGTTGGACCGGAGGTAGCCGCGGAGCTTCTCGACGCCGCGCCGGGTCGCGTCGGTCGCCTTGTAGTCGTCGGGGGCGTGGCCGACGGCGACGGCGGCCAGGGCCGTCCCGTAATAGTCGTCGTCCTCCGAGGGGGGCAGGTCGCAGTCGAACCAGTTCCAGCCGCCGTCGGGGCGCTGGATCGTCCAGATCCGGTCGAGCGCGGCGCGGGTGAGCGGGTGGAGCTTGCCGGTCGACGCCGCGTCGTTGAGCGCCAGGGCCGCGGCGGTGGCGACGACCTCCCCCTCCGCGATCGGCCGGGCCGACTTCTCCGGCCGGTCCCAGCCGGCGGCGCGGCCCTCGAAGAACGCGCGGACCTCCCGCATCTCGGGCGACTCCGGCCCCTTGACCATCGGCCCGGCCATCATGTGGGCGTAATTGGTGTGGCAGGTCCCGCACTTCCGCTCGCGGGTCCAGGCGACCGAGACGGCGTCGAGGAACCGGGCGCCACGCTCGACCGAGAACCGCTCGGCCATCGCCTCCCCGTCCGAGTTGGGCCCCGGCCTCGGCGTCGGGTCGCCGCCCCGGGCGGAGATCGGCCCGAGCAGGACCAGGAGGGACAACAGGATCAGTCGTCGCGACATGGACGGGAGCCTCCGCGGGGTGGACGGGAGTCGGCCGGCGCCCATCCTACCGCCGGCCGACGGTGCCGTCTCCCTGCGGGTCACGCCCGCCGCATCGCGTCCGGGCCCTCCGGCTCAGGGCACCGGCGCGGGCGTCCGGCCCCAGGGCTCCAGGAACCGGAGGAGTTCTCGGTTGACGAGCCCCGGTTCCTCCTCGTGCGGGAGGTGGCCGCAGGCGGGTATCGAGAAGAACTCGACGTGCTCGGCCATCTCGGCCCAGATCGCGCGGAAGTCCCACATCTTGCCGCCGGCCTCGAACTCCTCGCCCCCAGAGCGCCAGCGTCGGGCACCGGATGGGCGTGTCCCTGTCCTGCTCGTCCTGGGCGACATCCTCCCGCCCCGCCCGGTAGTCGTCGAAGGCCCCCCGCAAGGCGCCCGGCCTGGAACAGGCGGCGACGTAGGCCGCGATCTCTTCGGGCCGGAACAGCTCGGGGTTGTCGCACCAGCCGGAGAGGATGGTGCGGAGCCAGATCTCCTCCCGGCCGGCGATGAGGGCCTCGGGGAGGTCCGGGACGGTGCTGAAGAGGAACCACCAGTGGGCCCGGGCGACCGTCGCGTCCATCCGCTCGAAGATGACCCGCGTGGGGATGTTGTCCATCACGACGAGGCGGTCGATCGCCTCGGGGTGGTCCTTGGCGAACCGGGTCGCGACGCGGGCCCCGCGGTCGTGGCCGACGATCGGGGCCTTCTCGAAGCCGAGCTGCCGCATCAGCTCGCGGACGTCGCGGGCCATCGTCCGCTTGTCGTAGCCGGACGCCGGCTTCTCGGTCTCGCCGTAGCCGCGGAGGTCGTGCGCGACCACCCGATACCGGGCGGCAAGCGCCGGGATCTGATGCCGCCAGGCGAACCAGGTCTCGGGGAACCCGTGGAGCAGGACCACCGGCGGCCCGTCCCCGGACTCGACGTAGTGCATCTTGATCCCGTTGACCCGCGCCTGTGATGCTTGACGTCCCGGAATTCCATCCTCGCCCCCTTCCCGAGCTGATCGATCCGTTCAAGCCGGCCGGAGATCGCGCGGCAGGGCCCGTGCGATTCTCGTGCCCGCGGCGGGGCGGGGGCGAAGATGCCCGGGCGTCGGGTGGCGGGTGGCGGGTGGCGGGTGGCGGGTGGCGACGGGGGGGTCCGCGACCGGCCCGGGGTTTGCAAACTGCTCGACCCTGCTTCCTTATCGATCTTCACGATTGCGGTCATGGAGCACCGCCCGGGGGGATGTCCTCCCGGGCCCATGCCGCCCGGAACGGAGTCATCAGGCGATGTATCGGATCACGTTCGCGACCCTCGTCTTGGCCACGGCGCTGGCACCGACCCGCCCCGCCGCGGCGGGCCCCGTCTACGTCGCCCTCGGCGACTCGATCACCTTCGGCGAGACCGACCTCCAATACGTGAGGTCGAGCGGCGATCGCGGCTACGTCGGCAACTACGCCGACTACCTCGCCGCCCGGACCGGCATCCGGCCCGACGTGGTCAACCTGGCGATCGACGGCGAGACCGCCTCCAGCTTCAAGAACGGGGTAGGGCGCGTCCCCCCCGTGGTCGGGCGTACGGACGCCATCCTCGCGTCCGAGAACTCGCACTACGACCCCAACGCCCTCGTCACCCAGGAAGCGAAGTTCCTCTCGACCGTCGCCGCCGCGAAGGCCGCGGGCAATACGATCAGCACGGTCAGCATCACCCTGGGGTTCAACGACCTCTCCACCCTGGTGGGCATGCCCGCGTCGGCGGTGGCCCCCACGCTCGCGGCGTACCAGGCCGGCTACAGTGCCATACTCGCCGAGATCCGCCAGCAGCTCCCGAGCACGAACCTCCTCGTCCTGGGCTACTACAACCCGTTCCCCGCCAACCCGACCAGCCCGGCCGCCCCCATCTTCAACACCTACGGCACGCAGCTCAACGGGATCATCCGCGACCTGGCCGGGCAGTATGGCGGATCGTTCGTCGACACCGCACCGCCGTTCGTGGGGCATGAGGCGGCCTTGACCTATCTCGCGCAGATGCCGGCCGGCTCCTCCTCGCCGACCGTCGGCCCCTACGTCGGCCCCCTGCCGATCGGCAACGTCCATCCCAACGCCGCGGGCTACCAGGCGATCGCGAGCCAGGTCGAGGCCGTCCCCGAGCCGGCGTCGATCGTCCTCCTCGCGACGGGATGCCTCGCACTGCTCGTCGCGACCCGGCGTGGGCCGGTCGCCGCCTGATCGGACGGGTCCGACACGGCTCCGCCTCCTTCGACCACTCCCCCCTGGCCGTCGCCGCCTCGCCCCCCCGACCCGACCGATGGGGGCGGGGCCGAGGTCACGCGGGGGCCGCCGGCCGGCGGCGTCGCATCGCGACGCCGACGATACGGAATTGAATAGACGAACATCCAAATGACAGCTCCGTTGATGCGGGCTGGATTTGCGTCGGTCAGGTTCGATATCCTCGGGGTGGGTCGGGATGAACCGCCACTCCTCCACGGATCGAACCCCCATGATCGCTCGCAAGTTCGGCCCCCTCACGCTGGGCCTCTTGATGCTCGGTCTCGTGCCCGTCGCGGCCCACGCCGAGGACAAGGCCACGCTCCGCGCGCCCACGTTCGCCGAGTTGCCGCTCGGGGCGATCAAGCCGACCGGCTGGCTCAGGAACCAGCTCGAGATCCAGGCCAGGGGGCTCGGCGGCCACCTCGACGAGTTCTGGCCCGACATCAAGGACTCGGCCTGGATCGGCGGGAAGGCGGAAGGCTGGGAGCGGACGCCGTACTGGCTCGACGGCGCGATCCCGCTGGCGTACTTGCTCGACGATCCCGCGCTCAAGGCCAAGGTCAAGGCGTATGTCGACTACACGCTCGGGCATCAGGCCGCCGACGGCTGGCTCGGCCCGATCGGGGACAACGACCCGAACCACAAGCCCTACGACGTCTGGCCGCTCTTCGTCATGTTCAAGGCCCTGATGCAATACGAGCAGGCCACCGCCGACCCGCGCGTCGTGCCGGCGATGTTGAAGGCGTGCCGGAAGATCGACGAGGTCACGTCCAGGGCGCCGCTCGATAGCTGGGCGCGTTTCCGGGGGGCGGACCTGATCGTCGGCCTCCATTGGCTGCACGACAGGAGCGGCGACCGGGGCGTGCTCGCGCTCGCGGACAAGATCTACCAGCAGTCGTACGACTGGCGGGGCCACTTCGAACGCTTCGAGAAGTATCGCGAGAAGAGCACCAAGTTCGGCCTGGACAACCACGGCGTGAACAATGGCATGGGTCTGAAGTTCTCGGGCGTCCGCTACCGCCAATCGGGCGACCCGAAGGACCGTGACGCGATCGCCAACATGCTCCGGCAGCTCGACGCGTACCACGGCCAAGCCACCGGCATCTTCACCTGCGACGAGCACTACGCGGGGCGCAGCCCGTCGCAGGGCACGGAGCTTTGCACGGTCGCCGAGGCGATGTATTCGCTCGAGCTGGTCGAGGGCATCGCGGGCAACCTCGGCCTCGGCGACCGCCTGGAGAAGCTCGCCTTCAACGCGTTCCCGGCGACGTTCAAGAAGGACATGTGCGCCCATCAGTACGATCAGCAGGCGAATCAGGTGGTCGTCAAGGTCGCGGACCCCCGCGTCTACACGGACAACGGCCCCGAGTCGAACCTCTACGGCCTGGAGCCGAACTTCGGCTGCTGCACGGCCAACATGCACCAGGGTTGGCCGAAGTTCACCTCGCATCTCTGGGCGAGGACGGCCGACGGCGGGCTGGCGGCGATGGCCTATGCGCCGAGCATGGTCGAGATCGAGATCGGCGGCAAGCCCGTGCGGGTCGAGTTGAAGACGGACTATCCGTTCTCCGACGAGCTGACGTTCACGGTCCATGCGGCCGCGCCGACGACCTTCCCCCTCAGGCTGCGCATCCCGTCGTGGAACCGATCGCGCGAGATCGAGGTCAAGGGCCGGGGCTACTCGCTGGGCGTCTCCTCCGCCGGGTCCGGGGCGAAGGCCGCCGGGTCATCCGACACGATGCGGGTCGGTTTCGACGGGGCGGGCTCGTGCCTCCTCTCGGGGACCTGGGAGGGGATCACGACGATCCGGCTCCGCCTGCCGATGCTGGTGACGCTCTACCGGGGATTCAACGACGCCGTCGCCGTCGAGCGGGGCCCGCTCGTCTACGCCCTGAAGATCGGCACCGACTGGAAGAAGCGGAGGGGGACCGAGCCGTTCGCCGACTGGGAGGTCTTCCCGACCTCGCCGTGGAACTACGCGTTGCAGATCGACCGCGATCACCCCGAGAACTCGATCACCTTCGAGCCCCGGGCGGTGGGAGATCGGCCATTCTCCCAGGAGGGGGCGCCGATCCTGGCGAAGGTGAAGGGACGCAGGCTCCCGGGCTGGACCCTGGAGAAGAACGCCGCCGCGCCGCCGCCGAAGAGCCCGGCGACGAGCGACGGGGCGCTCGAGGAGTTGACGCTCATCCCCTATGGCTGCACCGACCTCCGCGTGACGGAGTTCCCGACGCTCGGGCCCTGATGGCGTGCAGGCCGAGGGCCGACGGCGGCGGGGGATTCGTGCCCGGGGCGGAGGCCTTACCTGGCGGGCCGTGGTCCGTCGGACGGCCTGCCCCCAGGACGCTCGGCGGAGACCTCGCACGACCGGCCGTCGGAGGTCACGGTCACCCGGCCGTGGTCGCCGGTCACGAAGACGCGCGAGCCCTCGGCCCCGTAGACCGCCGGCGTCTTGCTCCATCGCGCGTAGCGGCCGGAGGCGCTGGCGATCGTGACCTCGGGGTGGGTCGCCCTGGCGAAGGCCGCCGAGGCGTCGATGCCGTGCGCGGGGGCGACGAGCACGCGGCACCGGAGCTTCTCGGCGGGCACGCTCGGCAGGAGGAGTTCCTCCTGGTCGATCGTCTGGATGTCGCCCGGCAGGAGGAACACCACCGACCCGTGGGTGATCCGGAGGCCCAGGGAGTTGGCGTTCGGCAGGTAATGCACCGGCGTGTCGCCCTTCATCGGCCGATTGGGATTGGCCCGATAATACAGCCGGGGAGGCGCGAGGACCTCCACCTCGACCCGCCCATCGAGGTCGATCCGGTCGCCCGCTTGGGCGGCCCGATAGGCCCCGGGGGTCCGTCGGAACCGCTCGCGGAGGCGGTCGTAGGCGGCGATCTCGCCGTCGGGCTCGCCGGGGAAGGTGTAGCCCGAGTCGACCAGCCTGGGGATCTCCGCGTGATCGACGAGCCAGAGCAGGCCGCCGAAGTGGTCGTAATGGGCGTGGCTGATGAACACGCCCTCGATCCGGTCGATTCCCCTCGACTTGAGGTAGGGCAGCACGGTGTCCCGGCCGGCGTTGTAGTCTCCCGACCAGGCCTGGCCGCCCGTCCCGGGATAGCCGCTGCCGGTGTCGTAGAGGAACGTCTTGCCGCCGGGCGTCCGGAGGACGACGGCCAGGCCGGCGCCGCGGCCGTAGTCGGGGATTTCGAGGCAGGTGAGCGAGAAGGTCCCGAGGTCCTCCCCTCGGGCCAGCCCGGTCGTCGAGGTGGCGAGCAGGCAGGCTGCCAGGAGCAGGACCCGATTCCCGGAGACGGACGGAGGGCGATTCATAAGAGCATCCTTCGAGGACGTCGGATTTTCGGGATGTTTCCGGATCGGCTGTTCGCCGAAGGCCACCGGGGCCGGAGGGTGTCTCAGCGGCCCGGGCCGACCTCGGGCTTGGTCGTCAGCTCGAAGTCGAACGAGTTGCCGCCGGCCGTCACCTCGGCCTGCAAGGTCGAACCCTCACCGTAGCGCGCGGGGATGCTTCCGGGCTTCTTGCCCTTGGGCCTGGCCAGGTCGAGGTCGGGGGCCTGGTCCGGGGTGGCCTTGGCGTCGGCCACGGACGTGATGCTCACCCGATGGCGGCCGGGCGCCAGGCCGGGGGGATTGGGCAGCCGATAATGACCGCCTTCGATGATCGAGCCGACGGCCAGGCCTTGGCCGCCCTCGGGCCGGAACTCGATGTTCGCCCCCTCGAGCGGTCGACCATCGAGCGTTACGGAGCCGGAGGCCGGCTCGCGGCGCGGCTCGCCGTCGCACCCCGCGGCGACGGCCAGCGTCAGGGCGAGGCACCGGAGCGTCATCCGGGACGGGTTCTGGTCGTTCACGATCGGCCCCCGTCCGACGGCATCAATATTGGTCGGCACTGATGACCTCCCCGCCGCCGCGGGTCCCGAGGTTCTTCCAGACGGGCAGCGCGATCGTGCCCTTGACGAAGCGGATGCTGCCATCGCAGAGGGCGATGTTCACGCCGCCGGGGTGGTAGCCCCGGGCCGCCACGTGGGCGTCGTTGTTCGGATTCATGCAGTCGCCGAGCGGGCTGTTGGGCACCGCGGTGTGCGTGTAGCTCGAGGTGAACCCGGGATGGTCGCGGTAGTAGGCGGTCCCGGCGTAGTAGGCCGAGGTGACGTTGGCATTGCAGTTGGCGGGCGGGACGAGCAGCCCGACGGGGACCGGGTTCGACGACGAGGGGGCACCGCCCCAGTCGCCCCACGACGTGTTGAGGTAGCGCGCGTGGTAGGGGGCGAGGGGCTGCCCCTTGTAATTGCCGCCGATCGACCCCTCGCCTCGCTTGATCTCGCCGAACAGGGCGGTGTTGCTGGTGCCGTCGGTGAACACGGCGAAGGAGAGCCCGGTGGGGGTGTTCGTGGTGGGGACGATGAAGTTGAAGGCGCCGCCGGTCGACGAGTCGGTGTTCTGGCCGTCGACGTTGGTGCCGAGGCTCATGAAATAGTTGTTCGACCCGACCGTGGGAGGCACCGGGTCCGACGGGCAGATGTAGGTCGAGATCAGTTGCGTGCGGATGGTGTTGTTCTCGACGGCGAGGGTGTCGAGCTGGAAGTTGAAGACGTTGTACATGTTCGCGTCTTCGATGTAATTCAGGAGGTGGACCTGGGCCGTCGCATAGTAGTATGCATAGGAATCGCCGTTCGGGGCCCTCTGGGTCTTGGGGCCGTGCCCCGGCGGGAGGGTGCCGAGGCTGTTCTCGAAGTTGTGCGACGCCAGGGCCATCTGCTTCAAGTTATTGGCGCACTGCGAGCGGCGGGCGGCCTCACGTGCCGCCTGCACGGCGGGGAGCAGCAGGGCGATCAGGACGGCGATGATCGCGATCACCACCAGCAGCTCGATCAGGGTGAAGCCGCGGCGTCTCGATCTCGGCATGGGAGGTTCCTCAAGGGGCGGGGTGGATTCGGGCGGACGGACGAGCAGGCGGGCGGGTGGCTTCTCGGGCCCGATCCGATGGGCCTAGCGGCGGGACGATCCGGTCGCGGGGGGGTGGGGATCTCGTGCCGATCATCGTCCGGCGGCCTTCGACGATCCTCGGCGGTTTCTTGTTCGATCGTCCGGGCGACACCAGTTCCGGCCGGTCGGACGAGTTGGCCCGGCGGTCGTCGGCGGGGTTTCGCCAGCGGAGCCCGGCGAGCGAGCCCTTGGGACCGGCGTGGGGAGCCGGCCCGTCGACGCCGCGGGGGGTCGAGATCCGGGCCCCGGCCGCCACGAGCAGGGCGACGGCGGCGATGGCGGCTCCCATCCCGACCAACTTCGCCGGGGTGACGACCGCACCCGAGGCCTCGACTCTCAGGGGTGAGGCGAGCCCGAAGGCCGAGAGGCCCAGGCCCCGGCGTTCGAGCCGGCCCCGGACCCGCTCTCGGGCGCGAACCTGCCGGCTCTTGACCGTCCCGATCGGCCAGCCCAGCAGCCGGGCGACCTCGGCGTGGCTCCGTTGCTGGAGGTCGCAGAGCACCAGCGCCGTCCTCTGGGGCTCGGCCAGGTGGGCGATCTCCTCGTGCAGGGCCGCGGCAAGCTCGCCGGCTCCGGCCGCCGGCCCCTTCGACTCCGCATGCCACGCCCGGGCCATGTCCGTCATCCTTCGTTGTGCGGCCGCCCGCCGCGTGATCGCCTTGCGGGCGTCCGCGGAGACGTTGCAGGCCGCGCCGTAGAGCCAGGGGGCCGGCGTGTCCCGATCCCGGAGCGACCGGGCCTTGCGAGCCAGGAGCAGGAAGCTCGCCTGGAGCGCATCCTCCGCGTCGTGGGCGTTGCGGAGGACGCGACGGCAGGCCCGGAGGACCATCGGCCCATGCCGCTCGACCAGCGTCGCGAAAGCGGCCTCGGCGGCCTCGCCCCGATCGTCCACGAACAGCGCGAGCGGCCGTCCATCGGTCAGGGCAGACTTGGAAGAGTCGGCCACGCGATCGGTCGGCAGGTCCATCAATCCGCTCGCCACGTCGGTCGCCTCCGAGATTACCTTTGCCGCCCGGAGGGGAGTGGACCGCCGGGCCGTCCCGGTCCCCGAATTCCCCCTCGGGCTTCGCGGATCGCGCATCCGAGGCGACGTCCCGGACCGTCCATTCCTCCTGCGTGGAGCAACCCCGGCTTCCATGCAGGGCCCTCAAGGCCATTCTCAACCCGGCCCGCAAAGGCCGCATGTTGCTCCCGTGAGGTTTCGATGATTCGAAGCGATCGTGCCGTCGCCCTCGCGCCGCCCCATCTCCCGATCAGGACATGAACGACTCGCGGAGGAGATCCGGTGGTGACCGTCCGGATGAGTACCCGCGACGATCTCGGCCTCGACGACTTTGGGGGTGGGCTCCACGGGCCCCCTCCGCCAAGGTCGGGACCGGGACTCAACCCAAATATCGGTAATCCTACTTATGTCACGGCTTCGACGTGGCTTCACCCTGATCGAGCTGCTCGTCGTCATCGCCGTGCTGATCGGCCAGCTTCTGCCCGCGGTCCAGGCGGCCCGCCGGGCGTAGTGCGTCGACAACCTGAAGCAGATCGGCCTGGCCGTTTACAACTTCATCTCCTCGAACGAGGTGATGCCCCCGTCGCCCAGAGCGACAACTGGGTGACGCCGAACAAGAAATCGGGCGACGCCGCCGACGGCAGCCCCACCGGGGGCTGGTCCCGCGACGCGGTGACCGCGACCGGCAATCACCCCGGCGGCGTCTTCGTCGCCTCCGCCGACGGGTCGGTCCGGTTTATCCAACACCGTCCATCAAAACCCTCTGTCGTTGCGGGGCACGGCACGCTGATCGCAGTCCGATTACTCCGGCCCGATTTCCCCGGAGGTATGACGATGGCCAGGCCGATCTTGCCCGACGAGCTATGGGGACTCATCGCCCCCATCTTGCCCCCGACGACGCCCGGCCCAAAGGGTGGTCGCCCCCGGGTCGGTGACCGCCGGTCCCTCACCGGCATCCTCTTCATCCTCAAGACCGGCATGGGCTGGGAGGACCCTCCCTGCGAGATGGGATGCGGCTCGGGCATGACCCGCTGGCGGCGGCTGGGAGACTGGCAGGCCGACGGCACCCGGCTGAAGATCCACAAGCTCCTGCCGGACAAGCTCCGGGGTGCCGACAGGATCGACTGGCCGAGGGCGTTGATCGACAGCCGCTTCGTGCGGGCGGCCTACGGGGGCGAGGAGACCGGCCCCAGCCCGGTGGATCGGGCTGCCGGGGCGGCCTGGTACGCTACGAGAAGGACGTCAACTACCTGGGCCCGATCCAGATCGCATGCGGGCTGTACCGGCATCGGCGGCTGTACCCCATGGGCGCGTACGACGCAAATGACAAAGCTAGATGAGCATTAGAGCGGTTTTCGGACAGTCCCTTAACCCTGCGGCCACCATCCGTGGGGAAGTCCACTTCGCCGGGGACGAGGCGCCGGCGGCGGCGATCCTGGATCGCCTGCTGCACCGGAGCGTGGTGCTGAACATCCTGGGCCCGAGCTACCGGCCGCAGGACTTGGAGGAGCTTCTGAAGTGACCGAGCCGGCCCCGAGATGACCGCTGCTGAAGAGTCGTTGCCCGGCCGGGCTCGTGACACTTCGTGTCACTCAACCTCGTCAAGGTTGGTGTCAGAGGCTATCCGGGAAGCTACGCCGCTTTCGGTTGTGGATACTTGAATGGGGTGGCCGGCCGCCTCTCGTCTGGGGCCAGCCGCCGCAACATCCCTC
>JAABUX010002517.1_pt1 | contig 25752 bp, 28 predicted proteins | sample 5561851 | NCBI WGS metagenome assembly JAABUX01 (sample SAMN10711883, study PRJNA513361) | rock metagenome | isolation source: Antarctica rocks | place: Antarctica: Victoria Land, Richard Nunatak red sandstone | collected 2016-01-03 | reverse complement strand
GCCTCACAGCTCATACCATCGTCCAGCAACACCAGCGCGTTCGCGCGCCGGGCCAGACGATGCGCAGCCAAGCCGTCCCGAGCCAACTCGATCAGGTCTCGCCGTGCTTCTTTGTCCAGGAAACCAGGGCGGATCATCAGCCTGGTAGAATCCCTCTCACGCCCTTCCGCAAGAGGGTACGCGGATTCTCAATGAGTCAGGGTATAGCACACTACGACAAGCTCGGCTTCTGGACCGAGTATTTCACCAGCACAGCCGGCAAAACTGAATTCCTGGAGCAGGTGATTGCATGGCCGTGCCACGGCGCAGCGACGCACACATTCTGTGATGCCGAGCGCGAGATCGCACGCCGGATACGCCAGGTTGATTTGCTCGGGCTTTATCGCTCCAAGGATCGCACCGAGCGCGAGGCAGCGGACCGCCTGACTTTCGAGCGATTGAAATCCCGTTTCGAGCCGAACGGCGTCCCGGTCCGGGCGGCAATCCAAGTGTCGGCTCCTGCGCGCGTGGCACCCCGCCACGCACAGCAGCTTACCACCCAGCTTGCCTTTGCGATCGGCTGAAGGAGACGCGCATGGATCGCCCGCTCGACTTCCTTCTTGGCTTGCCCACTCTGACCGATGGGACATTATGGCAGACCGCACGCACACTCGGCGCACCGGTGCTGATCAGTGCGAACGCCTTGTCGGTCTGGCGCCCGGACGAGTTGGGATTGCGGCAATGGACCGGTTTCGACCGGCAAAACCTGCATCTGGTCTGGCAGCACCCCGTCCACCTGGATAGCGGGGGCTTCGTCAGCGCCGTCCGCTATCGTGGCTATCCCTGGACGGTCGCTCAATACCTCGACCTATGTGCAGCGGCCCCCTGGCAGTGGTTTGCCAGCGCGGATTTGTGCGTCGAGCCCGAGGTGGCACACGATCGCGCGGAGGTGTTCGATCGCATCTCCGGCACCGCGCGGCTCAACCGGGAATGCCTGATCGCCGCCCGCGAGCACGGGATTGAGGACCGCTTCGTCCCCGTCGCACAAGGCTGGCATCCGCACGATTATCTCCGCTGCCTGGACCGAATGCCCGACATGTCGGGCCTTCCCGTGCTGGGCGTCGGCAGCATGTGCAGGCGGCACGTGGAGGGGGACACCGGCATCCTGCGTGTCGTGGACGTCCTCGATCGCGCACTCGGAACGTCGTCGATCCGGCTGCACCTCTTCGGCCTGAAGACGACCGGCATGGCCGAACTGCGCGGCCATCCGCGGATAGCCAGCGTGGACTCCCAAGCCTATGGCGTGAGCGCCCGCCAAGCCGCACGCAAAGGCGGTTTCTCAAAGACGAACACCTATCTCGCCCGTGTGATGGCGGCCTGGTATCGGCAACAAAAAGCGCTCCTGGCCGCACCGGCTCGGCGCAATGCCCGTCGCCGCCGACACCGCAGCGATGCCGCCCTAGCCAGCGGCACGGGCCTCGGTCGCGGCAAACGGGCGGCGCTCGCGTTCGCTCAGGTGCGGGGACAGCGACATGAAGCGCTCGCGGACCGGGTCAGACTCAATCATCCAAACCGAATAACAAACCTTGCAAGCAACGGAAATCCGCGAGCGGGACAATCGCATGCTACCCGATTCGGATATTTCCGGACGAGTCCTAAGCTTGGCTTTGGCCATTTTCGGCCACGACCGCATTGGCATGAAGCTTCACTCGTAGGCGACATGATCCATGATGCCGCTGTCGAGGGCGACACGGTAGATGGCGGTGGCGAAGCGCGGGTCTTGGGCGACTTGCCCTGGCTCGCCGCGCCGCCAGGCGAGCGTGTCGAGCGTGACCTCCTCGATCAGCTCACGAGTGACCGGCACGATGACGCCGCAGGTCATCGCAAAGCTGTCGGGTTCGCAGACGCGCCCGGCGAATGCCATGTTCTCCGGCGCGCTCGCCTCCAGCTTCTCGTCAACCAGCCACTCCTCTGTCTCGCGCAGCAGGCCGCGGACCACCAGCCCGGCCATCTCGTGCCGGCGCTCGACGCGCCAGATCGAGAAGCGGGCATGACGCATGGCGTCGAGCATGCGCGCCTCGTCGGAGCCGGGCGACGGCGGCGTTGCCCGCGCGTAGCGGTCCAGCGCCCGCGAGCGGGCCTCCCTGGCGGCATGAAGGGCCAAGTCGAAGACGAGTGTCATCTCTTCCTCGCTTCCGGCCACCAGCATCCGCCCTTCCGCCAGCCCGAGGCGCTTCGCGGTTTCCAGGACCACTGGGCGGGACACGAAGCCGAGGGCCGCGCTGTTGTGGCGCACGGCAATGGCACGCAGGTGGCGGTAGCGGGCCAGGACATCCTCTCGGGTCATCGTGTCTTCTCCGCCACGCGACGCGCCATCCCGTCGCGGGTTGTTCGTGGCAAGGCAGGCCTGCTGAGGCAAGCCAGCATGCCGAATACGCCTGATCCCTCGAAGTTCCGAAATGGCCGTTCTGATCCTATGCTCGCCTGCTGCCCTTCATGCGGCGTAGCAGGCCGCGCCGATCAGGGCGTCGATGGTGGTGCGGGGCAATTTGACGAGGTCTGGCGTGGCTGGGGACGTGTGGAAATCATGATGCGTCCACAGCTCACGGCGCACCCGGGCCAATGCGTCGCTGAATGTGGGCAGAAGTTTCGGGTACCAGCTTGCCGCGCGGGGCGCCGGTGTTTGCGTGGCATACAGGTCGTGCGCCCACAGCGGGACAAGGGAGAACAGCCCGAGCAACGCCGGCGTGGTTCGCGCGATGGCCGGGTCCGACCATTGGCGCTGGGTCTCGACGCCGAGATGGCGGCGCACCTCGGCGAAAGTGACCTCGATCGACCAGCGGCGGACGAACCAGCGCAGGATGTCGGTCGGGTCGGCGTCGAGGTCAGTGCACAGGAACGCCTGCGGGCGGAGTTCGCTGGCAACGTCGCGGACCAGCACGTAGCGGATCGGCACAAGGCTGCCAGGATGGTGCCAAAGCGCGGTGCCGGAGACGATCTCGACCAAGCGTTCGCCACGCCCATACCAGCCGGTCACCTGCAGGCGGCGCCAGCGCGTCTTGGGGTCGGCCAGGCGCTTGGCCAGGGTGGCTTGCCGCTTGCCGGTCACGGGCGGCCGCCCGATGGTGCCGGGCCGGCGGCGCGCTGGCGGGTTGAACAGCCGCGCATCGAGACGCAGGCGCGTGATCATGCACACGCTCCGCCGCGCCGCGTTCAGCAGGTCGATGGCGGCGAAGCTGCTGTCGGCCACGGCGATGATCTTGCGATCCGGCAACCATCGTGACGCCTGCAGCAGAGCCTGCCTCCCAAGTCGGTCAGCTTTTTGTGCCGCTTCCGGCGCTGGCTGGCATAACGCTCGGAGGGTGCGAGCGCGGTCAGGAATGGCAATCCCCAGACCCGCCTTGCCCAGGGGACCTCGGGAAGCAGCATGACCGAAAGGCAGCGCAGGCCGCTCGCCTTGACGAAATGGCCCTGCGAAGAGCGGACCGGATCGCGGTAGATGCCCCTTGCCGCGATCTTCGCACCCCACCGGCGCTCCAGCGTGTCGTCGAGGCCGATCACGACTGGGCCGTCGGGGACAAACGTGTTGACCAGCAAACGGCACAGGCAGCGCGCAAGCCGCAGGCTCGACCAGCGGTTGCGATTGAGAACCCGGTGGTAGTTCGTGAAGCGTGGATCCTGGTCGAGGCCGGTGACGCGCAAAGCAGCAGCGACGGTGCGTCGTCCAGGACTCAGGATGGCGCCGACGATCAGCACCAGCACACGCTGCCAGGTGGGCGCGGTGAAGGCCGTGCTGAACGGCTCCATCCAGGAGCCCAACCTTGTCTGCGCCGTGCCGCCCGTCCATTCTGCCGGCATCCGCTTGCTCCCCCCTCCATGTGGAGGAGAGATTTGCCAGCACCGCCTCAGCCGAAAGCCCCAAGCTCGATCACACGCAATTCAGGTCCGGCAGCAGCCCGAAAATGGCCAAAGCCAAGCTAAGGACCCGACTCATCGCGCGCCACTATCATGCGCCGAAGGAGGGATGCCAGCAGTTTCTGCTCGGTCCTGCTAAGGCCGGCGCAGAGCCGTTGTTCTGCGGCTGCATGGTCCGGCATGGCACGATCGGCAAGGGCCAGTCCCATTTCGGTGAGCTCGACAAGAACACCGCGGCCATCCCCGGGCGCCTCCAGGCGGCGTATGAGGCCTTGCACCTCGATCCGGCGCAGCAGGTTGGAGATTCCGCCGGACGAAAACAGTAGCGTCGTCTTGAGCTGTGATGGCGACATCCGAAACGGTGGGCCAGAAACCCGCAACGTCGCCAATACGGCATAGGAGCCGTATTGGAGCCCATGTGGCTTCAGGGCGCAATTGACTACGTCGAGGATCGTGCCCTGCAGGACCAGGACGCGCCCGACGATCTCCTTTCCGGAGCTGTCCAGATCGGGCCGTTCGCGACGCCATTGCGCGACGCCGCGACTGACCAGGTCTTCTCCGCTGACCCGGACGCCGTCGAATGGCTGACGCGGAGCTACTGCCTTCCTCATGCAACCACCCTCATTACACCAGTCTACGTGGCGCGGATCTCCCGAAGAATTATCTTTCTTGAAAGCTTTCATGCGAGCGCATAGGCTTCGACTCCGCTTTGGGGAGCCACCAAAATGAAGTCGTTTCGCTTGGCAGCCGAGATCCTGCTCGCGACCGCATTATGCACGGTGTCGACCTGGGCCGCCCAGCCCTTCACGGTCGCCACTTTCGGCGGCTCCTTTGTTGACGATACGAAAACTTGCATCGTGCAGCCATTCGATAAGGCGAACGGGGTGACAACCGCCATCCAGCTCGGCAACTCGGTGCAGATCGCCGCCGCCATTCGCGCCACGGGCGGCCACCCGATCTACGACGTGGCCTACATGGACAATTCGTTGGCCACCCAGTTGAAGAATGAGGGCCTGCTGCAGCCGCTCGACGTGACCAAGCTGGCCAGCTACAAGGACGTGGACCCAAAAGCGTTCGGGCCGGACAACACTTACGTTGCGTTCGAGGTCTCGGCCACCGCGATCGTCTACGACCCCAAGGTCGTGAAGACGCCACCGACCTCCTGGCGTGACCTGTTCGACCCGAAATACAAGGGTCGCCTCGCACTGGGAGACATTACCGGCACCTCCGGCGTGCAGACACTGCTCGCGGTCAACCGGATGGAGGGCGGCACCCTAGACAACACCGATCCGGGCTTCGCCGCGATGAAGCGGCTGGTTCCCGATGCGGTGACGCTCTACACCCAAGCCGACCAGTTGCTATCGTTGTTCCAGCGCGGCGACGTGGTGATCGCGCCCTGGTATCCGGATCGCGCCGGGTCCGCCATCGACAAGGGGCTCTCACTTGCCGTCGCGTATCCCAAGGAGGGCGCGGTCGGCATCAAGCCGACGCTGGTGATTCCTCGGGGAGCGGCGAACCCGGAGCTCGCGCTGAAATACGTGGATGCCGTGCTGTCGCGCGAGGCCCAGACCTGTTTCACAGAACGGCAGTATGCGGCGCCGGTCAACTCGACGGTGAAGCTGACCGACAAAGTTGCCAAGATCGTCGCAAGCGGCGCGGATTACGAGCGGCTGTGGTTCCCCGACCCGGCCGCCGTCGCCACGCATCTGCCCGAGTGGATCCGCCGTTGGCAGCGTGAGGTCGCCCGCTGATCTGGCCGGTCGATGGCTGAGCTTCGGCTCGAGGGTCTCGGCAAGCGCTACGGAGGCCAAGTGGTGGTCGATGATGTGACTCTGGAGGTCGCGTCCGGTGAGCTAATTTCGCTGCTCGGGCCGTCTGGTTGCGGCAAGACGACCTTGCTCCGCATGGTTGCCGGGCTGATCGCGCCAACCTCCGGGCGCATCCTGATTGACGGCGCCGACATTACCGCGCTGCCGCCGCACAAGCGGCAGCTTGGCTTGGTATTCCAATCCTATGCGTTGTTTCCGCATCTGACCGTGGCAGCCAATGTCGGCTTCGGGTTGCGCCGGCAGGGCATGCGCGGGGCGGAGCTGGAACGCCGGGTGACGGCGGCGCTGGAATTGGTACGGCTGGGCCACCTCGCATCCCGCATGTCCTGGCAATTGTCGGGCGGCCAGCAGCAACGGGTCGCATTCGCCCGTGCGGTCGCCCCGCGGCCGCGCATCCTGCTACTGGACGAACCGCTCTCCAACCTGGATGCGCAGTTGCGCGGCGAGATGCAGATCGAGATTAAGCGCCTGCAGCGCGAGCTGGGCATCACCAGCCTGTTCGTGACCCATGACCAGACCGAGGCGCTGTCGCTCTCGGACCGAGTCTGCGTGATGAGCCAGGGCCGTATCCAGCAGGTCGGCACACCCGAGCATGTCTATCGCGCACCCGCCAACGGCTTTGTTGCCGGGTTCATCGGCACATCCAACCGGCTGCTTGGCCGGGTTGAGGCGGCCGGACGACCGGCCGGGACCGTGTTGGTGCTCGGCGACGGCACCCGGCTGCAGAGCTCGATGGAAGCCGGCCCGGACGGCGGCGCCGTGGACATCATCATCCGGCACGATGCCGTGCGGCTCACGGCATTGCCGGCAGACAGTCCGGCGGCGCTGGACGGAACGGTGATCATGCGGTCGTTTTCTGGGGCGCAGGTGCAGCTCGTCGTCCGGCTGGATACCGGCACCGACTTGGTGAGCGATTGCGCCACCGTGCTGCCGGTTGCGGGACTACCGGTCGGCGCCCGGGTGCGCGTGACCCTCGATCCAGCGAGCGTCTTCGTGGCTGGGTCCGTCTAGCCGTGGAGGCCCGGCCGACCCTGGGCGTCCTGCTGATCGTGCCGCTCGGCCTGCTCCTGCTGGCAGTCTTCGTCGCTCCGGTCCTGCTGATGTTGCCGACAAGCTTCCGGATCTACGCGCCGGGGCAAGGGATGCTGCCAGGATGGACGTTGGCCAACTATGCGCAGATCGTCACGGACTCTTATTTCCACCAGGTCCTGGCGCGCACGTTCGGCATGGGCCTGCTGGTGACCGTCCTGTGCCTCGTCGCCGGCTACCCGCTGGCCTACGCCCTAGCCCGCTCCTCCGGTGCCGCGCGGAACTGGCTCACCCTGCTGGTAGTGTTCCCGCTGACGCTGAACCTAGTCGTGCGCTCCTTTGGCTGGATCTCGCTGCTCTCCAACCACGGGCTGGTGAACAATGCGCTGGTCGCCTTGGGCTTGGTCGAGGCGCCAGTGCGGCTAATGTACAACCTTACCGGGTTGACCATCGGGCTGACACACATCTTGCTGCCGTTCATGGTAATGGTGCTGGCAGCGGCCTTGCAGGCATTGCCGCACGATGTCGAGGCGGCCGCGTCCAGCCTCGGCTCCAGTCCCCTAAAGACGTTCTTTTTGGTCACCGTGCCACTGACCGCACCGGGCATGTTCGCGGGATGCGTGTTGGTGTTTGTGCTGACCATTTCCGCTCTGGTCACGCCTCGCCTGCTTGGCGGCCCCGCCTACAAAGTAATGTCCACAGCGATCTACGACGAATTCCTGGCCAGCCTGGACTGGCCGACGGGCGCCGCCCTAGCGTTCACGCTGACGGCCTTTGCGCTCGCGATCATCGCCGGCGCCGGATTGGTAACCCGGCGGTGGGTCGTCGCGCGATGACCGAGGGGAGGCTGCCGTGGGCGTTGCGCATTCTGGTCGGGCTGATCCTCGCCTTTCTGTTGCTGCCCGTGGTCGTGGTGGTACTGGCCTCGTTCAGCACCACGGCGTACCTCACCATTCCACCCGAGGGGCTGACATTGCGCTGGTTCGGGCAGGTGCTACACGATCCAGCTTACCTGGCGGCGATCTGGTTCAGCGTGCGGCTCGCGGTCGCGGCCACCCTACTGTCCGCGCTCCTGGCGATCCCCGCATGCTATGCGCTGCATCACCGCTGGGTGCCGGCGGCGGCCACGATATCGGCGCTGCTGATGTCACCGTTGATCTTCCCGGCCGTGGTAATCGGCGTCGCGTTGCTGCAATACATCAGCATGCTGGGGCTGCGCGGCAACTTCACCGTGCTTGTGCTTGCGCACACCGTGATCGTCACGCCGTACATAATCCGGACCGCGTTGGCCGGCCTGTCCGCCTCGGACCCGGCGCTGGAGGAGGCCGCCCGCGTACTTGGTGCAAACCGTGTGCTGGCGTTCGCTCTGGTGGTGGTGCCGGCAATCCGTTCCTCGCTCGCCGCGGGGCTGGTGTGCGCTCTGATCACCTCGTTCGACGAGGTGACCGTGACTCTATTCCTGCTGCCGCCGGGCCAGGCTACGCTGCCGGTTATGATCTTCACTGCCATCGACCAGGGGGTGGATCCGTCAGTCGCCGCGATTTCCACCCTGCTCATCGCAGCCACAGCTATCATCCTGCTGCTGCTCGAACGCTTCGCCGGCCTACGGCGCCTTGTCTAGGAGACCAGAGGTTTGCCTCTAACCGATCGCGGTTTTCCGCTGTTTCTGACCTTTGACCTGGACGCAGAGACGATGTGGACGGCGCGCGACCCGTCCTATGCGGAACGCCCGATCCTGATGTCGCAGGGTGCCTATGGCTGGAAGGCAGGGACGCCCCGGATCCTGGCGCTGCTGCGGCGCTACGGGCTGCGCGTCACGTTCTTCATCCCCGGTCTTGTTGTGGAGCAGCGGCCGCAGCTCATTGAGGCCATTCTGAGAGACGGGCACGAAATCGCCCATCACAGCTATAGCCACCGCTGGATCGTAAACCTGACCCCCGCCGAGGAGCGGGAGGAGATGGAAAAGGGCATCGATGCCATCAAGCGCGCCACCGGCTGCGCCCCGTGCGGCTGGCGCTCTCCTGCTGCGGAGTTCAGCCCGGCCACGCTGGGCCTGATCAAGGAATACGGCTTCAGCTACTCTTCCAACTTCTTCGACGACGACAATCCCTATCTGCTGGAGGTCGATGGCGAACGCACCGGAATCGTCGAGCTGCCATTCCGCTGGGTGAACGACGACGCGCCGTTCTTCCAGTACTCCATCGTGCTGCCGGGGCGGACGATGCACCCGCCCTCCTCGGTGCTGGAATCCTGGAAAGCCGAGTTCGACGTGCTCTACGGCGAGGACCGGATGATGATGATCGGCTTCCACCCGCAGCTTATCGGCCAGCCCTCACGGATAACGGTGCTGGAGGGACTGATCAAGCACGCGCTGTCCCGTGGCGGGGTCTGGATCGGCCGTTGCGACGAGATCTCCGACGCACTGCGCCCAGCGCTCCTGGCAGCATGACCACGCTTGCCGGCAGGCGCATCCTGATTGCTGGGGGCGCCGCAGGGATCGGGCGGGCGACCGCGCTACTGTGCCAGCAAGAAGGCGCCGGGGTCGCGGTGCTGGACCGGGATAGCTGGGCGGTGAGCGGCGAAATTGCCGCGTTCCGCGCGGACATGCGCAGCACGGATGCCGTGGATCACGCCGTGGCCGCGGCGGCGGCGTCGCTCGGCGGGATCGATGGCGTAGTCTATTGCGCGGGCATCGACCTGCGGACGAGCTTGGCGGCCACGCGCGACGAGGATTGGGAGCGGGTGATCGACGTGAACCTCACTGGGGCGATGCGCGTGTGCCGTGCCGCGCTGCGCGATTTCAGAGATGGCGGCACCATGGTCCTCGTGTCCTCCGGCGCGGGGCTGCGGCCGATCCCGGATCGGACCGCCTACAGCGCCTCCAAAGCCGGCCTGATCATGCTGGCGAAGAGCATGGCGGCCGAACTGGCGCCGCGCGGCATCCGCGTCAATGCGATATGTCCGGGCGCTGTGGAAACTGGCCTGTTCCGCGAGGGGTTGGCGGACGTTGCCGATCCGGACGCCGCACTTGCAGCGGTGCGGGACCGCTATGCCATGCGCAAGATCGCCAGTCCTGCGGAAATGGCCAGCGTCATCCTGTTCCTGACCGGCGACGCATCCAGCCACGTGACAGGGATCGCCTTGGCCGCGGATGGCGGCAGGACCTTCCATTGAGCGAGGGGGGCTTCCACGGGCTGGTCGCAATCGTTACCGGAGCGGCGAACGGCATCGGCGAGGCCTGCGCACGCCGCCTGGCGGCAGAAGGCGCCCGACTGGCGGTGATCGACCGCGAGCCTGTCGGCTGGCTGAACGCCGGGCAGGGGTTCGTCATGGCCGGGGATTGCACGGACGCCGCGGTGCTGTGCCGGTTCGTGTCCGGGGCAGAGGAGGCGCTGGGGCCGCCGGACATCCTGATCAACAATGTCGGCCAGAGCGCCCGGGAGCGTGGCAGCCTGTTTGCCGAGTCGGAGGAGCCAGTGTGGCGCTTCGTCCTGGAAGTCTCGTTACTAACCGCCATGCGGCTGACCCGGATGGTCGTCCCAGGCATGCAACAACGCGGGTTCGGGCGCGTGGTGAACATGTCGTCGGATGCGGCGCTGGCTGGAGATGCCGGGCTGGTGGACTACGTGACGGCGAAGATGGGGGTGATCGGTTTCACGCGGGCGCTGGCGCGGGAAGTGGCGGCTCAAGGCATCACCGTGAATGCTGTCGCGCCCGGCGCGATACGCACCCGGGCGCATGACGCGCTCTTGCCCGAGACACTGGATCGCATTCGCGCCGGGACGCCCGCCGGGTTCATCGCTGAGCCGGAGGACGTGGCCGGACTGGTCGCATACCTGGCAAGCCGGGAGGCGCGGTTCGTCACCGGCCAGACGATCCTGATTGATGGCGGGCGGTGGATGCTATGAAATGGGATGGAGACGTCCGATGACGGATATCGCTGACCTTCGTGCGACTGAGCTGGCCCAGGCAATCCGGCACAAGACGATTTCTCCGGTGGAGGCGGTGCAGGCCGCGCTGGACCGGATAGACACGCGGGCAGACCTGAACGCCTTCATTACCGTGACAGCCGAGCTCGCCCTGGATGCCGCGCGGCAGGCGGAGCGTGTCGTGATGCAGGGTGGGCCGCTGCCGCCGCTGCATGGCGTGCCGTATTCGGTGAAGGACCTGATCAACACCGCCGGCGTGCGCACCACCATGGGGTCCGCCATCTTCGCCGACAACGTGCCGGCCGAGGACGCGGTCGCGGTGACCCGGGCCAAGGCGGCGGGTGCGATCCTGATCGGCAAGACCACCACGCCGGAGTTCGGCCACAAGCAGCTCACCCAAGCGCCGATCTTCGGCCAGACGCTTAGCCCGATCGACCCTGCCGTGACATGCGGCGCATCTAGCGGGGGAGCCGCCGTAGCGGTGGCTGCCGGTATGGGGCCGCTCGCGCTCGGGACGGACGGCGGCGGCTCCATCCGTATTCCGGCCGCGTGCTGCGGCGTAGTGGGTCTGAAGGCGACCCTGGGGACAATTCCGCATTTGCAGGTGCCGGACCTGTTCGCCGCCAACTCCTACGCCGGCCCGATGGCTCGCGACGTCGCAAGCGTCGTGTTGATGTTGAATGTGCTGGCAGGCCCAGACCCACGCGACCCCTACGGGCAGTCCACCTTGCCGCAGAGCTCGGTGCCGGACAGCCTGACTGGCCTGCGTGTCGGGTGGATGAAACGATGCGGCAACGCCCTGCTGGACAGCGAGGTGGAGGACGCGACGGTCGCGGCGGTCCGTCGCATGGAGACGATGGGAGCGGTAATCGAGGAGATCGAGATCGATTTCGCCGGAATGGAGCCGCATTTCCTGGTCATTCTGGAGTCCGGCATCGCCGCCAGGGTGGGCCCGCATATCGAGGCATTCCGTGACCAGCTCGACCCCCATCTGATCGCCACGGCCGAAAGCGGCTTGCGCCACAGTGCGGTCACGCTGCAAGAGGCGGGAAAGGCCCGCAGCGCGATGTTTCGGCAATTGCAGCAGGTGTTCGAGATGGCGGACGTGCTCGTGTCCCCGGCGCTGTCCGCGCCACCTCCGCCGCTGGGACCGGAACTGCCGGACGGTCCGGTGATGGTGGGCGGGCGTCCGAGCGGCCCCATCCGAGGGGGATGGTACCCCTACACCTTTCCGCTGAACCTGACCGGGCACCCGGCGTTGGCAATGCCATGCGGCGCCACGCAGAGGGGCTTGCCGATCGGCTTGCAAATTGCGGGCCCGTGGCACTCGGATCTTGCTATCCTGCGCGTCGCCGGCCTGTTGGAAACGGCAATGGGACACTGGCAGCGGCAAGGCGACCCAGCGCGAACTCTTCCGCCGCCGCTGCCTAACACTCCGGGGCGTGGGGGATGACAGCGCCGGGGCACGTGGGTACCGTCCGGTAAGGGGCACGTGGGTACCGTCCGGTAACATGATTCGGAGCGAGTTCGATGCGAAATCAGGTGCGTGTGTTCGAGGCTCGGCGGTTTCTAACGATGAACCCGTCCGTGCCGAACGCGACCCATGTCGCCGTGCAGGGCGGCCGCATCCTGGGCTATGGCACGGCTGAGGATATGGCTGCTTTCGGCCCGACAGACACCGATACGCGCTTCGAAGGCAAGGTGGTACTGCCAGGCTTTGTAGAGGGCCACAGTCACCTGTTCGAGGGGCTAACCTGGCAGGACCCCTATCTCGGCTTCTTCGACCGCCGCGGGCCGGACGGGCACCTCTGGCCCGGCCTCCGGAACATCGAGGCCGTTGTTCAGCGGCTAGAGGAGGTCGAGCGTGGCATGGCCGACCCGGACGCTCCGCTCACTGCGTGGGGGTTTGACCCAATCTATTTTGACGGGCGCCGCATGGTCCGCGCCGACCTCGACCGTGTCTCCACGCGGCGGCCGGTCGTGATTACTCACGCCTCCGGCCACATTATGAACGTGAACGGCGTAGTGCTGCATCGCGCCGGACTGACCCAGTCGACGGACCTCGACGGGCTGGTGCGCGACGCGGCCGGTGAACCCAGTGGTGAGCTGCTGGGACCGGAGGCAATGGGCAGAGTGCGCCGGACAGTGGGCGGCACCTCGATGGAGCGAGCGATTGATCCGCCGGCGCTGCGCCGCTTCGGGTCCATCGCGCAACTCGCAGGTGTTACCACCGCGGCGGACCTGCTAAACGAACTAGCGCCTCCCACGGTCGCCATTTACGAGCAGGTAACGGGGGAACCAGGCTTCCCCCTGCGTATAGTGCCCGCGCTCGGCGCCAGGTTCTACGGGGTGGAGGCAGGAATTGCCCGCTGGCGGGAGTTGCGGCAGCGCGGCAACGACAAGCTCCATTTTGGCTTGGTGAAGCTGGTGGTGGACGGCTCGATCCAGGGCTTCACCGCCCGGCTCCGCTGGCCAGGCTACCACAACGGCGCTCCAAACGGCATGTGGTACGTAGCACCTGCGGAACTCGCCGGCATCGTTGCCGCCTACCACGACGCGGGCGCCCAACTCCACATCCATACCAACGGCGACGAGGCGAGCGAAGTGGCGGTGGAGATGATCGGCCGCGCGCTGCAGGCGACGCCACGGCCGGACCACCGCCATACGCTGCAACACTGTCAGATGCCGGACGAGGCGCTCTATCGCCGCATCAAGACACTCGGCATTTGCTGCAACATCTTCACTAATCACATCTTCTATTGGGGTGACGCCCACGTGGCGCTGACGATGGGGCCCTCGCGGGCCGCGCGAATGGATTCCTGCGGCACCGCATTGCGGCTGGGCGTGGACTTTGCCATCCATTCAGACGCGCCGGTGACGCCCCTCGCTCCGCTATTCACCGCCTGGTGCGCGGTCAATCGCCGCACTGCCTCGGGCCGTGTGCTTGGAGACGCAGAGCGGATCCCGGTCGCCGCTGCGCTGCGGGCGATCACGCTGGGTGCGGCTTACACGTTGCGGCTCGACCATCTGGTCGGCAGCATCGACGTCGGTAAATTCGCCGACTTCGCCGTGCTGGACGAGGATCCGCTAGAAGCCGATCCGGCGGCTCTGAAGGACATTCGCGTCCACGCGACGGTAGTGGGCGGCGACGTGTTCCCGTCGCCCTCGTGATCCCGGTCACGATCGTTGGTGGCTTCCTCGGCGCAGGGAAGACTACACTGGTCAACCACGTCCTGCGCGCCGCCACCCGGCGCTACGCGGTGCTGGTGAACGATTTCGGAACCCTCAACGTGGACGCCGCCCTGATTGTGGGACAGGACGGCGCGGTCGTTTCGCTGGCCAATGGTTGCGTCTGCTGCAGCATCGGGCCGGACCTTGGGGGCACGCTCGCCCAGGTGGCGGCCCGGCAGCCCGCGCCTGAGTATATCTTGGTGGAGACGAGCGGAGTGTCGGACCCGTGGCGCGTCGCCCAGATGGTCAAGCTTGAGCCCGGGGTAGCGCTGGACGCCGTCCTGGTGCTGGTAGACGCAGCAGCGTTCCCGAATCAACTCGCCGACCCCTACCTTACCGACACGCTGGAACGGCAGCTCGCCCGCGCCGACCTCATCATACTGAACAAGACCGACCTCGCGCCGCCGGATGTGGCGGCAGCGGCCGTTCGGCGCATCCGGCCCGATGCGCGCCTGATAGAGGTCGCTCGCGCGACCCTGCCGGAGGCGCTCATTTTGGGCACGCCAGGCATGCCGGCGAGTCGCTTCGCCGCCGAGCCGCCCGAGCATGCCTTCCGGACTTGGTTGTGGCAGGAAACTGAGCCGTTCGACCAGGAGCGTCTGGCGGCCGTCTTGGAGGCGCTACCCGCCGCCGTGCTTCGGCTGAAGGGTGTGTGTGCAATCGGGCCGGAGGCAGCGCCTCACCTGTTGCAACTCGCTGGCCGGCGCTGGAGCCTGGCGCCGTGGGATGCGGCCCCGACTGGCCTCGTGATGATTGGGACGAGCGCCCTGCCCGACGACCAGGCGCTGAAAGCCTTGTTTGACGACGCACTGGTGCGCAAGATGTTCTCCACAAGTCCCACCAAGGGAGTCTCATGATGCTCGACCGACGCACCCTGCTTGCCACCGGGTCCGCGCTGCTCGCCGCGCCCTCCGTCCGTGCGATTGCGGCGCCGGATGCCAAATCCCTCGTTTTGGGCATGGGGCAGGAGCCGCGGCACTTCAACGGCGCCATCCAGTCCGGCACTGCGACCACCATTCCGTGCACCCAAATCTTTGCCAGCCCGCTCCGTTACGATGCAGACTGGCACCCGCAGCCTTACCTTGCCAAGAGCTGGGAGGTGGCGAGCGACGCGCTAAGTGTGACGCTCCATCTAGTCGAGAACGCGACTTTCCACGACGGCCAGCCCGTCACCTCGGAGGACGTCGCGTTCACCATCGGCATCATAAAAGTGCACCACCCGTTCACCACCATGCTGGCGCCCATCGATCACGTGGACACCCCAGACCCACATACCGCCATCATTCGGCTCAAGCACCCGCACCCCGCCCTGCTACTGGCGATGTCCCCGGCGCTAATGCCTATCCTGCCCAGGCACGTCTACGGCGACGGACAGGATATTCTGACCCACCCAGCCAACCTCAAGCCGATCGGCAGCGGCCCGTTCCGCTTTGTGGAGTACAATCGCGGCCAGTACATTCGCCTAGAACGGTTCGATAAGTTTTTTATTCCCAATCGCCCCGCGCTCGATAGCCTTACGATCCGCATCGTCACCGATCCCACCGTGATGGTGCTGGGGCTGGAGCGACAGGAGGTCCACATCGCGCCCTTGCTGGCCGGGGTACGCAATATCGACCGCGCCCAGAAACTGCCGAACGCAATGGTGACGGACCAGGGCTACGCCGGTATTGGCGCGCTCAACTGGTTGGCGTTCAATTGCACGAGGAAGCCGTTCGACGATGTCCGCGTGCGCCAAGCGATCGCCTACGCGGCAGACCGGAAGGCGATCACCCGCGTGCTGATGGGCGGTAAGGCGGCCGAGTCGATGAGTCCGATCGTGCCCACCTCACCGTTCTACAATAAGGACGTACAGCCCTATCTCCTGAACCTCGACCGCGCGAACGCGCTGCTGGACGAAGCCGGCCACAAGCGCGGGGCGGACGGCACACGCTTCCCAATGGTGATCGATTACGATCCGGGAGACCCGGAGCAAGGCCGCAATGTGGCCGAGTTCCTGCGCCCGCAACTACGCAAGATCGGCATCGCCGCGGAAGTGCGCGCGGTTCCGGACTTCCCTACCTGGGCCGATCGCGTTTCGAATTTCGACTACGACGCAACAATCGACGAGGTGTTCAACTGGGGCGACCCGGTGATCGGCGTCGCCCGCACCTACCTCTCTAGCAATATCCGCAAGGGCGTCGTCTGGGCTAACATGCAGGGCTACCGGAACCCGCAGGTAGACACGCTTCTCGAGAGCGCCGCGTCGGAGCCCGACCCGGCGAAGCGTAAGGCGCTCTACGACCAGTTCCAGAAGGTCGTGGTGGACGACGCACCAATCCACTTCATCAACGTCGTCCCCTACTTCACCGCCGCCAACAAAGGGCTGGCGAATTTGCCGCTCACCATCTGGGGCGCCATGTCGCCGCTCGATGAATTGCGCTGGGCGACGCCGCCCACGTGACGCTGCTATGAGGTTGCTGCTCGGCCTCACGGTTCGGGTAGCCAACGCGGCGGGCTTGCTGCTGGCCGTGATAGTACTGAACTTCCTGCTGATCCATCTCGCCCCCGGCGACCCGGCGCAAGTCATTGCGGGCGAAATGGGCGGCGCCTCGCCGCAGGTGCTGGCCTCCATCCGCGCGGCCTACGGGCTCGACCTGCCGCTTCACGTTCAGCTCGGGCGTTATCTGCTGCGCGCCCTGCATGGCGATCTCGGCTACTCCTTCTACTTCAACCAGCCGGTCGCCCAGCTCATCCTACAGCGGCTGCCGGCGACCGGGTTGCTGATGACCACCGCACTGACCTTCGCCGCAATCTGCGGCACCGTACTGGGGATCGCGGCGGCGCGCCGGCCGCGGGGTACCATCAACCTCGCTGTCACGCTCCTGGCTATCGCGGGCTATGCCATGCCGGTATTCTGGAGCGGGCTCCTGCTCCTGCTGCTGTTTGCCTCCGTGTTGCCGCTCTTTCCGATCGGCGGCATGGCTGAGATCGGGTGGCCGCTCGCTGGCTGGGCCTACGCCGAAAGCGTGGCGCATCACCTGGTCCTGCCCGCCTTCACCCTCGGCATCGTCTACATGGCGCAGTACAGCCGCCAGTCCCGCGCGGCAATGCAGGATGTGCTGCGCGCCGATTTCATCCGCACTGCCCGCGCGAAAGGCCTACCGGAGCATACGGTTGTCTACAAGCACGCGCTGCGCAACGCGATCGGCCCGGTTGTCACTCTGTTGGGGCTGCAATTCTCCGAGGTGCTCGGCGGCGCCGTGCTGGTGGAGACCGTGTATGGCTGGCCCGGCATGGGCCGAATGGTGTTCGACTCGATCCTGCGCCGCGACTATCCGACCCTGCTCGGCATCCTCGTGGTGTCGGCGTTGCTGGTGATGGCCGCAAGCCTGCTGACCGACCTGGCGCACCGCCTCGTGGACCCGCGTATCCGGCTTGCGGGGCGGTGATTCCGCCGGCCTCCCCGGCGCGCCAGGCGCTAGCGCAGTTCGCGCGCAACCCGGTCGGCATGACGGGGCTAATCGTGCTGCTGGCGATCATCCTTCTGAGCCTGCTCGGCCCCGCCTGGTATGGTGGGGACCCTTTCGACCTGGTCGGCGCGCCGTTTAGTCCGCCGGGTGATGGCGCCCCGCTCGGAACCGACTATCTGGGCCGCGACGTGCTGGCCGGCCTGCTTGTGGGCGGAAGAGCAAGCCTGGCAGTTGGGTTGGTGGCAGCGCTGATCTCGGTGGTGATCGGCGTCAGCGTCGGCGCGCTGGCCGGCTGGTACGGCGGCTGGGTGGACCGAGCGCTGATGAAGGGAACGGAGTTCTTCCAGGTGCTCCCCGCGTTGCTGTTCGCGATGGTATTGGTGGCGCTGTTCGGCGCCAAGCTCGGTGTTGAGACGCTGGCCATCGGCCTCGTGTCCTGGACCGGTGTCGCGCGCCTAACCCGAGGGGAGTGCCTCCGCCTGCGGGAGTTGGACTACGTGCGCTCCACCATCGCGGCCGGCGCGGCGCCACGCTACGTCGTCGTGCGCGTGGTACTGCCCAACGCACTGCCGCCGATCATCGTCGCCGCCACGCTCGCGATCGGCGTCGCCATCCTGTTCGAGGGCGGCTTGAGCTTCCTCGGCCTCGGCGATCCAAACGTTATGACCTGGGGGCTGATGCTGGGCCAAAATCGCAGCTACCTACAGGACGCATGGTGGGCAGTAACATTCCCCGGTGCTGCGATTTTCCTCGCGGTGCTGGCGGTGAGCCTGCTGGGTGATGGCATCAACGATGCGCTCAATCCCCGCCTGCGCCGGCGATGACCGCACCGCCCGTGCTCGCCGTCGAGAGATTACAGGTCGAGTTCGTGCGGCCAGGTGGCTCGGTGCCCGTATTGGAGGACCTCTCCTTCAGGGTGGAGGCCGGCCGGACCCTGGCGTTGGTGGGTGAATCCGGGTGCGGCAAGAGCATGGCCGCGCTCGCCGTGATGGGCCTGCTGCCGGACGGGGTACGGCGCACGGCTGGCTGCGTTCGGCTAGACGGGGAGGACCTCGCCTCCGCGCCACCAGCACGCATGCAATCGCTGCGCGGCCGTGCAATGTCGATGATCTTCCAGGAGCCAATGACGGCGCTGAACCCGGTGTTCACCAACGGCGAACAGATCGCCGAGGTGTTGCGCCGGCACCAGGGCCTCAGCCGCGCCGCCGCCCTGGCCCGCGCGGTCGATCTGCTGCGCGCCGTGCAGGTGCCAGCGCCGGTGCAGCGGGCTGCCGCCTACCCGCACCAGCTCTCTGGCGGCATGCGTCAGCGAGTGATGATCGCCATGGCGCTCGCCTGCCGCCCCCGCCTGCTGATCGCGGACGAGCCGACGACTGCGCTGGACGTGACGGTCCAGGCGCAGGTGTTCGAGCTGTTGCAGGTGCTGCAGGCGGAGACGAGCACAGCGATCGTGCTGATCACCCACAATCTCGGTGCGGTCGCCGAGATGGCAGACAGCGTGGCCGTGCTGTACGCTGGTCGCTGTATCGAAGAAGGGGCCGCCGCCGACGTGTTGCGCCACCCCTCCCATCCTTATACGCGCGGACTGCTGGCGTGCGTGCCGCAAATCCGCCTCGGCCGCCGCGCTGCCGAAGCCGCCCCGACACTGACCGAGATTCCGGGCGTGGTGCCGTCCCTCGGCGCACGTGGGCAAGGTTGCGTGTTCGCCCCGCGCTGCCCGCTTGCGGACGATCATTGCGCCGCGGTCCGCCCGCCCCTCGACCCGGCCGGGCACGGTAAGAGGCACTGCGTCGCCTGCTGGAAGGCCGCGTGAGCGAGACGCTGCTGGACGTACGCGACTTGGTGGTGCGCTACGTCGGACGCCGCCCGCGCCCGTTCGCGCCCCGGCCCGTGGTGCACGCGCTGGACGGCATCAGCTTCGCCGTGAAACGGGGTGCGGCATTCGGCATCGTGGGCGAGAGCGGGTCTGGAAAGTCCACTGCAGCCCTGGCGCTGACGCGGCTGATACGACCGGTGTCTGGCAGCGTGCGTCTCGGCGGGCGGGAGCTGACCGAACTATCGGGCCAGGCGCTGCGCCGGGCGCGCAAGCAATTCCAGATCGTGTTTCAGGACCCGTTCTCCTCGCTCGACCCACGGCGGCGCGCCGGCCAGCTCGTCCGGGAGCCACTCGACCTGTTGCGCGTCGGCGACAAGGCCGGGCGCGCGGCGCGAGTGGCGGCGATGATTGCTGCGGTCGGGCTACCCGATGAGGCGAGCGGGATGTTCCCTCATCAGTTCTCCGGTGGCCAGCGGCAGCGCCTGGCGATCGCGCGTGCGCTGGTCAGCGGCCCCGAGTTGCTGATCTGCGACGAGCCGGTCTCCGCGCTGGACGTCGCGATCCAGGCGCAGGTGCTCAACCTGCTCGCTAGGCTGCAGCGCGACATGGGGCTGACCCTGGTGTTCATTTCGCATGACCTCGGCGTCGTGCAGCACCTCTGCGATGCGGTGGCCGTTATGTATCTGGGCCGCATCGTGGAGGAGGCGCCCACTGCCCGGCTGTTCGCCCGACCGCTGCATCCCTATACTTGGTCTCTGCTCGCAGCGGCGGTGGCCCAAGGGTCCGAGGGTGCCGCGATGCGCCGCCGCTTCTTGGTTGCGGGCGAGCCACCAAGCCCATTGGCACCGCCCCCCGGCTGTCATTTCGCGAATCGTTGCCCGCACGCGCTAGATCGCTGCCGGACACAGGTGCCTAAGCTGCGCGTGCTCACACCGGGCCACAGTGCGGCCTGCCATCGCGCAGAGGAGTTGGAGGGGACTGCGCTGTTTGCTGACGCCCAGCATGGACCTTGATGCACAAAACGGGACCGGCAGGGTTTGGGGAGCACAGCGCTGAGGCGTATAGAACCGTCCCCTTGTTCTCCAGATGCTTGATGCCCAACAACGCCAATGGGGTTCGCCGTAACAAGCTTCCTCAAACGCGCTACAAGGTCTGCAACTCGCTGCGGCACAGGCGCGAGTACAGGCAGGCGGCCACCCACGTCGCGACCGCGTGTCCTCTGATCCCACGCGGCGAGCAAACTTCCACGTTCCACAGTTCCAGAGGCAGAGAGTGTTGGTTTCCAGTTCCTTTCCCTGCTCCAGTCGGCTCCTAGCCAAACAGTCTCCGTCCCGGAGTGGACCGCATAGAAAGCCCGTGTGCGGCTAGGGTTTTCGCAGGGAGCTTGATACTGCGCGCACGGAACGACTGCCGAAATCTCTCTCCGGACGGCGGTCTCTCTCCGGACCTTGGGACTGCCCCGATTTAGTCTACAAGGTTCAAACCATTGAGAATAAGCGCGCTCCCGCGGGCGTGGACCGTCCGAGTTGGTATCTCGGCCGCTTGGGCGATCGAGCCTGGGCGCGAACCCGGTAGCCCAGCTGAGGCAGCCAGGCCGACAACAGGCCTGATTCTCGCTGGGATCGTGCCTCGCGCTGGCCCGCCCTCAGCGGGCCTCGACCCTTCTCGGACATTCGGACCAGGCGATCGAACGTCGTGTGATGGCCGGATACTGACGTGAGCCAAGGCAGCCTAGACCTCATCCCGGTCCGGTGGGATGTAGGGGATCATGCCTTTCTCATAGGCGATCTCCTGCACCTCGCGTGGCATGTCGCGCAGATCGACCAGCACGCCGTTCACCTCGGCCATCCACACCAGCGGGTTCCGGTCCACGAAGCTTTGCAGCATCCAGGTCGGGTCCATGCGGCTGGTGTGCAGGGCGTCCGTGATCACCCGGGCCTTGGCGCTCGCTGTGCTCTGGCCGACACCGAAGGCGGCGCAGAGATCGGCCATGATCATGTGCGGCTCACTCGCTTTGTCGGACAGGAAGTTGAGCTGGCCTAGCGCATACACGATGCCGCAGGCCCAGGTGCGCGGCTGGCCCGAGGCGAGGGGGCTCGGGCGCTTGCGGCACAGCGCGGCTGCCATCGCCCGCGCGAGGTCACGGTATTCGTCGTTCAGGTGGTCGCGGCAGAACGCGTCCGTCAGCGCCGCCACCGCGTCGTACTTGGCCTGCATGGCCTTCGGGACCAAGGTCGAGCGAGGGGATTTCACCGCGTGTACCTCCTGCTGGAGCGGGCGCCTCGGCCCAGGGGGGCTCCCACGCCGGGCCGCAGCCAGACATGGTGCATCCGCCTTATAACCTTTATGGGCGTGTGCCGCATCGGAGGAGGATTGTCATGAAGGCCGTGAAGCTTCGCAGGCCCGGCGGGCTCGACTGCCTGCATGTGGCGGACATGGACGAGCCGGCCGCGCCAGTTGCCGGCGAGGTCTTGGTGCGGCTCCATGCAAGCTCGCTCAATTACCATGACTACAGCGTCGTGTCGGGCAGGGTGCCGACCGCGGATGAGCGCATTCCCATGTCGGACGGCGCCGGCGTGGTCGAGGCCGTGGGCGATGGGATGACGCAATTCGCCGCCGGCGACCACGTCGTCTCCTGCTTCTTCCCGCTTTGGGACGCCGGCCCGCCGTCGATTGCCGACTTCTCGACCACGCCCGGCGACGGAGTGGACGGCTACGCGCGGGAGCGGGTTGTGCGACCGGCGAACTGGTTCACGCGCGCGCCAAAGGGCTACAGCCACGCCGAGGCGGCGACGCTCACCACCGCTGGCCTGACCGCGTGGCGGGCCCTGATCGTGAACGGCGGCCTGAGGGCGGGCGACAGCGTGCTCGTCCTCGGCACCGGCGGGGTCTCCATCTTCGCGCTGCAGTTCGCCAAGGCGATGGGGGCGAGCGTCATCGCGACATCCTCGTCTGATGAAAAGCTCGAGCGGGTTCGTGTACTCGGGGCGGACCACACGATCAACTACAAGCGCCATGAGGACTGGGGGAGCCAGGTCCGCGCGCTTACGGGCGGGCGCGGCGTGGACCACGTGGTCGAGGTCGGCGGTCCGGGCACGCTGCCGCAGTCCATCACGGCCTGCCGGATCGGCGGCCACATTGCGCTGATCGGCGTGCTGACGGGCCGGGCCGGGCCGGTCCCGACCGCAGCCCTCATGGCCAGGCAGCAGCGGCTCCAGGGCTTGATCGTCGGCAGCCGCCAGGACCAGGTGGACATGGTCCGCGCGATCGAGGCGACTGGGCTCAAACCGGTGATCGACAGCACCTTCGCGCTCCAGGACATCGCGGCCGCGTTCCGCCACGAGGAGTCGGGCGCCCATCTCGGCAAGATCTGCCTCGAGATCTGAAGGGAAGCGCGCGAGAAGCAATGGGGGAACGCCACCGTCCGCGAAGCCGATCGGAAGGTGATAGCCGCGCCGTGTATCGGAACTCGATGGCTGGCGACGGCTGACGGGCTTGGCATTCCTCCCCCGTGACGCGTTCAGGTTTCCCGTCGCGCAGGTCGCTCATGACCTGATCGGGACGATGCTGCTGGTCGAGGATGTCGGCGGCATCGTGGTCGAGACGGAGGCCTATGACCGGCAGGACCCGGCCTCGCACAGCTTCCGGGGCCGGACCGCACGCAACGCCTCGATGTTCGGTCCCACCGGTCATGCCTATGTCTATCGCTCGTATGGTCTCCACTGGTGCCTCAACGCCGTGTGCGGCACCGAGGCATCGGGCAGCGCAGTCCTCATCAGGGCATTGGAACCAATGGTGGGCATCGACCTCATGCGCGAGCGGCGGGGCGTGTCCGACCGGCGCCAGCTCTGCCGGGGTCCCGGACGCCTGTGCCAGGCCCTGGGCGTGACAGGCGCGCTGGACGGCCGAGCGCTGGACCTGCCGCCCTTCGCGGTCGAGGGCCGGTCGGGGCCGGTGGAGGTTGTTGCCGGGCGCCGGGTCGGGATCACGCGCGGAATCGAGACGCCGTGGCGCTTCGGCCTGGCCGGCTCCGCCTTCCTGAGCCGGCCGTTGCGCGGGTGAGGACGAGTGCCGACACGGTGCCGGCGACAGGCCTTTGAGGCCGTGAGCGTTCGGCCTAGGTCTATGCGATGAAATCCCGCAAGCGACACCCAGCCATGCCCGCTCCCTTGATGATGGCAGAGCTTGCCTGGGCGTCTTGGGAGACGATCGCCCGCCGCACCTTGATGATGGCTCAGAGCACCTGGTCTGCCGCCGAATATCGTCGCATGGTCCACGAGAAGGCCGCAGCGGCCGTGCAGACCGGTCGGCTGCTGTCATCCTCAAAGGGTGCGTCGGCCGAGGCTCTCCTGAAGCCCTGGCACAGCAGGGCGACCGCGAACGCCAAGCGCCTGCGCAGGAAGTGACCGTGTGCCTTCCGCACAGCGGCGAGCGAGGCGGCCCCAGATTCGACCCGTCGCCTCGCGTTGTCGTCGCCGCGACCATAGACGGTCCCCCCTTCGGCGGCCGCTGCATGTCGAAGCAGTTGTCCGCTGTGCACGCGAGTTCTGTCCGCTACTGGCGAGAGATCAGAAGCCCGCACGCAGAGCACAAAACCGCTCAGCTCCGAAGCACGAAAGCGCCCGATCCGGCCGTCCGGCACGGCGCGGTCCTATCGTGTAGGCTCGACCGCTTGCGCGATACGATCTCGCACTTACCGACCACTTGGAGTTTCGAATATGAGCAGCTCGTGCGAGTACACGCCGCCGAAGGTCTGGACCTGGAACAAGGCGAGCGGCGGCCGGTTCGCGAGTATCAACCGGCCGATCTCGGGGTCCACGCACGACAAGGATCTGCCGGTCGGCCGCCATCCCCTGCAGCTCTACTCGCTCGCAACGCCGAACGGAGTGAAGGTCACGGTGATGCTGGAGGAGCTGCTCGCCCTCGGCCACCGCGGTGCGGAGTACGATGCCTGGTTGATCAGGATCGGAGACGGCGACCAGTTCGCAAGCGGCTTCGTGGCGGTCAATCCCAACTCCAAGATACCGGCCCTGATGGATCACAGCGGCCCGACGCCGATCCGGGTCTTCGAGTCCGGCGCGATCCTGATGTACCTCGCGGAGAAGTTCGGGGCTTTCCTGCCCACCGAAGGCGGCGCGCGCGCCGAATGCCTGTCGTGGCTGTTCTGGCAGATGGGCAGCGCACCCTACCTGGGCGGTGGCTTTGGCCACTTCTACGCCTATGCGCCAGCCAAGATCGAGTACGCCATCGACCGCTTCGCCATGGAGGCGAAACGCCAGCTCGACGTGCTCGACCGCCGCCTCGCGGAGAACGAGTATCTTGCGGGCAGCGATTACACGGTCGCGGATATCGCGGTGTGGCCCTGGTACGGCGGGCTCGTGAACGGCTGGCTCTACGACGCGGCCGAGTTCCTGCAGGTGCAGGAATACAGGAACGTGCGTCGCTGGGCCGATACCGTCGGCGCTCGGCCGGCTGTCCAACGTGGTCGAATGGTCAACCGCATCACCGGCGAGCCCGCGAGCCAGTTGCACGAGCGCCACGACGCCGGTGACTTCGACACGGAAACGCAGGACAAGCTGGCGGCCGGGAACTAGGGTCAGGACTCATTTCGGCAGCCAGAAGATGACGGTCGCTGTTGCGACGATGGCGCCCATGAAGATGTCGCTGTACCGGTCGTAGCGGGTCGCGATCCGACGCCAGTCCTTGAGTTTGGCGAACAGGTTCTCGATCCGGTGTCGGCTGCGGTAGAGCCGGGCATCGTAGGCATGCTGGACGGTCCGGTTCCTGCGCGGAGGAATGCAGGGCGTCGTCCCGCGCTGTTCAAGCGCCGCACGGAAGCCGTCGCTGTCGTAGCCGCGGTCGCCGATCAGCATGGTGGCCGCAGGCAGCGCGTCGAGCATCGCGGCAGCTCCTTTGTGATCGCTGACCTGACCTTCCGAGAGCATCAGCACCAGGGGACGGCCGTGTCTGTCGCAGACGGCGTGCAGCTAGGAGTTCAGGCCACCCTTGGTCCGACCGATGCGCCGTGGCCCCCCTTTTTGGCGAGCAGGCTGGCGGCGGTCCGGTGCGCCTTGGAGTGGGTGGAGTCGATCATCAGCAGGTCGGGCTCACCCGCTTGGCCGGCAAGGTCGGCGAAGATGTCGCTGAACACGCCCGCCCGGGTCCAGCGCACGAACCGGTTATAGAGCGTTTTGTGGGAGCCATACTCGGGCGGAGCATCGCGCCACCGCAGGCCGTTGCGGATCACGTGCAGCATGCCGCTGAGCACCCTGACGTCATCGACCCGCGCAATGCCTCGAGATCGCGGGAAATGCGGCGACATCCGCTTTACCTGCGCCTCGGTCAGCCAAAACAGGTCAGCCATGGCGGTGCCCTCCCGCCAATGTAAGAATCAGATCACGTCGCGTCGGCGCAAGGGTGCTTTATAGGTCCTGACCCTAAGGGCTCGTCCGGAAATATCCGAATCGGGTAGCATGCGATTGTCCCGCTCGCGGATTTCCGTTGCTTGCAAGGTTTGTTATGCGGTTTGGATGATTGAGTCTGACCCGATCCGCGAGCGCTTCATGTCGCTGTCC
>JAABUX010002516.1_pt1 | contig 25764 bp, 27 predicted proteins | sample 5561851 | NCBI WGS metagenome assembly JAABUX01 (sample SAMN10711883, study PRJNA513361) | rock metagenome | isolation source: Antarctica rocks | place: Antarctica: Victoria Land, Richard Nunatak red sandstone | collected 2016-01-03 | reverse complement strand
GAAAGATCGTCTGGCTGCTGGGACGAGCAAAGGAGGGAAGCCTTTAGCAGTAGCAGCAGGGAAATCGTGATTCGGGTGGGTCCATTTCAAGTTGTCGAAATGGGTCAAAAGTTTGTTGGCGTTGACATGATGAAGCTTGTTGCGAGAATGACGATGTTCGGCACACTCACGGCGAAACCTAGATAGGCCACCAGGAAAAAGAACACACCCACCGTCAGCACACTGATCGCTCCCCACCGATCCGAGAGCCGTCCTGCGGGAAGCGAGGCGATGGTCGCAGCGGCATTGTAGGCTGTGTAAAGGCCAATCGCCACCTCCGTTGCGGTCTGCAATCCCAGGCTTGGGGTGAGTTGTTGCATGGCGCGGAGAATGAGGAGCGTCGTGGCCACGTTGGCCACTTCAAAGAAACTGACGCCGACGAGCACCTGGCCCAGGCGACCACGCAGGAGCGGACGAACGATGATGCGCAAAGGCGTTCGTTCCCGACTGGTCGCACGCGGGATGTGCCGGATCGCGTAGAGGATGGCAAGGGCGGCCAACAGTCCTGGAATGACTGAGAGCAGAATGGCAGTGCGCACGCCAACCAGTGCAACCAATCCCAGCGCCAGCAGTGGACCGGCGACGGCCCCCAGATTATCCATCATACGCTCAAAACCATAGGCACGTCCGTAGACGGACGTATCCACCATATCAGCCAACAGGGCGTTGCGAGCGGGCACGCGCAATCCGCGTGAAGCCCAGGCAGCCATGCGCAGCACGCCCACTTGCCACACTGCGCCTGCTGCACCAATGAGCGAGGCTAACACGGCGGTCGAGACATAGCCGCCCAGTGCCGTAGTACGCCTTCGATGTGGATCGTCTGCTAATGGTCCTCCCAACAAGCGTGCCAATCCCGCCAACCCATCAGCCAACCCTTCGATCAACCCAAGCACAGCGGCGGAAGCCCCCAGGACGCTCACGATCAGGCTGGCAAACAAGGCGGTTGGAACTTCGTGTCCCATGTCAGCCAGAAATGAAGCGAGGCCAATGCCCCGCACGCCGGGGGTCAACCATTTTGGGAACCCCTGAGAAGGAGGCGTTTCAGATGTGGGATCTACCTGCGTCATTGCTTTCCCGTCCTTGTCTCAAAAATACTCAAGTGAGCGGATGACTCTTCTCCTCTGTGCAGGCATGTCTGCTAGCCATTCTGAGCAGCGCTCTCGCGTAGCGCATGAATGGCTTCCCGGATGCCGTAGTAGACAATGACCAGGGAGGCGAGTGGATCAGCCCACCACCAGCCAAAGAGGGCATTGAGCACGAGTCCAACCAGGACGGCTCCGGCAAGATAGGCATCGACGAGCGTCACACGCCCTTCCGTGAGCAAGACCTCATTTTTCAACTGCTGCCCTGTGGTCCTTTTGCCAAAGGCGAGTAGGAGCATGGCAATGAAGGTGGCGGAGATCCAAACGATACCGCCAATCGATGGAACAGCATGCGTTCCTGTGAGGAACGTGAAGAGCAGTTGTGCCACAATGTAGATCACCAGGGCAATGAAGGCAATCCCGATGAGACGCAATGCCATCCGCTCACGATGCAGGTTTACCCCGGTCAGTTGCCATACGACCACAACTGAGGCAAAGATCTCGATGAGGGAATCCAGTCCAAACCCTGCAAGGGCCACGGAACGAGCAGCGTAGGCGGCGATGATCACGATAATCACACCAACCACATTCCAGCCGAGCGTAATGTATTCGAGGATAAGTCCTCGCCGTAGGAGTGAAGGGACGCGCGCTCCAGGGATCTCCAAAGAGGTTTTTTTCATCGAACACTCTTCTCACACTCATCAGAACCACAACTGCACGTCTCTCCCGTGCGGGCCTCATGCCATGCCTCACGCCCTTCTTGGACAAGAAAGTAAATGAGCACCAGGGCTGCAAGTGGATCTGCCCACCACCAACCAAAAGCACGATTAAGCGCCAGCCCTGCGAGTAACGTGAGGGACATGTAGGCACAGGTGACGCTACAGGCTGCATCCGCTTTGAGGGCTGCGCTGCCAATACGCCTGGCAACGCGGAGTTTGCCTTGCCACAACAGCGGCATGAGGATTGCAGCGGCAATCGCTAGGCCCACGCCCCACCAGGAAGCTTCTGGCTTCGTGCGGGTGAGGAAGGTCAAGGCGCTGTCGCCGACGATGTAGACCGCCAGGGCAAACAGGCTGACGGCTGTCACCCAGGCGGCGCGGCGTTCTGCCTGCTCGACCCGTTCCACCGAACCACCCCGTTGCTCCACCAGTAACCGCCAGAGCAGAATGCCCCCTGCGATGAGCTCGACAATACTATCCATGCCGAAGCCTTGCAGGGAAACGCTCCGCGTGGCAAAGCCGACACTGAGAGCCACACTGGCCTCAATGGTCATCCACACGATCGTGGCCAGCTCGATCCAGATTCCCTGGCGGACGTCGTCACGGCGTGTGGAGGCGGGTTGCGCCGAAGGCGGAGAGTTGAGAACTGGTAGTGATCGTGCCATTAGCAACACTCTTCTTTCTGGGCGTATCGAGGACAGGCATTGACTCCGTGTGCCGTTTCAGCGAGCAATGCATCGGCGAGACGGAGCAAAGTAGCAACTCGTTCATCGCTGAGTTGATAGAGGGAGTAGCGTCCTTGCGCCGATGCGGTTACTAAGCCGCAATCACGCAGGCAGGCCAGATGATTCGAGACGTTCGACTGCGTGAGCCCAGTGCGTTCGACAAGGGCGGTGACGGTGAGTGGCCCATCACGCAGCGCCTCCAAAAGCTGGAGGCGGGACATATCCGAAAATCCACGAAAGAGCTTCGCCTTGAGGGTTGTGGGATGAGAAACGTGTATCACCATCTTCTTTTCTCCCTCATATCAGTAGATACTGATATGATAGCGCGAAGAAGAGGATGTGTCAAGCAACAAGGGATTCCCCTTCCGAATGCTCATCTCTCTTCATTCCTGGCTCCTGGTGGCATTTCTTGCTGGGCTAAGCGGCCCAGAGCATCCACGAGTGCGCTCCGCAGTTCCGCATCGGTGAGCGGGCTTGCAGCGGCCAGCTTCCCATAGAGCAGATTGATCTCGCGCTGCTTTCTGCGCAACTCCTGGTCCTTGGCCGCAAGCTGCTGCTTCATCTCCTCTAAGCGCCGGCGCAGCGCGGCGATTACCTGCCCCGACGCCGATGAACCAGGGGAGACCGAGGATATCACCGCTGATCGTGCTCTCGCTGCTTCCTCAATCACCTGCACCAGATCGGGATGGCTGCGCAGAAAAACCAGTGAGACTCCGGCCTGGCGCGCAACTGCTGCTTTGGTGATCGTTCGCTTTTCGCTCTGGAGCTGAGCCAATGCCGTCAAGGTCGCCTGGCGCTTTTGCTCCGATCGTTTTTTTGCATTGGCCTGACATTGCTCAATGCGGGTGCGTTTAGCCGTTGTGGAGTCGTCCATCCCAGAAGCCCTCCTCTTTGATCGTAGCGATAACCTTTTCCGCATGTTGGAGTTCTTGTTCGTGCCGAAGCTTGGCGCGCTCATAGATGGGATTGTCTCGAAGCGCCTCAACCGTGATGAGTAAATTCTGGGTATCGTGAATCTATCGTGGGTGAGGGGTGAATAAACACATTAGCAGAAAGTGGTATCGAAGGAATATGTTGTGGGTGACTGTCAAAAACTGCAGTTGACATCAGCCATTGACACGTTTCCTCTCTCCGATGATGGTGTTGCTACAGACATGATGCTCTCAAGTGCCCTCGCCAGATTGTGCTCTTTTCCAACAAACACCACAGAGAGGCGAATTTAATTATCGCTCAACAAGGCTTCCTCTTTTTTGCAATAGAGGAAACAGGAAGCGATTTTTCTTCAGTAGATACCCATGTGATAGCTTATTGACCCGATAGAGCAGTGGCTATCACGAGGGGCAAAGGGCATAGGGCAAGACTAGGGCGGCTACATCTGCAAGGTGAGAAGTAATTTCAACAACACTCATCCACTAAACGACATCACTACCAAAATAAAGCGATGTCTTAAAATTCATATTAGGATGTCTTGACAAAATTAGGAAGATATCGTATATTTTAGAAAAGTTGTTCTTGTAAATGGGCGTATATATCCTCTACCTTTGCACAAGAAATGAGGCTCACCATGAAAGTACAGTTTCCGACCATGCGAGGGGTCATTGGGAAACAAGAGTACTACTCGACCCTGATGGCACTCTCGGAGATTCCGCGTTTTTTCAAGTTCAATGATTGGGACCAAGTTGATCCGGCAGCGCGTGCTCAACGCGTGCTCAACACCGCACGTATTCCTGAGATCACGCAGTATATTCTCGACAATGAGGAGGGCTACCTCTTCTCCTCCATTACGGTTTCGTACTCCTGCCCAGCTACCTTCATTCCAAGTGAGCAGAACGAGCAGATGGGCATGCTCGAAATGGATCTGGAAGAGATGCAATTTATCATTAATGATGGACAACATCGCTCCGCCGCCATTACGCAAGCACTCAAGCAGAAACCAGAACTGGGCAAAGAACGCATTAGCGTCTTGTTGTTCCCCACTGGAGACCTTGATCGTCTGCAACAGATGTTCCTGGATCTCAACCGCTTCGTGCATAAGACCTCCAAACCCATGAACGTGCTGTACGATCATCGCGATCCTCTCTCGATCCTGACCATCCAGGTCGTCAATCAGGTTCCGGTGTTCCAAGAAATGGTCGATATGGAAAAGGCATCCATTTCTTTGCGCTCCCCTCAGCTGCTCACCCTCTCGGGCCTCTATGATGCCAACAGCGAACTGTTGGGATCGCCTATTGAACAGCCAGACTCCAAGCTGTTTGGCGACAAGGTGAAGAGGGCTGTCGCCTACTGGACGCAAGTGGCAAAAGCGATTCCTGAGTGGCAGAAGGTGAAAGATGGGGAACTTGCCGCCCCAGCACTGCGTCAGGAGAAAATCTGTACCCATACGATTATCTTGCGTGCCCTTGGGGGCGTTGGCAGTGCATTGTTTGCGCATCATCCTCATGACTGGGACACCAAGCTCCAGGGACTCTCTAAGCTTGACTGGCGGAAATCGATTGATGGACGGGTCAATCCTCTGTGGGATAACGTGTGCATCGTCGCCGGTTCTGTGGTCAGCCATCGTCAGGCCCGCGTCGCCACCCTGGCCGTGTTGAAAGACGCCCTTGGCCTTCCTCTGAGCAATCAAGAGCGAGTGGTCTTTTCTAATCTCCCAAAAGGGGCGAGGAGCAATGGTGCTCGTCCAGCCAAAACAGCCGCTACTATCGATCTCGTACCATGAACCCATACCGTAGGAAGCGACCAGATAACGAAAGCGAGCATACCGCGTGACTGATTACCAAGACCTTTTTGAGCAACTGAAGTTTGCTGAGACGGAAGAGGGCGTTGAAGAGATTCTTCGAGAGGCTGGATACCTCACTGACACTTCAGACGTTTGGCTTCCCTTTGGGGGTACGGAGAACAATTTTGCTACCATTGGCAACCAACAGAGTGATGCGACGGGGGCTCTCGTCGAAAAAATGATTAATTCCATTGACGCTATGTTGATGGCAGCCTGCTATCAGCGCGGAATTGATCCGAAGGGGCCGGAGGCTCCCCCATCCATGGCCGAGGCGACCTCTCGCTTCTTCCGTGTGCGCGACGGACACCTGGGTCGCCTGAGTCGTGAGGAACTGCGAGCACTGGCCGATGAGATTCAGATCGTTGCTGTTGGGAGCAAAAAGAATCCCTGTTACCTGATTGTTGATAAGGGCGAAGGACAAACTCCTGCCATGTTTCCGCAAACGTTTCTTTCCTTGATGCGGACGAATAAAATCGATATTCCCTTTGTTCAAGGCAAATTTAATGCTGGCGGAACAGGGGTACTGCAATTCTGTGGCGAAAAGAATTACCAGCTCATTGTCTCTCGCAGACACCCTGACAGCCCTATTCACCAGGACGACCAGACTGGCGATCTCTGGGGTTTTACCCTTGTCCGACGCTTACTGCCGTCGGGAGGACGCCGCAGTTCGATGTATGTCTACCTTGCGCCTTTCGGGCAGGTTCCCTCTTTCAGGGCAGATGCCATCCGTGTGCTGCCGGGGAAATCGGCAGGGATGAATCAGTCAGATGTCCCCTATGCGGCTGAGTTGCCGTACGGAACCTGTATTAAGCTCTATAACTATCGTTGGAAAGGCTATGGCATGGCGACGTTGGATGGGCGCTATGAGCTAGAGCAATTTCTCCTCGCTTGCTGTCTCCCCTTCCGCGTCACCGAGACACGTGACTATCGCGCCAATTACTACAGTGCGACCGTCACAGGGGGGTGGAATCGTGCTACCGCGGAGACGGACGAAGGCGAAAGTAGACACTTGGAAGAGGGTTTTCCTGCGTATGGAGAGCTGAATTTGGGAGAAATTGGGGAACTTCCCTACCAGGTGGCCGTCTTCACGAGACCAATCAAAAAAGAGCGTTTCCCGCACGGCATCTGCTTTGTCATTAATGGGCAGGTGCATGGGAGCTTCTCTGCCGAGTTTGTCAAAAGCCGTCTCAAGTTTGACTACTTGACAGACAAATATGGCGCACTGTTGGTTCTGGTTGACTGCACTGCCATGAATGAAAAGGTCCGTGAAGATTTCTTCATGGCCTCACGCGACCGCTTTCGACGCAATGACGTGTATCGTGAGATCGAGCACACGTTAATAGAGGAACTTCAAAATCATCCAGGCTTACAGGCTCTGAACCAGCAGAGGCGCAAGGAAGAAGTGGAACAGCAGCAAAGCGAAGAAGCCCCCATTGAGGTGTTCCAGCAGTTGCTCAAAGCTGATCCCACACTTGCTGCTGTGTTTTCGTCTGGTGATCGTCTCTCGACGACAACCGGCCCAGACACTCCCCCCTCCTCTTTCATTGGGCGCAAGTTCCCCAATTTTTTTCGTCTAAAAGGACCAAAAGAGGGAGGGATCAAAGGGTGTCCGCTCAATCGCACATGCAGGGTTGAGTTTGAGACCGACGTGATGAATGACTACTTTAAGCGTGCCGATAGCCCAGGGACCATCATGATCGAACCACCGAATTTGATAGAGGGGGGGAGTCACCTGTGGAATGGTCGCTTTGAGGCGCGTTTCCGTGTTCCTTGGGATGCAGAGGTTGGGACGCTCATCCCCGTTACGGTGAGTGTCACTGATGTGATGCATCCCAATCCCTTCATCTGCCACTTTCAGCTCCGGGCCGACCCAGAAGTCGTCGATGACTCGCCATCGGGTCCTTCTTCTCGTGGGACACAGAGACCGTCCCCCAACGGTCGTAGCAGCCGTGTGGTCCTCTCTCCACCTACATTTCGTGAGGTACGCAAGGCGGAGTGGGAAAAGTACAGTCCTCCTTTTACCCCCTATGAATCGATTCGTATCAAGAACGATGGACAAGGGGGCTACGACTACCTGGTCAATATCGACAGTGCCTTTCTGTTGAGAGAACTCAAGCAGACAAAGGAGAACGGCGGGCAACCCGTCAAGCTGTGGTTCATTTGGGGGCTGATTCTGGCGGCCATGGGCATGCTCAACCATGACGAGCGTCTGGCGCGTGAGCGAGCAAAGATGAGCAAACAGGACGAGGAGCCAACGACGTCAGAAGAGGGAACTGATCGAGACCTTTTAGAACAGATCAATCTCTCCTGCAACGGCCTGGCCGAAACGATTGTCCCAGTGACTAGGCTCTATCGCAATTTGCGGGAAAGCACAAGCGCAGAGGAGTGAGAGTTGACGTTCTCGGCTGACTCCTCTGCGTGTATCTGGTCTGGCAGCTTACCTGCGTCGATGAAGCAACAACACTTCGTGAGACGAAGGCGTGTTTCCTTGATAGGAAGCGTACCAACGGCGGAGCGGAACCCGCCGCCACATCCGTCCGGCAGACGCGTCTTCTACCAAGTGGAGACATTCGGCAAAGCCTGCATGTTCCATAGCTGCAAGATAGCGTGGAAGCTGTGTCTCGATGTGGGAGAAAGCGAGTAACTGCACAACAAGTGCATCTGTCGCGACGACCTGATACAGCCGGGCAAACGAAACCTCTATCGTTCTGAAATAGGTGTCGAGTCCTGTAGGAGTCCGGCTCCCCATCGTGTAGTAGGCTTCTCCACGCCCGTCGAGTTGATCGGTAATCCAATAGGGTGTCGAGACCTCTTTGCGGCTCTTGATCTGCCAGCGGTGATAGAGCACATGCACGCTTGGATAGGGAGGGGAGGTGACAATGAGCGTGGGAGGCTGGGGTAATTCGGCTTCCCAGAGCGTCGGGTACAGGTCCGCCGCAGGAACGTTCAGACACACCGTCTGCGGCTGGCTTGCGCCAGAGCCACTCTTGAGCTGTGTACGTAGTTCCTCCAGTCCCTGGAGCAATTCGCCCGTAACCTTGATAAAGTGCTGACGAAAGAGCGGTACAGATGGAAAAGTCTTCGTACAGTCAAGTGCCCATTGCGCCGTTCGCAGGAGGGCACATTGGACCAAGCGGTGCTGCGCAGGGTGAGGAAGCTGATCCATCGCGGCGCGAATCGCGGCGATGACCTGCAAAAGCTGCCTGGGGATGCCCCGCTGAGATGGATCATCGTGTGGAGGAAGTGGTGGAATCGCTGAACGTCGCGGCCCTGCAAGCCGCAGATGCTCACCAATGGAAGCCGCCCACTGAGCAACTTGGGCACATTCACCAGGGGCAAGCAGAGTGGTTTTCACCTGGGCAAGAAAGTAGGCCAGCGTATTGATATCTGATCCAATCGCGTGACGTCCTGTGGTGAGTGCTTCAACCAGGGTGGTTCCAGATCCCATAAAGGGATCAAGAATGACCTCTCCCGGCTCAGAAAATGCGGTGATGGCAGCACGCGCAAATACAGGAGAGAAGCGTGCAGGATACTTGTAAAACGTATGGGTGAGTCCTTGAGCAGGTGCGCTATTGTGCATGGCATCGATCAGGGCTTCCGCCCGAAGTCTCGTTGTGCTGTCCCCCATAGTTCCTCGCTTTCTGTGGGAAGAGATGATCAAACGTACTGATCTCGGCACTGAATCAGGCTGTGGGCTAGATGGAGGTACGCGAGCCTCCGAACGTGTGCGAACCTCGCCCTAGTGTTAGGGAGGATGGAAGCGCAGGTGCTCAAGCAGAGCTGGATTCTGCCTGAGTTGCTTGACCCGCTCAAGCTCTTCTCGCGAGATGTAGAGGCTGCGATCTCGGATATGAAAAGACCTTGGTTCAATACCAAGCAGCTTGAGGGAACGACGAAGGGTGACGCGCGTTATGCCAAGCTCAGTCTGGGCAACCTTGAGCGTCACAAAGTCCGTTTGTTGGGGAAAGATCTTCGGATTCTGCTCCATATCCTTCCCAACTTTCGTACCGCGTGAACAACGGTTTTCAAGAGCACAGCATACGAAGACAGGAAAATCGTCACTCATATACTACCAGAAAAATCACCAAAAAGCAATCTTCTGATAGCGGTCTGATAGGAGCTTTTTCCTTCACCAGCAAGGGGAAGAGAAACAGAGCCATGCTGTGAGCAGATATCAAGGAGGCAACGAGATGTTGTGTGCTTGTGGATGCCAAAGGCCAGTGAGTGGACACGAGGGGAAAGGACGCCCAAACCAGTACTCCTCCGGAGCTTGCCGCGTCCGTCACCATCGCGCCATGCAACGAGGCAATATCGTTACATCGGGAGGAACGACAATCGAGCCAGATGGTGTAACGAAGATGATCAATAGCATTCTTTGTGGGGATGCACTCGCAGAGTTGAAAAAGCTCCCTGATCGATGGGTGCAAATGTGTGTGACCTCACCGCCCTACTTCGGACTGCGGTCCTATCTTCCTGATGAACATCCTGACAAACCATTAGAAGTGGGGCTGGAGGAGACACCTGAGCAGTATGTTTCACGTCTGGTTATCATTTTGCGTGAGGTGAGGCGTGTGCTGAGATCGGATGGTGTGCTGTGGTTGAACCTGGGGGACTCCTATACAGGCTCCGGCAAAGGAGGGCAACCCACGATGTACTCTCAGCACTGGCAGCCAACCTATCCCAAGATCGGAACCATCTATCCAGGACTCGCCGCAAAGCAACTGTTGGGGATACCCTGGCGGGTCGCCTTAGCGTTACAAGCAGAAGGATGGTACCTGCGTAGCGATGTCATCTGGCACAAAGTGAACTGTGTACCTGAAAGTGCGAGAGATCGGCCTACGAAGAGCCACGAGTACGTTTTTTTGTTCTCGAAGTAAAAACACTACTACTATGATCAGAAAGCGATCTGTGAACCTAACGTTCAGCCTCGCAAATGAGAAGAGGAGCACCCCCACCTCGAAAAGAATAGGCGTTCAGTCTGGTCCATTCCGACGCAGGCGCATCCGTTCGCTCACTGTGCCACGATGGCAGAGCGTCTGGCTGAATTGTGCATCCTTGCTGGGTCCCGTCCAGGGGATCTGGTCTGCGATCCCTTCATGGGGGCAGGGACGACGGCACTCGTTGCGCAACGGCTAGGGCGGGCGTATCTGGGCATTGAACTCAATCCTGAGTATATTCGTCTTGCGAATGCGCGTCTTGCAACACGGCAAGAGAGTGGCGTGTAAGTCTTGCACAGAGCAGATATTTTGAACCTACCTGGGTGGTCTGTTCAAGATCTCCAAGAGGACGATACCCAGTATGTCATCCAAGCTGAGCCTACAGTGTGTCATCGCATCTGCTTACATTGTGGAAGCACCTGCGTGATTGGACACGGAAAAGATCGTCAACGTGTGCGCGATTTGCCCTGTCATGGGAAGCAGGTGGTGATTGAGGTGTACCATCAACGGTTTCTTTGCAAAAGCTGTCATAAGACCTGTTTTGCCCCATTACCCGGTGGAGAAGACGGTCACGCTATGACCATGCGCCTAGTTCGCTACATTGAGCGCAAAGCTCTCTCGACCAAGCGAACCTTTGCGAGTATTGCTGAAGAAATTGGGATTGACCCTGGAACCGTGCGGCGCATCTGCCTCGATTACATCGCTCAGCTTGATCAAACTACCCAGTTTGAGACACCGGCCATCTTAGGAATTGATGAACTGCATGTACTGCACCAAGCTCGCGGGATCATGACAAATGTAGAGGCGAGGACGATTGTGGAATTGCTCCCTGACCGCAAGAAAGCCACGATCATCCAGTGTCTGAGACAAATGAAGCACCCTGAGCGCATTGCCACGGTGGTTATTGATTGCTGGCGACCCTATCGAGAGGCAGTCCGGGCAGTTGTACCTGATGCAACCATCGTCTGTGACAAATTTCATATCCTCAAATTAGCGACCACGGCACTAGAACAGTTCAGAAAAGAGATCAGCTCCTCGTTGTCCGATGGGCAACGGCGCACACTGAAAATGCATGACCGCTACCTCCTTCTCCGGCGTGTGCATGACCTCTCGTCTGAGGATCGCTTCGTGCTGGAAAGTTGGACGAAGAACTATCCACCGCTTGGACAAGCACACCAATTGAAAGAGAACTTCTTTGCCATCTACGATCACTCGACCCGCGAACTGGCAGAGAATGCCTATTTTCGCTGGATGGAGAGCGTACCTAAGGAGCTGCTGCATGTGTATCAGCCACTCATGCTCACGGTCGAAGAATGGGGAGATGCCATCTTTGCGCATTTTGAGACGGGCATCACGGGTGGGTTTGTAGAATCTGCAAACAATATCGCTCGTTTTCTCAATCGACTTGGGCGAGGATATGGAATGGACGTATTGCGCGGAAGGCTCCTCTACGGATGGGAACCAGCACAAACATCTTGTGTAGGCCAGAGTCGAAAAGGAGTTCCCATACCCACACTGGTCTCATCACGCTGATGTATCAAGGAGACAGTTTTACCCACGATAGATTCACGATACCCGGAGTTGGCTGAGCACTCTTCCGAAGCCTTCCCAGGCAGTGGACATCAGACGGCCATCGAGGAGGAAAATCGTCGTCTCAAGCGAGAAAACGACGTGTTACGCTAAGAGCGTGATATCCTAAAAAAAGTTGTGGGCATCTTCTCGCGCGGCCAGCAGTGAGATATCACTTCATTGCAGAACACCAGCACGAGTTTTCAATCACGACCATGTGCCGTGTTCTTGAGGTTTCGTCCAGTGGATACTATGCTTGGTGTAAACGGCTACCCAGTCAGCACAGCCGAGATGATGCCCAATTAGCCCAAGCCATTCAAAAGGCATTCCAGGCCAATAGACAGGTCTATGGCAGTCCACGCATCCAAGTGGAATTGAAGGCGCAAGGCATGTGTTGTGCTCGCAAACGGGTCGCCCGACTCATGCGTGAGTTAGGACTCACAGCTCGGCGTCCAAGCCATCGAACGATCACCACGAAAAGTGAGAAAGGAGCTCGTGTCGCGGAAAACCTGTTGCAGCGCGACTTCAGTGCCAGTCACCCCAATTACAAATGGGTGAGCGATACGACGTACATTTGGACTTCAGAGGGATGGCTCTATCTCGCTGTTGTGCTTGACCTGTTTGCTCGTCTGGTAGTAGGATGGAGTATGGCTGCGGTGCAAGACGCGGCACTTGTTGAGCAAGCTCTGCATATGGCATTGCTTCGTCGCCATCCTCAAGTGGGTTTATTACCTCATTCAGACCGAGGAAGCACCTACACAAGTGAAAGCTATCAAGCAATCTTGACGCAAGAGGGCATTCAAATCAGCATGAGTCGGACGGGCAATTGCTATGATAATGCAGCGATGGAGAGTTTCTTTCATAGCTTCAAAAATGAATGTATTGACCGCGAGCACTTCCAGACTCGGTCACACGCGAGACGAGTTACCTTTGAATATATTGAGTGCTTCTACAATCGGACCCGTCGGCATTCAACCTTAAACTATCTGAGTCCTGTTATCTACGAACAACTGATGTGTTAAATCTCCATTTCGGAGTCTCCACAAAAATGGGTGAAGATCATTATTACAGTCACCCCTATGAAAGTACTTTTTTTCATACCCACATCGTGATACCTCTCCGGTTCGCATCATCCCAAACTATTCCTCCATTGCCCAACCAATGTGGACCCGTAGGGGTTCTTTATGAGAAGAGCGATGCAGTTGTGCATTGCACATCCGTTCGTTTTTTGGGGTTTATTTTTCTCTTCTCAAAGAAATGAACATGGGATTCCCGATCTTCTTTTCATCGAGCAGAGATCAGAATGCATCTGCCGTTTGCATCATGCCAGTTCTGAACTTGGAAGTGCATGGATGCCTGTCCACCCAGAGCGTTCAATTGCCCTCAGTGCTCCCAGAATGTTCGCACGCATCAATGCTGCCGCAAGAAGAGGATCGCGTTCCTCATACGCTCGGAGCAAGCGTTCATGGTCCGCTAGTGATTGCTCCATCCTTTGTGGTTGTGAGAGGCTGAAGTGCCGCATCTGGAGTGTGCGCAAGCCAAGCGAGTCGAGGAGTTGTTTGACGGCTGCGTTGCCACAAATCTCCGTTGAACGTTCGTGCAAGGCAACGTTTGCCCAGAAGTAGGCGCTCAGGTCACCTGCTCGTACAGCTGCCTCCATGAGCTCATATAGCTCATGGAGTGTTGCAATCTCCTCATCAGCTGCGTTAGTAACGATCAACTCTGCTACGAATGCGTGCAATGTCGCACGCACCTGATATAGTTCTCGAACCTGACGAAGACTGATGGTGGCGACACGTGGGCGACGCCGAGCTTGCATTTCCACGAGACCTTCCTTCTCCAAAAGGATCAATGCCTCTCGAACGGGAGCACGACTCGTATGGAAGCGACGGGCTAGGTCAACAGAGTTTAAGTCATCTCCCGGTTGCAAGCGACCCTCAATGATGGCGCGACCGACCCAGTCGAGAATAGAACCTACCAGCGAGTCACGTCGGTCGCCAAAGCAAAGCAGACGACTGAGTGCGGAATGAGCATCGGCATCAGGATGGTCTCTCTCATGTACCGTGATCTGCTCCTGGGTGACTGACGAAAAGGACACGTCTTTCTCAGTCTGTGCTTCTTGTTTCATGCTTTCTTCCTCGTTATAAGTACTCCTACGCACTGATGTGCTCTTTCTTCGCACGCTTCTCTACTGATCTCTGCATGGGAAGCTAAACTAGGCATCCAGCATGAGCAAAACACTGGTGCAGAACGTCCTGTCGATGGCGCGGGCGTTCTTTAGCGTGCCGAAGCTCCTCAGCCACTTGGGACACCTCCCGACAGCAGAGATTCTTGATCTCACGTCGCTTGAGCAGGTTCCAGACCCTCTCCTGGGGATTGAGTTCTGGCGCATAGCCGGGCAAGCGTTCCAAATGGAGCCGTTTGGCCGCCCCTCGCTTCAAAAAGGCTTTGATCACCTTTGCCCGATGGATTGGAGCGTCATCCCAGATAACCAGCAACTTGCCCGAAATCTTGCGCAACAGGAGGCGCAAGAAGCGCACGACATCTTCGGCGTTATAGGCTCGCTCTTGCATCTGCATGAAGAGCCGCCCATGTGGCGTGATGCTTCCAATGGCGCGATCCGATGATCGCGGGTGAGCTTGACCCGGTGGACTGGGGTCTGCCCACACGGGGCATAGGTCCGCACAGCCATTGGCAACAGATAAAAGCCGGACTCATCTACAAAGACGATGGTTCGTTTTTCCTCTTTGGCCTTTTCTTAAGCGCGGACCATCGTTCGTCTTTCCAGCACTCGATGGCATCCTCATCGCGCTGGCTGGCTGGCTCGCTCAATGGGCTTTTGCACACTGTACTTGATGGCCCGCAGAAGACGACTGCAGTGCGCCGGATGATAGCTGACGCCAAATTCCCGCTTGATGAGCTGGGCGACCCGTGCCGTCGTCCAGACCTCTCCTCGAAAGCCAAACGCCTCGGCTCCTTTGTCGAGCAGCCGAGGCAATTGCGCCAATTGCGAAGCCGATAACTTCGGTTGTGGACCCGGTGCTGGATGTTGGCGCAGTCCCTCTCGACCCTCCATCTTCCCTCGTTTGAGCCATTGACTGACTGCCCCTTTACTCACTCCCAATGCGGTCGCGATTTTGTTCTGCTTCCAATCTTGCGGTTCCCGTTTTTTCTCCATGCCTCCATTTTAACATGTTTAGCAACCTATGCTACCCTCAGTAAAGGTGGATGAACATCCTTCAGTGTTCAGGCAAAAATGTTCTTCCAACGTTCTGACACCATGCTCATTCTACCTTTGCTTGCTCATTGTCCCATCAGGACTATCAGGAGAAGGTCCTGATGGGACCCATATCCACCCCTTGAATCGCAGAAGAGATTGGGAAAGCCTTTCTTCCCTCTTACACCGCATCCCTGTTCTGTTTCACCCGCTCGATGAATTCGAGCACCAGGCGCGCATTCTCTTCCGGTTGTTCGACGAAGGTGACGTGTCCACATGCAGGGATCACCTCCAGTTCAGCCACTCCTTTCGGCATCTCCTCCTGAATCTTCTGCGAGAACAGGACCGGAGTAAGAATATCCTGTTCGCCAACCACCAGTAACGTGGGTATGTGGATAGTCCTGAGAAGGTGCGTATAGGTTGGCTGTCCCTCCTGTCCTGGAAGAACTCGACCAAAATGAAGGATGGCCCGCAAGAATTCGGCGTACAATGCTGGCGTGTTCAGCAATAATGCTTCTCTCAGCCCACGTGCAGTTTCCCGACCACGTTCTGTTTCCAGGAATCTCCGGCTGAGTACCCACATCGTCACATGATCCTGGAGAATGCTGTTAATACCAACCTGTTCGACAATCGCCAGCCGCATGCGCCAATTCATCTCCATGGTATAATCCAGTTCAGAGAATGCTGCTACCAGTATCAGCGAGGCGACCTTCTCCGGGTGCGTGACGGCTAACGCTATTGCGATGCAGCCACCGAGAGATGCGCCAACAATATGGGCGTGCTCTGCACCAAGCATGTCCAGGAGGGCACTGATATCCTCAGCCCACACCTCCATCGTATAGGGACCTTCTGGCTTTGCTGATCGTCCCGTCCCGCGCAATTCAAGGGCGATCACTTTTGTTGACTGCGCCAGATGCGCAATGGCGTAGTCGTAGTAGTTGATGCCTTGTCCCAGACCAGGAATAAGGACAATAGGTTCTCCTTCTCCTCGTATCTCGTAATAGATTTCGGTGCCATTCACCTGTGCAAGAGCCATAGTTGTTCTACCTCTTCTTTCTTTTTAGAACGATGTGTCAGTGTCCCATTGGAGGGAGTGCGACACCTGGTGTGTGAGATGCTTGATCTTCTTCTGGCTGGATACCATCGAGCAACGCCTGCCCAAGAACCTGGCCCTTCGTTTCACTCCCCAAGAATGAGAGGACGAGTGGAGTAAAGAGATCGGGGCGTTCATAGGGAGCCAGGTGCGGTGCGCCTGCCAAAATGGAAAGACGAGCACCTCCAATGCTGTCCACAATAGTCTGTGCCGCTGAAGGGGGTGTGCTTGCATCTGCATCTCCAGTGACGACGAAGGTGGGAACATGAATCTCGTTGAGGCGCGGCAACGTCTCGAGAGCGGCCATCGCCCGCCAGGTTGCGGTCCAACATGCAACGTCATCGGTCAGGAGCCGTTGGCGGCAACGAGCAACCACTTCAGAATGCAGAAAGCCAGGAGTAAACCAACGCTCAAGCGTCGGTTGGACAACTGCCTGCATTCCTTCCCGTTCGGCGGTCATGCCTCGATCAATGAGCATCTCACGCATCGCTGGCGAGAACGTACTCGCGGTCGCCGCCAAAACGAGGGAGCGTACATCGTCTGGATACTCGATGGCGAGGAGTTGTGCCACCATCCCGCCGAGTGAAAGCCCAATGACATCGACTGGAGTGCATCGAAGGGTACCTAACAGCAGATGCACATCCGTCACGAAGTCTGCCAAGTTGGAAGGCGGCAAGGCTGCTGATTGACCATGACCGCGCAGGTCAACCCGCAGAACACGGAAATCGTTACTGAGGACGCCTGCAAGCGCATCCCACGCCGTGAGGTCCAGTCCTACAGGATGTAGCAACAGGACCTCTGCTCCTTCTCCTTCGACGGCATAATGCAGACGCACGCCGTTCGTCCATAACTCAGGCATACAAGTTGCCTCCCGGTGCAACACCTCTTATTCGACAGGAACTAGAAATTGCCCGTCACGGATACGTAGGTCACCATCAACAGACAAGGTCGGTTCCAAGATGACCCCGTCCATATGGATACGACTCTGTACTGTGCCGCCGACATCGATGTTCGTTCCTAACCCAAAGTGCATGCAGCCGAAAATGTTCTTGTCCTCACGCTGCACGCCCCGAATACGTGCCTTGCGATTCACGCCAACGGATGCCTCCGCTGGGCACAGATACGCGTTTTCATCACCGTACTCGTGCAGATACTCACGAAGGGTGTGAGCATCGGGGCCGCCTTCGATCTTGACAATCCGTCCCTCCTTGATGGTACATGCGATGGGACTGGTCAGGCGTCCCAGGTGATGCATCGTCAAATCGATGACTAGGGTCCCGTCCGCACTGCCCTCGATAGGGGGAACGTTGAACTCCCCTGTAGGGAAGAGGTAGAAATAGAGGGTGCCTCCTGTCCTTCCTTCTTCCTCATTGAAGCGCACAATGCGATAGGGATCAAATGTTGGCCCTGGCAGGGGAGGCACAAAAATACGACCATCGACGCGGTATGTCAGATCGGTCCCGTAGCGTGAAGTGACACGACACACCGTTGCACCCGCTCCAAAGACGTTTTTTGCGACGTAGTGCTTTCGACGCGCCATAACCGTCATGTCTTCCGTGACCGCACCGGACTGGAACATCTCCAAGGTCATGCCACCATCCATGCAGATGGCGGGAATGCCTGCCGCCATCGCCGCAAAATTTGCCTGACTGTGCAACATGCCCGTTGAGGTGAGTAAGACATTGACGCTGGAGTGCAACATCGCTTCAGCCACTGCCGCTGGAGGATCATAATAGTCTGCCGGTCGTGGTTCAAAGAGGGCGAGTGTTACCTCCGCACCGATTTCCGTCAGGATACTCATGACGATCTGCCACACCCGTTCATCGTGAGCTGTATCTGAGAGCACTAAGACACGATCTCCAGCCTTGACGTTCGTCAGAAAGGGAAGCCGTAAAAAATGCAGCGTTCCACTTATCATCATGATGTACTCCATGTACCAGGTGATGAGGAGGGCGAAAGTCCCTCGTGTCCGAGCTGTCGCAGCACGCCAGCTAGATCGAAAATGGCGAAGCGCTCGACGATCTTGCCGTCAACCAGGCGATCTATCCCAACGGCAGGAAACACCGCCACCTTGCCCGTTGGGGGCATCCCATACCACGCGCCGAGGTTCGTTCCTCTCACCATCACGCGTGTCATCACCATGTCGCCCTCCGCGATCTGTTCCTCAACGGCGTCGAGAACGTCGGGAAAGGCCGTACGAAACGTCCTGACCCACTGCTTCGCCCCTTCTGGCCCACGCAAGCCAAACTGCGGCCAGAAGAAGTCTGGGGCGAAAATTTCTTCGGCGATAGCCAGTTCTCCCTGAGTGATCATCTCCTCAAAGAGTCGTCGAACAATAGCTTTGTTCTCATCTGTTTTCATTGCGTCGTCCTTTCTTGTCATTCTTGAGCGTTTCTTCCTTCAGTTCCTTCTCCGAAAGTGCTTGCAGGACCCGCTCTGCTGAGAGAGGGAGCATCGTGACCCGTACTCCAACTGCATCGGCAATAGCATTCGCAACCGCGGGTGCGACGCCACTGTTGTTTAACTCACCAGCCATTTTTGCTCCAAAGGGACCAGGTGCGACCGTGGTTGGCAGCAGAATGGTGCGCAGTGGAGGAACATCTACCTGAGATGGCAGTTTGTAGTCTCCCAGGCTCAGGGTCGTCACCTTCCCGTCTTCCACGACGACCTCTTCCATGAGCGCTGCGCCCAAACCCATGACGAAGCCGCCATCAAGTTGCCCCTGATGGGCGATGGGGTTAATAATTGTTCCCACATCGACCACCAAAACGGCATCCAGAAGGCGGGTTTGACCCGTCTCGGCATCAACGTCTACCTCAATCATATAGGCAGAGAAGTTGTAGTCGAAGAGCGCGTCTGGACCGTGAAGAGCAGAAGTGAACGAACTCGTCATCTCCATGCTTCCTTCCTGTGCAAGACGCACGGCAACCTCGGAAAAGGGCCGTTCCACGGCCATAGCACCGCGTACCACGAACCGATTCCCTTCCAGACGGACGTGGCCTGTGGGCCATCCCATGACCTCTGCAGCCCGCATCTCAAGGTGTGCCTTCAACCGCGTTGCCGCATCGTGTGTCGCCTGCCCGTTGATCCAGGTGACACGGCTTGCCGCTGACCCCAGATCGAACGGGGTGTGAGAGGTGTCAGTGCGTGACACGCGCACGTGTTCGGGATCGACTGACAGCGCCGTTGCTGCAATGCGGCGGAGTGCTGTGAGCGAGCCACCACCCTGATCTGGCTGCGCTGTGAGGACCTCAATCATTCCATCTTGAAGGAGACGAACCACGACCGAGGCCACACCTCCATGCATCTGACGTGCGTTCAGCGAGATGCCTCGCCCGCGACCTGGAGCGAGGGGCATCTGTCCCCAATGCGTCTCACGACGTAACGCTTCAAGCAATTCGGTCCCTCTTGCCTCGTGAAAACGCCCATTGCTTGGACCGGCCTCCCCTGTTTTCACGCTGTTGAGCAGGCGGAACTCCAAGGGATCCATACCCAGTTCGCGGGCAATCATGTCAACATGGCTCTCACTGGCGAACTGCACCTGCACCTCGCCCGGCGCGCGCATATGTCCGGCTGGGACCGTGTTGGTATACACCGTCTTGAAATCGATGCGTGTCTGCAGCACGCTGTACACCTCAAGGGTGCACAAGCCCCCGAGCGGTTGAATGATGTCGGGAATGAGCGTTGGGAGTGGGAATCCAGCTGCATAGGCTCCTCCGTTGAAGAGAATGTCTGCTGTGTGGGCGACAAATCGCCCAGTGCTATCGACGCCAGTGCGCAGGTGCATGATCGCGGCAGGACGCGGGTTCGTCGCACGCAGCTCGTCAATGTAGGTCATAACGAACTTGACGGGCCGACCCGTTGCACGCGCCAGGGAGTAGCACGCCGCTTCATCAAAAGGCGTTCCCTTGCCTCCAAAGTCACCCCCCACAAAGGCATTCTCGACGACAATGCGGCTGGAAGGAAGCCCGATGGTTGTGGCAACCTGATCGCGCAGCAGAAAGGGTGCCTTGTTGCTTGCCGCGATATGCACCACCTCCTCTTCGTCAATCCAGACGAGGGTGGCATGCGGCTCGATGTAGCCGTGATGATGACGCGGCGTGGTGAAGGTGTGCTCGAAGACGCGCTCGGCGCTGTCGAAAGCTTCTTCAAGCGCACCATCGCCTTTCTGTACCAGCACGTGGCCCTGCACGTTTGGGTGAGGGACAGGCAAGCGCTTGCCGCCCAGGAAGGCATAGGTGGATGCATCTGGATGCAAAATCGGTGCCTCCTCACGGAGGGCATCCTGTGGCTCAAACACCGCTGGCAACTCCTCATATTCCACCTCGATCAGGCGCAGTGCCTCCTCAGCAGCCTCTGGCGTTTCTGCTGCTACCGCCGCCACCCGGTCCCCGATAAAGCGCACGCATTCCCAGGCGAGGACAGGGCAATCGAGTAAGCGACGACCGAGGTAGGCTCCACGTACATCCTCACCGGTAAGAACGGCATGGACTCCGGGAACCTGCTTTGCCACGCTGACATCGATGGACACGAGACGTGCGTAGGGCAGAGGACTGGTGAGGAACTTCGCCCACAACATGTCGGGCATGGACAGGTCAGCCGTATAGGAGGCTTGCCCCGTGACTTTGAGGCGACCCTCTACCGGAGACTCCGCGGTAAGAAAGGGAAGGACACGCTCCTCTGAGGCGCTCCTCTCATGATGGGCAGGTGTACGAGCCGTCATGCGGTTGCCTCCCGTTGGTGCGTCTGCAGGGTACGACGCAGGTTCTCGGCGAATTCTTGCATCACGCTCTCCGCTTTCTTGCGGATCACGGGTTGACCGAACTCACCAATGCGCCCTATCACCTGGGCGTTGGTCACGACACGGATCTCGGTAATGGGTGTCGGTCCCGCCACCTCTGAGAGCACCATTTCCACCAGCGCCTTGACGCTTCCGCCGACTCGCTTGTCTGCTGCTTCCACGGCCATTATTGCTCTTCCTGCATCCTCACTGCGAGCCGTGATGGTCACCTCTCCTCCCAACGAGAGAGAGATCGGACCCACGCGCACCTTGAGGACTCCAAGATAGCGATCATCGCCCACTGACTCGACGGTTTCTACACCTGGAATGCAATGCGCCATGACTGGTACATCCATCAGAAACGCCCACACACGCTCTCGTGGGGCTGAAATCACTGCCTTCTGCTCGAACTTCACGATGTATTTTCCCTTTCGCTTGTACGTGCCTCAATCTGCTCCTCACTTGAGCGAGCACTGTTTTTCTGCAAACGCGGGGGTATCACTCAGGAGACGGAGGAGGGCACGCTCGGTCCAGACACGAGCCATCTCACGCTTATACGAGGCCGAGCCTCGCACATCATCCAGAGGATCTACCTCATCGCGAACAAGAGCCGCCACCTCTCGCACCACGTTTGGAGTCAATCGTTCTCCACGGAGTGCGTCCTCGACCAACCGTGCTCGCATCGGGATAGAAGCAGCGGCACCAAGTGCCACGCGCACATCCTCGCAACGGTCGTCTGGTCCCAGGTTGAGCCAAGCAGCAACGGAGACCGTTGCATAGTCGTCCTGAGTGCGTGGAAGAAATTTGACAGAGGTCGCGCGGCTTCCGGCTGGCAAGGGAGGAAGCTGTATCGAGGTGAGAATTTCTCCGTCACGCAGAGCAGTCTCAAAATAATCCACGAAGAACTCGTCAAGCAGGACCGTTCGTTCCCCTGATGAACCGACAACAACAACTCGTGCCCCAAGCGCGAGGAGCATCGGTGGTGGATCCTGGGCAGGGTCGGCGTGAACGAGGTTGCCCCCAAGCGTTGCTTGGTTGCGAATGCGAATGGTCGCGATCTGCGAAAACGTGTCAACAAGTGCAGGGCAATACGCCCGAACGTCAGTAGAGCGTTCGATGTCGCGATGCGTGGTACAGGAGTGGATGTTCAATCCCCTTTCAGGTGTACGCTCGATGCCATATAATGCAGAGATGCCACGCAGTCCAACGACATGTGCAGGTTGCAGAAGCCCTTGTTGCATCAGCAGCACCATCGACGTGCCACCAGCGATCAGGTGAACGTCGTCCCCGTAGTGATTCAGCAGCTCAAGTGCCTCAGCAACACTCGTGGTAGGATGATACTCGAAGGTGTTCATGTGGTGCTCGTTTCCGTGACAACCGGTGTCGGCATCTGCGCATCAGCTGCGACAAGAATGGATTCGACGATTTTATAGTAGCCGGTACAACGACAAAGATTGCCCATCATCCACTCCTGTACCTGCTCTCTAGTAGGATGAGGATACTCTGTGAGGAGAGCGGTTGCGGCGAGAATTTGACCGGAGGTACAGATGCCACACTGGAACCCGCCATGGTGAATGAAGGCATCCTGCACAGGAGTCAGCGGCTGCTCATCAAGGGCCAAGCCTTCGATCGTTTGCACCGAGGTTCCATCCACAAAAACGGCTGGCAAGAGGCAGGCAGACAAGAGCTGACCATCAACGAGGACACTGCATGCGCCGCACACACCAATGCTGCAGCCCTTCTTCGTGCCAGTCAAGCCCAGGTCGTCTCGCAGCATATCGATCAGAAAACGCTCTGCCGACACTGCAACAGCAACCTCGGTCCCATTGAGATCGAAGGTAAGTTGATGCACACTCATGACACCTGTCTTTCATTTCGTTTTCTCTTGTCGCCTTGGACAGGAGGGTAAAACGCTACGGATGCGAAGCAGGACACCACGGCCAGAAAGCGTGGAGGAAACAGCTACTAGACAGTGTTCCCACACAGCCCCTCGTGATGTGCCGCGCATAAGGAAGAGCCGAGACGACCGAACGAAGTATTTGCGCTCCAAAATGTCGCCACTTTTAAGAATATACCATGAATTTTCTTAAATTACAAGCCTATAACTGCATAAGTGCCGACACTTTTCAAAAAAAGCCTTGACACACGCTATTTTCTCTGCTATGCTACGAAAGTGAGGATGACGTAAAGGGGTATCGTGCTCTAGCTTGAAGAGGAGCAAAAAACATGCATGCAACCTGGTATGAGCAGACAGGACCAGCCGATCAGGTCCTCATCTTTGGAGACATGGACATTCCCTCTCTCGGGCCTGAGGATGTTCTCGTCAGGGTTCACACATCAGGGGTAAATCCATCTGATACCAAACGTCGGAGTGGGAATAGTGCAGTGGCCTTTCCGCGCATTATTCCGCATAGCGATGGAGCAGGGATTATCGAAGCGGTTGGAACTGCCATTTCGCCATCACGAGTAGGAGAGCGTGTCTGGCTGTGGAATGCCCAGTTCGGTCGTCCCTTTGGTACCGCTGCTGAGTATATCGTCCTGCCGAGTGTGCAGGCAGTTCATTTGCCTGATGCCGTCAATTTCGAGGCAGGGGCTTGCCTCGGCATCCCTGCTCTGACAGCCCACCGATGCCTCTTTGCAGATGGCTCAATACATGATCAAACGGTGCTGGTTGCTGGTGGGGCTGGAGCGGTTGGGCATGCAGCGATCCAACTGGCAAAGTGGGGAGGGGCATGTGTGATTACCACCGTCAGTTCTCCTGAGAAGGCTGCTCTAGCTCACACCGCCGGTGCGGATCATGTGCTTGAGTATACCAAGGAGGACGTGGCAGCTCGCATTGGAGAGATCACACAAGGACATGGTGTAGATCGGATTATCGATGTGGCTTTTGGTCAGAATGTGACGCTTGATGTCAACGTGCTCAAGACCAATGGGGTGATCGCAACCTATGGCTCTGATGCTGAGCCGTATCCACGGCTTCCTTTTTTCGAACTGCTTCGGAAGGACATCACGGTCCGCTTCATCCTTGTCTACATCATCCCCAACGCGGCACGTGAACACGGGCTTACCGACGTGAATGCCGCTCTCGAAGCAGGAGCACTGCGACCAATCATCGCAGCGCGTTTCCCGCTGCGAGAGACTTCCCAAGCCCACCAAGCAGTAGAAAGTGGTCAGATGATTGGCAACGTCGTCATCAACGTCGATGAAAAAGGAGTGTAGAGAGAAACACAAAGAGACAACTGGAAGAATCAGAGAAACGGAGGAGAAATTACCGCATTGCAGGCGTTTCGCCTTGAGCTCCAAAGCACTATTGCAAGGATGTATCAGCTCATTGAAGAAGCACAAGGACACGAAGAAGTCTGCTCTTTTTTTACCCTACGGAGCGATGTTTACGTACATGTTCACTTCACCATTGAATTCCTGTTTTTGTTCTAAGGAAGAATGTAAATGTCAGAATTAAATGGCTCATACGCATCCTCGATGACGCGAAACATGGTATACTAAAGGGTTGAACAGTTTCCCATTTTTTCTATCCGAGTACAACCCTATGACTCTCTTTTCAGACCTTTTTGAGCAAGACCTGCAGATTTCACAGGTCACGGTTGCCGATGAGATAACGTTCAGCATGCAAGCAACGTCTCCAACCGCTTCGTGCCCCGACTGCGGGACCATCTCCACACAAATACACAGTCGCTACTGTCGAACCATTCATGATCTTCCCAGAAGTGGGCGTGCCGTCCACCTGGTGTTGCACGTTCGTCGCTTCCGGTGTCACAAGAAGACCTGTGCTCGTAAGATTTTTGCTGAACAATTCCCAACGCTCACACATCCTCATGCACAACGCAGTATCCGACTTCAAGAGGCTCTCTCTCAGATTGGTATGGCACTGGGAGGACAAGCTGGAGCACGCCTGAGCGAGGAACTCGGCATCTCTGGAAGTCGTGATACCATATTACGTCTCCTCCGAACGACTGAATTTGGAAAAGAAGTCGCTCCTAAGAAGGTGGGCATCGATGACTGGGCCTGGAAGCGTGGGCATCGGTACGGCACACTCGTGTGTGATCTGGAACGAGGAATTCCCATTGAGCTACTACCTGATCGCACCGTAGAAACGGTCACCGCATGGTTCCAGCAGCATCCCAGTGTCGAGGTAATCAGCCGTGACCGCGCTTCCGACTATGCAACAGCCGCACGTAAAGGTGCTCCTCAAGCTATCCAGATTGCAGACCGCTGGCATGTACTGAAAAATCTTGGTGAGGCTTTGGAGCTTCTCTTGGCTCATCATCTCACGGTCCACCGGAAGAGGAAAACTCAGGAGGCGACCATGCAGCAGGTTTCTGTTATCTCCCAAAAGCAGCGTTCCACGGTGCCATCGCAGCAAGCACATATTCAGCACGTTCATCGTGAAGAGCGTGTCGCTAAGTATGAGCAAGTTCTCATGTTGCTGAAACAGGGAATGACGCGTCGTGTTATTGCTGATCAGGTCGGGGTTGGTCTCACCACTATTCAGAACTGGGTCTTGGCTGGCACTTTTCCCGAGCGCAAGCCACGCGAGCAATCCAGTCAGCTTGATGCCTATCAGCCGTATGTGCGGAAACGATGGTCAGAGGGATATCACAATCTCATGGGCATCTATCGAGAACTGCAAACCCAAGGCTACAAGGGATCCTATGCCAATATGTATGCTCAGTTGAGCGGAGCATCACCCAAGTCTCGAAGCAAGCAGGCTTCCAGCACTTCGCATCCTCCTGTCTTCCCTTCCAAGCGGCATGCGACCTTTCTGTTTTTGCGTTGTCCTGAGGACCTGACGGTGGAAGAACAAGAAAC
>JAABUX010002515.1_pt1 | contig 25765 bp, 23 predicted proteins | sample 5561851 | NCBI WGS metagenome assembly JAABUX01 (sample SAMN10711883, study PRJNA513361) | rock metagenome | isolation source: Antarctica rocks | place: Antarctica: Victoria Land, Richard Nunatak red sandstone | collected 2016-01-03 | reverse complement strand
CCACGTAGTCGCTGCCGGTGTAAACCTGGACTTTGGTCGCGCCCAGGGGGAACGAGCCGTTGGAGCTTTGGTAGTTGTGCAGCGCCAGGCCGATCTGCTTCATGTTGTTGACGCACTGGGTCCGGCGTGCGGCCTCGCGCGCGGCCTGGACGGCGGGCAAGAGCAAGGCGATCAAGACGGCGATGATGGCGATGACCACCAGCAGCTCGATCAGGGTGAAGCCGGGTCGAAGATTTCGCTTACGCACGGGGAGGCCCCTTCGGTTCGAGTCGAGGAAGGAAAAAGAAGGATCGGATGAGTCACGCGGACTTCCGGCGCGAGTATCGATCGTGCCTCGAAGGGGGCGGCGACGACGATACGCAGGGTCGAGCACCGCGCATACGGCGATCGCGCGGGACGGATGTCTCGTTGGACCGAAACAGGTTTTTGCGAAAAGCGTCGGAAAGTGACGAAAGGATTGCGAGCGACTCCCAATAAACTATAAGAGAGCACCAGAGATGTCAAGCGGCCCCGGAACCGAATCGTGGCACGTCGCTTGGAATCATCGTCCGATGGCATGGTGATTGCTTTTCGGAGCAGACGGAGTGTGACGATGCGCCAAGTTCTCCGCCCCGCCTCGGTCTTGATCCTGGCCTGGGCCTGGGCGCCCCTCGCGTCCGGGCAGGCGGCGGTCGACCGGGTTGGCCCGCCGTCCTGGTGGGTCGAGTCGATCGATCAGACCTTGATGATCCTGGTCGAAGGGAGCGGACTCGACGGCGCGACCGTCCGGGTCCTCGACGGCCCGGTCCGGGTCGCCCGGGTCGAGGTCCAGCCCGGAGGCCAAGCCCTATTTGTCGACGCCACGATCCCCGGCGGGGCCTCGCCCGCGGCTTGTCGGCTCGAAATCATGGCCGGTGACCGGACGATCGAGCGGCCTTGGGACCTCGTGGCCAAGCCGGTCCCGAAGGCCGAGACGGTCGGCCTCGACGACGTGATCTACCTCATCATGCCCGACCGCTTCGCCGACTGCGACCCCTCAAACAATGAGGTTGGGACCGTCGGCGACCGGCTCCTCGACCGGGGGGACGTCCAGGGATACCACGGCGGCGACTTCGCCGGGATTCGGGCCAAGTTGCCTTATCTGGCCGACCTCGGCGTGACCGCGATCTGGCTGACGCCGATCTACAAGCCCGGCGATTCCTGGTTCACCCCGCCGGGGGCTTCGGGCAAGCGGTTCTCCGACTTCCACGGCTACAGCCCGGTCGATTTTTATGACACCAACCCTCGGTTCGGCTCGAAGGCCGAGTACAAAGCCCTGGTCGACGCCGCCCACACGCTCGGCCTCAAGGTGATCCAGGACCACATCCTCGGCTTCACCGGGCCGAAGCACCCCTGGGTCACGCACCCGCCGGCCCCGGGTTGGTACAACGGGCCGGTCGACCGTCCCCCGGCGTGCAACTTCCGGTTCGACGCCGCCGCCGACCCGCACGCCCTCGAAGCGACCCGACGGGGCCTGACCGACGGCTGGCTGTTCGGCTTCCTGCCCGACCTCGACCTTCGCTCCCCCCGGGTCGCCCGATACGCCATCCAGCAATCCCTCTGGTGGGCCACGCTGTTCGAGGCCGACGGCATCCGGCTCGACACCTACCCGATGGTCCCCCGGATTTTCTGGGCCGATTGGTCGGAGGAGATCCGGAAAGCCCGCCCCGGCCTCTTCGCCGTCGGCGAAGCCTGGACGATCGACCCGGTCGACCTCCCCTTCTTCCAAGGGGGTCGGGTCGGCTGGGACGGGGTCGACCCGGGGGTCCCCTCGGTGTTCGACTTCCCGCTCTATTCGGCGATCACCCGCGTCTTCTCGGGCCAAAGTCCCCCGTCCGACCTGGCCAAAGCCCTGGCCCGCGACGGCAACTACCCCCGCCCCGACCTCCTCGGGACCTTCCTCGACAACCACGACACCCCTCGCCTCGCCGCCGTCCCCGGCGTGACCCCGGCGCGGCTCCGGATGGCGCTGGCCTTCCTGCTCACGACCCGAGGCATCCCCCAGATCACCTGGGGCGACGAGCTGGCCATCCTCGGCCATCAGGACGACCGCCGAGACTTTCCCGGAGGCTTCCCCGGCGACCCCCGGAGCGCTTTTGAAGAAGCGACCCAGACCCCCGAAGAACAGGCCATTTTCCGGACTTACCGCGACCTCCTCCGCGTCCGAAAGCAAACCCCCGCCCTCCGCCGAGGGACCCTCACCCATCTCCAGGCCGACGCCACGACCTACGTTGCCCTCCGCGAATTGGGAGGCCAAAAAGCCGTCGTCGCCCTCAACCTCGGCCCATCCCCGGCCTCGATCAAGCTCCCGCCCAGCCTCAACGGACCCATCGAACGAGCCTTCGGCGAAGCCCGGTGGACCGAAACCCCCGAAGGCCCCCGCCTCGACCTCCCGCCCGAATCGTCCTCGATCTTCCGGACGCCCATTCCGCTCGCCCCGACCAGATAGATAAGGTTTCCGGGTGGCAGGGGTCTCCGGTACCCCGGAACCCCGGTTTGTGGGTCGTTGGCCCAACGAAGTTCCGGGGTACCGGAAACCCTTGCCACCCGGGAAAGAACCCTCAATCCGAGGGTGATCCTCGAAATCAAGAGTGGCGCCCGACGCCTCGGCCAAATAGGGCAGCGACATCGGCCGAGGTCCGGTATAATGATCGGCTTCGCCCGATTCGGCTTCGTCGGAGGATGTGTCCATGCGATGGCCTCGGCTGACGACTCGGCGGATCATGGCGATGGTGCTCGTCCTGGCCGTCGGGCTGGGGTTGGGGATTCCGGCGGTGCAGGTTCTCGGGGAGAAAAATACCCATGTTCACGGGTTTATTGGCCTCGATGATGGAACCCCGATCACCGGTTCGGGCTTCAACCTGGGAGGATATCCTTCCTATGGCTGGAGCACTGTGGGTCCTTCCCCCTTCTGGCCACGCTACTGGAGGCACCTTCTTGGGCGTTCTTGGAATCGCTTGCCGGCCTGCGGATTGAATCAAGGACGGATCGCGGAGACTTGCTACTTTGACCATTCGGAACTCCGAAACGTCAGCATGAGTGGTCAAACGAGTCCCGACCTGATCACCCCAAGTCCGTCCATGAAGGCGGCCTGTGACCGGATCAGCGGCGCGTGGAGCATCAAGCGCGACCGCCCCGGATCGGGCCGAACCCCCTCGTCCCCGCCCACAGGAGTTTCGCCGAATGCCCCCACCATCGAACTCGAACCTTCGGATTCCGATCAAGCTCCACAAGCAGGTCGCTTTGATCCGGACGATGGACCCGATCTTGGCCGAGGAATTGCTGGCGAGGAAGACCCTGGCCAAACTGGTGGCCGGGCGGTTGTCGGACACGGTTTTGCTGGTCAGGGTCGAGGAGGAGGACGCGATCCTCGAAGAGTTGCGGCGGATGGGGCACACCCCCCGGGTGGTCCGGTGACCGGGCCTTTTCTCGTTTGACCGAAGCCGAGAGCGAAAGCGAAGCTGCTGAAATCCCCAATGAGCATCGACACGACCGACGAACTCGATCCCTCGAATCCTTCGCCTTCGACCGGCGAATCCTCCGCGCCGCCGATCGCGCCGCCCGACCCGCCCCTGATCGCGTATCGGGCCGCGTTGAAGCGGTACGACGGCGCCAGGCTGGTCGAGATCCACGCGGCGACCGGCGGCGCCGACCTCGGCGGCAAGCCGAATCGGCTGCCCGACGCCATCGCCGACCGATTGGCCGAACTCCGGGCCTCGGACCGGATGGTTTCGAGCCTCCCGCACGGCCCCAGGCTGGCCTTGGGCCTGTTCGCCCTCGCCGAGACCACGACTTGGCCCGCCACCGGGATGGCCTTGAGCCTCCGATGCCTCGGCGTCGACCCGACCTCGGCGATCCGCCGCCTGATCGAAGTCGGCCTGATCGCGGTGAAAGTGAGCGACGGCTTCGACGTCGTCCACGACTTCGACCTCGCCCTCGGCCCCCAGCGGTTCCAGACGACTCTGCTCGCCCACCCTTCGGCCCTCAACGCCGCCCGGACCTTGCTGCCGATCGCCCGCAAGCGGGTCGAGGTTGTGGTCGAGCCGGAACCGGAATCCGACCTGGAAGTGACCGCCGAACCTCCCGAGATCGAGGACGCCCCCCAGCCCGAGGACGGCGAGCCGACCGACGCGGGCCTCGCGATCGAGCCGGTCGAAGCTCCCCCGACGGCCGAGGTCGAACCGGTCTACGAGGAACTCCTGCCCGAGGCCGGCCCGGTCCGCCAAGTCCGCGAGAGCGACGGCCTGGAGCCGATCTTGCGCCTGGCCGCCGCCTGGCAGAGGATCGACGAGGGGGCGATCCGCCAGACCCAGCAGGGGACGTACTTCAAGCGCGACCGCGAGCGGCTCGAAGACGACCTCGTCCTGGCCGGGCCGATCGCCGACGCCATCGAGCCGTTGCCGGATATGCCCCTGCTCTGGGTGGCGATGGCCCGGGCCGTGGGCCTGGTCAATGCCGAGAAGGGGACCGACCGACTCGTCGCCGCCGCCCCCGAGTTCTGGGGCGACAACGCCGTCCACCTCCCCCAGATGGTCGCCACCCGCTGGCTCGCCCTCCGCGACTGGCACGAGCAAGCCGGGATGAAGCAAGAAATCGGGCCGAACGACCTGAGCATCCCCTACCTCCGGGCCCCCGCCCTGCTCTGGCTCGCCACCCGTGAGGAAACCGCCTGGGTCGCCCTCGACGACCTGGCCGGACTCTGGGACAAGCTTTCCCCCGGCTGGGACCGGCCCCTCCTGACCGACTCGGGGCCGCTCGCGGTGCCCCGGGGGGCCGAGGTCCTGGCGAGCATCCTCCTCGGCCCGGCCTACCAGCTCGGCCTGGTCCGGACCGCCGAGGAAACCGCCACCGGCCGGAGGGTCGCCCAACTGACCCCCTTGGGCCGGTACGCCCTGGCCTTGGGTCCGCCGCCGCCGCCTCGGGCCACGTTCGACCATTTCCTCCTGGCGCAACCCAACTTCGAGATGATCGCCTACCGCCAGGGGTTGACCCCGCAGTTGATCGGCCAGTTCAGCCGGTTCGCGCGCTGGACGCAGGTCGGGGCGGCCCTGGAGTTGAAGCTGACGCCCGACTCGGTGTATCGCGGCCTCGAAGGCGGCCTGACCACGCAGGCGATGCTCGACCGCCTCGCCAAGCACAGCGCCCGCCCCCTGCCCAACGGCGTGGCCGAGGCCATGCGGACCTGGGCCGACCGCCGCGACCGGGTGACGTACTTCGCCTCGACCACGCTGGTCGAGTTCGCCTCCGGGGCCGACCTCGAAGCCGCCCTCAAGCTCTGGCCCGCCCCGCCCGCCGGTCGCGCCGCCCCAAGTCGGATCTCCGACCGCTTGCTCCTGGTCGAAGACGAGTCGGCCATCCCGTTCACCCGGTTCCGGATGGTGGGTGCCCGAGACTACCGACGCCCCCCGGAAACCTGCGTGGATGTCGATGGCGACGGGGTGACCCTGTCCCTCGACCTCGGCCGCTCCGACCTCCTGGTCGACGCCGAGCTCTCCAAGTTCGCCGACGAGATCCCCACCCCTCGCCGAGCCAACCACGACCCGGGAGCCGCCCCCGTCAGCCCGAGGCGATGGTTCGAGGTCTCGCCCAAGTCCCTCGCCCGGGCCTCCGAGAACGGGATGACGATCGCGCAGATGGCCCGATGGTTCGAGCAAAGGACCGGCGAAGAGGTCCCCGCCGCCGTCCGCCTCCTGCTCCACGCCGCCGACCCCAGGGTCGAACCCTTTCCCACCAAGCGCCCGGTGATCATGACCACGCCGACCCCCGAACTCCTCGACGGCCTCCTCCAGCACCCCGCCACCGGCGCTTACCTCGACGACCGCCTCGGCCCGACCACGGTGATCATCCCCGAAGACGCCGTGTCCGACCTCCGGGCCGCCCTCGCCACCCTCGGCCTGACCCTCGGAGAACTCGGGGCCGCCGCCCCCAAGCCAGTCCCGGCGCCCTCGGCTCCACCCAAGACTCCCCCGCCCCCCGCCATTAAGACCAAGACGACCCCCCGGCCGAAGCGGAGTTGAAGGATGGTCTCGACGAATGGACATGACCCAGTTCTTTCAAAGCAGCCTTCGGAACTCATCGATCGTGAGCCCGGCACCCCGCACGATAGTTCCCATCGTGATCGCATTGACCGGGTCGTTCCGAGGAACTATGACGATCCGAGTGCCATCTGTCATCACGATATGCTTACTTTGACGACGGATGTGGAAACCGGCCTTTTCCAAGGCGCGAACCGCGTCAAGATGGTTGATTCCGGGGAGCTTGGGCATGATCAGACGGCAACCTCGACCTCGCGGACTTCCGCCTCCTCGGCCAATTCCGCCGCGACTTCGAGGTACTCACGGATGGCCTCGGCGATGTTCTCCAACGCTTCGGCTTCGGTCGCCCCTTGCGAGCAGCACCCCGGCAACCCAGGGACGGCGACGCTGAAGCCCTCATCCGACCGATGGAGCGCCACTTTGTAAGTCATTCAGGTCTCCTGAATCCAAGATGTTAGACTTCCACTCCACGGCGCAGACTTCGCCCTCTTCGATCAAGCTTAGCAGATTTGGCCCCGGGTCGGTCAGCGTCCCGCCGAAGCGGAGTCGAGCGAAGTTACTCCGGGAACCAAGGCTTTCTCCGGGTGGCAAGCGTGGGATTGACCGATTCCCCGGCGTCACCTATTGACAAATCGCAGGGCGCTCGCTAGGTTCGCCCGCTAGTTTTGGCCATCGCAACAACCCATCGTGGCGTTCCACGACAGTCCTTGCGTCTACCGCGAGTTGGGCGGCGAAAGAGGAGTCGGCGCGATGGAACGGATTTGCTATGAGCTCTCGATCTACCCGTTCCAGATCGACTTCATGCGCCATGTGAGCAACATCGTCTACATCCAGTGGATGGAGGTCGGTCGTTGCTTGCTGCTCGATGCCGTCGGGTTGCCCGTGCCGCAGATCGCCGAGCGTGGGTTCGTGCCGGTGTTGGTCGATACCATCATAAGCTACAAGACGCCACTCCGGCTGGGCGACCGCGTCCGCGCCGAAGTCTGGTTGTCGGAGCTGTCGCACGCATCCGCTTGGATGGAGTTCCGGTTCGAGAACGGGGCCGGAGAGGTCGCCGCGACGGGGCGGCAGCGGGGCCTGTTCATCGATCTGGAGAGCGGGCGACCTCGGAGGATGTCCTCCGAGGACCGGGCCCGATTCGAGCGACTCTTGGCCGCGAAGGGTACGCCTTCGGACGAGCAGACGCCCAACCAGACGTACCAGTAGACCGAAGGGGACAGGATGGGGACGGAGCGAATCACGGGATCGCCCGTCGGCGATCAAGCTGAGCGGACCCAGGCCCAAACCAAATCACTCGGCCTTCGACATCCTCTGGCCAGGTCAGGCGATGGCCCGTCGCGATTCGTTGCGGACGGTGACGGTCGGGTCGGGGTTGGCGGGCGGTATGGGTAATCCCCGCTCGGCGAGCAACTCGACGTGCTCCGGCATCGCGGATCGAGCTTGTTCCAAGCAATCTTCGATGGAATGACCAACCCCCGTGAAACCTTCCAAATCAGGGGAATAGAACCCGAAGAATATCGGGTTTTCGGTGGCCTCGATGACGAGCGAGTAAGGCAAATCGATCATGGCGACGCCTCACCTCCGGTGATATGGCCTGGCCCTGGGGTCGCATACAACTCGCTGTTAAGACGCCTCAATTGTACCTGTGATGCTTCATGCGTCGATTTTGCGATCCGACGACGCTTCGCGGCCCGCCAGGTCCACCGCAAGACCCGAAAAATGCCGTAGAAGTAGAGCGACATTATGAAGATATTCAGCACGCCAACAAGGACCAAGACAAGTTGGAATTCGTTGAGGGGCTTGACGGCGGCGAGTGCGAGCGTAGTCCACAGAACGAGACCCATAAGTCGGGCGATCGTCGGTCGTCTTGGACCACCCATCTCTACCCTTGGGACGGTTGACTCGATTCGAGGGTTTAAGCCAGGTCAAACAGCATGATTTCGGCCCCAGGCTCGGATCGGATGGCCAGGGTGGATTCTTCGCTGACGGCCGCGCCGTCTCCGGCGGTCATGGAGTAGCCATTGAGAGTTATACTCCCTCGGAGGACCTGGAGCCAGGCGTGGCGACCGGGGGCAACCGGGTGCGACACCTGACCGTCGGGTTCGAGGGTGGCCAGGAAGATTTGGGCGTCCTGGCGGATCGCCAAGGCTCCCCCTTCGGCGCCGGGGGAGGCGACGAGGCGGAGTTGGTTGGCTTGGCCGAGGTCGGGGAAGGCTTTTTGCTCGTAGGACGGGGTTAGCCCTTTGCTCTCGGGGAGGAGCCAGATCTGGTAGAGGTGGACGGGTTCGGTGGGCGAGGGGTTGAACTCCGAGTGCGTGATCCCGGTGCCGGCGGTCATCCTCTGGAACTCGCCGGGGTTCAGCGAACTTCCCGAGCCGAGGCTGTCCTTGTGGGCGAGCGAGCCTTCGAGGACCAGGGTGACGATCTCCATGTCGGCGTGGCCGTGGGTCCCGAAACCTTGGTCGGGGGCGACCCAGTCCTCGTTGATCACCCTCAAGGCCCGGAAGCCCATCTGGTTCGGGTCGTAGTAATTCCCGAACGAGAATGTGTAGTAGGTGTCGAGCCAGCCGTGGTTGAGGTGGCCTCGGTCGGCGGACTTGCGGATTCGGATCATCGCTCGGCTCCCTTTGGCGGAATGTCTGGGGATGATGTTTCCCCCTGATCCAAGGATAAAGCGGCGGGGTAGTGGTACAAATCGCTCGAAGCTCGACCGGTCCGGGCGGTCGCGTTAGACTTGCGGGCGTGGTTTGGGGTTGTCGGGAAAAAGGGGATTCGCCGTGGATCGACGTTGGCGTCAGGTTCTTGTTCTTGTCGGGTTGGTGGCGGCCTCGGCCTCGGCGGCCGATCTTTCGCCCGCGCCCAAAGGCTATGTTTGCGGGCGAGCCTCAGGCCCGGTGGTGGTCGACGGGGTGATCGACGACACGACCTGGGCCTCGGCCCCGTGGACCTCGGACTTCGAGGACATCGAAGGGAGCAAGAAGCCCAACCCTCGACTGCGGACCCGGGTCAAGATGGTCTGGGACTCGGACTTCCTCTACATCGCCGCCGAGTTGGCCGAGCCTCACGTCTGGGGGAATCTGACCGAGCACGACTCGGTGATCTTCCAGGACAACGACTTCGAGGTCTTCCTCGACCCCGACGGCGACAACCACCAGTATTTCGAGGTCGAGATCAACGCCTTGAACACCGAGTGGGACCTGTTCTTGCCCAAGCCCTACCGCGACGGCGGACCGGCCCTCAACGCCTGGGAGATCCCTGGCTTGAAGAAGGCGGTCAAGGTGCTGGGGACGATCAACAACCCCGGCGACGTCGACACCGGCTGGACGGTCGAGCTGGCGATCCCCTGGAAGGTCCTGGCGGAATACTCGGGGCGGACCGCCCCCCCCGGCGACGGCGACCAGTGGCGGATCAACTTCTCCAGGGTCGAGTGGGACACAAATATCAAGGAAGGTAAGTACGTCAAGGTCCCCAAGATGCCCGAGCACAACTGGGTCTGGTCGCCGCAAGGGGTGATCGACATGCACCAGCCCGAGCGATGGGGGTACTTGCAGTTTTCGACCGAGGCGCCCGGCCTGGCGACCTACAAGGTCGATAAGTCGGGCGTGGTTCGGGATAAGCTTATGGTGATCTATCACGCCCAGAAAGTCTTCAACAAGGCGGGCGGGCAATGGTCGGGATCGCTCGAAGCCTTGAACCTGAGGCCCGACGACCTCAAGGTTTCGGGAGCCTCGGGGCCGACACTCCGGGCGACCCCGACCGGCTTCGAAGCCTCGATGAAGCTCGGCCCCCTCGACGGCAAGCCCGCCCGGACGTGGGTGGTCGACCAAGACTCGCGGCTGACCAGCCGCCCTTGACCGGATCGATCCATGTCCTGTCCGTGTTCCATCCGTGGCTAAGTTTCTGGATCTGAGCGGACCATCGGGAGGTGGATCGAGAAGCAGGCTCCGCCGATGTCGGGGTTGCAGACGGTGAGGCGGCCTCCGTGTTCTCGGAGGATCTCGGCGGCGAGGTAGAGGCCGAAGCCGGTCCCGCCGACTTTGGTGGTGAAGAACGGCTCGAAGATCCGGTCGAGGAAGCCTGCGCCGATGCCGGGTCCGTCGTCCTGGATCTCGATCTGGACCTCTTTGCCGTCGGGGTCGGCCTCGACCCGGACCTCGATCCGGCCCTCGGGGCGTTGGGTGAGGATCGCGTCATGGGCGTTGGCCAGGAGGTTCAGGACCACTTGGATCAGCCGCCCCGAGTCGACCAGGGCCAGGGGGATCGGCTGGGGCGGGTTGGCGTCGATGAACTCGACCGCGACGACCCCCCGGCGGGTGTCGATCCCCTTCTCGAACAGGCTGATCGACTCGCGGACGAGCGGGACGACGTCGACGGGCTGGGGGTCTCGGGGTCCGACCCGGACGGCGGCCATCAGGTGTTCGAGCCTGACCTGGAGCGTCCGGGCGTTCCGCAAGATCGGCCGGAACCAGACGGCGGAGGGGCTGTCCTGGCCGAGTTCGAGCGCCATCAACTCGGCGTTCCCTCGGATCACGGTCAAAGGAGCCCGAATCTCGTGGACGATCCCCGCCACCAGCCGACCCACCTGGGCAAGCTGCTCATTGAGGATCGCCATCGCGGCCAGTTGGTGGAAGGCGAGCAACCGCCGAATCCGGCTCGAAGCGACGGACGGGACCTCGTCGACCCCGAGGTGGTCGTCGGCCCCGCTGCCCAGGGCTTCGCCGATCCGGGCCGCCTGGTCGTCCGGGCCGGGGTCCCCTCGACCGCCCGAAACCACGACGATCGAGGTCCCCGCCGACGCCAGCCCCCCTCGGAGGCTCCGGCAAAGCGCGGGGACGTCGGCCCCTTCGAGCCTCAAGCCGAGCACGATGAGGTTGGGCTGAACCTCGCGGACCCGATCCAGGGCCTCACCGCCCCCAGCCTCCTCGACGACGGTCAAGCCGGCTTCGAGGAGCGTCGAGCGGACCGCCGCCCTCTGACCCTGGTCGTCGATGATCAAGAGCGCCGTGGCCATCCCGCCAAGCTCCTCCCACCCGTCTGAGGGGCCGAGGTCGGTCACACGATCCCGTCACGGTTGTCTCGCTTCGCGGCCGGTCCAGGCTACCAGAACCCCGACCTTGACGCGACCTCGACCCGGCCAGATCGTCGGAACCGATCCCCCTTTCGAGAAATCTCTCGCGGCAAGCCGCTTAAATCAGCGAGGCCCGTCCCCGGCAAGCCGCCTCGCCGGTCCGGCGGACACCCCCGGCGAACCCGACCGCCTGTCCGGGCTATCATGCCAAACGAACCCAATGCGACCTAAAGCCTTTTCTTGTAATTACTTATATTTCCAATCGCCCTCTAATTTTCCATCAGCTTACCCCCATCCCAAACGAACCCAACACCCTCTCGATATGCCATCCCAAACGAACCCAACGGCCTCGCCACCCCATCCCAAACGAACCCAACCCGCCCGAGTCGGGATCATCTCCGGGGGCATCGAGGCCACGCGCGGAACGAACCCAACCAATCAGGTCGAGCCGAACCCGGGTTATCGAATCCCTTCGGGGCCAGTCTCAACCGCCGCGATCCGTTCTATCTAAACAAGATCGCTTTTTTGAGGAAAGCCAAGTCCCCTTTTTACTGGGAATCGACCGGATTTCGATTCCACCCCGGGGTTCCTCGTGGACCTCCCCGGCTCCCTCGAAGGTTCTGAGTCTACGCTGGACTCGCCGTTATTTTCCGACGGCGAGTAAGGAAAAGTCAAAGGCCAGCCGATAAAATGATGATTGGCTAATGTTCTCGGGTCATGCACCAGGGAACTGAGGAGAAATTTCTGCATCTGATAAATGCGGCGGTAGTTGCGAGGGACGAGAATGGAGGGCTGGCCATGATGACGAAGCAACGCAAGACGCCTGTGAGTCTACCCCAAACAAAGCCCGTCCCGGTCGAAGACCTTTTTTTGGACCCAGAGAACCCTCGATTAGCCGGATTGGATTTAAGCGTCGATGATCAAGACAAGATACTCAAGATTCTCTGGCGAGAGCGTGCTGTCAACGAACTCATCGATTCAATTGCTACCAGTGGCTACTGGGAATACGAGGAACTATTTGCCTGCCGTGAGTCGGGGAAGCTGGTTGTAATTGAGGGAAACCGACGTCTCTCTGCGGTTAAGCTCTTGGTCGATGATAAATTGCGAAATCAGATTGGAGTCTCCGGCCTACCTCCAATCTCTGCGGAGGCCCACAAAAAGCTTAAGACGCTCCCGGTCATCGAGTGCCAGCGTGACGACGTTTGGCAATACATTGGGTTCAAGCACGTCAACGGCCCTCAAGACTGGGACTCGATCGCGAAGGCCCAATACATTGCCAGGGTTCACAATGAGTACGGCATTTCACTGGACGAAATAGCACGCACGATCGGGGACCGCCACGACACCGTGCGAAGACTCTATCGGGGTCTTATGGTCCTTGATCAAGCTGAGAAAACCGGAGCTTTCGACCGCGACGACAGATGGAACACACGTTTTGCCTATTCGCATCTCTGGACTGGTTTGGGCTACGCTAACATTCAAAACTTCCTTGGAATCACGCCCGAGAAGGGATTTGGGACTGAGCCCGTTCCGAAGAAGAAGATCGAGAATTTGAAAGAGCTCTGCCTCTGGCTTTATGGCAGCAAGAAGCAGAACAAAGAGCCAGCCATCCGCAGCCAAAATCCGGACCTCCGAAAACTGGACGAGGTGCTTGGAAGTCAGAACGGGGTCTCCGCCCTTCGAGGGGGGCTCCCGCTAGATACTTCCCTCAAGGCAAGCCGCGGTGACGAGAGGCTCTTTCGTGAGGCAATGGTCCTTGTGGAGCAAAAACTGAAGGAGGCCAGAGGGTTGGTTCTTACTGGTTACCATGGCGATTCCGACCTGCTCAGCAAGGCGAAGAACATCAGCCTTATCGCTGAGAGCATCTTCGTTGAGATGGAAGAAAAGGTAGCTTTTCCGCAGACGGGAAAGGATGCCAAGTCGAGAAGACGGGGCAATTTATGATCGACCCCGACACCTTACCCGAGGCTACCGCCTCGCGAGAATGTCACGCCGATTTCCTTGAACTTACGGCCCTGAGAAGCCAAAAAGGTAGTGTCTCCATCCAAGAGTTTGTCCGAGACTTGAGGATGGCCAACGCCACAGAAGCCATCGCGGACTCAGAGGGGTACGACGGGGAAGACGAGCCTGACGATCTTACTGAAGCACTAGCGGAAGCAGCCTTCTCGGAGATGGAGGACCGTAACCGGTCCTGTGGCCTTAACTTAAAGTGGTATCCTTTCGAGGTCAGCAACAACACGGCGACACTCCGAGAGGTAGCAAATTCAAGCCTCTATACCTTCCTTGCTCTATTGTCGTGGTTTGGAAAGGATGCCGGACCTCCCGGTTCCAACGGAGAGAGGATATTCGAGGAGGTGTGTGCGAAGGCATCTGAGGCGTATCTTGGAGGCCCACATCAGCAGGTTAAGTCGTTTGTCTTCGGTTTTCCTCGCCGTGTCCTTCCCAAAGGATTCAAATCGGCCCTCGATATGCTCTGTAAGGAGATGGGTGAAGGTATGGGGCACCACCAAGGAAGACCGAAGCTCCCCGATATGAAGGACGCCAAACTCGACATCGTAGCTTGGAGAGAGTTCGAGGATAGACGGCAAGGAAAGTTGATCGCCTTTGGCCAGTGTGCCACCGGCCGAGACTGGGTAGGAAAGGTGGTCGAGCTTCCGAATCCGATCGATTGGTGTACTACCTGGATGGCCGATCGGCCCACCGTATGGCCTGTAAGAGCCTTTTTCGTTCCACACAGGGTTGATGAGGTGAACTGGTTCGACACGGGAGTCAAAGGCGGTTTGTTGTACGATCGCTGTCGGATTACAAGCCTTGCCTTAGGTATGGATGAAGCTTTGCAAGCTTCATGGTCGAAATGGTCGTCCCACGTCCTCCTGAAAATTCGGGGGAATTAGCATGAGGCACCGGTTTCACGCCCTCTGCCCGTATTTCGCGATGTTTCCGGAAACCTTCGTCCAACACTGGGTTGAGCAGCTTTCCAAACCCGGTGACGTCATCCTAGATCCCTTTTGCGGACGAGGTACAACCCCATTTCAATCTATTCTCATGGGCCGCAATGCACTGGCTTGCGACGTCAACCCGGTCGCCTACTGCATCACAAGAGCCAAGACAAACGCTCCTTCCGCATCGGTACTCAGGCGCCGTGTCACTATGTTAAAAAACCAGTTTCACCGGAGAAATTGGACGATTGAAAAGCACCATCTGCCCGAATTCTTCCACCACGCCTACAACCCTAACACCCTCGATCAGCTTCTCTACCTACGTTCCACCCTCAACTGGGCACGGTCCGACACCGACTGCATGCTCGCCGCCCTAATTCTTGGCTCGCTACATGGGGAGAGCAACAAATCGAGCTCCTACCTCAGCAACCAGATGCCCAGGACTATCAGCACGAAGCCCGCGTATTCCGTTCGCTTTTGGCAAAAGCACGGTTACAAGCCGCCCGAACGAGACGTGTTTGAATTGCTTCATAATAGAATTTCATTCCGTTATGAAAGCGACCCACCATTGGCTAGAGGGGAAATTATTCAAACCGACATGAGAGATCTGCCAAGATTAATAGGCGATTTTAATATGCCGATCAAATGCGTTATCACGTCTCCTCCCTACTTTAACGTGACAAACTTTGAAGAGGATCAGTGGCTCAGGCTCTGGTTTTTGGGGAATTTATCTAAACCGACTTATGGTCGCATCTCGCGTGATGATCGGCATGAGAAACCTTCAAGGTACTGGGATCTTATCTCAGACATGTGGCGTGTGCTTGGACAAGTCTTGTCCACGAAAGCCGATGTCGTGATCCGGTTGGGCGTGAAAAATCTCGACCCAGAGAGAATGGGGGGTACTCTTCTGACGGCCAGTATGTTTTCACATAGAAAGGTCACCTTGGTGCATAGCGAAATCAGCGAGATTAAAAGACGTCAGACCGATTCATTCAGACCTGGCTCTAAGGGATGTCTCTCTGAAATTGATTTTCATTTACATGTAATATGACGCTTCACACAAGTTTTAGATCAAGTTACGAAGCGGAAAAAACAATTGGTGGTAGCAAATTTCTCGGGGACCATTAGTGCCAATTAAATTTCCCAGGAAGCCATTAGCTTGCTAAAGCACACCAACGCTCCCGGCCAAACCCGGCGAGGTCCGGTTGGGTCGTGCGGTGGGCATCGTGATTGCGTAAGATGGGCGGTCTGAAAGCCGGCGGGCCGGGGAGCCGGACGCTGGGTGGGTTGCCTCCTTCGATGATGGGAACGATCTTGATGCAAACCTCCACTCCCACGCTTGCCGCCGCGAACCCGACCGTTTCTTCCGAGTTGGCCGACCACCTGGTCCATGGCAACTTCTGGGACCCATTCGCGATTTTGGGGGTCCACGAGGTCGAGTCGGGAGGCAAGGCCGCGTGGGTGGTCCGGGCGTTCCTCCCGCAGGCTAGGGATGCTTGGGTTGTGGACCTGTCGAAAGGGGAGCCGGGCGTTCGGGTGGCGATGACTCGCATCCATAATGAGGGTTTGTTCGAGGTGGTTGTCCCCAGTCGGGGGGGAGCCGCCCCGCATTATCGGCTGGCGGTCGAGAACCACGAGGGGCACAGTTGGGAGTTTGTCGACCCTTACCAGTTCGGCCCGGTTTTGACCGACTTCGACTTGCACCTGCTTGGCGAGGGGACGCACTACAAGAGCTATGAGAAGCTCGGTGCCCACGTCCGGACGCACCAGGGGGTCTCGGGGGTCCACTTCGCGGTCTGGGCGCCCAACGCCTTGCGGGTGAGCGTGGTGGGCAACTTCAACCACTGGGACGGCCGACGGCACCCGATGCGGGCTTGCCAGGGGGGGTTCTGGGAAATCTTCATGCCCGACCTCGGCCAGGGGGAAGTTTACAAGTTCGAGATCAAGAGCCGGATCAACAACTACCTCGTCGAGAAGGCCGACCCCTATGGCTTCGCCGCCGAATACCGACCGAAAACGGCGTCGGTCGTCTGGGACGTGACCAAGTTCGCCTGGTCCGACGACGACTGGATGGCTACCCGAGGCCAGAAGCAAGGGCTCGACGCGCCGGTCTCGATCTACGAGCTTCACCTCGGGTCGTGGCAGCGGAAGGTCGAAGACGATGGCCGGTTCCTGTCGTACCGCGAGCTGGCCGACGCCCTGGTCAACTACCTGGGCGAGACCGGCTTCACCCACGTCGAGTTGATGCCGGTCAACGAGCACCCGTTCGACGGGAGTTGGGGGTATCAGCCGGTCGGCTACTTCGCCCCAACCTCGCGGCACGGCTCGCCCGACGACTTCGCCTACTTCGTCGACACCCTGCACCGACACGGCTACGGCGTCCTGATCGACTGGGTCCCCGCGCACTTCCCCAAGGACATCCACGGCCTGGGGCTGTTCGACGGGACCCACCTCTACGAGCACGAAGACCCCAGGCTCGGCGAGCACATGGATTGGGGCACCAAGATTTTCAACTATGGCCGGGCCGAGGTCCGCAACTTCTTGCTGGGCAACGCCTTGTTCTGGCTCGAACGCTACCACATCGACGGTTTGCGGGTCGACGCCGTGGCGTCGATGCTCTACCTCGATTATTCCCGGAAGGCGGGCGAGTGGCTGCCCAACGTCTTCGGCGGCAACGAGAATCTCGAAGCGATCGAATTCCTCAAGAAGCTCAACGAGCTTTGCCACCGCGAGCATCCCGGGATCATCACCGCCGCCGAGGAATCCACCAGCTTTCCCGGCGTGTCGAGGCCGACGTATCTGGGTGGCCTCGGGTTCAGCCTGAAGTGGAACATGGGCTGGATGAACGACACGCTCAAATACTTCCAGGAAGACCCGATCCACCGCCGATACAGCCACGGCAAGCTCGGTTTCAGCATGGTCTACGCCTTTTCCGAGAACTTCATCCTGCCGATGTCGCACGACGAGGTCGTCCACGGCAAGGGGTCGCTCCTCGACAAGATGCCCGGCGATGGTTGGCAGAAGTTCGCCAATTTGCGGCTCCTGTTCGGCTACATGTTCGCCCACCCCGGCAAGAAGCTCCTGTTCATGGGCGACGAGCTGGCGCAAGGGAGGGAATGGAGCCACGACCGCTCGGTCGACTGGCACCTGCTCTGGGACGACCGGCATCAGGGGGTCAAGCGGCTCGTCGCCGACCTCAACAGGCTCTACAAGGCCGAGCCGTCGCTCCACCAGGTCGACTTCGACTGGAGGGGGTTAGAGTGGCTCGAACTCAACGACTCGGAGAACAGCGTCCTGTCGTTCCTCCGCCGGGGCAAGAACCACGACGACTTCACCGTCGTCGTCTGCAACTTCACCCCGGTCGTCCGCCACGACTACCGCGTCGGCGTCCCCTCGGGCGGCTATTATCGCGAGGTCTTCAACACCGACGCCGGGGCCTACGGCGGCTCGAACGTCGGCAACAGCGGAGGGACCTGGGCGCACCCCGGCGACTGGGCCAACCGGCCATTTTATCTCAGCTTGACCGTCCCTCCGCTGGCCGTCTTGATCTTAAAGCCTTGAGGTCGGGGCGGTGGGATGTCGCTTTCGAACCTGGAGATTCTTCGGGATCAAGAATTGCAAATCGCATGATTGCAAATCGCAAAGGATTGATAGATTTTGCTTTGCGATTCTTTTGCGATTTGCAATCATGCGATTTGCAATTCAAATCTCCAGGTTCGAAAGCTATACCCGGGGCGGTGGGCCGAACCCTCCCGCCGGTGATTTGTTCGTTGACTTGTGCCGGTCGCGTTCTTACGATCGGCCAGTCCAGATCGAATCTCTCATCAGGTTCGCGAGGCCGCGATGCTCGACTTCGACCGTTTCTGGGACGAATCGGAGGATTATGCTGATCTCGCGGTTCGACCGGGGGTCACCCCCGACGAGATCCGGGGGTGGGAGGCGCAATACGGTGTGACGCTCCCCGAACCGCTCCGGACGGTGCTCCAGATCCGCAACGGTGGCCCGGTCCGGAAAACGTCGTTCTTCATCAATTTCCTCGATGGGATCGTGCCGGTCGATGACGACTTCTGGACCTACTACAACTCAGACGACTTGGACGCCCCCGACCACTCATTGCTGTTGACCTGGGGCGTTGGCGACGCGACGCTGCTCTTGAATTTCAACGCGGCCGGCCCGGACGGTCCACCCAGCGTTTATTTCGACTATCACAGCGAGCAATGCTCGCTGGTCGCCGACACGATCGGCGGGTTCCTCGACGGAGTGTTGGCCACCGAGGACGAGCCGTCCATCCATTGGTCGGAAGCCGAGAACCATCCGAACATCATCGTCCGCGTGAAGTTAGATTTCTCCGACGCCGACGCCGACGCCGACGCCGACGCCGACGCCGACGCCGACGCCGACGCCGACGCCGACGCCGACGCCGACGCAGAGGCGGTGCTCGACCAAATCCTAGCCCGCGAGCATGGGGCGGTGGTCCTGTTTACCCACCATCGATTCCCGGACGGCGAGCGCCTGACCCGGACGACCCTGCCCCTCCCGCTCGACGCCGAATGGGCAAGGATCGAGCCACTCCAGCCCGGCTCGGAAGCGATGTTCACCCTTCACCTCCAGTCGAGCGACCCCGAGGCGACCACGGAAGAGGAGTCGACCCGAGACGAGGACGGGTCCTGGAAAAACTCATCAAGAGGCGGTACTCCGACCTACTATGTCATGCTCGAGGCGACCGACCGCGCCCAACTCGAAGCGATCCGGGCTGAGTTGGTGGGAGCCGAGGAGGCCGGCGCCGTCGAGGCGCGGCAAGACCATGACCGAGAGATGGCCGAGAGCCTTGCACAACTCCCCCCCGAGCAGCGGCGGATGGCGATCCTGACACGGATGCTTGACCTGCTTCCTCCCGAAGAGCGCGACGCCCTACTTTCCGGTGCGGTCGAGCAAGCCACCCAACAGGTTGCCAGGGCCGTTGCGGTCGATGGCATTCCGCCCGAACTCGCTCAGGCGGCCGAGACGACCCGGCGTCAGTTGGCCGAGGCGATCGTCCACTTCAAAGGTCCGGGTGGCGCCGACTGAACTGGTGACGGGTCGCCTCACACTCGACGTGGGCGGCCTTGATCCGGAAGCCAGGAGCGCGGTCAAAAGGGGATGACGACTTCGCGACCGGCGAGATTGGCCGAAAGTTTGCCGCCGTTGATGTTGCCGTCGAAGCCGGGGGGAGGCGAAGCGGCGAACGGGGTGGTGCCCGCCGTGGTATCGGTCTTGGGGCTGGGCTTGAGCGCGACCATCTGTCGGGGCTTGGCTTCGGCGAGGATCACTTCGAGCGACACGGCGGAAGGGACCTTCGCCGATGGAGTCTTGGCGTCGGCTTCGAGGAAATAGGCGGCGAGTTCGGTTTGCCAGGGTTTCGAGGTCGAGGTCGAACCGGTCTCGGCGACGACCTCGGCATAACCGAGGTCGTCGGGAAGCTTGAGCATCGCCCCTCGGTGGGGGGCGACCACTCCCTAGGTCGAGGAGGGGGCCGGCCCGCACCCGACGATCGGAGCGGCGAGGATCATCGAGGCGACCGAGGCGAGGAATCGTGGGGTTTCATGGGCCAGTTGGTCTCAATACTGGTCGGCGCTGATGACCTCGCCGCCGGCCCGGGTCGCCAGGGCCTGGAAGACCCCGAGCATGATGGGGATGTCGGTCCGGAAGTTCCAGGTGCCGCCGGAGTAATTCACGTAGAGCGGGTGGTTCGTGCCCGCCATCATCGGCCAGCAGTTGATCGTGTTCTTGATGAAGCGGACCGACCCGTCGCAGAAGGCGAAGTTGACCCCGCCCGGGTGGCCGCTGGAGGGGTCGGTCGCCTCGGCGGTCCCGGCGCCCCCGTCGGAAACCCCTTGGTTTTGCGGGTTGGGCTGGCGGAACGCCTGGATCTGGCCGCCGCTCGGCTGGCCCGACTGCCAGAAGTGGAACAGCGGCTGCTTCATCTGCTCGATCTGCGCCTGCGCGGCCCCTTGGCCCGCATTGATATCATTGGCCGGCAGGAGTTGACTCTTGAGCTGGGTATGGCTCCGCTCGCCGATCAGGAAAGTATTGCTGGTCCCGTCGGTGATGTCGCGAAAGTTGATCGTGCTCTGGCAGAAGATGACGCCATACTGGTCATTGTAGCGGGCCTGGTAGGTCGACCCGACCGGGTTCCCGTCGGTCGTCTTGACGGTCAGGTTCCAGAGCCCGGCGACTCCGCCATAGCTATCGTATTGCTGGACGAAGTTGCTCGGGGTGCCGAACGAATACGGGTTCTGCGACGACGTCGCCGCCGCCGCGGCGGCGATCGCGGTGAACGAAACGGCGACAGAGGCGTCGGGGTCGCTCGGGCACATCAGGGTGTTGATCCCGACCCCGGCGATGGTGAAGTTGTCCGGCGACCGCCAGTTGAGGCTAAAATTGACGCTGTTGTAGATGTTCGACTGCTCGAAGGCAGGGAGCATCCGGACGAAGCAACTAAAGTTCGGCTCGTTGTTGCCCGCGCCGGTCGAGGTCCCGCTCGGATAGTAATTGTCGGAGGTGTAGCCGCCACCGGGCAACGACCCGTTGATGTCGTGATAATTGGCGGCGGCCAGGCCGAGTTGCTTGAGATTATTGGTGCATTGTGCCCGCCTCGCCGCTTCCCTCGCCGACTGGACGGCCGGGAGCAACAGGGCGATCAGGACGGCGATGATGGAGATGACGACCAAAAGTTCGATCAAAGTGAAACCGGGGCGGAAGGAGCGTCGCGAGCGAGTCATGGGGGAGCAAGTCCTTGGTGGGAATGAGGGCGGCTCGGAGGGTCGCAAGGCGATCCAGCGAACCCCAACAGGTGGGAACCAGTCGGCCCACTATTGTAGACGTGACCACGCGAAGAATCGGAGTAGCCCACGCGAATCTTCCGAGAGCCACGACCGGTCGCCGAGCTTCCCACCCGGACAGCCTCAAGAGCGGTCGGCCCGACCACGGGAACGATCGGGAAACCGCCGCGACGATCAACCCCGCGGCCATCGTTCGGCCAAACGCCACCCGGGTGAACTTCTCAGGGTCGTCGCCGCCCCTCTCGGCGAGCGAGAACATCGCCTGCGCAACCAGGATGGCCGAAATAATCTCTCAAGGGTGGACCAAGGTGGAGGAAATGACCACTCAAGCGGCGATCGGGACGAGCCGGCGGTCGATCCCGTGATGCCGAGCAAGGCCGAACCACTTACGAAGATTCGACCTCGTCCCGACGAAGTCTCCGGTCGAGCAGGAACGGCCCGAACGGGAAAAACGAGGCGGCGAGCGACAGGAACCATCTCAGGACCGGCCACCGGTGCACCCAGGCCGCGCGGATCACCGCGACGATATAAAGGAGGAACAGGACCCCATGAATCATCCCGACGACACGAACCGGTCCCGGAAGCCCGCCCAGGTATTTGAGCGGCACCGCCACCCCCAGGAGGATCAGGAAGGAAACCGCTTCGGCGAAACCGACGATCCGCAACTGCCCGATCGAACTTCGCAACATGACCGATCTTTCCTGTTCCCTGGATTGGCGGAGGCTGACCAACATATCATTCCACAAAGTCCCCCAAGATACTAATTTCCGAAGTTTCCCGCCGATCCCGGGTCGGTTGGGGATCGCAAGTCGCGAGCGGATCGAGGAGCACCGCCCGCGACCGACGATCCGGAAGTTGCTTGGAATCGTGGCCGATCCCGTCAGGATCGTCGAGAGATCACTTGATCAGGGCCTTGCTCGCCCGCTCGCAAGCGTTTGCCATCTTCCGGCTGAACGGCTCCATCCAACCGAGAACCTTCTTGGTGACTTCGGGGCCGGCGCCTTTGGGCGACCCGGCGCCGAACGGGGGTTCGGGGTTGTATTCGATCGCGAGCTGGGTCATCTTCGCGACATCCTCGCCGCACAACCGCGCCAGGAGGACCAGGCCGAAGTCGATCCCCGCCGTCACGCCTCCGCCCGAGACCCGGTTCCGGTCGGTGACGACCCGGGCGTCGATCGGGATCGCGCCGAACATCGCCAGGGCGTCGCGACAGGCCCAATGGCTGGTGGCCTTGTAGCCCTTGAGGAGCCCCGCCGCCCCGAGGACGAGCGACCCCGAGCAGACCGAGGTGACATACTTCGCCCTCGAACCTCGGTCGGCCACGAACCCGATGATCTCGGGGTCGTTCATGATGGCGATCTGGCCCGGCCCGCCGCCGACGAACAGGACGTCGAGGTCCTTCGGGCACTCGTCGAGGGTCGTGTCCGGCTTGAGGACGACCCCCGAGTCCGACACGACCCAGTCTCTCGACTTCCAGATCAGGTGGATTTCCGCTGACGTGGAAAGGACCGTCTGGGGACCGAGCAGGTCCAGCAACGTCATCCCGGGGTACAGCAGCATTCCGACCACCGGGCGCTTCCCGCCATGCATCGCGGGGAACTTGTCCTCGCCTTCGGTCCGAGGGGCCTGGATCGGTCCCGCCTCGGCCACCAACTCGGAAGCGGCGACCGCCGAAGCGACCAGGCCGGCGAAATTTCTTCGATTCATCGTGCAATCCCTTATGGTTTTCAAGGCTTCGCAAACGGCGTCCTCCGGGCGCGAAGGGGCACGCCGCCCCATGAGGCGTCCCGCCGAACGATCGGCGACCCGACGCGATGGACGACTTTAGGCGGCAAGACCGCTCGCCCGATTGTTGAATCAACCCGTTTGCCGGGTGCGACGATCAGTTCTCGATGGAACCTGGGGCTGTTCGTCGCTTGCCGAACAGTTCATAAGCGGAGGGCGCACCCGCGAAGTACCAGAGGGCGATCCCGACGTCGCAGATCGCGCATCCTCCCGAGGAGGTCGGCGCGAAGGGGACGATCGGTGTCCCATAAAAGTGGTGGACAACATCCCAGACGGTGTGGAGCAGCCAGGCGGCGCCGAGGAATCGGTAGTCGCATAACCCCTTGTAGGCACAGAAGGTGACCACGGGGGTGAACGCGAACTCCCAGATCCCCAGACCCCCATTCAAATAAGCGGCGCCCGCCCCGGCGACCATGATCGCTGAGAAATTCCTTCGTTGAGGCTCTCGGAACAGGGAGCACGCAAAGATGAACGCGACCGCCGCGATCATGGGCGAGATGTAACCAAAGCCATGAAGGTCGGGATTAGGGTGCGTCGGCATCGGAACCTTTCTCCATGCGGTCGGTGAAGTCCGGGCGCGCGGCCGCCCGGAGGACTCGCCGGTCGCCCTTGATGAAAAACCTCGGGGTCGCCTTAAGATTTCCCCTGGCCCGTCTCGCGTTTGCCCTTCAAGGGTCGCGCACGATCAATCAGCGACCGGAACGCCAGGTGAGCTTTGGAGTCGGAGTCCGGATCGCGGAGGAAACGACTCGACGCGTGGTGGCTCAGGTAGATCCCGCAAAGTTCCCAGACGAATTGATCGACGTCGAGGTCGTCGCGAAGGTGCCCAAGCTCGACGCTCTGGCGGACAAGCTGGCCGAGCAACCCTCGCCAGTACGCCTCCATCGCGGCGACCTTGTCGCGGACCGGCCCGGGTACGTCGTCAAGCTCGAACATCCCCGCCGCCACCGGGCAACCCCCCGGCAACCCCGCCCTCGGCGCCCATCCCAGCCAGTTCCGGACCAGGGCCTCCAGCCTGGGAAGCCCTTCCGGCTCGCCCATCGCCGGCTCGACGACCCGGGGCGCGACAAACCCCGCCATGTGGTCGAGCAGGCCGATCTGGACCTCATCCTTCGACCGGAAGTGGGCGAAGACCCCACTCTTGGACATCCCCACCTGATCGGCAAGCTGGCCGATCGTCACCCCCGCCAGCCCCCCCTGGCTCATCAGGGCCAAGCCTCGCTCCAGGATGCGCTCGCGGGTCGTCTGCGATGGACTTCTCATGGACTCATTGATAACACGACCGATCGTGCGAAAGCAAGACGACCGATCGTGCTTTTCTCGAAATCCGCCCTCCAGTGTTTCAAAGCGACGCCGAGACCGCCCGATCGCCGACCTTGGCGGAAACCGTCCCCTTAGGTGCCCCCTTGTGCTCCACTGGGGGCGAAACAAACTTCGCCGCGCCCGTCGGGTCGCCCGAGGCCGGCTCGGCCGTCATCTCGATCGTCCGAGGGGCGGGAGCGTCGGCCCACGACGCCTGCAAAACCACGTCGGTCGGCACCGGCTTGAGCGTCGAGGTCTGGTCGCGCCCGAGGAAGTAAACCGCCACCCGAAACTTCGGCGAACCCGACGGAGCATCGCGGACCGGCTCCGTCACGACCTCCACAAAGCCCGACTTGTCATCAATCGCCCGGATCGCCCCCCGATGCGGCCCGGGGTCGAGCCGGGACGACGGGTTGTCCAGCGCGGATTGAGAACAGCCGGTCGCCAGGATCGAGGCGAAGATGAGAGTCGTGGTACGGATCAAGGGCATGCGTTTATTCCAGAGCATTTCGGATCGAGCGGGATTACCCAAGATCATTTTGGATTCGGGAATGATTAAGTGATCACAATGGATTAGTAGAGCCGACCCCAAGTGGAGATCCGCGACAGGATGCGATCCAACTTGGGAAGGTCGCTTGCGTCGGCGAGGGTGATCCCGGAATCGGTGATCGACGACCGGAGGACGAAAAGCGGCATCTTCCACTCGGCGAGGAAGTCGATCCGACTCATCTCCAGCCGGCGGCATCGATCGCGAACCCAGTCGATGTCGCCGACGACACTGTACCAACTGGCGTGGATCGACACTCGATCGGCATCCCAGGAAACGTCCCAATCCGCGTGAAACGTATTCGAGCCGAGCGAAACCAACTCGGCGCCCGAGGGTTCGGTCGCCAGGTTCGTCAGGAAGGGCAACAGCGAGTCGATCAGCACGCCGAGGTCGTATTTGTAGCTCACCTTGATAAAAGCTTGATTCCAGGCGATGGAGAGATCCTCCGTTTCCATCGGGAAGATCGCTTGCAACGCGGCGGACAGGTCTTGGGCAGGCTCTTGATGCCCGACCAAGATCTTGGGTTGTCCAACCTGAATCCAGAAGACGGTGTCTAGGATCATATCGCACCGATCAGTCGAGCAGGTTTTGTTCGTCCATCAACTCGATATGCTCGAAGGCGATCCTCCTCGACAGGGCGGCTCCGCGCCTGATCCGGTCGAGGAGTTCGCCGGAAATGGGCGGCTGGATGCGGATGATGCCCTTGTCTCGAAGTTGGTCGAGGTTTTCGAGGGTGGAATGGCGGGTGAGCTGATATAGGAGTTACGCAGTTGATTGAATTTTGTCCACGTTTCGCATCGGCGACTTTGCTTCTACGATGAAGCCATGAGCCATCCCAAGTGTCAGGACATCGACTACATCGACTTCCTCATCGCGTCGCCCCGGACGGCGTCGTGCTGCGAGGCCGCTCGCAGCCAACCGCCAAGACTGGTTCCGCCAACCCACGACGCCTACACCCGACTGATCCTGCGACTCCAACCCGATCCCGAGACGCTCTACGGCGAAGTCGAGCCGCTGGTCAAGAAGGACGACGGCGTGATCGTCTTGGACGACTCCACCTTGGATCACTTCCACGCCAAGAAGATCGCCGCCGTGCATCGCCATTGGTCGGGCAAGCACAAGCGGGTCGTTTGGGGCATCAACCTGATCAGCCTGGTCTGGTCCGACGGCGATCGGACCATGCCGGTGGACTACCGGATCTTGGACAAGCCCGTCGATGACCTGACCAAGAACGACCCCTTCCAGGCGAT
>JAABUX010002514.1_pt1 | contig 25769 bp, 28 predicted proteins | sample 5561851 | NCBI WGS metagenome assembly JAABUX01 (sample SAMN10711883, study PRJNA513361) | rock metagenome | isolation source: Antarctica rocks | place: Antarctica: Victoria Land, Richard Nunatak red sandstone | collected 2016-01-03 | reverse complement strand
GCTTTGCGAAGAGTCAGAGATTGCCCCCTTTGAGAATCCCCCCACGCAGTAGAACGGTCGCTTCACGCAGCGCGTGTTGCACATCGGACTCAGTCGCGGTGGCGCAAGAGCGTTGAACAGCCCTGACTGAATGCCCCTGCAGCGCCGACCGTGTAATGAAATAACTCACATCAGGACCGCCCTCCCCGCTAGTCCCGGCCTCCAAGCTCGTCGCGAATACCCTCAAGCAGGCCTGCCTGCTTGCCGGAACCGACAAATCCTCGCCCTCCGCCTGAGCGATCTGGGCCACGCTGCGCATGATCGAAAGCGTCGTCACGAACGCGTCGGGAACAAAACCCGCAAGCCCGGTAAACCCGCCGATCGCTCCCGATACTCCCACGATCATCGCTCCCATCCGACCGTTCGCGCGGCCCGTACCGGCCGGCAAGCCAAGAATGGCGATATCGAACGCCCGGCCCAACGCCGCCTCCGCCACCTCTGACAGGGTTTCCTGAAGTCCGGGCACCATCTTCAGCCCCCTGGTGCCAATCCTCGCCGTCACGCCGGTCGTCATGTCCCTCAGGCGCGAGAGCACGCCGCTCCCCTTGGTCAGCACCCGTACAGCCGCAGCCAGTTCGTCCCGCTCCACCGCCGTCATCGCCGAGTTCAGCAGCGCCCCCCTCTCATCCGCCCAAATCGCCAACGCGGTATCGTCACCTCGCTCCACCGATCATCCCCTCTTCCCTGTGTCTTCGTCCTAAGCCCCATCCACCGAAGTCGTTGCCATCTGCCGGGCCAATCGCAGCAACTTTCCCCGGTCGCGCACGCTGCAGCCCCGATACAGCCGGACCAGTGCCAGCTCGTCTCCCATCGTCACCAGCAACCCGCGCGCCTGGTCGCCTTGCAAGAGAACCTCGACCGAAACATCCAAGGCCGCCGCGATCCGGGCCAGGTTGTCCCGTTCCTGCCCGGCACGATCGGTCTCCCACTGTGCCACCGCACTTCGCGAAACTCCGGTCCGCTCCGCCAAATCCGCCTGCGATAGCCCCGCCGCGCGCCTGAGCGCGCCAATCCGATGTCCGACCGTCTCGTTCACCATTCCGTCCTCACACCAACCTCCAGCCCCACCTGCACCACATAAGAACATTTGACGAACTATGTTAGCCATACTAACTATTGCGTAGGAGAAACGAATGGCCCTCAAAATTCAATGGTCGGCTCACGCCGATCAGCAGCTTCGTCAGATGCGCGACCACGGGGTAACTTGGCACGCGATTGCGGCCCAGCTCCGAGCCGGCCGCAGCGCCGTCATCGAGCGCGCGCGGCGGCTCGGCATTCCGCCCACCCTGTTGACCGCCTCCCGCCCAGCCTCCCCCCCATGCCGCGCAGATCGCACCTGCATGCCCCCCGGTCATCCCCTGACATGGGCAGCCATCACCGCCGGCACGATTCTCGACGGCGAGCCCTACCCCTACCCAGTGTTCCTGTGACCCCAGTCGAAAGATCTCTGCAATGACCGAGCCACGAGTCACGCTGAGCCTCAATGATCATCCGGACGCGTCTCCCCGTAGCCTTCCTCAAGGCCGTCGTCCGTCGCGCCTCTCGATACAGCCAGCTAGGTCTGAAGAGCTGTACGACGCCGAAACCGTCATTTATCGACTGGAAGAAGCCGGTCATACCCTGCTCTCCTTGCCACAATCAGGCTACACGACGAAACTGCGGCAGACCCGCCAGGACTTCGTCCGCGACGCGCTGGAGGCCTTTGCCGCACCCGGTGAGGGTCGGCCAGTGCCACCCGTTCCGCCCGCCCATCGCATCACCCGCATGGATCAAGCCTTCTCATGGATACCACTTATTCCCGGCGATAAGATCGTCTTGCGCCGGATTGTCGGCTGCCGCTGCCTCGTGAGTCCTCTGACCGGACGCCATTTATTCAGCTGGCGGCGTCTTGCCCGCCTCGTCGCCGCCGACCACAAGGCGATCCAGCGCTGGCATGCGAGCGCAATCGATCAGATCGTCGCCGCACTCAGGACCGATCAGCAGGCCGCCAAGCTCTGGGACGCCGTCGCGAGGCGCCCTATACAGCGTCCATTTTAACCGACGCCCGGCAACGCGGCGTCGCAAAAGTGCCGCTCACGGAGTCGTTGGCGAGTGTTCCTTCGAATACCATTTCGAACGGGTGGTGATCGGCGCCGGTCGAACTGCGGCTGGCAGTCACCCGTCCCGTCTTGTCCAGGTGGCCACTGAGCTGAACGACCCCATCGGCCGGCGTGAACACCACCAAATCGTTTCGTATCGTCAGCACGCTGCGTACCGTATGCCCGTGGCTCATGAGTTCCGGGCACGCACCCGCTACCACGGCTGGGGTTCCCCCGAACTCACGGCCGACAGCTCCCCCGGCACAGGCCGCCAGTGTTGTCGCCGTGGCTACAGTTGCCACAAACCTCCTCAGTCTGCGGACCATAATTCTTGCCCGAACGCCCCAGTTGAGACTAGGAAACGCCCTTTCCTCGGCCGCTGTCTAGTCCTGCAGGGTCAGTCGTCACGCCGTTCGTGTAATGTGACGTCGCGCGATGAGCCAACTGGATGCTGACCTCTCGCCCAGTCACGGGAAGCGTCGCCGCCCCGTCCATCCAGCGTCATGTCCCGTGCTGAGCTGACTCGATCGGATACCAACCGCTGTCTTCTGTCCCAACCGAACGCAGCGGGCATGGCTCGCGATCGATCGTCACCGCCCCGATCGCAACGCCCAAATTCCGACCCTCCGCCCCACCCGGCTTCGGCATCGTCGTCTGGCTTCTGATCACAAGTTGCCGAACATTCCCGGGAAGCTCAAAATGCCACAACTCCGTGTCGGACAAGACGGTGCAGATCCCCTCCACGACGATGCGATCCGACTCCAGCCATAACGGCCCGGTGTAAACCCAATCGCCGCAAGAACTAAGATGTAGGAAAATAACCCTTACCCAAACGCCCCAACCTACCCTACCTTCTTCATTACGATCTCCGAGGTAAACACCACCTCACATGATCCACCTCGCCATCCTCCTCGCCGCTATGCAGCGCAAGTGGGATGACGGCGATTACGACGGCGCAGCCGCTCTCGCCCGCGTCGCCGCACCCTACCTTCACCCCCGCGTCCTCGCCGCACGCCCCTCCACGGACCTCGCAACCCTTGCCGATCAAGACCTGGACGCCCTCCGACCTCACGACGGAGCGCGCACTCAGGCGCACAATCCGTAACGACCTCCTCGCCTGGGCAACCCTGGCTCTCGCCGACCGTGGCCAAGCCCCAGCGCCTCACCATCGCCTCCTCCTCGCCGAACTCGACGCCCTCGCCGGAGGACAAACCGACCGACTCATGCTCCTGCTTCCCCCAGGTTCGGCAAAGTCCACCTACGCCTCCCTCCTCTTCCCGCCCTGGTGGCTCGCCCGCCATCCCGGCTCGTCCATCATCGCGGCGTCCCACACCGCATCCCTCGCCCGCCACTTCGGCCGCGGCGTCCGCGCCCTCATCGACCAGCACGCCGCCCGCCTCGGCTACGCGCTCGATCCAAGCAGCCGCGCCGCCCACAACTTCGCCACCTCCACCAAAGCTGAATATTTCGCAACCGGAGTCCGGGGCCCAATCACCGGCCGCCGAGCCGACCTCATTCTCATCGACGACCCATTCAAATCCCAGGCCGAGGCCGACAGCCCCGCCGCACGCGACCACCTCTGGTCCTGGTACCGCTCCGATCTCGTCACCCGCCTAAAACCCGGCGGCCGCATCATCCTTATCATGACCCGCTGGCATCCCGACGACCTCGGCGGCCGTATCCAAAACGGCCCCGACGCCTGGCGCACCCTTCGCCTCCCCGCCCTCGCCGAACCCGGTGACGCCCTCGGCCGCGCCATCGGCGAACCTCTCTGGCCCGAGTGGGAAACCGCCGACGCCCTCGCCCGCAAGCGCGCCATCGTCGGCGAACGCGCGTTTGCCGCCCTGTTCCAGCAATCCCCGACCCTTCGTACCGGCCGCTTGTTCCACCCGGCTAAAATCCCGATCCTCACCGAGCCCGGCATCGGCCCGACCGTTCGCGCCTGGGACCTCGCCGCCACCGCCGAAACTTCCGGGCGCGACCCCGACTACACCGTCGGCGTCAAACTCACCCGCGACGCCAACGGCGCATTCTGTGTCCTCGACGTCATCCGCCTCCGCGGCGGCCCGCACGAGGTCGAGCAGGCCATCCTCGACGCCGCAGCTGCCGACGGTCCTCTCATCCCAATCGGATTACCCCAGGATCCCGGCCAAGCCGGTCGCGCCCAAATCCGCTACCTCACCGCCCGCCTCGCCGGCCACCGCGTTTTCTCCTCCCCCGAAACCGGCGCCAAGGAAACCCGCGCCATGCCCGCCGCCAGCCAGGCCAACGCCGGCAACCTCGCCCTCCGCCGCGCCCCCTGGAACCGCGCCTTTCTCGAGGAACTGCAGGACTTCCCCCACGGCGCCAAGGACGACCAAGTCGACGCTCTCAGCCGCGCCTTCGCCATGCTCACCGACTCCGCCGCTCCCACCCGCCGCGCCAATCTGCCCCTTCTTCAGCGATAGCCCTCCTAAGGCGTCCCATGTTCCAATCCATCTGCGACCTGATACCCGCCGACCCCGACATGCCGCTTCGCGCCCGGCGGCTCGACATTCTCCGCCGGGTCCTGGACGGCACCCTCTACGACGCCCTCCCGCATGAATTCCACGACGAGCGGACCCCCTCCGGCGAATACATCCCGCTCCGCCTCCGCCGCCCCTCGGTCCGCTACGCCCTCGCCCGCATCGTCACCGAAGACAGCGTCGCCCTCCTGTTCTCCGAAGGCCACTTTCCCGCCATCGACTCCCCCGATCACCCCGTCCGCGACACCCTCGCCGCCCTCGCCCGGGAAACCCATCTCAACGAGGTCATGACCGAAGCCGCCCTCCGCGGCGCAATCGGCTCCGTCTCCATCCTCCTCCGTGTCCTCCGCGGACGCGTCTTCCTCGCCTGTCTCGACACGGTGAACCTCACCCCCGCCTGGCAACCCGACGCCCCCGATACCCTCGCCTCCATCACCGAGCGCTACAAAATCTCCGGCAACGCCCTGATCGCCGCCGGCTATGACATCACCGACACTGCCACCGCCTACTGGTTCACCCGCCGCTGGGACTTATCTGCCGAAACCTGGTTTGAACCCCAACCCGTCGGCTCCCCCGGACCTCTCACCGTCGACCCGGCCCGCACCGTCCAGCACGGCCTCGGCTTCGCTCCCCTCGTCTGGGTCCGCAACCTCCCCGGCCCGTCCTGGACCCTCGACCCCGCCGACGGCGCATCCACCTTCCGCGCCGCCATCGAGACCTCCATCGAGATCGACTACCAGCTCTCCCAAGCCGGCCGCGGCCTCAAATACAGCTCCGACCCAACCCTCCTCATCAAGGAGCCCGCCGGACTCGACAGTGAGATCGCCAAGGGCGCCGGCAATGCCCTCATCGTCTCCGAAAAAGGTGACGCCAAGCTGCTCGAAATCGGCGGAACCGCCGCCGCCGCCGTCATCGAATACGTCCGCACCCTGCGTGAATTCGCCCTCGAAAGCGTCCACGGCAACCGCGCCGACGCCTCCCGCCTGTCCGCCGCCACCTCCGGCCGTGCCCTCGAACTCATGAACCAGGGCCTGCTCTGGCTCGCCGACAACCTGCGCACCTCCTACGGCGAGGGTGCCTTGCTCTCCCTCGCCCGCATGGTCCTGCGCGCCAGCACCCGCTACCGCCTTCGCATCGCCGGCCAGGACACTCCCGCCCTCGACCCCAACGCCCCGATCTCGCTGATCTGGCCGCACTGGTATCCCGCCACCTCCGAAGACCGTCAGCGCGACGCACAGACCCTGACCACCCTCACCGGCGCCGGCCAGCTCAGCCGCGAAACCGCCCTCAAGGCGCTCGCCAGCACCTACGACATCGCCGATATCCCCGCCGAACTCGCCCGCATCCGCGCCGACGCCGGCCTGTCCAGCCAACCCCGCGAAGGCACATGACCGACATTCCCGAATCGTCCCCCGACGCGCCCACCACCGAGGCCCTCCAGCACCAGCTCGCCGTGGCCAACAGCCGCTTGATCCACGCCGAAATGAAGGCGCACGCCATCCACGCCGGCATCATCGACCTCGACGGCCTCAAGCTCCTCGATCAGTCCGCCCTCAAGCTCGACGTCGACGGCAACATCGCCGGCGCCGCCGGCCTGATGGACCAGCTCAAGCGCGACAAGCCGTGGCTGTTCACCAAGCCGAACAGCAGCCACCCCGCCCCACCCCCGACCCCCGAGCCAGCAAAGCCTCGCATGGCCAAGGACATGACCTACCGCGAATGGCAACTCGCCCGGGAGCGCCTGCGGCGAGGCCGCTAAAGCTTCATTCCACCGACCGGGATTACTGCCCTTCGACTTCGTAGCCGACTTTCTAATCTCCTCGTTTCGCCCCACCCCGGTACGCCGACCAGCTTCGTCGGCTGCGCCCACGATAATTCGGCGCCCGCCGCCATTCCGCTTTCCACCACTCAAGGAACCCACATGGGCATCCAGAACTTCCCCCTCGCGCTCCAGCCCATCATCCAGCAGGGTTTCCTCGAGCGCGAGTTCCAGCAGGCCCTCGCCTCCCGCCTCGGCTACCGGGCCGTTGCCGACCGCGAGGACTTCTCCGTCGGCATCGGCGAGACGCTCACCAAAACCCGCGCCGGCCTGAAGCCCTCTGTCACTACCCCGCTCGCCCCTAACACCAACACCAACCTCGATAATGGCCTCACCCCCACCACCTGGGGCGTCGAGCAGTACACCATCTCCATCAATCATTACGCCGCCACCACCGACCTCAACATGGTCACCTCGCGCGTCGGAATCGTGGGCCAGTTTCTGCAGAACGCTTACACCAACGGCGAGCAGGCCGCCCGCTCCCTCGACGAGCTCGCCCGCAACGCCCTGTTCGCCCCCTATTTCGGCGGCAACACCCGCGTCCGCATCACTCTTGCCGCAACCGGACCCGCCATCGCCGTGGACGACATCCGCGGTTTCCAGACCGTCTTCGTCAACGGTGTGCAGTCCCCGGTTGGCGGCACCACATCCCTCACCGTTACGGTCGGCGCTAACTCCTATACCCTGATCGGCGCCGCTCCCGACGTCAGCAACGTTTCCACAGCACCCGGCGGCGTTTCCGGCACGCTCACGTTCAACGCCAGCGTCACCGTCGCCGACGCCACTGCGGGCAACGCGGTCCAGGCCGCCAACGCCTCCGTCGTCATCCGTCCCAACGGTGCGCTCACGACCGCCGCGCTCGCCGTCGGCAGCACGCTCCAGATGGCCAACCTGCTCGATGCCGTCGCCAAGCTGCGCCTGAACGCCGTCCCCGAGATCGACGGCGTCTACAACTGCTACCTCGACCCCGTCAGCGCGCGTCAGCTGTTCGCCGACCAGGACTTCCAGCGCTTGTTCCAGGGCGCCACCTCCGCCAACCAGGTCTTCAAACAGGGCATGGTCAACGACTTCCTCGGCCTCCGCTTTATCCCCACCACGGAAGCCTACGTCCAGCCCCACCCCACGCTGCCCGGCGCAGTCATCCGCCGCCCCATCATCTGCGGCAAAGGCGCCCTCATCGAAGGCGACTTCGCCGGCATGGGCGCCGAGGACGTCGCGCCCAAGGACAGCATCGTCAGCATCGTGGACGGCATCGCCATGGTCACCCGCGAGCCGATCGACCGCCTGCAGCAGATCATCGCCCAGTCCTGGTATTGGATCGGCGGCTTCTGCGCCCCCAGCGACACCACCACCAACCCGACGGTCATCCCCACCGCCACCAACGCCGCCTACAAGCGCGCCGTCATGGTCGAACACGTAGGCTGAGCCTCAGGAGCGCCAGCCCATGATCACCGACCCCGACAAGACCGACGCCCGCCGCTTCTGCGGCTACCCCGCCTACGGCGCCGGCAACGCCGGCAACATGGGATGGCGCTTCTACCAGGCATACGGCGCTCTCGAATACCGGCTGAACAATCTAAGCCCCGCCGAGGAAGCCGTGCTGCGCCAGCACCTCGCCACCCTGCGCGGCTTCGAGCTCGCCATCCCCGCCGCCGCCGGCAACCTTGACACCTCGACCGCCGCCGTCTGGACCCGCAACCCTACCGAAATCCTCGATCGCCAGCGCCTCGAGCAATCCTAGGGCCGCCGCCTCTGCGCCTTCCTCGGTATCCCGCCCGGCCCCGGTCTAGCCTCCACCGCCTCCATCCCGCTTATCGTTTAACCCATCATGCGAGCCGAATACCTCCAGGATCGCATCTCCCGCGGGCTCGGGGCCGCAGCGCGTCACATAGGCCTGCCCTACGACGCCCACCGTCCCTCCGGCCCGTCCACCCCTCTCGCCGCCAGCAACCGCTACCTTCGTCTCTCCGCCGCCTTCAACGCCGAAGACCCCCGCTTCCAGCGCCCGTCTGGCTACGCCCGCGCGACCTGGTTCGCCATCCTCGACAGCGCCTACACCCGGCCCGGCGACTATCTCGTCGGGCCGAACGCCACCTTCTTCATCGCCGCCCAGCAATCATTGCTGCCTATCCTTTGCGTCCAGACCAACCGCACCGTCACCATCTCCCGCCCGGCGGCCCCCGGCGCCCTCGGCATCAACACCTACGGCGGCACCACCCTCGCCACCGCGCTGCCCCTCCTCACCGCCTGGCTGGCTTCGATCCTGGCCAGCGGCGGCGGGTCCGCCGGCGACCTGCCCGGCGACTCGCGCCTGCCCTGGTGGTCCATTCTCCTGCCCACCGCGCCCGCCACGCTCCGACCCGCCGACCTCATCCAGGACGACCTCGGCCGCACCCATATCATCGCCTCCGCCGAACTCACCGACCTCGGCTGGCGCCTCACCGCCAAGCAGGCCGCCACCTGATGCCCGACCAGTCAGACGTCGAATTCGCCCTCGCCTCCCTCGCCGCGTCCGCCATCTACCCGAACGGCCCCACCGCACCGAGCGCCACCGGCAGCCTCACCCGGATTTACCGCGGGTGGCCCAACGCCGCTGCCCTGGACGCCGACCTTGCCGCCGGACGCATCAACGTGACCGTCTTTCCCATCACCGGCAGCATCCGCGACACGACCCGCTACACACCCGACTGGCAGGCCACCTCTGCCACACCCACTCTCATGGCATCCATCCTCGGCGACACCATCAGCTTCACCGGTTCGGCAGACCCGGGCCAACTGGCCGGTCTCCGCGTCGGCGCGAAAACCTACGTCCGCCGTATCGGCCCCAACGAGACGCTCGCACTCGTCGCCGCCATCCTCGCGGTGGCCGTCGCCGCCGACCGTCCCGCGTTGGCCGCCGGCACATCCATCACGATACCGGGCGCTACCGACTTGCTCGCCCGCACCGCGATCGATACCGCAGCGACGTCCGACCTCCGCCGCCAGATACAAACCTTCCGCATCACCGCGTGGTGTCCGACCCCCACGAGCCGGGACGTCGCGGCTGCAACGGTCGACGCCACCTTCGCCGCAACGCCCTTCCTCACCGTGACTGCGGCCGCAGCCCCGACCGACAGCGCCGCCTGCCGTCTCCGCTACGTCTCCACCACCACCTTCGACCAGAGCCAGGATGCCGCCCTCTACCGCCGCGACCTCCTCTACTCGGTCGAGTTCCCGACCCTCGCCTCCGCCCTCCAGCCCTCCATGCTCTTCGGCATCGCTCGCTTCGTCGAAGGTGCGACCGACACAACCCTCACCTCCTGACCGGAGCCTCCATGGCAATCATCCTCGTCGTCACCAGCGCCTTCGGGCCCTACGCGGTGGGTGACCTCATCACCGACGCCGCGGAGGTCGGACGGGTTCTCGCCTCCGACCACGCCCACTCCACCGTTCGCACCGCCGCGCAGGAGCACTGATCGCATGCCCATCGTCCAGCAAGGCGCCCTGAACACCACTGCGCTCGTCGTTCCCGACCTCTACGTCCAAATCGTCCCACCCCAGAACCTCGTTCTGAACGGGGTCCCCACCAACCTGCTCGGCGTGGTCGGAACAGCCACCTGGGGACCGGTCAACCAGCCCGTCGTGGTCGCGACCATGGCCGACTACGCCCGCACCTTCGGTCCGGTGATGCCTCGCAAATACGACCTCGGCACGCCTGTCGCCACGGCCGTGCAGCAGGGCGCCAGCAACTTCCGCTGCGTCCGCGTCACCGACGGCACCGATACCGCCGCGACCTACGCCGCTTTCTACGTCGCGGGCGCCTACCCGCTACAGCTCACCGCACGCTATACCGGCACCCTTGGCAACCAAATCGCCCTGGCCATCACGCCGGGCTCCCAGGTATCGACCTGGCGCCTTGCCATCGGCGTGACTGGCCGACCGCCCGAAACGTTCGACAACATCGCCGCACCCAGCCCGGCCGCGTTCTGGGCCAACCTCGCCAGCGCGGTCAACAACGGCAGCTCCGCCCTCCGCGGCCCGAGCCAGCTCGTGGTCGCCAGCCTCGGGACCGCCACCGCCACCATACCGGCCCTTCTCGCCAACCAAACGCTGCTCGGCGGCACCGACGGCGCCGGCGCCGTCACCGTCGCGTCCCTTGTCGGCCAAGACACCCTTCCCCGCACCGGCATGTACGCCCTTCGTGGCCAGGGCTGCAGCCTGGCCCTGCTCTCCGATGCCGACGACCCGGCGCAGTATACCGTTCAGGCCAGCTTCGGACTTTCCGAAGGCATCTACATGGTCGCCACCGGCCCGCTCGGCGACACCATGTCCAACGCCGTCGCCGCCAAGCAAGCCGCTGCCTTGGATAGCTACGCCGTCAAACTCATGTTCGGCGACTGGATCTACTGGTCAGACCAGGCCAACAATACCATCCGCCTCGTCTCCCCGCAGGGTTTCACCGCCGGGCGTCTCGCCAACCTGTCTCCCGAGCAGTCCAGCCTCAACAAACCGCTCTACGCCGTCATCGGCACTCAGAAATCCGGTGCGCCCGGTTCCGGCCAGACGACCAGCTACAGCAGCGCCGAATTGGCCGTATTGCTCGGTTCCGGCATCGACGTCATCGCCAATCCACAACCGGCCGGCAGCTTCTGGGGTGTCCGCGGCGGCCACAACAGCAGCAGTAACGCGGCGACCCTCGGCGACAACTACACCCGTCTTACCAACTACATCGCCGCCACCCTCGCCTCCGGCATGGGCCAGTATGTCGGCCAGGTGATCAACGCCACCCTGTTCGGCCGCATCCGCGCGACCCAGCTCAGCTTCCTGCAGAACCTGCTCAGCCAGGGCGTCCTCGGCAGCGTCGACGGCAGCCTTCCCTTCTCCGTCATCTGCGACACGTCCAACAACCCGAATGCCCGGACCGCCCTCGGCTACGTTCAGTCCGACTCGCAAATCCAGTACCAGGCGATTAACGAGAAGTTCATCGTCAACATCGAAGGCGGCCAGACCGTCCAGGTCAGCCGGCAAACCCTGCCGACCGGCCAAGTCGGCTGACCGGCAGCCCCCACCAAGGATCATCCTAAGTGCCAACCAACACCTTCTCCCTAGGCCGGGACTGCCAACTCGTCGTCATCGCCCCGACCGGCCGCATCGACCTCACCCACGTCACCGGCTTCGAGAGCCGCCAGATCACCCATCCCATCCGCGTCGATCGCCTCGACGGCACGCAAATGGCCGCCGAGCTTCCCAAAGGCTGGGAAGGCAGCTTCGAGATCGAGCGGGGCAACAGCGCCGTCGACGACTTCGTCGCCACAACCGAGCAGGCCTACCACGCCCAGGGCCAGATGAGCGTCAGCACGCTGTATCAGTACGTCACCGAAGCCAACGGCAGCACCAGCACCTACCAATACGAAGGCGCCGTCTTCAAGCTCTCCGCCGCCGGTTCCTATCGCGGCGACCAGAGCGTCAAGCAGAAGCTTGAATTCTTCGCCTCGCGCCGCAAACGCGTCTAACCCTTCACCTTCCTCCTCTTCTCCCTCTCCTGTCGGCGGGAGAGGGCCGGGGTGAGGGTGGCCCTCATTCCCGGAGAACCCCGAGTTGCCAACTCCCACCCAATCCCTCATCGCCGCCGCCCAGGAAATCCACGACGTCACCGACGCCAACGGCCGCACCCTCACCATCCGCCGCCTGAACGCCCTCGACCGTCTCCGCCTGTTCAAGGCCGTCGGTCCCACCCTGGGCTACAACGACCGCTACCTCGGTCTTGCCAGCCTCGCCTTCGCCATCGTCGCCATCGACGGCATTCCTTGCCCTCAGCCCGCCAACGAACCCCAAGTCGAAGCCCTCATCGAGCGCCTCGGCGATGCCGGCGTCCACGCCATCGGCGCATCCCTCAATCGCGAGGAGCCGGCCGCCGCCACAGCGGGAAACTAAGCCGGCACCCCGACCTCGTGGACAGCCTCTATCTCGTCCGCAACGGGGTGCCCTTCGACGTCGCCTTCTCCCTCGAACCACGCGACCGCCTAGCCTGGGTCGCCATCATGGGCCGGTTCGACGGCGGAGACTTCGACTGGGCCACCGAAACCTGGCGCGAGCCACGCTGATGCCTGGCTTTCAACCGCATGACCAGTCCGATACAATCATCATCGCTATAACAATTACAATCGCATGTCCGAGACCTGCCCGGGACAAGGGCATGTCCCGCCTCAATCCGTCCCTAACATCACCTTCCCAAGGCTGGCCTAAAACTCCCTTGGACAGAACACTCAGCCAGGCAATTCCATCCCCGCCATTTCGCTAAATTACACACTCTTATCCCGTGAGGCTGCTCCATCCCCTCCCAAACTCCCGGCCAAGCCGCCGCCGCTCTCGCCAATCTCCCTATCATCGAAACCCTTTCCAACGCCCTCGAAGCCGCCGCCGCCCGGCTTGCCGACGCCATCCGCACAGAGCTCGCCACTCCGCCCGGCGGTCCCCACGACACGCCCTGGCGTCAATCCGGCGCTCTCCAAACCAGCATCGGCTGCACCGTCGACGGTCTCACAGCGCAGATCGGCTCCAACGACCCAGCCGCCGCTCCGCAGGAGCAGGGTACCGCCACCGCCCAGCCCCGTCCCTTTCTCGGCCCTGTCGCCGCTACCCTCGCCGAACCGATCGCCCACGACATCGCCGCCGCCCTAACCGTCCTCCTCGCGCGTGCACTGACGTAGGCAGCGCCTAACAAGCAAGGCACCCCGGATGACTGAAGCCTACGAAATCGGCATCACCCTCGCCCTGCAGAACGGCGTCAGCGACGGCATCGCCGTCATCCGCCGGGACCTCGCCACCCTCGACCGCGCCATCGCCGCCACCTCCGCCAACCTTGCCCACCTGCATCAGGCGGAAACCAGCCCACCTCGCGCCCCAGCCCTCCCACCTAAGCCTTCACCAGGTCCATCGCCTCAAGCCGGCGAGCCGGTCATCACCAGCATTCCAGCCAAACCTCAGTTCATCGCCGGCCAGCCCGCCACCGAACCCACAAAAGGCCCGCCAAGCTCGCCCGCGCCTACCGTCACCTTCGATCTCGCATCGCCCACCCCCGCCCCCATACCCGTCTCCACACCATCGCCGCGTGCTCCGCCCATCGGCACTCCACAAACCTTATCCCCCCCGCTTATCCCAATCCCACCTGCAGCGCCGACGCGCTTAACAAGCCCGTCCGTTCCCACGTCTCCCGATATCTCTCCGCCACCGTTCCAGCTCGACCCAACTCCGTCCTATTCACGTCCCACCCCACCGCAGGGCAATCAACCGGCAGCATTCATGCCGCTCGCTACCCTTGCCCATCAATCAAGCCCAGCGTCCCTGCCTCGCGCCTCTGTGTCCGCCCCCACCTCGCCCAGCTTGGCTCCTATCACCCAATACCGCGAACCTTCCCAAACGACCCCGATTGCCCCCGCTCCAAGTCGGACCGTGCCAACGCCAGTCGTGACGCCTCGGCCTTCCGTCCCGCCTCCCCATCAACCCACTCGCTCCGCCCCTGCAGCGCCCGCGTTCCAGCACGCGCCTTCCTCCGGCAACTTTCCTCGCCCCGACCAGCCCACCGCCGTTTCCCACGCTCCGCCCACGCAAACCTCGCCCCCCATCACCCTCCAAGGCGACATCACCCTCGACGGCGCCCGCGTTGGACGCTGGATGGCCAGCACCCTCGCTCGCCAGGCTGCCCGCCCCGCGGCCGGCCCAACCGGTCCCGATCCCCGCCAGACCCCGCTCTGGTCTGGCCAAGCGCAAGGATACTGAATGTCCGGCTTCAGCCTCACCCTCGGCCCCATCGACTTCGCCGGCTTCGAGCTACCCAGCGCCATCACCCTCGGCGGCCGCCAGCGCCTCGCAATCCATCGCCTGCCCGGCGGCCTCCGCATCATCGACGCCCTCGGCGCCGACCACGCCGACCTTGCCTTCAACGGCATCTTCTCCGGCCCGGACGCCGCCGACCGTGCCCGCATTCTCGACGCCCTGCGCATCGCCGGCGTCGCCCTTCCCCTCGCGTGGGACGCCTTCCTCTACACCGTCATCATCGAAAGCTTCGAGGCCGACTACCGCAGCCCTTGGTGGATTCCCTACCGCCTGACCTGCTCCGTCCTGCGCTACGAAGCAGCCATTCCCATCGGCCCAATCCTTTCTCTTGTCGCCAGCCTCGCTGCCGATATCTCCCAAGCTGGCGCCTACACCGACGTCTCGGCTCCAGCCGCGTCCCTTGCCGACCCGGCCGCCACCACCGCCGGAACGGCTGCGAACGCCGTCGCTCAATCCACCTTCGCCGGCAGTACAGCCTTTCTCGACACCAGCATCGCCAATGCCGGCCCCGGCCTAAACACGCCCGACCTGCTCGCGGCCACAGCCGCCGCTGCACAGCTCGCCAGGCTCACCGCCGCACGGGGCTACATGGCCCGTGCCAACCGCAACCTCGGCCAGGCCAGCACCTGATGCAGACCTTCACCACCGCCGGCGGCAACCTGTTCCGCATTGCAGCCGAGCAGCTGGGCGATGCGACCCAGTGGATACGCATCGCCCAGCTGAACCAGCTGTCCGACCCCATGCTCACCGGCCTGGTCACCCTCAAACTGCCCACGCCGGACCTTAGCGCAGGGGGCGACGTTGCTCGCCAATGAGCTCCTCCGCACCCCAACCCTCAGCGTCCTCGCCGACGGTGCGCCGGTGTTTGGCGTCCTCGAAGCCGACGTCTTCAGCAACGCCCATTTCGCCGCCGACCGTTTCCGCATCCGGGTCGCCCTCACCACCGCATACGCCACTCCTTTCCAGGCCGGCACGATCATCGACATCCAGATGGCCCTCAGCGGCGCCTTCCGATCGCTGATTCAAGGTGAAATCGACACCGTCTCGATCGATCCCATCCAGCGCACCATCGAATTCGACGGCCGCGACCTGACCGCACGGCTGCTCGACGTCCGCACCCAGCAAACCTATGCCAACCAGACCGCCAGCGAGATCGCCACCACCCTTGCGGCACGCCACGGCCTCACCCCAGCCATCACCGCCACCACGACCCTCGCCGGCCGCTACTACGGCGCCGAACACGACCGCATCACCCTCGGCCAGTTCTCCCGCGCCCTGACCGAGTGGGATCTGCTGACCTTCCTCGCCGCACGCGAAGGCTTCGACGTGTTCGTTCAAGGTCAAACCTTGGTCTTTCAGCCGCCTGCCACCGCGACGCCACCCATCCTGCTCGGCGTCGCCGACTGTCTCTTCCTGGCCCTCGACCGTGCCCTGACTCTCGCCCGCGACATCGAGGTCACCGTCAAGTCCTGGAACACCCGTCACCAGGCCGCCTTCACCCAAACGGCTCGAAGCAGCGCGCCTGGCGGCCGCCGTACCGGCCCACCCCAGCATATCGTCGTCGTGCGGCCCAATTTGACCGCTGACGAGGCTCTGCAACTCGCCCAGCGCATCCTTGCCGATCTGTCCCGACATGAACGAATTGTCCGCGTCGAACTCCCCGGCGAACTCTCGCTCACATCCCGCAGCCAGGTCACCCTGATCGGCACGGCGACCGACTTCGATCAAACCTACTTCGTCGCCGAGCTCGACCGCCACTTCAGCCTTGACCACGGCTTCACCCAGCGTCTGCGGCTCAAGAACAGCAGCCCCATGAACGCCGCGACCCCGCCCGCCGACGCACCCTCACCTTAGGCATATCCTCATGGACCGCCTGCTCAACGCGCTGAAGGCGCAGTCCGCCGCCCAGGACCAGTCGGCCGGCGTTCCCCGCTTCGGCATCGTCACGTCCGTCGATCCCGCCACCGCCACCGTCCGCGTCACCCTGCAGCCCGAAGCCGTGCTCACCGGATGGCTCCCGCTCCTCTCACCCTGGGTCGGCGCCGGATGGGGCCTGTTCGCACCCCCTTCGCCCGGTGACCAGGTTCTCGTGCTCCCCCAGGAAGGCGACGCGGAACACGGCCTCGTCGTCGCGTCCAGTTGGTCCGCCACCACGCCGCCGCCGCCAACCCCACCCGGCGAATTCTGGCTCGTCCATAAATCCGGGTCGTTCCTCAAGCTCCAAAACGACGGCACCATCCAGGCCCATGGCGACATCCACGTGGCAGGCGACCTGTTCGACCGTCACGGGTCCCTCTCCGCCCTGCGCGCCCACTACAACGCTCACCTGCATCCCGACCCGCAAGGCGGTCAGGTCGGCGTCACGTCCCAGCCCGACTAGCAGGAGCAACCATGCCCGATCTTGCCCATCTTTGGGGCAGCGACCTCACCCTGTCGCCAACCGGCGATCTCGCCCTCGTGGACGGCGTGACGCTGACCCAGCAACGTGTCCTCCGCCGCCTCATCACCAACCCTGGCGATGATATCTGGTCGCTCGACTACGGCGCCGGGCTGTCCCGTTTCGTCGGGCTGCCTGGGGCGTCCGATACCATCCGTGCCACGATCCGCGGCCAGATTTTCAAGGAAGCCGGCGTCGCCAGGACGCCAGAACCGATCATCGACGTCACCGCCGCGCTGACCGGCTCTCTCTACGTGCACCTCCGCTATGCCGACGCCCAGGCGGGCACCACGCAGACCCTCTCGTTGACCATTCCCTAGCGGACCGAACCCATGCAACTCCAGCTTCAAGACTTTACCACGCTGGTCCGCAACATGGCCGCCAGCGTGCAGGGCAGCGCTCGCGCGCTGATCGACCTCACCACCGGAAGCACCCTGCGCGCCATCATCGAGGCGAACGCCTCTGTCGCACTCTGGCTGCAGTGGCTTATCCTGCAAGTCCTTTCGACCACTCGCGCCGCCACCTCGGTCGGGACCGATCTCGATTCCTGGGTCGCCGACTTTGCCCTCCTGCGCCTGCCGGCAACCAGCGCCGCCGTCTCGGCGACCTTCTCGCGGATCACCACCGGCACAGCGTCCAGCATCCCCGTCGGCGCCCAGGTCAAGACAGCCGACGCATCGCAAACCTTCAATGTCGTCGCCGACGCCGCTAATCCCGCCTTCAACCCAACGACCGCCGCCTACAGCCTCGCGCCCACCATCGCGGCGATCACCTTGCCCCTCCAAGCGGCAGCGCCCGGCAGCATCGGCAATATCCAAGCGGGCGCGCTATCCCTTCTCGCCACCGCAATCCCAGGCATTGACGCCGTCAGCAACCCGGCGCCCGCCACCGGCGGCCTCGACGCCGAGCCCGACGCTGACCTCCGCGCCCGTTTCGCCAACTTCATCGACAGCCGTTCTCGCGCAACCCCGGCCGCCATCGCCTTCGCCATCGCCTCGCTCCAGCAAGGCCTTCGCCACTCCTTGACCGAAAACATTTCCCCGGCCGGAGCCCCACAACCCGGCAGCTTCGTCGTCACGCTGGATGACGGCACCGGCTTCCCCTCCACCGCCCTCGTCGCGGCCGTCGCAGCCGCCGTCGACGCCGTGCGTCCAGTCGGAACCATTTTCGCCGTCCTGCCCCCAACGGTCCTTTACGCCAACGTCGCCCTCACGCTGACGACACCCGATGCGCGTTCGGCGAGTGCCATCTCGGCATCGATCGGCCTCTATGTGGCAAACCTCCCGATCGGCGCGCCTCTACCCATCTCCCGTATCGCTCAGTTGGCCTACGCTGCCGCACCCGCCGTCACCAACGTCTCCTCTATTACGATCAATGCCGTCGCCCACGACCTCATTCCGTCGAGTCGGACCGTCGTCAAGCCCGGCACGATCGTGGTGAGCTGAGATGACTGGCGACCCACCCGACATCGTCGCGCGCCTAAAAGCGGTCTTTCCCAGCCGATGGTTTCCCGATAGCACACCGACCCTTGACGCAGTGCTGAACGGCCTGGCCACCACTTGGTCGGATCTTTGCGCCCTGCTCGCAACAACCCGCACGCAAGCGCGCCTTGCCACTGCAACCGACAGTTTTCTCGACGGCTTCGGCATCGACTTCTTCGGCGCTCGGCTGTCACGGCGCATCCTCGAATCCGATCCGGCCTTTCGCGACCGACTGAGCCGGGAGCTGCTTCGCGACCGGACAACCCGCAGCGCCGTCGTCGCGATGCTGACCGACCTAACCGGCCGCATCCCGGTCATCTTCGAGCCCGCCTTGCCCGCGGATACCGGCGCATACAATTCGCCAAGCCTCGCATACGGCGCTGCCGGCGGTTGGGGCAGCCTCGCCCTGCCCTTCCAGTGCTTCGTCACCGCCTACCGCCCACACACCTCCGGCATTGCCACCATCGCCGGCTACGGCACGCCGGGGCCGCTCGCTCGGGCGAACCTAATCATGGTCGAAGGTCAAGTGACCGACGCCGACATCATGACTGCGATCACATCCGTCCTTCCGACCGCCGCCATCGCTTGGACCCGGATCACCAACTAGTGTCCTGCCTCCGAAGTTCGCCGTTCTTCGCGGCGGACGCAGCGGATCAGCAGGCCACTGAAAACAAAGAGCTAGTGTCCCGAGCCCGGCCGCAACTCAATGCGACGAACTTCGGAATCGGGAGACTAGCGCGGGTCGCACCTGGCGAAGCCACCTTTCGCAATTTCATAGGAGATACCTAAGTGGATCGCCAAATCGTCTATCCCGGCAGCATTCCGCTCGACACCGACCTTCTATCGCTTCAGCGGAATACCATGGTGGCTCTCGGATACCTCATCCAGGCGACCCTGGGCGCGTCCCCCGTCGTCGACGGCTTGGCATGCACCCCCACCAGTCCGGCCAGCCTCACCGTCCAAATCGGCCCCGGCAGCATCACCGCTCCTGGAACCATCGATCCCGTCCCATTCGGCTCCCTTCCAGCCGACACCTCCGATCCCTTGCTGAAGATGGGCGTCAACACCGGGCCAGTATCGTTCACCCTGACCGCCCCCGCCGTATCGGGACAGTCAATCGCCTATCTCATCCAAGCCAGTCTCCTCGAAGCCGATGCGTCCCCCATCGTTCTGCCCTATTACAACGCCGCCAACCCGCTCCAGCCATTCAGCGGCCAGTCCAACTCCGGCGCCGCGCAGAACACCCAGCGCGTGCAGCGAGTGCAGCTTCAGGTCAAGCCCGGCGCCCCGGCCAATGCCGGCACGCAGGCAACGCCTCCGGTCGATCAAGGATGGGTCGGCCTTTATGTCGTAACCGTGCCCTACGGCCAGACGCAGCTTGCCACAGCCGCCATCGCCCAAATGCCTAACGCTCCCTTCATTCCTTTCAAGCTATCTGCCCTGGCGCCTGGTTTCTCGCGTCAGGTCGTCCTGACCGCATCGAGCACCTGGACAGCCCCCAACAACGTCAGCCTCATCAAGGTCGCCCTTTGTGGCGCTGGTGGCGGAGGGGGTTCTGGAAGTACAGGATACGGGGGTGCCGGCGGCGGCGCCGGAGGTTATACCGCTTCGATCCTGAGCATCTACCCGGGTCAGGCGCTCTACGCCTACATCGGACAGGGCGGCACGGGCGGAACCGCTGCTGGCACGCCCGCCGGCGCTGGAGGAACCAGCAATTTCGGCGGCCTGTTCAGCGCGTCCGGAGGCGCCGGCGGGACCAGTGCCGCGGCCTACTCCGGCGGCGGCGCACCGGGTGCCGGCACCGGCGGATCGCTCAATGTTCTCGGCGGCTACGGCAGTGACGGCAACTCCGGCAACCTCGTCCTCGCGGGGAATGGTGGCGCGTCCTACTTCGGGGGTGGCGGTCGCGCTGCAGCCAACGGCAACACCATCCAGCAAAACGGGCAAGCCTTCGGGTCCGGCGGCGGCGGCGCCTATGGCGGGGCCGGCAACGGCGGCGCTGGCGCAGGTGGCGTCACCATCATCGAATTCTAATCCGACAGCCAGGACGCACCCATGCCGACTCCCGCCACACACATCTGGAAGCCGAGCGCGGCCCGCACCGTGACGCTCGATGCATTCGTTCCCGTTCCCCGCGGCGCCACTCCGGCGCCCGCCGTGATTCCCTCGTGGCCCCTGAAGGATCCCGCCGACCTCCTTGACTACCAGTTCGATATCGCACCCGCACTGATCGGCAATGACGGCGACGCAATCGCAACCCTCGACATCGCCATCACTCCGTCCAACCCCGGCGACCTCGCCCTGACCGCGACCTCCGCCGACGGCACCCGCGCCGTTCTCTGGCTCGGCGGCGGGCAAATAGGGGTAACCTACGTCGTCAGCCTCTCAATTGGCACCCAAGCAGGCCGAAGCCTCGCTCGGTCCGTTCTTCTGCCTGTCGCGCAACTCGCCCTTCCTGTCTCGGTCGCCGGCAGCCTCACGACCAGCGATGGCATCATCCTCACCGACCAGAACGGTAGCCCGATCTTGGCCGGACCCTAATCCATGCCAACCGTCGATCAACTATGCCCAGTCTCGGCCGCCTCCGACACCGACGAAATCTCCGCCAGCCACGCAGGCACCCTCCGCAAGCTCACGCACGCCCAGTTGCTCTCCGGCCTCCAGCCCTCCATCGCGGCAGCGCTCGCTTCCACAACCCCGAACCTCGCCGGGCTCAACGCGTCTGGTGCGCTTGCAACTCCCTCCGGCGGCGCGACGCCAGTACCGCTTGCGATCCTGTTTGCAGCCACGGTTCTACCAGAGTCATACGGTGCAATCGGCGATGGCGTCACCGACGACACCGCAGCCCTCACGGCCGCATGCGCCAGCGGCCACCCAGTCCGCCTCGGCCCCCGTACCTACGCAATCACCGGCCAGTGGACCATCGCCGCTCCCGCCACCCTGCTTGGAACCCCGGGCCAGACGATCCTGCGACGCATCGGACAATCGAACGGCGGCGCGTGGATCAGTATTCAGGGACCGAGCTTTTGTGCCGAGGGGGTCGCATTCGACGCCAACGCCGCCATCCACGCGCCTACCTGGGGCGTCCTCGTCGCCGCCTCATGCCTCGCCGCAACCTTCCGTGACTGCGTGTTCGCCAACGCTCAGGACCCAGCGCTCGGCAACGGCCTGACCCTCCTCGCCTCTGACCCAGCCATCTCCCGCCACGTCGTCGAGAACTGTGAGGCGACTGCCAATGCAGGCCACGGCATATGGTTGCAGGCCATCGACGCGGCCCGAGTCCACGGTTGCCGCGCCCACCACAACGCCGCCTATGGCATCTGCGCCGACTTCAACGATCCGACTTTCGCCCAGGCCGTCCGCCTCGCCACCGTGTCTGCCAACCAGTGCTGGATGAACGGGCGCGGCATCAGTATCGGCAACTACAACGCGACCAACCGGCAGCCCCCGACCTGGGGTAACGCCAACCCCGATGCGATCGGCGTGCTGATCGCCGACAACGTCTGCCACGAGAATTTTTCCTACGGCATCGCTGTCTCCGGACGATCGATTTCAGTCAGCGGCAATCTTCTGAGCAATAACGGCAGCGCCACCACCGGCGCTGGCATCCTATTCAACTGCGCCCAGAGCCGGCTTACCGGAAACATCATCACCGGCCCGAACTACTTCGGGATCGACGCAGGGGGCAGCATCAATTGCCTCATTGACGCCAATCACGTTACAGGCGCCGGCGTCGGGATAAATCCGGGCGGCAGCTCAGGCATGTCCGTCGCCTCGAACTACCTGCAAGACAACGTTTGGGCCATTACCGCCTACAACATCGAGACCGACGGAGCCGGCAACAACTTCGGCATTGCAACCATCAATCTCGCGATCACCGATAATACCATCGGCTTCTCAACCACCTCCGGTGGAGGCATTTATCTCATCGATGCGCCTCAATCCGTTACTTTAGCACGCAACGTTTTCAACGTGGTGGCGCCTGCCAATCAATCCCAGTGCCTGTGGGCGCATACCGACAGCGCGATCATCGAACAAAACCACTGCGGCGGCGCCCGGATCATCTGCAACCCGGCGCTCGTCAACGGCCGCCAAACCGTCCAACTGCCTGACTTCGCCGACAACGCCATGATCTCCGCCGCACCGGGCGGCGTCCAATCGATCCAGACTCAACGGCAAGTCCAGACGTGGGGGACGATCGGCTTCATCAAGCCAACCGCCGGTGGGTCAGGCTACAGTTACGCTACAGTCCAGATTACCGGCGCCGGGTCGGGGGCGACTGCGGTCGCTTACGTCGCGCAAGGGCGGCTTCTCGGCATTGCGATCACCAACCCGGGCGCCGGCTACGCGAATGGCGCCAGCGTCGTGATCACCGGCGACGGGCAAGGCGCTGCCGCGACCGCCAGCGTCGGACTGCCCCTTATCGAGGGTCGCCAGGTCCGGCTCGCCTGCAACGCCGCAACCGTCTTCAATCGCCTCGGGTCGTCGCCGTTTCAGGAGAACTGGACGCTGGGCGACGTCACCGTGCCCGCCAACGCGACGATATCCTTCACCGCGATCTTCGGAGCATGGCGCGCCGACTCGGTCCCGCTCGCCGACTATTTCGCGCCGCCGGGGGACGGCAGCCTCGTCGTGCACACCTCCGGCAATGGCGACCTCACCTTTAGGCCGGCCGCCAACGGGCGGATACGGTTCGCCAGCGATAGCAATCCGGCCGGCTACCTCGCCACGACCGGTCATGGCTCGCCCGACGGAGTGGTGACGGCGCCCCCCCGGTTCCGACTACCGCAACCTCGACGGTGGCCTCGGCGCCACGCTCTGGATCAAGCGCGTCGGAGTCGATTGGCACGGCTGGTTCGCCGTCGCCTGACCCTTCTTTTCCGACGATCGAACGTTCCCAAGGACGACTATGCCGACAATCAACCAGCTTCCAATCGCCATCCAGATCAACCCCAACGACGTCTTGCCGATCAGCCAAGCGGGCACCGCCCGCGGCGCCGCGATCGGCACTCTTCTCGCCGCCACGCAACCGATCATTACCACGGCGCCCAACACGCTTCTTGGCCGCGTCTCGCTTGGTCCAGGTGGCCCTGAACCGGTCGCAATTGGCCTAGGCCTGGCTCTGGTATCCGGTAACCTCGCCGCAACCGGCGCCGACCACGCGACCTTTCCCGCAGCTCCTGGCCTGACGGTCACGGACGAAGCCATCATCAGCAGCGGAGGCCAGCCGCGCCAACTTCCGCTATTCCAGCTTCGCGGCCTGTTCACCGCCGGTACCAACGTCACGATCGATCCGAATGGCGTCATTGCTACGACGGGTTCAGGGGGGTCACCAGGCTTGACCGGAGCCACCGGTCCAGTGGGGCCGACCGGCACTACCGGCCTAACCGGCCCCGCCGGGCTCTCCGGCCCCATTGGGCTCACCGGAGCTGTCGGCCCAGCCGGCTTAGTTGGCCCAAGCGGCGCTGCTGGTCCGACCGGATCAACCGGCCTCACCGGCTTAGTCGGCCCAGCCGGCGCAACTGGTCCGGCCGGAACCGGAACAAGCATCACCGCTGCATCCCTCATTCCGTCCGTCGCCGCGACCGACCTCGTGGGCGTCAGCCAAGGCGCCAAAGACCACGCAATCTCGGTGGCGAACTTCTTTGCCGCCGCGGACGTGTCGAAGGCTACTGTCGTGCCCTCCAGCGCCACAGCCGTGACAACCATCGCCGATTATGCCGCACGCATCGTCAATCCGAAGGATTTCGGGGCGAAGGGTGACGGGACCACCGACGATTACCCCGCCTTCGCAGCGGCGATCGCCAGCGCCAAGGCCGCTCCCGTGCAATTGCACGTGACTCGGCCGACTGCATCATACTCGCTCAGTCAGAACATCGTCGGCTTGAACGCCACCATCCAAATCGATGACGGCGTCAAGTTCACCGGGGTCGCGGGCGCGAACCCGTTCGACGTCGGGCGGACCGAGCAGCGAACCAACGGCGTGCTCAAGACCGTGTCACAGGGCTCGCAAACTGGAACGGCGATCGCGCACGAAATCGACGTCACCAACAATGGTCCCCACGTCGCCTACGGCGACATCTACAGCTACCAGGCCTTCCTCAGCGCCGCCGATTCCGGCCTCGCCGATATCGCCAAAGGCGAGTTCGCGCATTGGCACAGCGCAGCCGGACCAGGCTTGATCGGGCATTGTCTCGTCACCTGCACGCCCGACCTCACCGAGGCGCCGAACGCGACCTACGGCATGACGGCCGCCGAAGTGAACGTCGTCTACGGCGGCCCCGCGACCGGCTGGAAACCAAGTCCGGTCGGACTGGCGCAGTGGACGGCCGGCTTCAACTTCGTCCCCGATGCCGGCTACCAGTATTTTGGCAACGGCGGCCACGTCCTCTACGGCTGGGGCGTCAATCAGAATGGCGGCGCTAATAAATTCGGCATCGTCCCCAAGACCTACAACGGCTTCCTGGTCGGCAGCGATGCCATCGCGCCCGGCGGCCGCGCGGTCTACCTGACCGGCGACACGACCAATCTTTCGGCAAACTTTCCCCACGCGCCAGTCGAGGTCGGGACGGGGAACTGGACCACCGGCATTCGCACCGACACGGCCACGATCGCGTCTGGAAACGCTCTGCAGATCGCGGCCAACCAGGCCATCGCTTGGGTGAACGCTCAGGAGAGCGTCATTGCCGGTATCTACAGCGGGACCGGCGCCCCCGCGATCACGGCGCCCGCGGGTTCAATCTACGCACGCCGCGACGGTGGTTCCGGAACCACGCTCTACATCAAGGAAACCGGAACGGGCCAGCCCGGTTGGGTACCCTACGCCGCGCCGGGCCTCACCGTCCCCGCCACCACCACCGCGCTCGGAGCGGTTAAAATCGGCGCAAACCTCACGGTCGCCGCTGACGGAACCCTCGCCGCCTCCGCTCCTGTTGCCGGACCCACCGGTCCTCAAGGGGCCGCAGGTACGCCCGGCACCGCTTGGTCACCGCCGAAACGGACGGTGTCCGGCACGACGGACGCTCCTGCCGTCACCGACGATGGCGGCCTTATCGCCTACACCAGCGCCTCTGCGGTCACCGTCACCGTCACCGACCTCGGCGCCAACCGCTCGTTCTCCGTCATGCAGCAGGCGGCCGGCCAAGTCACCATCGTCGCCGGCACGGCAACGATTTTGGTCTCCGACAAAGCCGTCGCGTCGTTCACCACCGCCCGCCGGGGCGCAATTCTGTCCGTGCTGTGCGACGGCAACGGCAACGCGTACGTGGTCGGCAACACCCAGTGAGCGTCTTCAACCCTGGCCTTGCGGGGGTCAGGGCCTATGTCGTTCCGCGCCTGCTCCCGGTCGGGGCTCGCGTCGCCTGGATCGGCGACAGCATCATGCAGTTCAATCACCAAAACGCCAGCGCCACGAACTCGACTCTCGCCACCCAACAAAAAGGCGAGGTTGTCACTGCCCAAACCCTGGATCCACGATTTCGCTGCGACGTGTGGATTGCGCCCGACGATCACGGCGTCAACCGATTCATGGGCGGCGCCAACCATGGCGTTTCCGGCGACACCGTCAGCACGCCGGGACCGGCCTACTCTCCCAAC
>JAABUX010002513.1_pt1 | contig 25775 bp, 21 predicted proteins | sample 5561851 | NCBI WGS metagenome assembly JAABUX01 (sample SAMN10711883, study PRJNA513361) | rock metagenome | isolation source: Antarctica rocks | place: Antarctica: Victoria Land, Richard Nunatak red sandstone | collected 2016-01-03 | reverse complement strand
CGCCTTCAACATCCTCACGGCTAACAAGACCGCGTCACGCCCCCAGGACCGCTACCGTGCCGCCCTCGAAGGCGTCGATCGTTTGCTGGAAATGATCGCAGCAACAGAGCGTTGAACAGCCGTGGCGCAGGAAGGCCTTGAGCTTTGAGAAGGCGTTCTCGATCGGGTTAAAGTCGGGAGAGTAAGGCGGCAGGTAGCGCAGGGTTGCTCCGGCCGCCTCGATTGCCCGGCGCACGTCCGAACCTTTGTGGGTAGGCAGGTTGTCCATGATGACGGTGTCGCCCCGGTGCAGCGTGGGCACGAGCACCTGTTCGATATAGGCCTGAAAGGCAATGCGGTTCATCGGACCGTCGAGAACCATGGGCGCGGCCATGCCGTCCACGCGCAGCGCCCCTGTGAAGGTCGTCGTTTTCCAGTGACCGTGCGGGACAGCGGCGCGGCAACGCTCTCCTCGCAGGGCGCGACCTCGCAGGCGCGCCATCTTGGTCGAGGCGCCGGTTTCGTCGATGAATACCAGCCGGGAATACCAGCCGGCGCGGGTCGAGGTCAGGCTGGGCTGTAAACCAGGCCCGGCGTCGGACTGCGACGTCGGGCCGCTCCTGCTCGGCTGCGTGCGCTGTTTTTTTTGAAGGTCATGCCGTAACGGTCAAGGCAACGCCAGACGGTGCTGGCCCCAAACGAGACGCCGTGCTCGGTCCGCAGCAGCTCCGCCAGTTCCACCAGGCTGATGTCCTTCTGTGCTGCAACGGCTGCAAGGATCACCCCGCTGAACGCCTCGATCCGATGCGAGCGCGTGTCGCCACCTTGCGGCTTGGCCTCAACGCTGCCCGTCGTGTTGACGGCCTCCACCCAGCGCACAGCACTGGCAGCAGAGACGCCAAACCGCGCTGCCGCGCCACGGCGAGACATGCCCTCCGAAACAACGGCTACCAGACGGGAACGAAGGTCGATGGACAGTGGCTTACCCATGCATGCTGGCCTCCTGCCCAGCCTGCATGGTGAATCACATCTCAACCGCGTCGGGGAAGCCAAAATGATTCAGACCGGATGGTTTCCGCTCGAGCAGAGCGGCGATCTGATCGCGTATTGTTGGACGATTCGAAGCGGAGAGGCGTCCCATTCGCTGGGCCTTCTGCGCCTCGATAGTAACGATCTTCGCGGTGCGCACGATGGAGGCCGCCGGCAGGCCGACCATTTCAAGGTCAGAAATTTCAACGTCGCCTACCCAGCGGCGATGGCTCGCGCTGGTGATCATCAGCACCCAAAGCAGCGCCGGCGATCCCTCCTCATCGTGACGCCCGATCACCAAGGCCGGACGACGCTGCTGCACCGGGCGGCCGGTGTATGGGAATGGAACCTTGATCACGTCCCAAACCTCAAAGCCCACCGTAGGCCTTGGCGTCACAGGCGCTGTTCCACTCCGCGAACGTGGCGAACGGATCATCGGCCGCCAACCGCGCATCGAAGCGAAGCAACACCGCGCGGCCGTCCTCGATAACATAGGCGAGTTCGTCGCCCGCCCGCAGGCCCAGCGCCGTCCGGACCGCCTGCGGGATCGTCGTCTGCGCCTTGCTCGGTCAAGCCAAATCATCACTCCACCGCGTACTCCCGCCTCCCGGTGAGTTCACGCCGCAGCACGCAAGCCGGAACAAACGTATCCGATTAACCCGTTGGTCACCGCAACCGTGGTACGCTGCGGCCAGGCAGCCAACGTCATGGTCCAGCCGCGTCCCTGTCCAACGATGGCCATAATTAACGTTTATGTAACGGTTCATGAGTCGCACCCTACGCCTCTATCTCTGCTTCGCCGCGGTCGCCGCCCTCGCCGGGTGCGTCAGCGCGCCCTCGCCCGGCGCCGATCCCGACATGCTGGCGGCGGAGACGGGGTCCGACGCCGGGCGGCAGCTCGACGTCATGCGCCAGCAGGAGGAGCGGCTCGCCCACAAGCCGTTCCTGTCGGGCAACAAGGTCGACCTGCTGATCAACGGCCCGGCGTCGTTCGCCGCGCTGTCAGACGCGATCCGCGGCGCGCGCAGGCGGGTCGATATGGAGAGCTATGAGTTCGACGCGAAGGCCGGCGGCGCGTTTGCGGACCTGCTGCTGGCGGCACGGGCGCGCGGCGTCGAGGTGAACCTGATCTACGACGCTTGGGGCGCCGTCGACACGCCGCACGCCCTGTTCGACCGCTTGCGCGCGGGGGGCGTGCGCGTGCTGGAATTCAATCCGCTGCACCCGAACGATCGCGTCCCGGTCAGGTTGAATGAGCGCGACCACCGCAAGCTGCTCTGCGTGGATGGCAAGGTCGCGATCACCGGCGGAGTCAACGTCAGCCACGTGTACCTGAACGCGCCGGGTCCGGTTCCCAAGAACCCGAACGACGAGGCCTGGCGAGACACCGACGTCCGCATCCAGGGACCCGTGGTCGCACAGTTCGAGCACTATTTCGAGCAGAGCTGGCGCGACCAGAAGGGCCCGCCGCTCCCGCCGGCGCCAGCCACGCCGCCGACCCAGTACGGCCCATCCCTGGTGCAAGGCATCGACGGCGCACCAGATGACGGCCGCCCGCTGATCTATCGCACCCTGCTGGCGGCGATCGCGCTGTCCCACCACTCGGTGTACCTGACGACCGGGTTCTTCGTCCCCACGCCCGACATGGCGCACGCATTAGAAGCCGCCGCGCGCCGCGGGGTCGACGTGCAGATCGTGGTGCCGGGGCGCAACACCAGCGAGGCGGCCCTCGCCGCTGGGCGCGCCGACTACGGCGACCTACTGGAAGCCGGCGTGAAAATCCACGAGCGCCAGCACCGCATCCTGCACGCCAAAACCTCGGTCATCGACGGCGCGTGGTCGGCCGTCGGGTCCTCCAACCTCGACTGGCGCAGCGTGGTCTGGAACAACGAGATCGACGCCATCATCCTCGACCCGGCGTTTGGCGCCCGCATGGAGGCGATGTTCGCCGACGACGTCGCCCAGTCGCAAACGATCGACCTCGCCACCTGGCGTCGCCGCGGCCTGGGCGAGCGCCTCACCGAATTCGAAGCCAAGTTCATCGAGCCGCTGCTGTAATTGCGTCAGTTCAGCGCTTGCGGGCGCTGCTCCTCCAGGAACTGCTCGACGGCGTGGATGAATTGCATGCGGTTCTTCTCGAGGATGACGGTGTGGGTTCCCTCGCCGAGCTGCACCCACCGCTTGTACGGCGCGTTCTTCAACTCCGCGAAATAGGCCGCAGTCTGGTAGCTCGGCAGGTCGGCGTCCCATTCCGCGTGGATCAGCAGGGTCGGCACGGTGATGTCGGAGGGCTGATACAGCGGCTTGCCGGCCATCCAGTAGTCGCGGCTGTCCTGCGCGACGCCGTTCGGGGCACGCAGGACGGGCGGGGTCTGCTTGGCGCCCACGGGATCGGTCGCGAAGGTCGCATCGGCCCACATGTCGAACCAGCCCGGCGGGATCAACGCGGCCTTCTTGTCGTCCGCCACGCCCATCAGCCAGCGGTCGCGCGTCGCATCGCGCGTGACGGTGCGGTACGCGCCGAGCGGCGGCGCGTCCGGCGGAAGCTTCACCTCGCCCAGCCATTGCGGCGCGTACAGCACCAGGCGGGCGACGTTGGCGTTATGCGTCGTGGTATACAGCCCCATGATGGACGTCCCCCACGACCAGCCCATCAGGTTCACCTTGGCCACATGACGCCGCTTCATCACGAAATCGACGACCGATCCCACGTCGCGCGCGGCGGTCGCGGTGTCGACGATCGGCTTGCTGTCGGCGGCCGGACGGTCCATTTCCGGCGGCCGGGTGGACCGGCTGTAGCCACGCACATCCAGTAGCCACACGTCCCACCCCCGGGCCGCCAGCATGTCCATCATCGACGCGCCGGCGACCGGAAGATCGAAGGCCGTTTCCGCCGGATAGGTCGCGCCGTGGACATACACCAGCACGCGATCGGGCGAGACCGCGCGCATGCCCGCCGGATGCTTGTTGCGGACATAGAGCTGGATGCCGGGATCGGCCGCCGGGACCATGAATTCCTGCATCTCGACCCGGCCCGCCGCCCGAGCCACCGTGGGCGTCAGCGCGACTGCGGCGAGCAGCACCATCCACTTGTTGAAGCGCTTCATCGTTCCCTCCCCTATGTCCGGCTTAAATCTCGACGGCCATCCGCAACGGCGGCGTCACGCCCTCCGGAAACGGACACTCGTACGGCGTCTGCGCCGTCCGCTCGGCCAGGTCCGCCTTGGCTGCCGCCACCAACGCCGGGTCGCCCAGCGCCTGCAACGCGGTCGCGGCCATGACCTTCGCCACGTGCGCCATCCTCTTATGCGCGGCCGGCGCCTTGCCCTGCGCCGTCAACTGCCACGAGTGACCCGGCGTCCCGATCGCATAGGTTGCTCCATGCGCCTGCACCGTCGGCACCACCCAACTCACGTCGCCGACATCCGTGCTGCCCCCATCGGCGCGCGCGGGGCGTGCAGCGGGACCAGCGCGTCGGCCAACGGCTTGCCCGTCTCCGGCTTCATGCCCTTGCGCGCGTACGACGCGGCGATGTCGTCCGGCGACAGCGTGGCCTGGATCGCGGCGGCGAACGCCCGGTCGGCCGCGTCGAACCGCGGCGGGCCGAGCCGCTGGAACTGCGCGTCCATCGCCCGCTCCAGCGGCGTGTTGCCCAGCAGGTCCGACACCGCCCCCAGCACCGTCGCCTGCACCTGCGTTTCCGTCATCAGCGCCGCGCCGTCCGCCACCTTGCGCACCCGCGCCAGCAGCTTGCGCATCTCCGGCGCCGTGCGCGCCCGGACGGAGTAGCGCACCTTCGCCCGCGCCTGCACCACGTTGGGCGCGCTGCCGCCGCCGTCGATCATCGCGTAGTGCACCCGCGCGTCGCCCGGCATGTGCTCGCGCATGTAGTTCACCCCCACGCTCATCAATTCCACCGCGTCCAGCGCGCTGCGGCCGAGATGGGGGGCGACGGCGGCGTGGGCGGCTTGGCCGATGAACGTGAAATCGATCCGCGTGTTGGCCAGCGAATCGGCCGGGGTGACGCCCGCGAACGCCGCCGGGTGCCACGAGATCGCGATGTCGACGTCGGCGAAGCAGCCCGCGCGCACCATGAACGCCTTGGCCGCGCCGCCTTCCTCCGCCGGGCAGCCATAGTATCGCACCCGGCCCGGCAGCCCGTGCGCCTCCAGGTAGTCCTTCACCGCCGTCGCCGCCAGCAGCGACCCGGCGCCCAGCACATTGTGGCCGCACCCGTGGCCGTGCCCGCCGGCCTCCACTGGGCGGTGCTCGGCGACCCCCGCCTCCTGGCTCAGTCCCGGCAGCGCGTCGTATTCGCCCAGGATGGCGATGACCGAGCCGCCCTCCCCCGCCTCGCCCATCACCGCGGTCGGGATGCCGGCGAGGCCGTCGCTGATGCGGAAACCTTGGTCCCGCAGCATCGCCCGGTGCTCGGCCGACGAGCGGATTTCGGTGTACAGCAGCTCGGGCATGCCCCAGACCCGGTCGCTGAGCGCCGCGAACGGCTCGCGCTTGGCGTCGACCAGGCGCCAGATCTCGTCGGTGTTCTGCATCGGACCCCTCCGGGTTGGTCCCGCAACACCATCACGGCTGCGCCGGGCCGGCAAGATCACGCCGCGTCGCCGGGGGCCGCTTGCCGTCCGGTCCAGCGGTTCGTAACGTGGGCGAGCCAACCCCGGGGAGAGCCGTTCGTGCGTTGCGCCATCCTCGACGACTACCAGGGCGTGGCCCTGTCCCTGGCCGACTGGGCCAGCCTCGACGGCGTCCAGGCGCGGTCCTTCCCTGACCCAATTCCCTATCCAGCCATTGCCGACGCGCTGGCCGGGTTCGAGATCGTCGTCGCGATGCGCGAGCGCACCCGGTTCGACGCCGCCCTGCTCGCCCGCCTGCCCGCGCTGCGCCTGCTGGTGACGACGGGGATGCGCAACGCGTCGATCGACCTCGACGCCGCCGCGGCCCGGGGCGTCGCGGTGTGCGGCACGCCGATTTTGGGCACGCCAACGCCGGAGTTGGCGTGGGGGCTGATCCTGTCGCTGGTTCGGCACATCCCGGCCGAGGTCGCGGGGATGCGCGCCGGCAAGCGCTGGCAGCCGCGGATCGGCGTCGGCCTGGCCGGCAAGACGCTGGGGGTGATCGGCCTGGGCAAGATCGGCGCGACGATGGCCCGCCTTGCCGCCGCGTTCGGCATGGCGACAGTGGCCTGGAGCCCGAACCTGACCGACGCCCGCGCCGCCGCCGCCGGGGCGTCGCGCGCGCCGAGCCTGCTGGCGCTGATGGCGCAGGCCGACATCGCGACGGTCCACATGGTGCTGGCCCCGGCGACGCGCGGCCTGGTCGACGGGCGCGCGCTCGCGGCGATGAAGCCGGAGGCGTATTTGGTCAACACGTCCCGGGGACCGCTGGTGGACGAGGCGGCGCTGGTGGCCGCTTTGTCCGACGGCCGGATCGCCGGGGCGGCGCTGGACGTGTTCGACACGGAGCCGCTGCCGCCGGGCCACCCGTTCCGGACCCTGCCGAACGTGATCGCGACGCCGCATGTGGGGTATGTGACGCGGGAGAACTACCGGGGGTTCTACGACGGGGCGGTGGCGGATATTGCGGCCTGGCGGGCGGGGCGGATGGTGCGGGTTTTGGGGAAAGGCGTTATTTCGCTGTGACCGCTATGATGCACGGCGTCCGAGATACTCGAAGCCGGCCGCAATAGCCTCCTGTGAAGATTGTGACAGTTGCCTAAAGTCCTTCCATACGCGACCGTTGCGAGAGCTCGCATTGCGCCAAAGCTGTGCGATCTCGCCAACAGGCGCCGCCGCAAAACGCTGGGCTGCCTCCGGCCCGGCGTCGCGATGCAGTGCTGCCTCACATTCTGAAGCCAGCCACGCGATCGCATAGGACGGATTGAAGTTGTCGGACACATGGAGTTGTTCCGTCTCGAATGGCGCAAACCATTCCATCATACCGTATTTTGTGACATTGAAGAAATGCCAGGGAGCTTCGTGCTGTGGCTGTAAGAAAGCGGTCCGCACCAGGATGCGGCCACCCGGCTGCAGCACGCGATAAATTTCGGCAGCAGCCCGATGCGGGTCGCGGTAATGCTCGAACGCGTTCATGACGATGACCGCCTCGAAGGCTTCATCAGCGAACGGTAAGGCGTGGCTGTCGGCAACAAGGTCAGTATTGCCGAAAATGGCTGCTTCCGCTTCAATCACGTGATCAAAATGCTCAGCCGTGCCGCCAGCGCTTAAATTGAGCACCAGTCCCTTTGCTTCACGGATAAGAGTCAAAGCGGACTCTGGAAGCTCATTACTTAGATGGGTAAATACTTTGACGTCTCCCGGCGCCATACTAGGATAGAGGATTGGGCGTCCCGCTTTCAGGGACCAAATTCGAGAACCATCGGTGGTTTGTAAGCCCCCTTCTACAAGCTTCAAACGACATCCCGTTTCTGGGCAGCGTAAAATTGGCAGTAGCCGCTCAATACTGCTTCGAGTGGCAAGCGACGGCGCGGGAATGATTTCCAATCCCGGACGTTGCGCAATTGACAACCATGGGTGGCGCTGTTCAATCCTCGTTACCACACGACTTTTGACTGGTGCGGTCTCAGTCACTTGAGCAAGCATTGACTTGTTGTGAACTCTATAGTCGGCCAACGGCAAACCGCCAACGTTCGAACCAATCAGACCTACTTCGGCAAGCGTGCACCAGAGATCATAATCTTCCCAGCCAAACAACATCTCGGCATAACCACCGGCTGCACTCCAAGCGCTCTTGGCAACGAGTGCCATTGCGTCAATGTAATTACCTGCAGCTAGACGGCTCGGATCATAAGGCGCTGTCCCCATTAGACCGTTGCGATCCCCAAACTGCTGAATGACGGGGTAAACGAACGCCGATTTTGTTTCCAAAATTGCTGCTACTAGTATTTCGCAGCATTCGGGCCGCAGCAGGTTGTCGGCGTCCAACGGCAAGACATAAGGGGTTTCAGCTGCAGCGAACCCAGCATTTCGGGTCTGGGCCAACCCAGAGTTCGTATGGTTCTGAATGACAACAACCCGATTGAACTCGTGTGCGTTCGAATGCACCCATCCGAGCGCAACCTCCAAAGACCGATCAGTGGACCGGTCCTCAATTATAACGAGATCTAATGGCCTTAAGGTTTGCGCTAAAACTGACTCCAGTGTTTCAAGCACAGTATGAGCGTAATTAAAAAGAGGAACGACAACAGTGACCTCTGCCTCGCCAAAGCGGTCAGCGCTGAAAACATTTTTCCCTGCTGCAATGGACGGAGTCGGCCTCTGCTTTTGCGGGCGGTGTGAAAGTTCAAGCGCAAAGCCATCGGCGCCTTCTCGTCCGCCGCGCCACTCGGCCAACACATGCCGCATAAGTTGCGCCCGTCTCTCGGGGCTATATACCCAAAGAACGTCAACCAACGCGGTTTGCGCCACGCGTTGTCGCAGTGGCGAGTCTGCGATTAGCGTGGTCAAGATCGACTCCCACTGCGCCGGGGTCGACGCGAGAAAGCCGTTGACGCCATGACTGATTGCGCGCGAATAAGGTCCGGTTGGGGAGGCGACTGTACAAACCCCTGCCAGGGCGCCCTCAAAGTATTTCAGCTCGCTTTTTGCTTCACTGAACGAATTTCCGAGCTGCAAAGGGGCAAGGTTTACATCAAAGCGAGCAATTTCGCCAGGCAGATACTCAAGCGGAACAAAGTCACGCCATTCAATTTGATCTGCGATCGTGCTCAACCCGGGAAATTCATCAATATCTATAAGAGGTGCTTTTTCAGCCGATAAAAATAATACAAGGCGGCAATTAGGATGCGCCTGCAAAAAGCCGGGAAGAATGCTTGCGATCTCGGCAAAATCACGCTGGTGCGTTCGCGATCCGCCGGCGTAGCCGATCCGAATTATCCCATCGGACGCCGCCGCACGGCGGCGGCGGACCGCCATTCGACTAATGCGCAATGTATCTGCCCCGAAGCCGTTTGGTAGCACGAAGCTTGGCTTAAAAAAGCGGTGCATATGCCCAGTAAGCTCAGTCGTCGAAGCCGAGCAGAAATCTGCTGCCATCATCGCTTGCTGAACAGATGCGAAATGGTCCTGAACGGCCTCCTCGTCCAAGTTCTGAGAGCGAATACCATCGATAGCATCTACCGTCGCCAGCAAAGGATCAATCATAAGATCATCCACATCGAATATGATGCGGGCTTGGTTGGTGCGAGCCCGGGCGACCAGTGCCGCGAGGGAGTCAGTCCACTTCGCTCGCCAAATCACGAGGACGTTCAAATGCTCCGCTTCGGCTAAGTGCTCAGAAACCTCATCTGCTCGCCAGACAACGGCGCGGGCGCCCGCATCCCGACAGGCGGTCGCGTAGCGTTGGACGCGGTAAATAGACCCAGGAGTGTCCGGCTCGCCGCTAACATAACCGATGCGCAGCTTGGACGATGGCCTGACGACGGGTGGGGCTGGTAAAATGAAACCGGTTGCGGCTTCTGGACGCGCCGGTTCAATGCTTGCGAACGAATCTGCCTGGGTAGCGATCCTTGCTTCGCGCAATTGCGGCGTCATTATTCGCCATGCAGCTTTGCTGGCTATCCTGGCTGGTTTCCGAATCTTTTCGGGTAGGCGCATCAGTCCTGCACGAAGCGGCCAAGTTGCCTTCCAAGTACTCGATCTAAGCACCAAGTTAAGGTTCGCCTCGGCGCCTTCACGTCGGCGAACTTCGGCTAAATGCGCTGTCCGGTGGGACAAAGCTTCCAGATTAGCCGTTGCTGCCGCTGCGTGGTCGGCCTCAGCCTCCGCCCGCGCCGTATTCGCCATTCTGCTAAATTCCAGCTCGCGAGAAATCGCCTTGTCACGGTCTAGAGCGGCTTGAGTCGAATCCGCCTCGGCTTTCGTGCGGGCAACCTCGGCTTCCCTAAGACGCTCGCGGGTGGTCTCGTCGGCTTGAAGAGCCTTGCGAGCCAAGTCGCTTGCATCTGCGGAAAAACGTCGAGCTAACGCGAGTTCATTTTCCAGCACGGCCTTCGTCTGGATAGCACTGGACTGCAAGTACTCTATCTCGGAACGTACGCGCGCATTACTTGCTTGCGCTTCAACCAATTCAGACTGCAGCTGCTCGAACTGAAGCTTAGTTAGCGTAAGTTCAGCCTCGGCAAGTTTCAAACGTGTTGTCGTTTCGGCCTGATTCTGTTGATTATCCGCGACCCAGTTTTGTTGCTGACGCAACTGGGCATCCAACACGCAACGCTCACCAAGTTGGGCAAATCGCTCGCGTACGGCTCCAATGACGCCTACTTCGCGCAATTCCACCAGCCCTTGAACCAGGGTCGGAATTTTTTTGCCAACTGCAAGCACGCCTAGCCCATGCGAGTGCATGAATTCGAAGCTGGGAAACTCGCGTTGCAATTCCATCCATAGCCGCCAAACGCCAAATGCGCCCTCATGTACGTTAGTGTCGTGAAACAGAACGATGCCTCGTTCAGACATCTTTCCACGCCAAGATTCGAAGTCGTGGCGTACGGCATCATAGGTGTGCAAACCGTCGATATGCAGCAAGTCCACCGATCCATCGGCAATAATTTCGAGCGCCTCATCAAACGAGCGGCGCACGAGCTTCGAAAAAGTGCCGAAACGAGTGTCATGATAAGCACGAAGTTTACAGAGCACCTCCTCACCGTAGAACCCGGCTTGCGCATCGCCGACCCAGGTGTCAACCGCGAAGCAGATCGCACCGAGGCCCTCTCGTTGCACTGCTTCGCAGAAAGCAATGTAGGAGACGCCGTTATGAGAGCCCAACTCGACAACGCAGCGTGGTGCCGCTGCACAAATAATCCAATGCGCGAACGGAACGTGGCCATACCAGGCGCTTTCGACGCCCCCCAAATCAGAACGCCAAAACAGCGGATCAAGCTCAGGTGTCCAGATCGCCTTCAATAGCGCATCTGCCTCGCCAGCACGTTCAGTCAATGGTGAATGCCTTGGTTGGTGACCAAATGAAATCCGGCAGCAATCTGTCTCAAATAATAGGCCGCGTCACGCTATAATTGCCCCATACGTCAACACCCGCAGCTCCCTTCGGATCGGATACGTGCTCGACGGCGTCAACTGGGTCAGCAGCACCACCGCCATGTCCTCCACCGGGTCGATCCAAAACGCCGTGCTCGCCGCACCGCCCCATGCCACCTCCCCCGGCGTGCCGACGATCTGCGCGCGCGCCGGGTCGAGCATCACCGAGAAGCCGAGCCCGAACCCCACCCCCTCATAGCTGCTCTCGCTGAACCGGGGCTGGCCCATGGCGGCCATGTCGCCGCGCAGATGGTTGCTCGTCATCAGCGCCACCGTCTTGCGGCCCAGCAGCCGCACGCCGTCCAGCTCGCCGCCGCCCAGGATCATGCGGCAGAACCGCAGGTAGTCGCCGGCCGTCGACACCAGGCCGCCGCCGCCGGAACACAGGGGGGGCGGGGCGAGATAGCGGCTCGTCGCCGGTTCGTCGATCAACTGGGGCGCGCCGTCGCGGCCGCGGGCGTAGTTGGCGGCGAAGCGCGCGCGCTGGTCCTCCGCCACGTGGAAATCGGTGTCGGCCATGCCGAGCGGCCCGATGACCCGGTCGCGCAGGAACGCCCCGAACTCCTGCCCGGAGATCACCGCGACCAGGTGGCCCAGCACGTCGGTGGCGATGCTGTAGTTCCACTCCGTGCCGGGTTGGGCCAGCAACGGCAGGGCGGCGGCCTGCTCAACTACGGTGCCGAGGTCGGCGGCGGAGGTCTGGAAGTCGATCCCGGCCTCGCGATAGGCGGCGTCGACCAGGGTCGCGTCCATGAAGCCGTAGGTCAGGCCGGAGGTGTGGGTCAGCAGGTCGCGGAAGGTGATGGGGCGGGCGGCCGGGACGGTCTCCAGCTTGAGGCGGTTGCCGCCGGCGAACACGCGCATGTCTGCGAAGCAGGGCAGGAAGCGCGCGATCGGGTCGTCGAGCTGGAAGCGGCCCTCCTCGTACAGCATCATGAGGGCGACGCTGGTGAGCGGCTTGGTCATGGAATAGATGCGGACAATGGTGTCGGATGCCATCGGGACGCTGCGTGCGATGTCGGCCAGGCCCACGCTGCGGCCGAACACGACCTGGCCGCGGCGCATGACGGCGACCGTCAGGCCCGCGAGCAGGCGGTCGTCGACCAGGCGCTGCATCCACCCCGACACCCGCTCCAGCCGCTCGGACGACAGCCCAACCTCCTCGGGCCGAGCCTGCACCTGCACATCCATCCGCGATCTCCCGGTTTGCCTGATTTGACACTAGATGTTTCGTCCCGGGAAGTCGTGCCGCTCTTTTGACCCGCGCCGGAGCGCAGGCGCTGGGTCAGGCAGTGGTCTCGGCTCAGCCCGGCCGAGCGCGTCGGCCTGAGCCGCATTACCGCATCCCGGGACCATACACCCAAGCCACGCCGCACTCTGCTCACGCGTTCAGGGCGATGCCTGACCAGCGGGGGTGAGCGATGACCGTGATCGCGACTTCGATCACGACCTCGCCCGGAGCCCGGCGTAATTCATGAAACGCTGGCCGATATGGGCGGCACGTGCAGCGATCGACGGCGGCGTTTCTACGTCGATCAGACCTTTGATATGCGGACGAGCCCACTTGGCGAAGTTCGTGTCGGTCGTCCGCAACCCGGCCACGGTCAGCTTGCGCAAATCTTGCCACGCACGGCCTTCCCACAGATGGTTGGCGTAGGTGCGGTCCAGTGCGATCGGCTTGTTCGATCGAAACATCCAGGCAAGATGCGGCTTGGTCCATGTCGGCCAGAAAAAAGCGGTGTGGTCCAGCACCGTGATCTCCTCGGGATGTTCGGCAGCGAGGCGCAATGGCAGCCTGACGGAGTGCTCGTTCCAGTAAGCGTCGCGGCCGGCGCTGCGGAAGCTGCTGTACTCCGCCATCCAGCGCCGCAGAAACGGCGCCTGTGGTTCTGCCAGGATGACGGCGTTCGCCAGCCCGTGCTCCGCGCCGATGCCCTCCTGGCCGAGCACGGTGGAGTGGTCGAGCAGGTTGTCGAAGCTGCGTTGCACCAGCACGTCGGCGTCGAGGTAGATGCCGCCATGTTCGATGAGCGCCTGCAGTCGAACGACGTCGGCCTTGCGGGCGACATGATACAGGGGGCGGCCGAGAATCTCGGTCGGCGCTTCGATCCGGACCGGCGTGACCATCTTGCGCGTCAGGTCCCACCATGGGCCGGTCGGCTCATGCGCATAGGCAACCCGCACCTTGTCCGGCTTGATGTGCGCGATCGCGCTGCTGACGCAGATATGGTGCACCAGGCTCCAGGGTTTGCCGCCGAAGTCGGGCGACATGCCGAAGACGTAGTGCAGGGTCTTAGGAATGCGTGATACGTTTCAGGCTCCAAAAGGATGCAAAATACGTTGCAGGACGGGCAGCAGCGGCGATGGGCACTTGTGTCGTAGCCAGGCCACCGCGCTGGCGAGCAAGGCGGGATGCAGCAGACTCAGCACGAGGACGTACAAACCAGGTCCGACGAGGCCGATCACGGCGCAGCGCAGCAGGTCGTCGGCGACGAGCGTGGAGCCGAGATAGGCGATGCCGATGGTGGCTGCGGCAGCCAGGGCCGGGGTGATGTAGAAGCTCGCCAAGCCACGCAGGCTGACCCCGACCCGACGGAATACCAGCCAGGAATAGCAGGGCGTGAGCAAGGCGTAGAAGGCGGATACCCCCCACGCCATGCCCTCGGCGCTGCCAAGCCGCGCTCCGATGTAAGCCAGGATGAAGAAGTTTGGTGACAGCATGAGCGAGTAGCGAAACCCGAGTCCGAACTCGGCCCGCGCCGCCAATAGGCAGCCCGCAATCCACGAGATCGCGTCGAACGCCAAGCCGATGCTCAGGATTTGGACCAATGGCACCGCGCTCGCCCATTTCGGTCCGAATACGAGGTGGAGCAACGGCCCGGCGAGGGCTGCCTGAAGGAAACAGAACGGCATGACGGTGTAGCCAAGCGCCTGGGCCGCCTTGAGCGCGGCCTGGCCTTGCCGGGCTGGTTCCGTCCGCAACCGCGCAAGCGCAGGGAACAGGACGTTTTGGAAGCTGCCGGCGAGCATCCGGATTGGCTGCGTCGCCAGGCGGAAAGCGAAGAAGTAGACACCGACCACCGATTGGGTCGCGAGCAGGCCGAGGATGATGTAGCCGCCTTGGCCGACGGCCTCCGTGATCAGGCGCTGAGCCAGCACTGCCGAGCCTTTGCTCGCCAGGTAGGCGAGATGGCGCTGCTGCAGCCGCGGCCAGGGTCGGGATGGCGCCTTGGACCAGAACAACACCAATTTGACCAGCGCCACGCAGGGCACGGGAATGGCGAAGCTGTACGGGCCGGCGCCGAGGGCCGCGAGCAGGATGGTTCCGCCTTGCAGGCCCACGATCTCTGCCATGTTGTAGGTCGCCAGGAAGCGGAACCGCATGTCTGCCCGCAATCGCACGCCTGGGATGATCGCCAGCGCACCGAGCGGGATCGCCATGGCGAGGACCGTGATCAACCCCGGCAATTCGGCGCTGTGATAGACGGCCCCCGCCCAGGGTGCTGCCAGCAACACCAGGATGAACCCGGCCCCGCCCAGGACGGTCGTCATCCAGAAGGCGGCAGTGACCCACAGCCCGATCGTGCGCTGGCGTTGCAGCAGAACCTCGTCGATGCCGAAAGCGACGAGCGCCGACGCGAGTGCTGTGACGGTGGTGGCCAATCCGATTGTGCCGAAATCGTTTGGGCTGAGCAGCCAGGCGAGCACGAGTTGGCTGCCCATGGTGAAGCCACGTGCGACCACGCTCTGCGCCAACAGCCATGCCATGCCGCCGACCGCTTCTCGCTTCAGCGATGCGCTGTCTTGCGTGCTAACGCTCATGACGGGACTTCGGCATACGGTTCGGGTTTTCAGTCATCGGGACCATATTCAGCTTTCACGACCTCAACTCCCACTATCATAGAAACGTTAACGGGTGGGAATGGTAAGCTCAGTTTCAGCAGACTGTGACCGGCTAGATTTCCGGGCGAGGCGGTTGCGCCGAAGAGTCTGTCGCTGAACGCGATCGTAATGGGGTTGGGTGGTCACGGCAGGAGGTGGTCCCAACGGGTTGTCGGGGCCGAGTTGGATGAACAGGCCCATATCGACCGCAGCCACCCGCGCGCAGCGTATGCGCGACGGGTTTCGCTTCGCCGGTAACCTGACCGATGCCGAGTGGGCGATGGTGAGATCGTCCCACATCTGGTTCGCCGCCTGGCGGGACGCAGGCGTGTGGCAGGCGGCCAACCATCGGCTGGTGATGCTCGACCGTGAGCGGGTCGGCTGCGAGGCCACCGTCCGCTGGCTTTCCACCTGCTGCGTCGAGAGAAAGCTATACCGCAAGGCGAAGGCGCAGCCCGCGTTCCGCTTCTTAATCCTCTGCGACAAAACCTGCCGCGAGGACATCCTCCTGCGCGCTTGCCCCCGCCAATGCGGGTGCGCTCGGTAAACGCGAGCGTAAACCCGCTACTCCACCGTCACCGACTTCGCCAGATTTCGCGGCTGGTCCACATCGGTACCCTTCAGCACCGCCACTTGATAGGCGAGCATCTGCACCGGGATCGCATACAGGATCGGCGCCACGAACGGATCCACCGTCGGCAGCACCATCGTCGCCGCCGCGATCCCGCGCAGCTTGGCCGCTCCCGCCGAGTCGCTGAACACGATCACTTGGCCGCCTCGCGCCGCCGCTTCCTGCAGGTTGGACGCGGTTTTCTCGAACAGCGGGCCGCTCGGCGCGATGGCGACGATGGGCACGTTCTGGTCGATCAGCGCGATCGGGCCGTGCTTCATCTCGCCGGCTGCGTAGCCCTCGGCGTGGATGTAGGTGATCTCCTTCAGCTTCAGCGCCCCCTCCATCGCGATCGGGAAGCAGTTGCCGCGGCCGAGATACAGCACGTCCCGCGCCCGGGCCACCTGCGCCACGACGGCCGACAGGTCCAGCGCCAACGCCTCCGCCGCCCGGCTCGGCACATCCAGCAGCGCCGCCGCGAGCGCCGCCGCACGCCCGGCCGAGAGGCTTCCCCGCGCCCGCCCGGCCGCCAGCGCGAAGCACGCCAGCACCGACAGTTGCGCCGTGAACGCCTTGGTGCTGGCAACCCCGATCTCGGGCCCCGCCAGGGTCTCCAGCACGGCATCGCTCTCCCGCGCCATGGTGCTTTCCGGCACGTTCAGCACGCTCAAAACGTACTGGCCGCCGGCGCGCAACGCCCGCAGTGCGGCAAGGGTGTCGGCCGTCTCGCCGGATTGGCTGACCAGCAGCGCCAAGCCGCCCGGCGTCAGCGGCGGATCGCGGTAGCGCAACTCGCTCGCCACATCGGCGTCGACCGGAATGCGCGCCTCCGTCTCCAGCCAGTTTCGCGCTACCAGCCCGGCGTAGTAGGCGGACCCGCATGCGGCCACCGTGATCCGCGGGATCCGCGCCAGATCGAACGGCAGCTCCGGCATGGCGGCAATCCGGGTGGACGGGTCGATCATCCGGCGCAGCGCCTGGCCGATGACGCTGGGATGCTCGTGCAGCTCCTTTTCCATGAAGTGCCGAAAGCCGTCCTTGCCGATCGCGGCCCCGGTGTGGACGGTGATTTTGACGGCACGCTCCACGCGGTGCCCGTCCGCATCGAAGAAGGCGGCGTTGCGGCGGGACAGCACCGTCCAGTCGCCGTCGCGGAGGAAGGCGATCCGCTGCGTCAACGGCGCCAACGCCAAGCTGTCCGAGCCGAGGAACATCTCGTCCTTGCCGAAGCCCACTGCCAGCGGCGCGCCGTGCTGCGCGCCGACCATGAGGTCGGGGTGACCGGCGAACACCATGGCCAGGGCATACGCGCCCTCCAGCCGGCGGAACGCAGCAGCGGCCGCCTCGACCGGCGCCATGCCCCGCTGCAGATGCAGGTCGACCAGCTGCGCCACCGTCTCGGTGTCGGTTTCGGTCTCGAACACCTGCCCCGCCGCCTCCAGCTCGGAGCGCAGTTCGGCGTGGTTCTCGATGATGCCGTTGTGCACCACCGACACCCGCGCGGTGCCGTGCGGGTGGGCGTTGCCGAGCGTGGGCGCGCCGTGGGTGGCCCAGCGGGTGTGTCCCACGCCGGTGACGCCCGGCATGGGATCGCGCTCCAACACGGCGGCGAGGTTGACCAGCTTGCCGGGCGCGCGCCGCCGCTCGATGTGGTTGTTGGCCAGGGTCGCGATGCCGGCGCTGTCGTAGCCGCGGTATTCGAGCCGCTTCAGTGCGTCCAGCAGGAGCGGCGCCGCCGGGCGAAGGCCGATCACGCCAACGATGCCGCACATCAGCTTTTCCCCTGTTTTGCCCGGAACGCCGCCGCACGCGCTGGCTTGTCCACCTGCCGTGCCCGGCCAAATGCCATCGCATCGGCTGCGACGTCCTCAGTGATGACGCTCCCGGCGACCACCATCGCGCCGTCGCCGATGCGCACGGGCGCCACCAGCGAACTGTTGGATCCAATGAACGCGCGCTCGCCGATCTCCGTCCGGTGCTTGGCGAAGCCGTCGTAGTTCACGGTGATCGTTCCTGCGCCGATGTTGCTGCCAGCCCCGATCGTCGCGTCGCCGATGTAGCTCAGATGGTTGGCCTTGGCCCCGCGGCCCAGGGTGGCGGCTTTCAGCTCCACGAAATTGCCGACATGCGCCCCCTCGCCCACCAGCGTGCCGGGCCGCAGCCGGGCGAACGGTCCGACGATGGCGCGCGGCGCCACCCGGCATCCTTCGAGATGGCTGAAGGCACGGATCTCGGCGCCCTCCCCGACGTCGACGCCGGGTCCAAACACCACGTTCGGCCCGACCGTCACGTCTGGCGCGAGGTGGGTATCGGCGCTGAGGAACACGGTGTCAGGCGCCGTGAGCGTGGCCCCGCCCGCCATCGCGGCCGTCCGGAGCCAACCCTGCAGCGTCGCTTCCGCCGCCGCCAGTTCCGCACGCGAATTCACGCCGCGCAGTTCCGCTTCCGGCGCTTCGATTGCGATGACGCTCGCGCCCTCGGCCCGGGCGATCGCGACCACGTCCGTCAAGTAGTATTCGCCCTTGGCATTATCCGCCCGGACAGCGCGCAGCCAGCGCGTGAGGTCGGCGGCCGAGGCGCAGAGCACACCCGCGTTGCAGAGCCCGATCGCCCGTTCCGCCTCATTGGCGTCGGCCCATTCGACGATGCGGCTGACGTGTCCATCCTCGACGATCACCCGGCCATAGTGCCCGGGGTCGGCCGGTCGCATCGCCAGCAGCGCGAGCCCGGCGTCGGCGCGGGCCGCGAGCAGGCGCTGCAGGGTGGCCGGCCGGATCAGCGGGTTGTCGGCGTACAGCACCGCCACGTCGCCATCCCCGAACAAATGCGCGGCTTGGAGCGCCGCGTGCGCGGTGCCGAGGCGTTCGGCCTGCACCGCTACGGGATATGGCGCCGCAACGGCATGCAGGGCGTCCATCTCAGGCCCGGCGACAACCGCGATCCGCTTGAATATGCCCTCGCAACTGGCGATCAAATGCCGCAGCATCGGCCGTCCCGCGATCGGGTGCAGCGCCTTGGGCATTGCCGAGCGCATCCGTGTGCCCAAGCCGGCGGCCAGCAGGATGGCGGTGGCGTCCATCCGAGGGGCGTAGCCGCAGCCGATGGGCGATGTCAAAGCCTAAGCGTTAGGAATCGTCCGCCAGATACGCCGTCGCTTCCCCGAACACGCGGGTCTGGAAGCTGAACCGCACCGGGATGGGCGGCTCTCCAGCGCGGACGCTGGCGAACCAGGCCGAGCCGTGCTGCGGCTTCTGCAGTTCCGTCCGGCTGACGTCGTGAATGAAGCCGCCGAGTTGGTGGCCGGTGAAATCGCAGCGCAACGCACGGCCGCTGAAACTGGAACGGCTGGTCCGCGGCAAGTCTTCGATCCCGGCGGTGTGGGCGGACAAGTCGGCTAGGCGGCGGCCGTCGAAGGTATTCAGCGACCCGTCGCAGCGCCCGGTGGCGGCCACGTCGTGCATGATCTCGGCGATGGCACTGAGGCTGTCGACGGTGCCGGCCTGGTCGGCCTCGGCCACCGGGTCGCGGTTGTCCTCGGCGATGGGCGGAACCATCTGCAAAATCGTCGGCTTGCCCTTGGTCCACTCGATCTGCGTCACGTGCGGAACGCCACGCACATCGCCGGTGCTGAACAGCTCTCGCGGCAGTGGCCGGATCGGTCCGAAGCTGCCGTCGACGCGGGTGTTGCCGTGGACGTGGACCAGCGCTCCAACCAGCCCGGTGGTCCGGTAGGTGAGTTCCAACCGGTAGGAACGCGGCGTCAGCGCCAGCTTCGCATCCATGTCCACGACATTCAGGCCGTTGGAGTAGGCGGAATAGTGGGCGTGCAGCGCCGGGTCGGCCGGTTGCGCGCCCGCGAAAGTGGGGAGGCACAACAGCAGGGCTGGGAACATGAACCGCATAAGCCATCATTGAGACGTGATTGGCGTGCGTCACCGCCGCAAATATGCAGAAGGCCCCGGATTGCTCCGAGGCCTTCACATTGTCAGACGGCCTGCACCGTCACCTCGGAAGAGTTAGAACGCCGCACCCACGAGCGGGGCATTCATCCAGGTCACGACAGCAGACCTCAACATCGGACAATGAGACACTGGATCACCTCCTTTCAGTTAATTTCGGGAGATTGCAACCTGGCGCGGCAAGGCGCTTATGACAAGCCCCGCGCTGCAAGGATCGCCCCATGCTGTTCGACTTCGCCACCCTGTCCACCAAGGACCGCTACAAGTTGATAGTCTCGACCATCGTCCCCCGCCCAATCGCCTGGATCGTGAGCGAGGCGGCGGACGGCGCGCTGAACGCGGCGCCGTACTCGTTCTTCAACGCGTTCTCCGACGATCCGCCGATGATCGCGATCGGCATCGGCGGACGGCCCGGCGGCGGCTTGAAGGACAGCAGCCAGAACATCCGCGACGCCGGCGAGTTCGTCGTCAACCTCGTCAGCGAGGAGACCGCGCGCGCGATGGTGGTGACGGCGATCGATTTCGCGCCCGAGGTGGACGAGATCGCGGAAGCCGGATTGACCACGGCGCCATCGACCTTCGTGCGCCCGCCGCGCATCGCCGAGAGCCCGGTGGCGCTGGAATGCGTGCGCTACGACACGGTCGAGCTACCGAACGACCGCGCGCTGGTGCTTGGGCGGGTGGTGGCGATCCACGTCCGCGACGACGCGGTGCTGGACCAGGCGCGCTGCTACATCGACACGCCGAAGCTGAACCTGGTCGGCCGCATGCACGGCGGCGGCTGGTACGCCCGCACGATAGACTGCTTCGAGGTTCCGCGCATTCCAGTGGCGGAGTGGAAGAAGGCGGCGGAGTAGGCTTCGGTCAGGCTTCCCAGTCTTCGATCTGCAAGCCGCTCACGCGCGAAAACTCGCGGGTGTTGTGCGTGATGAGGATGAGGTTGCGCGAAAGGGCCTGTCCAGCGATGAGGAGATCGTAGGGACCAATCAATGTCCCTGCCGTTGCGAGTTCTGCCCGGACTGCTCCGGCACGCTGAGCGTCGTCCTTGTCGAAATCCAAGAAGGTGAATTGAAGCGCTTCCACCCGAGCCAGATTCTGTTTGACCTTTTGGCTTTTATAGGCGCCAAAGAACAATTCGCAGGCGACGACTGTCGATATAGCGAATTGGTCGGCTTGATGTTGGCTGACACGAGTTAGTAGCTTGCTATGTCCAGCTAAACGCTTGATGATCGTATTAGCGTCCAGTAAATATTTCACTCGAAAAAATCGAGCTCCGGCCGTTCCTGCTTCGGCATCTTTTCAGCCACGGCCCGTGCAAAATCTTCATCCACCGGTCCTGTGAGCGCGTCCAGCCAAGCCCAGTCCGTGGGAACCGGCTCTAGGATCACCGAGCTGCCGTGTCGCCTGATGCGAACCTCCTTGGTGTCGAAACGGAACTCCTTCGGTAGCCTGACCGCCTGCGAGCGACCCGACCAGAAAACCTTCGCCGTGTTCACGTCATCCTCCCTTGAGATATACATTTCAGATATACCATAAATAAGGTGAGGACACACCTCAATCGGCCGGGACGTCTACCCGTCCCGGCACGTTCTCCACCAGTCGCATCAGCGTCTCCAGCCGGTCCGCCTCCTGGAACGGCTTGTCGGTGCGGATGCGCGCGACGCGGGGGAACCGCAGCGCGACCCCCGATTTGTGTCGGGCCGAGAGCTGCGCGGCGTCAAACGCGATTTCCAGCACCAGGCCGCGCTCGACCTCGCGCACCGGGCCGAAGCGGTTGACGGTGTGGTTGCGAATCCAGTGGTCGAGCTGCACCAGTTCGGCGTCGGTGAAGCCGGAGTAGGCCTTGCCGACCGGGACCAGCTCGCCGTCGTCGCGCCACAGGCCGAACGTGTAGTCTGAGTAGAAGCTGCTGCGTTTGCCCGAGCCGCGCTGGGCGTACATCACCACCGCGTCGATCGTCAGCGGGTCGCGTTTCCACTTCCACCACTGTCCCTTCGGCCGGCCCGGCACGTAGGCGCTGCCGGCCCGCTTCAGCATCAGCCCCTCGATCGACGCCGCGCGCGTGCCGTGGCGGATGGCGGCCAGCTCGGCTACGGTTGCGAACGGGATCAGCGGCGACAGGTCCATGCGGGACGGTCGCACGCGGTCGAACCACGCCTCCAGCCGCGCGCGGCGGGCGTCGAACGGCAGCGGGCGCACATCCTCGGCGCCATCGAACAGGATGTCGTACAGGCGGACGTGCACCGGGAAGTCGCGCAGCATCTTTGCACCCACAACCTTGCGGCCCAGACGCTGCTGCAGGTCGGCGAAGGGCGCGATCGCGCCGTCGCGGATCACCAGCAGCTCGCCATCCAGCACGGCGTCGAACTCCATGCTGCCGACGATCTCCGGGAACGTGCCCGACACGTCCTCCGACCCGCGCGAGTAGATGCGCCGTCCGCCCGGCACCGCGACCAGTTGCGCGCGGATGCCGTCCCATTTCCACTCGGCTCGGAACGCCGCCGGGTCGAGGGCCGCCAGGTCAGGCGCCTCCAGCGGATGGGCCAGCATCGGCGGCCGGAACACCGGGGCGCCGGCCGCGTCGGGCAGCGGGCCGCGCCCCTCCAGCCAGGCGAACAGCGGCGCGTACGGCGGCGCAAGGCCGTGCCACACCTCCTCGATCTCGTCCGCGACGATGCGGCCGCCCGCCAGTTCCGCCAGGGCGAGCTTCGCCAGCCGGGCCGACGCGCCGACGCGCAGACTGCCGGTGATCAGCTTCAGCAGCGCGTACCGCACCGACGGGTTCGAGGCGTCGAGCCAGCCGGACACCACGAACGGCAGCTCCGATTTCGGCGCGGCCGCGAGCGTCTCCACGACCTCGGCAATGCTGGGCGTGGGCGCGTTGGTCGCGCGCGCCGGCCACATCAGCGCAATCGTTTCCGCGAGGTCGCCCACGTAGTCGTACGACCAGGCGAACAGGACCGGGTCGGTGCGTTCCTCGGCCAAAGCGCGGATCAGGCCGGGCTTGGCGGCCTGGAACGCCAGCTCGCCGGTCAGCGCCGCCAGGCCGAAGCCGCGGTCCGGGTCGGGCTGGGTCGCGAAATACCGCCGCAGCAGCGCCACCTTGGCCAGCCGGCCCGGCGTCAGCACCAGCCGTTCCAGCAAATCCGCGAAGGCGATCATGCGGCCTCGGTCGCGGTCATCAGCGGCGGCTGGTCCTCGTCGTCGCCGCCGTAGCCGACCAGGCGCAGCGCCCGGCCGCGGATGCCGCGCTTGGCCGCCTCGTGGATCAGCGCCTCCTCGCGCCCGTGCGTCACCCACACTTCCGGCGCGCCGACGTCGTCCAGGGTTGCGTTCAGCTCGTCCCAGTCGGCGTGGTCGGAGATCACCAGCGGCAGCTCCACCCCACGGGTGCGCGCCCGCTGCCGCACGCGCATCCAGCCGGAGGCGAGACACACGACGGGTTCGGCCAGCCGGCGCGCCCAGCGGTCGGCGATGGCGCCGGGCGGAGCGAGCACGATGGCGCCCGCCAGCTCCGCCTTCGCCGCCACCGTCGCCGGGCGCAACTCGCCCAAAGGAATTCCGAGCCGCTCGTACGCCGCGCAAAGCGGGGCCTGCGCGCCGTGCAGGTAGATGGGGCGGTCCCACCCGGCCTCGCGCAGCAGGGCGATGACGCGCTGGCACTTGCCGAGGGCGTAGGCGCCGATGACGTGCGTGCGCTCCGGGAACAAAGCGACGCTCGCGAGCAGCCGGGCGATCTCGTCCGCGGGGGGCGGGTGACGGAACACCGGGAGCGCGAAGGTCGCCTCGGTCACGAACACGTCGCATGGGATGGGGACGAACGGCGCGCAGGTCGGGTCGGGGCAGCGTTTGTAGTCGCCGGACACCACGGCCCGGCTGCCGCGCCACTCCATCGCGACCTGTGCGCTGCCGAGCACGTGCCCGGCCGGCTGCAGCCACACGCGGACGTCGCTGACGGTGAGCGCCTCGCCGTATGGCTGGGCCTGCTGCACGGCGGCGACCCGGTCCTCGCCCATGCGCACCCGCATGATCGCGAGCGTCTCCGGGCTGGCCAGCACGTGGGCGTGGCCGGGTCGGGCGTGGTCGGCGTGGGCGTGAGTGACGACCGCGCGGTCCACCGGGCGGATCGGGTCGATGTAGAAGCCGCCGGGCTCGCAGAACAGGCCGTCGGGCAGGACCTTCAGCCAGGTTTCCGGGTGCGGCATGATAGGTATCTGGCCCGGTGGCGCCTGCGAGGGAAGGGCGAAGGCCAAGAACTCTGCCCTGGACCAGCTGGGGCCCGAGGTCCCAGACCCGCGTTTAAGTCTCCAAAGGCATCATGCCTTTGGCGGAGCTTGAGGCAGAGCCTCAACCTACCCCCTGTCTTTTCTGCCTTTCGGCACTCGTACCAGAATGCCCTGGTATCATTCCGCCAGGACGACGCAAGCCTCAGGCGCCCAGCCGACCGTGACCGCGGCGCCGGGCTGCCAGGTTGCGGCCCCGACACCGTCCGCCAATGGCTGGGACACCAGAAGGGTGACCTCGCCCACCCGGACCTGGTGATCGAGCACCATGCCACGATATGCCGTCTCGATCACCTCGCCCGCCGCACGGTTCGGGCCGGCCTCACCAGGGGCCGATAGCCGCAGCCGCTCCGGCCGCAGCACCACGTGGAGACTGCCCGCCGGGCCATTGGCGGTCGCGGTGGCGTCGATGCTCGGCAGGTCCAACACGCCCGGCCCGCGGCGCACCGCCGGCAGGATGTTGGCCGCGCCCATGAAGGCGGCGACGTAGCGGCTCGCCGGACGCTCGTAGATCTCGGCGGGGGCGCCGACCTGCGCCAGCCGCCCCTCGTGCAGCAGGCCGATGCGCGTGGCCATCGCGAGCGCTTCCTCCTGGTCGTGCGTGACCAGTACGAAGGTGGTGCCGAGCTGCCTCTGCACGCGCACCAACTCGGCCCTCGTCTGCTCCCGCAGGCCGCGGTCCAGCGCGGAGAGCGGCTCGTCCAGCAGCAGCAGGTCCGGCCGTGGCGCGAGGCTGCGGGCCAGCGCGACACGCTGCCGCTGGCCGCCGGACAGCGCATCCGGACGCCGCTCGGCGAAGTCCGAGAGGCGCACCAAGGCAAGCAACTCGGCCACACGCCGGGCCGCTTCGGCCCGGGGCACGCCCTGCCGGCGGAGGCCAAAACCGACATTGCCCGCGACGCTCATATGCGGGAACAGCGCGTAGGACTGGAACATCGTGTTCACCGGACGGCGATGCGGCGGCAGGCGGGTGATGTCCGCGCCGCCCAGCGTCACCCTTCCGGCGGACGGGGTCAGGAAGCCGCCCAACGTGCGGAGCAGCGTGGTTTTGCCGGAGCCGGAGCCGCCCAGGAGGACGAACAGTTCACCGCGGTCGATACCCAGGTCCAAGCGGTCGAGGGCGAGCCAGTCGCCGTAACGGACGGAGACGCCTTCCAGGCATAGGTGAGGCAAGGGCGTTGCCCTCGACCCACTGGGGCCGGGGGCCCCTGACCCCATGACTTAGGAGCCGGCTTTGAAGTGGGCCCACATGCGGGTGCGGGCGCGGGTTGCGGCTTGGGACACGGCGGACACGGTGAAGCTGCGGGCCAGCACGGCGGCGTCGGGGTACACGTTAGGGTCTTCGCGCACGGCGGCATCGACCATCGGGCGGCTCGTCGGGATGGCATTGGGGTAGTGGACCGTGTTGGTGATGCCGGCCATCACGTCGGGCTGGAGCAAAAAGTTGATGAACTTGAACGCCAGGTCGGGATGCGGGGCGTCCTTCGGCACCGCCAGCATGTCGAACCATAACTGGGTGAACTCGCGCGGCGCGACATACTTCACCACGTCCCGCTTCGCCTCGGCCGCCCGGACGCTCGCCTGGATGACGTCGCCCGAGTAGTCCATCACCAGGCAGGTATCCCCCGCCGACAAGGCATCGACGGCGCCGCCGCTGGCGAAGGTGCGGATGTAGGGGCGGATCGCCATCAACGCGCGCTCGACGTCGGCGAGGTCCTTGGCGTCGGTGCTGGCCGGGTCGTGGTGGAGGTTTTTCAGCACGGACGGGATGACGTCGGTCGCGCTGTCCATCATCGTAATCCCGCACGCGGCGATACGCTTGGCGTTCTCGGGCTTGAGCAGCAGGTCCCACGAGTCGAGCGGCGCATTGGGCGCGAGGGCCTGAATCTTGGCCGGAATCTCACCCAGGCCGATCGTACCCCAAAGATAGATCGCGCCGTACTTGTTGCCGGGATCGGAGGTCGCG
>JAABUX010002512.1_pt1 | contig 25791 bp, 24 predicted proteins | sample 5561851 | NCBI WGS metagenome assembly JAABUX01 (sample SAMN10711883, study PRJNA513361) | rock metagenome | isolation source: Antarctica rocks | place: Antarctica: Victoria Land, Richard Nunatak red sandstone | collected 2016-01-03 | reverse complement strand
GCGGTGAAGTCGATGGAGATCATGATCCCAGCCAAATCGGGTTCCAAAGGGGGTCGTCACTGCCGTCGATCGTAAAGAACGTCATTAATCCAAACAACCCTCAACTTTCAGACGCGGGGAGTATAACGAACAGTTGACGTGGACGGCGACCTAACGTCCTCGATTTGCCGTCGGCAGGCCGAACCCCACCGGGCGCGGGAATCGCGAGGCCGAATCCGAGACATCGGGCCGCCTCGGCACGGCGGCCCGATGTCTCCCCAGAGGGATGGCATCCCGTCGAATCGAATCTTGAGGCGATCGGTTCAATGCGTCACGCCGGAGTAGACCCCATGAGGCGGAATGGATGGACGTTACGGTCGAGCCTGTGGTTCGTGTTCCTGGTCGCCTTGGGTTTCAAAACGGCAACCAGCACCTGGAACAATCTCAAGCGAGGCAGCGTCGAGTATCACCGGCAACTGGCCGATGATTGGAAAAGGATAGTGGCGCGCCACCTGAACAGGGCGAAGCATCTCGAAGACGAGGCAGAATCGCAATCCATCAGCGAGCCAGCCATCGCGGCACAGAAGCGCGAGGCAGCAAGAAGCTGGGCCAATTCGGACCAACTGATCTCCCCCCTGGCGGCATCTCTGGCGGAGAAGGCCGAGCTGTGCGAGCGATCTTCCGTGGGATGGATCTTCCTACAGTATGAAACGTCAAGGAATCCAACGAATACTCATGTTCAACATAACTCATCAGGTATACCGCCGCCATGGTTGGAGAGGGGCACGCTCCTCTACTCCGCCATGGCAACGCTCGCCCGCGTCGACTACTTCGGGCTTGCTTGCCTGATCGTGGCGATCTTCATGGGGAGGAGGTTCACCCGCGACAGGGGCGTCGGGGGACGCCCACCCGCCCCGACCTCGCCCTGAGCCGAGGCCGACCGCCAACAACCACGCAGGGAGCCTCCGCCCATTCACCGCATCCTTCATCTCAACCGAAACTGTTACCTAGACGACTCGAATGGGGCCGCCGTCGCGAGTCGCTCCTTGATGGAGACTTTGCAACGGCAAGGGTTCGACGTATCGGCGCTGACAGGATCGATCGTTGAGGTCGATGCGGAGGTCGATCCGTCGGCCTGGCTTCAATCGCGAAACTTGGTGCCCGCAATTTGTGATCATATGCACTCCGCAATCGTCGATGCAGGACGAGTCATCGAGGACGATCGGGGCGTCGTTCACCGAGTTGTCAACGGCGTCCCGGCGACGATTCTACTGGATCACCCCGGTCGCCCCGGCGAACCATCCGACGATGAGTGCCGCAACCTCCTGTCCTGGTTCGATCGGACGCTCGATCGGTTCCGCCCCGATGTCGTGGTCAACTTCGGCGGCGACACCCTGTCCAACGCAATCCGGGCCAGGGCAAGGCAGGCGGGAATCGCCGTTGTTTTTCCGCTCCACAACCTCTCCTATGACGTCCGGTGGCCGTTCGACGACGTCGCGGCGGCGCTCGTCCCGTCGCGTTTCGCCGCCGAGCACTACCGCCGGACGATCGGCCTCGATTGCACGGTCATACCCAATCCGGTCGATTTCGGCCGGGCTCGGGCTATAGTCCATCAACCGCGTTACGTCACGTTCGTCAACCCTTCGCCCGAAAAAGGTGTCTTCGCGTTCGCCCGAATCGCCGACGAACTGGCCAGGACGCGGCCCGACATCCCCTTGCTTGTCGTCGAGGCGCGGGGATCAGAGCGGACCCTGGCCGAGTGCGGACTCAACCTGGCCCGCAACGGCAACATCTCGCTGATGGCGCACACCAGCGACCCTCGCCAGTTCTGGGAAGTCACCAAGCTTTGTTTGATGCCGTCGCTCTGCATGGAAAGCCAGGGGCTGGTCGCCGTCGAGGCGATGATCAACGGCATCCCGGTCATCGGATCGGATCGAGGCGCCTTGCCCGAGACCTTGGGCGATGGCGGAACCGCGCTGTCACTGCCCGATCGCCTGACATCGGTGACTCGCGAGTTGCCGACGCCCGGAGAAGTCGCCCCTTGGATCGAAGCGATCCTCACCCTCTGGGACGATCCCGAGCGATACGCCGATTGGAGCCGCCGCGCCAGGCAAGAGTCGGCCCGATGGGCGCCGGAAGTCTTGGGTCCGCGATACGCCCGGTTGTTCGCGAACGTTCAACCGCTCACGCAAGGGACGTTGCCATCCGGTCGGAGCGGCTGACGCCTGTAGGGAGGATCGTTACAAGCGAAATTCATCGCTTCCGTTCGCCTTGACGACCTCGAGATTGGGTCGTATGCTCCGCTCTCGGGGTGGATCACCGCGCCGCTGCCCTTTCGTCGGTGCCGCCGAATCTCGACCTCCTCTCCACCCTTCTTGGCCGTCAAACCCTGGCAGATGGGCCGAACCTCATGCGAAAAACGGGCAGGAGTAAGCGGTGGATCATCGCCGGTTCGGTCATGGCCACCTTGCTGACGATTCCCGCCGTGGTCTGGTTGTCGCTGACCCACCAGCCGACGTTTTACCGAGCGATGAAAGCGTTACCTCGAAAGCAGCGCGAGGCCAAGGCCAAGCATTTTGTGGCCAACAGCTTGCAGCTCCGGAACGACATCAGCAACGAGCGTGACTGGCAAGCGGTCTTCACCGACCAGGAGGTCAACGCCTGGCTGGCCGAGGACCTGATCACCCACTTCGCCGACCAGATCCCCGCCGAGATCCACGAACCTCGGATCAGCTTCGAGCATGACCGGGTTACGTTCGCCTTCGGGCTCGACCGAGGGCCGATCCGGTCGGTGATCTGGGTGGTCGCCCGGGTCTCCGTCCCCGAGGACAACGTCCTGGCCTTGACCCTCGAAAAGGTCCGAGCCGGGATGATCCCGATCCCGGTCGGTCGGATCATCGGCCCGCTCACCAAAGGGGCGCGCGACCGAGGGCTCGACGTCCGCTGGGTCGCCGACCAGGGCCCACCCGTCGCCCTGATCCGCTACCGCCCCGACGGCGTCCGGGCCGACATCGTCCTCGAAAAGCTGACCATTCGTCAGGGGCAGATCCGCTTCTCGGGTCGATCCGACCGACTCCAAGGGGTGTTTCGAGGCCCAGTCCTGCCCGATCGCCGCCTGCTTCAGCTCAACTTCCCGAAGCGAAACAGCCAGCGACGCGGCCCCTCGGCGTTGGTCTCGCCCCCTTCCTCCCAGAAGCCAACTCGGCCGACGAGTTGAGCCCCCTCAACCTTGAGGCGAACCGCCCGGTCGCCCCAAACCTCCACCCAGGCCAACCCGAGATCCCAGCGGCGGACCGTTCCCCGGTCGCCCGAGATCGCCCCCTCATAGTCGAGGTAGATCCTTCGATGGGCCGCGAGCGATCGGGCGGGCAGCGCGATCCCCTCGACGATCGGCTCGTCGATCGCCCAGGTCCGCAAGGTGTCGCCGTCCTCGACGACGAAATCCCAGTGGACGCCGTTCCATCGGTGCTCGAGGATCGCGAATCTCCGGGATGATTGGTTCGAGGGCATGGGGGATGCGTGTTTCCTGGAGTTATCGTGCGAGGTGATCGGATCGACCAAAACAGGGAAAACCTCGGCCAAGTCTGGCAACGGGTCGGCATTGTCCGTTAATCTGGACAAGTTCGACCCGATCGGGTAAGCCCCCGAATCAAATCAAAGCCTCGACAGCGATCCGACTGTTTCCAAGGTTTTCAGGAAGGATGCGTCGCGGTGACACCGAAAGAGGTCCTGGCCCAGATCCGCCAAAGCGAGGTGAAGACCGTCGACCTCCGGTTCATGGACTTCCCCGGGGTCTGGCAGCACTTCGCCATCCCCGCCGAGGCCCTGACCGAGGAGACCTTCGAGGAAGGGATCAGCTTCGACGGTTCGAGCGTCGTCGGCTGGCGGGCGATCAACGAGGCCGACCTCCTGGTGGTCCCTCAGTCGGAAACCGCCCTGATCGACCCGTTCACGGCCCGGCCGACCTTGACGATGATCTGCAACATCCAGGACCCGATCACCCAGCAGGACTACTCGCGAGACCCCCGGAATATCGCCCGGAAGGCCGTCAGCTACATGAAGAGCACCGGCCTGGCCGACACCTGCCGGCTCGCCCCCGAGCTTGAGTTCTTCATCTTCGACAATGTCCGGTTCGACAGCAACGGCCACGAGTCCTACCACCACGTCGACTCGGTCGAAGGGGCCTGGAACCGGGGCAAACACGAAGGGCCGAACCTCGGCTACAAGGCCGGTTCGGGACTGGGCTACTTCCCCTGCCCGCCGACCGACAGCCTGGCCGACCTCCGGACCGAGATGGCCCTCAAGATGGGCGACTGCGGGATCGCCACCTCGGCGCACTACCACGAGGTCGCCACCGGGGGCCAGTCCGAGATCGACCTCGTCGCCCAACCCTTGGTCGAAGGCGCCGACCAGGTGATGCTGGCTCGCTACATCATCCGGAACGTCGCCCGCCAGCACAACAAGTCCGCCACCTTCATGCCCAAGCCGCTCCACGGCGACAACGGCTCGGGGATGCACGTTCACTTCACCCTCTGGAAAGACAACCAGCCGCTCCTGGCCGGCAACGGCTACGCGGGCCTCAGCGACCTGGGGATGTACGCCATCGGCGGACTCCTCAAGCACGCCCCCGCTCTGTGCGCCTTCGCCAACCCGACGACCAACAGCTACAAGCGGCTCGTCCCCGGCTACGAGGCCCCGACCAAGCTGTCCTACAGCCGGAGGAACCGGGCGGCTATCATTCGGATACCCGTCCACAGCCCCAGCCCGACCAGCCGCCAGATCGAGTTCCGCGCCCCCGACGGCGCGGCGAACCCTTACCTGCTCTACTCCGCCATGCTCATGGCCGCGCTCGACGGCATCCAAACCAAGACCCGCCCCGGCGACCCGATCGACAAGGACGTCTACGACCTCCAGCCCGAGGAACTCGCCGGGGTCCCCAGCACCCCTCGGTCGCTCGAAGACTCGCTCCTGGCCCTCCGAAACGACCACGAATTCCTGCTCAGGGGCGACGTCTTCACCCCCGACATCATCGACACCTGGATCTGGTACAAGCAGACCCACGAGATCGAAGCCCTCCGCGTCCGCCCCCACCCGTTCGAGTTCACGCTCTATTACGATGTTTGACGATGACTGGGCGACTCAGGCCGAGGCTACAGGCTCGACGGCTTCGGCTTCCGGCGACGCTTCGGGCCGGAGCGCCAGCAGGACCAAGGACAAGGCGCCGACGACGAGCATGTTGTCGGCGAAGTTGAAGATCGCGCAGTCGAAGTTGATCGCGTCGATGTGGAGGTGGACGAAGTCGCGGACCTTGCCGATCGCCAGGCGGTCGTAGCAGTTGCCCAGCGCCCCGGCCATGATCAGGGCGAGCGAGATCGTCAAACCTCGGTCGACCGCCGCTCCGAGCCAGAACAGCCAGACGCAGATCCCGATCGCCGCGATGATCGACAACACGGCGAAGATCAGGCTGCTGTGCGGGACGCTTCGGAGGAAGCCCCAGAGGGCTCCGGGGTTGTAGCTGGTGAGCAATTCGAGGATGTTCGGGACGACCGAATAAGGGGCTTTCATCCCCGGTTCGCCGAGCCTCTCGAAGGCGTAGGACTTCGTTGTCAGGTCGAACGTCGCCCCGGCGATCGCGATGATCCAGAACAGGATCACGCGGCCCAGGGGGATGTTCGGGCGGGCGGGAGCGGCCGGACCGGCCGCGGCCGGATTCATCCTCGGCTCTCCATCGCTCGGGCACAATCGATGCAGAGGCTGGTGTAGGGCAGCGCTTGAAGCCGGGGCTTGGCGATCGTCCCGCCGCACTCTTGGCACTTGCCGAACGTCCCGGCTTCGATCCGACCGAGGGCCCCGTTGATCTGTTCGAGCGTGTCCTGCTCGTTCTCGATCATGCTCAGGGCGAACTCCTGGTCGAAGTTCTCGGTCCCGACGTCGGCCAGGTGGAGCGGGACGTTCGACAGGTTGCCGTTGCTCTCGGCCTGGCCGCCACCCAGGGCCTCGTCGGTCATCTGGGAGAGGTCACCCATCAGTCGAGCGCGAAGCCCCATGAGCGACTCGCGAAACGACTTCATCTCTTCGGGCTTCAGCGCGTTGGCCATGTCGGTGACTTCCTTGAGCGAGGGGCGTCAATCTCGAATCGACCCACAAGCCTACAGCGCCCCGCCCCGCCGGTACCACCCCGATTCCCACCGGAATCCGCCGCGCGTCGTTCGACATTGAGCCGGTCGCCGCGATGTCTATAATAACCAAGGTTAAGAGTAGGGAGGGTCGAGCGGTTGGTATCTCAGGAAGAGATGCGACGGCTCGACCCAATATCGGGATGAAACTCATGCCTGGCGTGATCCAAGTCGGCGCCGTGAGCTATCTGAACGCCAAGCCGCTGTATTACGGCCTGGAAGCCCACGAACCGACGATCCACCTCGAAATCGACCTCCCGAGCCGCCTCGCCGCCCGCCTGGGCGCGGGCAACCTCGACGTCGGCTTGATCCCCTCGATCGAGTACTTTCGAGGCGCCGCCAACGGCTACGAGGTCTTGCCCGGCTTCGCCATCGCCGCCCGAGGGCCGGTCCGGAGCGTCAAGTTGTTCAGCCGTGTCCCGTTCGGTCAAATCCGACGCCTGGCGCTCGACGAGGGGTCAAGGACGAGTCAAGCCCTGACCCGGGTCTGGCTCGACGCCGCGCACGGGGTCCGGCCAACCACGCTCGAACCGCTGCCGATGGGGGTCTCGCCCCTCGAAAGCACCGCCGACGCCGTGCTGGTGATCGGCGACCGGGCCATGAAGGTCCCGCATGCCCCGTTTCGGGAGGTCGTCGACCTGGCCGAAGCCTGGCAGACCATGACCGGACTCCCGTTCGTCTTCGCCCTCTGGGTCGTCCGCCCCGGCGTTGATCTGGGCGACCTCCCGATCATCCTCGAAGAGTGCCGGGCCGAGGGGTTGGCCCATGCCGGCGAGTTGGCCGCGACCTACGGGCCAAAGCTGGGCCTCGATGTCGCCGAGTGCTTCGATTATTTGACCCAAGTCCTGTCCTATGATCTGGGCGAGCCCGAGTTGGCGGGCCTCCGACTCTTCGGTCGGATGGCCGCCAGGTTGGGGATCGCCCCCCGAGGAGCCGACCTTGTCTTCCACACTCGCCGTCGCCTCGATCTTGCAACGAGCCGTTGATGGGGCTCGGCTGACCAAGGACGAAGGCGTCGCCTTGCTCCGGTCGACCGACCTGATCGCGCTCGGCCAAGCGGCCGACGCCGTCTGCCGACGGATGCACCCCGAGCCGTACCGGACGTTCAACATCGACCGGAACATCAACTACACCAACGTCTGCGCGGCGGTTTGCGACTTCTGCGCGTTCTACCGCAAGGTCGGCGACTCCGAAGCCTATGTCCTCGACCGCCCCGTCTTGCTCGACAAGATTCGCGAAACCGTCGAGCTTGGCGGCGACCAGATCCTCATGCAAGGTGGGCTCAACCCCGAGTTGTCGTTCGACTGGTACCTCGACCTGCTCCGCGACATCAAGGCGCACTTCCCACAGGTGAACATCCACGGGTTCAGCCCTCCCGAGATCCACTTCTTCGCCAAGAAGTTCCGGATGTCGCTGGTCGAGGTCCTGAGCCAACTCAAGGAAGCGGGCTTGGGCAGCCTGCCCGGCGGCGGCGGCGAGATCCTGGCCGACCGCGTCCGCAAGGAGATCACCCGAGGCAAGGTGTTGACCGACGGTTGGCTCGACGTCCACCGAGCCTGGCATCAGCTTGGAGGCAAGTCCACCGCCACCATGATGTTCGGCCACGTCGAGACGTTGGAAGAACGGGTCGAGCACTTCGACCGGGTTCGCCAACTCCAGGACGAGACCGGCGGCTTGACGGCGTTCATCTCCTGGACGTTCCAGCCCGACCACACCGAGATGGCCCACGTCCCGGCGAGCGGGGCGTTCGAATACCTCAAAACTCAGGCGGTATCGCGTCTGTATCTCGACAACGTGCCCAACATCCAGTCGTCGTGGGTCACCCAGGGGGCCAAGATCGGCCAACTCGCCTTGATGTTCGGCGCCAACGACATGGGGAGCTTGATGATCGAGGAAAACGTCGTGGCCTCGGCGGGCACCGTCCACCACTTGACGCTCAACCAGATCAAGCGAGCCATCCGCGAGTCGGGTTACATCCCCCGTCAGCGCAACGTCTTCTACGAATACATCGACACCGAGCCAACCCCCGCCGACCTCGCCTTGGTGCTGGCCTGATTTAGCTAGACGGCGGGTTCGGTCGCGGCTGCATCTTCGGGTTCGGCTTCGCCTTCGAAGAGGTCGTCCAAAGCGAGCCGGAAGCCGGGGACGACCGAGCCGCCATCAAGGGTTTGCTCGCGGGTCAGGACTTCGATCTGCGAGTAGGACGAGTAGACGTGGATCGTTTCGAGGTTCGGGTAGATCAACCAGACCGCTTCTACCCCCGCGTCGAAGTACTCGCGGACCTTGGCGATTAGGTCCCAAGCTCTGTCGGGTATGCTGATGACCTCGACGGTCAAGTTGGGAACAAGATCCCAGGCGTCGGTATTGGGGGCACGACGCCCTTTGGGCCACTTGGCAAACGGGATGAACGCAACGCCAGGCCGTCTCTGGTTCTTGCCGATCTTGAATGGTCCAAAGGCCATGACTCGGCCCAAACCTTGATTACGAACGAACGGCCCTAGAAACATCAGTAATGTCGAAGTGACTACTTGCGAGTAGGCACCCTTCTCGGGCCACTCGATCGGCTGGTCATCGACCACTTCATAGATTTCTTCAAATGACATAGGAGTTACGCAGTTGATGGGTTTCGTCCACTACATGCGGACTGGTTACTGCATAGTTTGGGCAAAATAGCTGCAAGCCAGCAAGGATATGCCCGACCAATTCAGTGTACAAAAGCCATCAACTGCGTAACTCCTATGACATTAAACCTGGTCCCTTTGGAGACCAGGAGTTTCCGGATCTCTGGGTGGCTGGGGTCTGCGGAGCCCCCGCAACCCCGGGGCTTCGCTCGACCGATGGTACGAAGACCGGGGTTGCGGGGGCTCCGCAGACCCCAGCCACCCAAAAACTCCTGATCTCCGACGAATTCGGGTTTAGCGGCCCATCCGTCGTCGATTTGGCCAAAGTGCGAGCCTTCGGGGTCGAGCCTGGAAAATCTCCGGGTGTCATCGAATCATAACGAACCCCGAGGATCATAGGTAGACGAAAAGCCACGTATCGGCTTGTCTTGGGGCCATTCCGGGAACGCGGACTTGCGTGGGGCAGGATGGCGACACAAGATGGAGAGGTCAGTCCGAGTTCTCTTTCCGCGCCTGGTCGCATTCGAGTCGTCGCGTGATCGAAGTCGAACACCTTTCCAAATCGTTTCGCGACCCTCGACGAGGCTGGGTCCCCGCCGTGATCGACGTCGGGTTCACTTGCCGACCGGGTTCGATCTTCGGTTTGCTCGGACCCAATGGCGCGGGGAAGACGACGACGCTCCGGATGTTGAGCACGGTCCTCAAGCCCACCGGGGGCCGGGCCCTGATCGATGGGCATGACGTGGCGCTCGAACCCGAAGCCGTCCGCGCCAGGATTGGCTATCTCTCCGCCAGCACCGGGCTCTACGACCGGATGACCGCCTGGGAGTTGGTCGCGTACTTCGGCCGCCTTTATGGGATGACGGAAAACAGGCTGGCCGAGCGGATGGAAGGCTTGTTCGCCTGGCTCCAGATGAACGACTTCCGCGATGTCCTCGTCGCCAAGATGTCGACCGGGATGCGGCAGAAAGTCTCGATCGCCCGGACCATCGTCCACGACCCGCCCGTCCTGATCTTCGACGAGCCGACCTCGGGGCTGGACGTGTTGATCGCCCGGGTCGTCCTCCAGCGGATCGCCGAGCTTCGCGATTCGGGTAAGACCATTTTATTCTCCACGCATGCGATGCACGAGGTCCAGAAGCTCTGCGACCGGGTCGCCGTGATCCACAAGGGGCGGGTCCAGGCCGAGGGGCCTCCCGACGAGCTCCTGCTCCGGTTCGATCAGCCCGACCTCGAAGAGTTGTTCTTCCACCTGGTCGAACGGGCGGAAGCGGATCGACCTACCGATGAGGTGACTCCCGCCGCCTCGACCCTTCGAGGCTTCGACCGATGACGAGCAGCCAACACTACCCGCGCCGGAAAATCGTGGCGACGATCTTTCGCCGAGAGGTCCGCGACCAGATCCGCGACCGTCGGACACTGTTCATGATCTTCGTCCTCCCCTTGCTGCTCTATCCCATCATGGGGATCGGGGTCTTGCAGCTTTCCACCGCGTTCGAGCAGAAGCCCCGCCTCGTCGTGGTCGTCGGCGCCGAGAACTTGCCGGGTTCGCCTCCGCTCCTGAACGCCACTCGCGATGGATTCGTTCCTTCGCTTTTCTCAAGGCCCAAGGACGCCGAGCGGCTCAAGGTCCGGATCGAGAAGGCCGACTCTCCCACCCTCCGCCCCGAGTCGATCCGAGCCGCGATCCAGAGTGGTTTCGCCGACGCCGTGATCACGATCCCGCCCGACATCCAATCGAAGATCGGGGCGACCGGGTCGGTCCCGCTCCCGATCCTTTATGACAGCACCGATGAGCCGAGCCAGATCACCTACCTCCGGGTCCGCGAGGTCGTCGAGCGTTGGCGCGACTCGATCGTCCAATCCCGGCTGGTCCGCGACAACAAGCCCGCCGACTACACCGAGCCGGTGTCGGTCGCGGGCGAAGACGTCGCGCCCGAAGGCGAGGCGGGCGGGAGCATCTGGGGGCGGTTGTTCCCGTTCCTGCTCGTGATCATGGCCCTCACCGGGGCGTTCTACCCCGCGATCGACATTTGCGCCGGGGAAAAAGAGCGGGGGACGATGGAAACCCTGCTCTTGAGCCCCGCCAGCCGGACCGAGATCGTCCTGGGCAAGTTCTTCACGGTGATGCTGGCGAGCATCACCACGGCGCTCTTGAACCTGGTCAGCATGGGCTTGACCGGACTCCAGATCGCCTCGCAGGTGGCCAACCTCGCGCCGGCCCGGTCCGGGGCGAAGATGGCCGCCGTGCTCTCGCCGCCGCACACCTCGTCGTACTTCTGGATGATGCTCTTGCTCATCCCCCTGGCCGCCTTCTTCAGCGCCCTGTGCGTGGCCCTGGCGGTCCTGGCTCGGAGCATGAAAGAGGGGCAATACTACCTGACCCCGCTCTACCTCGTCAGCCTCCCTTTGATCCTGGTGACTCTGGCCCCCGAGATCAAGCTCGACCTCTTCTTCAGCCTGGTCCCGATCACCGGGGCGTCGCTCCTGCTCAAGTCGTTGATCGTGGGGGAATACACCACCGCCCGGACGTTCTTCCTGCCGGTCTTGATCCCGACCCTGGTCTATGCCTTGCTCGCCTTGCGCTGGGCGGTGGACCTCTTCCAGCGCGAGGACGTGATCTTCCGCGAGTCGGAGGTGTTCGACCTCCGGCTCTGGCTCCGGCAACTGGTCCGCGACAAGGAGCCGACCCCGGGCGCGGGTTCGGCCCTGTTTTGCTTCGCGTTGATGCTGGCGCTGGCCTGGTTCTCGATCCAGGCGATCTCCGGGCGGACTTCACTTCTAGGCGGGATGGTCCTGGGGCACCTGGTGTTCATCGCGGGGCCACCGGTCGCCTTCGCCCTGATGTTGACCTCGAACCCGCTCAAGACGCTCCGGCTCCGGTGGCCCCGGTCGGTCGACCTCGCCTTGGCCGCCGGTCTGGCTTTGACTTTGAATCCCCTGGTCCGCGAGATTGGTCACCTGGTCGGTCAGTGGTTCCCCGCCTCGGAGGCGATCCAGGGGCAACTCACCCAGCTTGCCAAGCAGATCCCGAATCTCTGGGTCGGCTTGCTCGTCTTCGCCCTGATGCCGGCGATCACCGAGGAGCTGGCGTTCCGAGGCTACATCCTGTCCGGGCTTGAGCGAACGTATTCCCCCCGGACGGCGATCCTCCTGTCGGCGCTCCTGTTCGGCTTCCTCCACGTCCTGCTCAGCCTGTTCCAGCAGTTCTTCGGGGCGGCGTTGCTCGGCCTGATCTTGGGGGCGGTCGCGGTTCGGACCGGAAGTTTGTGGCCTGGGGTCGTGTTCCACTTCGTCAACAACGCCTTGGGGGTGTTGACCCTCGACGTGGCCAAACATCCTCGGGTCGCGCCGGTGGCGAATTGGCTGCTTCGCGACTCGGTGGAAGGGCTTTATCACCTTCCGGTCGTGGTTGGTGGTGCCTTGCTCGCCACAATCCTGTTCGCGGCAATCTGGCGAGGGGGTCGGCCCCTTGAACCGGGCGGGGTCGCGGCGGTCGACCCGGTGGTGGCCTGACCTTCGAAGGGGGCGAGGCCGATGCTCACGATCGCGGCTCGTTGGGTTTGCCCAGGGACCAGCCCGCCGATCGCGAATGGTTGCGTCTCGATCCATGCCGACAAGATCGTCCGCGTCGGTGGCGACGACCCGGCCTTTCCGGTCGACCTCGACCTCGGCAAAGTGGCCATCGTCCCCGGATTCGTCAACGCGCACACCCACCTCGAACTCGGTCCGATCCCCCGGGACGAGTCGACCGGCCCGGAGAACGAGGTGGAATGGCTCGGGCGGGTGATCGAAGCCCGACGCGACGCGCCCGAGGGTTCGACGCCGGGCCTGATCCAGCAGCACATCCGGTCCGCTATCGAAGGCGGGACCACCACGATTGCCGACATCAGCACGGGCGGGCAAAGTTGGGACGCCGTCGCCGCCTCGCCGGTCTGGGGCACGGTCTTCGCCGAGGTCCTCGGGCTGTCCGAGTCACGGGGTCGGCAAACGTTCGACGCGGCGACCCAATGGCTCGCCACCCGCCCCCGGCTCGAACAAACCCGCCCCGGCCTCAGCCCGCACGCCCCTTACAGCACCGCCGGTTGGCTGTATCGGGCCGCTTCGGAAGCCGGGGTGCCGCTGGCGACCCACCTCGGCGAGATGCCCGAGGAGCGCGAGTTCTTGACGACCCGGTCCGGGCCGCTCCGCCGGTTCGTCGAAGGGTTAGGAGCCTGGGACGAAAATTGGACCCCCGTCGGCCCCTCGCCGGTCGACTATCTTCACGTCTCGCCGTCTGATCGCGGACCCGATTGGATCGTCGCCCACGGCAATATCTTCGAGCCGGGCGAATTCGCTCGCCTGGCCTCGTTCCACGACCAACCCTTCGACCGGCGGATCGCCGTGGCCTACTGCCCTCGGACCCATGCCCGGTTTGGCCACCCGCCTCACCCGTTCCGAGGCATGATCAAGGACGGGGTGGTCGTCTGCCTCGGTACCGACAGCCTGGCTTCGTCGCCCAGCTTGAGCCTCCTCGACGAGGTCCGCTTCCTCCACCGCCACCATCCCGACGTCGGCGGCGACACGCTCCTCAAGATGGCCACGATCCACGGGGCCTGGGCGCTCCGGATCGACGACAAGACCGGCAGCCTGGAATCGGGCAAGTCCGCCGACCTGGCCATCCTGCCCTTAGCTGATCCGGCCCTGGAAGCGGACCCTCACGGCTGGCTCGACGCCGAGGCCCCGCCGATGGCCACGATGTTCCGAGGCAAGATCGTCGCCAGCCAATGGACCTGATCCGCCTCAAGCGGCTTCCGAGACACCGATCGCCTCGACCGGGCACTCTTCCATCGCCGACCGACAAGCGGCCTCCTCCTCGTCCGTCGATGGCTGGGCCTTGACGTAGCTATACCCTTCGTCCTCCTGTCGGACGAAGTTGCCCCCGGCAAGTTCGCGGCACAGGTCGCAGTCGATGCAGGTCGCGTCGACGAAGTAGCGGCCTGGGGTGTTTTCGAGGACTTTCTGGTCAAGGTCGGCCATGATGACTTGTTCACAAAAACCTTTAGCCACGGATGAATACGGAAAGGACACGGATGAAAACCAAGTCTTTCTAATTTCTCTTATCCGTGTCCCGTCCGTGTTCATCCGTGGCTAGCTTTGCTCCCCTGTTTCAAACCGTCTTCGAGTCGATCCAGGTCATCAAGCCTCGGAGCCGCTTGCCCACCTGCTCGACGGGGTGCTCGCGCTCTCGCCTCTTGGTGGCGAGGAAGCCGGGCTTGCCCGCCTTGTTTTCGAGGATGAACTCGCGGGCGAACTGGCCGGTCTGGATCTCCTTGAGGATCTTACGCATCTCGTCGCGGGTTTGCTCGGTGATGATCCGAGGCCCCCGGGTGTAGTCGCCGTACTCGGCGGTGTTCGAGATGCTGTACCTCATGTAATTGAGTCCGCCTTGATACATCAAATCGACGATCAGCTTCAGTTCGTGCAAGCACTCGAAGTAGGCGCTCTCGGGCTGGTAGCCGGCTTCGACGAGGGTCTCGAACCCCATCTTGACCAGGGCGCTGATGCCTCCGCACAAGACGACTTGTTCGCCGAACAGGTCGGTCTCGGTTTCCTCGGCGAAGGTGGTCTGCAAGACGCCCCCTCGGGTCCCGCCGATCCCCTTGGCGTAGGCCAGGGCCATCGCTTTGCCGCCCGGCGAGCAGTTTTCGCCGGTGGCGATCAGGCAGGGGACGCCTCCGCCTTTGACGAACTCGCTCCGGACCAGGTGGCCCGGCCCCTTGGGCGCGACCAGGGCGCTATCAACCCCTGGGGGCGGGACGATCTGGCCGAAGTGGATGTTGAAACCGTGCGAGCAGAGGAGCAAGTTGCCCGGCTGGAGGTTGGGGAGGATGTCTCGCGTGTAGACGTCGGCGGCGACCTCGTCGGGCAGGAGGATGTTGATCAGGTCGCCTCGCTTGGCGGCCTCGGCGGCGGAAACCGGGGTGAACCCGTCCTTGACGGCGAGGTCGTGGTTCGCCGAGCCGGGCCTCTGGCCGACGACGACGTCGCAGCCCGAGTCGCGGAGGTTCTGCGCCTGGGCGTGCCCCTGGCTCCCGTAGCCGATGATGGCGACGGTCTTCCCTTTGAGCAGGCTGAGGTCGGCATCCTGGTCATAAAACATCATGGCCGGCATTCGCTTTTCCTTCCCGAACTCGATCGAAATCGCTGACAACGAAGAAACAACTCACAGGCTGGAGTGGCCCACCACGGCGGAGGCTTCGGGCGTGGGGATCTCGATCGAATCATCCGCTTCGACGAACCCATCCCCTCGGACCATCGCGATCCGGCCGGTCCGGGCGAGTTCCCTGATCCCGTAGGGGCGGATCGCCTCGATGAACGCCTCGATCTTCCGCTCCTGGCCGGATATCTCGACCATGATCTGGTCGGAGCTGACGTCGACGATCCGCCCCCGGAAGATCTGCACCAAGCCTTGCAGCTCGGCGCGGATCGAGGGCGGGGCGTCGATCTTGATCAGCATCAGGTCGCGCTCGACGAAGTCCGCCCGGGAGATGTCGAGCACCTTGACCACGGTGACGATCTTCTCCATCTGCTTGCGAATCTGCTCGAGCATCCGGTCATCGCCGTTGACGACGACGGTGATCCTCGAAAGGTCGGCGTCCTCGGTTTCGCCAACCGCGAGGCTCTCGATGTTGAAGCCTCGCGAGGCGAACATCCCCGAAACATGAGCCAGGACCCCCGGCCGGTTTTGCACCAAGGCCGACAGCACATGCCGGATTCGACTGGAACCACTCCCCGACGTCCCCATCGCGCCACTCACCCTTCCAAGACTCGCCCTGACCAACCCCACCTCGATTCGACGGCACGACCCGCCCCTCGCTTCGTCCGAGCGAACCGCGGATTGTCGCATGAGGTTGACCAATCGACAAGGGGCCGGGTTCGCCGCTTTCAAAAGATTTTATTTGGGGGAGTGTGACTTTTGATTTTGGCGGATCGGGCCTTCGTGGGTGCCACGGGTTCGGTACCCCGACCCCGTGCCGCGCGATGGGACGGTCGGCGTTTGAGGCGAAGGAGAAGCCGAACGCACGGGGTCGGGGTACCGAACCCGTGGCACCCATCGGGATTAAACTGGAGTTGCCCAAATCAAAAGTTAAACCCTCAAATGGGTGATTTCCTCGGGGCAACCTTGTCTCCAGCGACCTTCAAGGTTAGATTCAGTGAACACATCCCTTCGAGATCGGTTTCCGACAGGCGACCGACCACAACATCAGCCATAACCAGTTGCCCTTCTAATCGGCAACTGATCAATCTTCCAGTTTGATCCAATCGTACACCTCGGAGCCTGGCGCCATGAGCCGATGGGGACCTCGGGTTTGCTTTGGGGCGGTGCTCCTCTTCCTCGTGGGCGGTTCGTCTCGACCGGTCGCCGCCCAGTCGGAAGCTTCCCGATCGCCGCAACCCGAGTCGTCGAAATCCGCCGAGGCGATCCCTCGGTTCGTGAACCTCCACTGCGTCGGGTGCCACAACAGCGACGAGAAAGCCGGGGGCCTCGCTCTCGATGGATTCGGCTCGGAGGCGATCGGCCGGCACCCCGAGGTCTGGGAAAAAGTCATCCGGAGGCTGGTCACTCGCCAGATGCCGCCCGAAGAGTCGCCCCGGCCCAAGGGGCGAGCGATCGACTCGGTGGTGGCGATCCTCGAAGCCTCGCTGGACCAACTGGCCGTCGATCGCCCCGATCCCGGTCGGACCGACACGTTCCGGAGGTTGAACCGGACCGAATACGGGAACGCCATCCGCGACCTCCTGGCGCTCGACATCGACGCTTCGGTGATGCTCCCCAACGACGAATCGAGCCACGGGTTCGACAACGTGACGGTGGGCGACCTTTCGCCGACGCTCCTCGACCGTAGTATCAACGCCGCGCAGAAGATCAGCCGACTCGCCGTCGGGACCCCGAGCCGATCCCCAGGCGGCGACACCATCCGCATCCGCGCCGACCTGACCCAGGAAGAACACGTCGAGGGGCTCCCGATCGGCACCAGGGGCGGGGCGCCGATCCCTTATACCTTCCCGCAAGATGGCGAGTACGAGATCCAGCTTCGACTCGCCCGCGACCGGAACGAGCAGGTCGAGGGCTTGCGCGAGCCGCACGAGGTCGAGGTCCTCATCGACCGCGACCGGGTCGCCTTGCTCACCGTGATGCCGCCCAAAGGGGAGCGCGATCACCAGACCGCCGACCAACATTTGAAGGTCCGAGTCCGAGCTACCGCAGGCCCGCATCAGGTCGGGGTGACGTTCCTCAAGAAGCCGTCCTCGCTCCCCGAAACCAAGCGACAGCCGTACCAGGCGCATTTCAACATGCACCGCCACCCCCGGCTCTCCCCGGCGCTATATCAGGTGTCGATCACCGGCCCCTATTCCGCCGAAGGCCCCGGAGACTCCCCCAGCCGTCGCCGGATCTTCGTGACCACGCCGAAGGGCTCCGATGATGAAGAAGACGCCGCCAGGACGATCCTGAGCACGCTGATCCGCCGGGCCTACCGCCGACCGGTCACCGACGCCGACCTCCGCAAGCCGATGGAGTTCTTCCGATCGGCCCGACTCGAAGGAGGGTTCGACGCCGGGATCGAATTGGCCCTGAGCGCGATCCTGATCAACCCCAACTTCCTCTTCCGGATTGAACCCGATCCCGACGGCGTCGCCCCCGGTTCGGCCTACCGGGTGTCCGATCTCCAACTCGCGTCCCGTCTCTCGTTCTTCCTCTGGAGCAGCATCCCCGACGACGAGTTGCTCGACCTCGCCACCCGAGGCGAGTTGAGCAAGCCCGAGGTCCTGGAAGTTCAGGTTCGCCGGATGCTGGCCGACCCCCGGTCGAGCAACCTGGTGAGCAACTTCGCCAGCCAGTGGCTCCACCTCCGCAATCTCGACTCGATCACGCCCGACCTCCGGCTGTTCCCCGACTTCGACGACAACCTCCGCCAGTCGTTCCGCCGGGAAACCGAACTGATGTTCGAGGAGGTCTTGCGCGAGGACGCGAGCGTGCTCGACCTCCTCAAGTCGGACCACACCTACCTTAACGAGCGGCTGGCCCGCCACTACGGGGTTCCCAACATCCTCGGGAGTCATTTCCGCCGGGTTTCGGTCGAAGGCGGGACCCCACGAGGCGGCTTGCTCCGCCAGGGGTCGGTCCTGACCGTCACCTCTTACGCGACCCGGACCTCGCCGGTGATCCGAGGCAAGTGGGTCCTCGACAACATCCTCGGCACGCCGCCCCCCCCTCCACCGGCCAACATCCCCGCGCTCAAGGACAACACGGTCTCCTCGACGCTTTCGGTCCGCGACCGCTTGGCCGAGCACCGCCGGAACATCGCTTGCGCAGGGTGCCACAAGCTGATGGACCCCGTCGGCTTCGCCCTCGAAGGCTACGACGCGGTCGGTCGCTGGCGTCCCACCGAGGAAGGCAAGCCCGTCGACGTGAGCGGCGGTTTGCCCGACGGGAGCAAGTTCGACGGCGTGACCGGCCTCGAACAAGGCTTGCTCAAACGCCCCGAGTTGTTCGTCGATACCCTGGCGAAAAAGCTGATGACCTTCGCGCTGGGTCGGGGGGTCGAGGCGTCCGACGCCCCGGCGGTCCGCAAGATCGTCCGAGACGCTCGCACATCGAATTATCGCTTCTCGTCGTTGATCGTGGGGATCGCGACCAGCACCCCGTTCCAGATGAGGAGAGCCGAATGATCGTCTCGAAAAAGGTCCTGCCGCGCCGGACGTTCCTCCGAGGGGTCGGGACGCTCTTGTCGCTCCCCTTGCTCGACGCGATGGTCCCGTCGATGACCGCGCTCGCCAGCACGGCGGCGGCGCCCGAGAAGTTGCGTCGGCTCGGGTTCGTTTACATGCCGATGGGCTGCGACATCGCCCGCTGGACCCCTTCGGGCACGACCCTCGACGAGCTTTCGCCGATCCTCGGCCCGCTCGCTCCCGTCCGCCAGCACGTCACGGCGATCACCAACCTCGACCTCCGCAACGCCTACCCCGGCACCCACGCCACGTCGAACGCCGCCTTCTTGAGCGCGGCTCAGGCAAGGCTGACCGAGAGCACCGACTATTACCTCGGGACGACCGTCGACCAGATCGCCGCCCGCCAGATCGGCCAGGGGACGCAGTTGCCCTCGCTTGAAATGTCGATGGACCTGCTCTCGACCGTCGGCCAGTGCGACAACGGCTACGCCTGCGTCTACCAGAACAACCTGTCCTGGTCATCGCCGACGACGCCACTCCCCTCCGAGGCCCACCCCCGGATCATCTTCGAGCGGCTCTTCGGCGAGGGCGGGACTCCACTCGATCGCCGCGTCGCGCTCCGGAAGCGGGCCAGCCTCCTCGACTCGGTCACCGATGAGATGGCCCAGCTCAAGGGCAAGCTCGGACCGTCGGATCGAGCCAAGGTCGGCCAGTACCTCGAAACCGTCCGAGAAGTCGAGCGCCGGATTCAGAAAGCCGAGGCCGACGCCCGCGACAACGCCCTGCCCGACCTCGACCGCCCCGTCGGCGTCCCCGCCTCGTACGCCGAGCATGCCCGGTTGATGTTCGACCTCCAGGTCTTGGCCCTCCAGGGAGACGTCACCCGCGTCGTGACCTTCCAGCTTGCCCGAGAAACCAGCGGTCGGACCTACCCCGAGATCGGCGTGCCCGACGCCCACCACCCGCTGACCCACCACGGCAACGACCCCGCCAAGATGGCCAAGATGGCCAAGATCAACACCTTCCACGTCTCGCTCTTCGCCGAGTTCTTGGCCAAGCTCAAAGCCACGCCCGAGGGGAACGGCTCGCTCCTGGACCACTCGCTCTACCTCTACGGAAGCGGGATGGGCAACCCGAACGTCCACGACCACACGAATCTCCCTGTGCTGGTCGCAGGGGGGGCGGCCGGCAAGATGCAAGGCGGTCGTCACATCCGCTACGAAAAACCGACCCCGCTGGCCAACCTCCACCTCACCCTGCTCGACAAGGTCGGAGTCCGCCTCGACTCGTTCGCCGACAGCCAGGGGAAGGTCGACGACCTGTTCGGCCCGCTCTCGGTGTAAGAACGACATTAGGAAGTGGGGAGGTGATCGCGATGAGTTGGAATCGGTCGAGATCGAGCCTTGTGGCGATCGTCCTCCTCGCTTTGCCTTCAACGCTCCTTGCCGTCGATACACGGCTGGCCGACGCGGCGGAGAAGTCAAACCGATCGGGCGTTCGCGAGCTGCTGGACCGACGTTGTGACGTGAATCAGGCCCAGGTCGACGGGATGTCCGCCCTGCACTGGGCGGTCGCGCATGATGACCTTGAGATGGCAAAGCTCTTGCTCGCCGCCGGGGCCGACGCGAAGGCCAGGAACCGCTATGGGGTCGCGCCGCTTTCGCTCGCCTGCACCAACGGGAACGAGGCGATGGTCGAGAAGTTGCTCGAAGCGGGTGCCGACGCGAACACCAGGCTTCCCGGCGACGAGACCGTGCTGATGACCGCATCGAGGACCGGCAAGCCCGGACCGGTCCGGGCGCTTTTGGCTCGCGGGGCCGATGTGAACGCCCGCGAACGCCGAGGGCAAACCGCCTTGATGTGGGCGGCGGCCGAGGGAAACGCCGAGGTCGCCGAGGCGCTCCTCCGGGCGGGGGCCGAGTTTCGGACACCGTTGCCTTCGGGCTTTACCCCCCTGTTCTTCGCCGTCCGCGAAGGCCGGATCGAGGCCGTGCGCGTGCTCCTCGAGGCGGGCGCCGAGGTCAACGGGACGATGGAGCCGCAGAAGACGACCGGAAAGGCCCCCAGCCGGGGGACCAGCCCGTTAATCCTCGCCGTCGAGAACGGCCACTTCGACCTGGCCGCATTCCTGCTCAAAGCCGGGGCCGACCCCAACGACCAGCGCTCGGGGCACACCGCGCTCCACACCCTGACCTGGGTCCGCAAGCCGAACCGGGGCGACGACGAGAACGGCGACCCCGCGCCGATCGGCTCGGGGACCTTGACCAGTCTCGGCCTCGTCGCCAAGCTCGCCGAGCACAAGGCCGACATCAACGCCCGGCTCCAGCGAGGCGCGTCGGGCCGAGGGGTTTTGAACCGGGTCGGGGCGACGCCGTTCCTCCTCGCCTCGATGACCGCCGACATCCCCCTGATGCAAGCGCTCCTCAAACTCGGGGCCGACCCGCTCTTGCCCAATGTCACCCACTCCACCCCCTTGATGGCCGCGAGCGGCCTCGGCACGCTCGCGCCCTCCGAGGAAGCCGGGTCGGAGGACGAGGCGATCGAGGCCGTGAAACTCCTCCTCGAACTCGGAGGCGACATCAACGGCGTCGACGACAACGGCGAAACCGCCATGCACGGCGCGGCGTACAAGAGCTTCCCGAGGGTGGTCCAGCTCCTCGCCGATCGCGGGGCGAAGGTCGAAGTCTGGAACCGGAAAGACAAGTACGGCTGGACCCCATTGTCCATCGCCGAAGGCTACCGGCCCGGCAACTTCAAGCCCTCCCTCGAAACCCTCGAAGCCCTACACCGTGTCATGCGGGCCTCGGGAATCAACCCGGCCAACTCGGCACCCACCAATCCCAACAACCCCTACCCGAACCCTTAGTCGACCGACCCATCGCGGAACAAATCGGCGAGCGGGAGGCGGAACCCCGGCAACAAGTCGTCGCCGTCGAGCGTCTGGTCAGGACCGACGACCCGAACTCCCGTCGCGCCATCGAAGATGTGGACCTCTCGAAGCCTGGGGTAGATAACCCAAACTCGGACGACCCCCGCACTCAGATACTCGCGGACTTTGGCCATCACTTCAACCGCGAAGTCGGTCGGGCTGACCACCTCGACCACCAGGTCCGGGATCACGTCCCAACCATTTCCTGAAGTCAGCTTCTGATCGCGGCCCCATCGCTGATAAGAGACGAAAGCGACGTCGGGGCGGCGCATCCTGCTGCTATCCTCGAAGATGCGGAACATGACCTCGGAGACGACCCTCCCGCAATCTCCTTCCTCGGCTTGATTCCCCATCCTCCGAGTCAGAATCGACGCGATCGAACCTTCGAAAACACCCATGACTGGTTTCGCGACCTCCTGTCCATCCACAACCTCCAGGAGCGGTCCATCTCCGAGATCAGCATTGACAAACCCGACAGGCGTCGGATCGGAGATCACGGTTTGCGACATGGCCATCCCCTCGTTTTTAAGTCCGTCCATCATCGGGGTCGATTTTAACGAATTGCCGTCACCCGAACCACTCAGCGAATCCTGACGGATCGAGAAATCCGCTCCAGCCAGGGGGAAGTCGAGACTTAATCTGTCATCAGCCAAAGCGAACGGGACTAACCTTGGGATTTCCGGGCGGAGTTTGCTAGATTAGGTGTTTGGGCGCAACCCCTTCGTTCGAGGCTGACTGAGATGAGCATCGACTGGTCCCCGCTTGCCGACCTGATCGCCAGGCATGACCGTTTTCTGGTCACCACGCATGTTCGGCCGGATGGCGATGCCTTGGGGTCGGAGGTGGGGATGGTTGGTTTGCTCCGCCAGAAGGGCAAGGACGTCCGGGTCATCAACGCCAGCCGGACCCCGCCGAGGTACGACTTCCTCGACCCCGACGGCACCTTGTTCGAGCACTACGGCGACCAAACCACCGCCCAAACCCTCGGCGACCGCGAGGTCGTGGTGGTCCTCGACCTGTCGGCTTGGAGCCAGCTCGGCGAGGTGGCCGAATTCGTCCGAACCTTCCCCGGCCCTCGCCTGGTGGTCGATCACCACGTCAGCCAGGATGACCTGGGCGCGACGTATCTGAAGGACACCCACGCCGAGGCGACCGGCACCCTCGTCTTCCAGGCGGTCGAGGCCCTCGGGGCGACTTACACCCCGGCGATGGCGGACGGGTTGTTGACCGCGATCGCGATGGACACCGGCTGGTTTCGCCACCCGAACACCCGCCCCGAAACGATGAGGAACGCCGCCCGCTTGATCGAGGCGGGGGCGTCGGTCTCCGAGATCAACCGCCTCCTGTTCGAGCGGTCGACCCTGGGCCGGCTCAAGATGCTCGGCGAGAGCCTGGCGAGCCTGAGGACCGACCTCGGGGGCCGAGTCGCCTACGCCACCGTCACCCGAGACGACTTCGACCGGACCGGCGCCATCCCGCAGGACACCGAGGACCTGGTCGACTACACCGTCAGCGTCTCGGGCGTCGACGTCGGCCTCCTGTTCATCGAGCAAGCCCGAGGCGGAATCAAGCTCTCCGTCCGCTCCCGCAACGGCCTCGACTGCGCCAAGCTCGCCGGCCAGTTCGGCGGGGGCGGCCACAAAGCCGCCGCCGGGGCCATGCTCACCGACCCTTTGTCCGAAAGCTTGCCCAAAGTCCTCGACGCCGTCCGCGAAGCCTTGGGAGAATGACTTTGGGATTTCGCCTCCGGGAACGAAAACGGTTTCGCGGCGGCAGCCCATCTCGCCAAACAATCGACGCGGTCGTCGCGAAATGGGCAGAATCGGGTGAACGGAAAATTATGGGAATTGGCCCTGACCGTCTTGATCTTGCCAAAGGCACTGCCTAACCTGACTCCGCGACGCAACAAGACAATCATCAAGACAGGAACAGACGATGCCGCAATTTGCCGCGACGATCAAGCACATGACCGACGGATTGACGGGTTTCACCATCAGCGCCGCCGTCCAGAACATCGAAGGGTGGGAGGCCAAGCTCAAGGATGTGGACGCTCCGGGAGCGAAGACCATCGTCAAGGATCTGGAGAGTCTCAAGAAGCACCTCCACGCCGAGAAACTCGACGGCAAGGCCATCGGCGGCTTGGTGACGAAGCTCGGCAAAGAGACGGTCGCCTTGGCCAAGCACGGTGAAGGCGAGCAGGCTCAAAAGATCCATTCCCTGGGCGAAGCGCTGGTTAACGCTGCCGGGAAGCTCGGCTAAAAAGACGACGGAAAATGCAAAAAGGGGTTAGGTACCGTCTCGTCGATAACCAGATCGGTACCTGACCCCTTTTCCTTCCGCCACCACTCAACTATCAATTCCCGTCCGATCCTTCTGGTCCGCCGATTTGATAGCAGATTTGGCTTTGCAGACCAGAAGAATTGGACGCGAAAACTAGACTGATACGGATTTTCCCTCAGCTATTTTTCTTCCACCGGATTCAGAGGAATTTTCGGGAACTTGAGACTTTCAGGAATCTCGGGCAGGAGTTTGCGAACGAACTGCTCACCGTTCTCGGCTTGGAGGAACGTCCACTTCTTGCCGTCGTCCGTCGAAACACCTAGCAACAGCGCCTCTGCAGAGACCTTCTTGCCCTTCACCCTCATCCTGGATGTATAGCGAACGAGGCAAAACAGGCCGTCTTTGGTCTGATGCAAGTCCGTCGGTGGCTCGACCTTCGATGGATCGAAAGTGTATCCCGCTCCGGACATCCCATCGAACTCTTTTTTCATCTCCTTCAAAGCTGAGTCCCGGCCCCCCATCATCTTAATAAACTTGGGGTTGCTCAGATCAATCCACGTCTCGAAGTCCCCCTTCTCTGTTGCTTTGACGTACGCGCGACTCTGCGACTCGGCGTGTTCAAGCTTGGGATCGAGGGCGAGCATGGCGAAAAGGGCAAGAGCATGGATAAACATTGGTGGCCTCGGTGATTGAGGGGTTGGAGCTTGAGGGTCCATCGTAGTTGATTGGAATGCCGCGAGCTATGCCTGTCGGCGGGTTTGAGCGAATGAAAGAGAGCGGAACAAGGTGTCATGGACCGTTGTCCGGCTTCGGTTCAGGACATGATACATGAGCCCGCCCTAGGCGGCTCTGGGAGGTTGTGGCATGAGCGGAGCGTAGGACCAATCAGCGGAGTCGTCAAGAATCGGTCCCTGACACATTTTCATGTCCTCGGGTGTCAAGGCCCACCCGGCCATCAACGAGCCGATCATAGACAAGCCGGCACCTCGCCAGAAGTAGCAACCCAACGGATTCATCGATGGCGATCCGGACCCCGAGGAGCACGGTCGTGACGCACGAGTACATCTTGTGGATCGCGACCATTGCTTACGCGATCCACATGGTCGAGGAGACGATCCTCGACTGGCGGGGCTGGGTGGGGCGGGTGCTGAAGTTGCAAGCCGAGTGGAACGAGTTCTACATAGTCAACGCCTTCGTCATCGTGCTGGGAGCGTCCGGCGCGATGATCGGCTGGAGACGGCCTGAGGTCGCGCTCGCTTTCCCGGCGTTCATGCTTGTCAACGCGACCCTGTTCCACATCCTCCCCACTCTGGTCACGCGCGTCTTCTCGCCGGGTGTGCTCACCGCCGTGGTTCTCTTCCTCCCGATCGGCGGGTGGGCCTACTACGGTGCGTGGGTCGACGGGGTGCTGACCCCGCTGTCCGGGGCGATCTCGGGCTTGGCCGGCTTTCTCATGATGATGTTCCCGATCGCGTTGCAAGTCATCAAGCACAAGCCGGGCTTCCGCCAGGACGGCGGACCCTCGGCCTAAATCTACACGAAGGAGGCTGTCGTGCCGAAAGCGGAAAAGGTGTCAGGGACGAATGGCACTTCCTATACTGCAAGTCGTTGACTGCGAAGGGACTGGACATCTTCGCCTTTAAAATGTATTTCAAATATATTAATTCGTTATTAGTGCGACTCCCTTAAACAAGGGTCGGCTGGTTTCCCACGGTCTGACTCCTACGGGCGATGGCCCGGCGGTCTTGCCATAACCCGCCTCCGGGTCTTGCTTTTCGGCTTCAGGAAGTGCCATTCGTCCCCGACACCTTTTCCTGTGCTCATACGCTCCAAAGTTTTCGCCACTTTAGCTCTTCGACAACACTTCGATATCCAGGATAAATCGTGGAAGGGGTGACATCCATTTTTGCTAATAAGGTCATCAAGCTGAGCGATTCCGAAGCTGGCATAGTAAATTTTTGCAATTTATACTTCACGCGGTTAGCATTTGAGGGTTTCCGAAGGTTTGGAATTTGAGTGTCATCAGCGACTTGATCGCGGCTTTGTGCTTCCCCTCGACACCATCCAGGCAATCGATGATCGCCGCTTCAAA
>JAABUX010002509.1_pt1 | contig 25832 bp, 29 predicted proteins | sample 5561851 | NCBI WGS metagenome assembly JAABUX01 (sample SAMN10711883, study PRJNA513361) | rock metagenome | isolation source: Antarctica rocks | place: Antarctica: Victoria Land, Richard Nunatak red sandstone | collected 2016-01-03 | reverse complement strand
CCTGGTTCGACGACGCCCGCCGGCTTCGAGCTCTCAGCGCCGAACTCGAAGCGCTGTCACTCAAGCTCGCCCAAGACGCCGAGGGGTGGGGGGAGAAATAGCGATCGAGAAGCGCGGAAAGGGAGACGTATCGCGTCCAGAGGCTTGACTGAAGCACTGCGCCTTCCCGGAACCGACTGATCGGGCGCGAGCAAGCGACGCCGACGAGGGTGCTGCTACTCATGTATGATAGGAGAAGCACCGCACATGCAGCGTGCTCTGGCGACGTAGCGGTAGTGGTGGGCCACGATCGGCAAGTCAACAAACGTTTCAACAAAAACAAAGAGCCGCGCGGGTCAGCGGACATTTATCTCCTAGAAAACGGGGCGGTTCGTTGGGCACACGCATGGGGCGTATGACCTATCCCAATAACCGGAGGCAATAATGAGACTCGGCACATCACTTGTCCTAATTGCGATCGGGGCGATCCTCCGCTTCGCCATCAGTGTGACAGCCAAAGGGTTTAGCATCCATACGGTCGGGCTGATCCTGCTGATCGTCGGCATCGTCGGCCTCATCCTCTCGCTGTTGTGGATGAGCATTTGGGCCGATCGACGCAGAGGCGCCGCGACGGTCGGACGACGCGACGACCTGGTCGAACGCGACTCTGACCTGAGGTAGACGTCGACTTGGCTGGGCACGCAGACCGAGCCTCGCAACGAGAGCAACGGTGACCGACCTAGCTGCCGCGAGCCCGCTCGGCCGGTGCCGTGCTTCCCAAGAAAGGTTCGCGGCGTCACGTCGGCTCCTAGTAGGGTTGAGAGGCGGGGCTCGGCTGCTGCTTCGGACGCGGACAACGGCAGCCTCGCCGAGAGTGCTCCGTGGGCGCGACAATGCGGCAGCGAAGTGCGGGTGTGTGGGCCGGACAGGAGTGTGCGGAAGCGGTGGAACGCCGACTCGCTCGCGACGGGCCCAACAGATGTTCATTTCCGACGGCCCCAGGGGTTACGGATCGCCGCCGGCGGTTGGCCGTGAGCGTTCTCGCGAACTGGCGCTCCGTCTTGCTAGAACGCCGTGAAGCGCAGGAGGCTCGCGGCCCCGGCGATGAGGCAGTAGATCGCGAACGGGTGAGAGTGCGGGTTTCGAAGTAGCGCACGAGATACCGAATGGAATGTAGGCGGTGATACCGGTGATGATGAAGCCGACCGTGAGCTGCCCGTGGATGTGATCTCCGGCGTGGCCGGCGAGCTCGGGAGCTTGAGCACGCCGGCGGCGAGGATGACCGGCGTGGCGAGCAGGAACGCGAACCGCGCAGCGTCCTCGTGGTCCAGCCCGCGCCATAGCCCGCCGACCATCGTCACGCCGGAACGGCTGATCCCGGCGAGCAGCGAGAGGATCTGCAACAGGCCGACATAGACGCCATCGCGGTAACTGATCTGCGAGATGCGGCCATCGGAGGCGGATCTCGTATCGGGCGAAGCCGAGCACCGCGCTCGCGCGGTGCTCCCTACGACATCTAAGAGCTCGGGCCGGAGATCTTGGCCGTCGCAGTCGGGATGATCGACCCCGCGACTGATCCGGCGGCCACCGGGGTGCTGGAGGAGGAGGAAGTCGAGGGGGCTGAGCCGGCAGTGACCGTAGTCGCCGAACCCGGGTCGAGAACGGTGGGCCCGGTGCCGGAGCCACTTGCGCTGGGGTCGCCGGAAGTGCCGGGTGCCGGGTCGCCGGTCCCCGTGCCGGGTATCACGCCCGAGCTCGTGCCGCCGGCCCCTCCGGAGCTCCCGGCCGGCCCGCCGGGGGGGCCCACGGACCCTCCGGTCAGACCTCCGGCGGTGCCCAACCCGCCCACGGCGAGTGCAACGGGCGGTCCGGCGTTGCCAGGAAACAGCCCCGGACTGCCTGGCGCGGGCTGGCTGCCCGGGTGTGCCCCGCTTGATTGTGGATGTGAGTTAGCGCTTGCGGGCACTCCGGCTCGGACCGAGTCCGTCGAAGACTGAGCGCTGATGGGCTCGTAAGCCACGGCGCCGGCTTCGCCCGGTTCGCCGGAGCTGGCCGCTTGCACCCTGGTCATAGCTGGGGCGCCGTGGTGCAGGAGATGGGCTCGGTGCGCTACGGGGGCGCTGAGCGCATGCTGGAGCTCGCCGGCCCCGCCGGTCACGATCACCGCCGCGGCAAGCAGAGCCGTGACATGACCGGTGCCGGCCACGATCGCGGCTGATGCGGCGGTTCCAGCCGTGCCGAGCGCCCCAGCGGACCCACCCGCAGCACCGAATCCGAGGGCGTTGGCGAGCACCGCGATCGGCCCGAGGGCTGGAAGCAGTCCTGCGAGCTGATGGCTGAGGCCACGCAACTCGCTCCGGAACTCGCGACATCCTTGGCAGTCGCGCAGGTGGCGCTTGGCGACGCCGCCTGGACGTACTCGGTGGTCGTGCGCGATTATCAACTCGTCTCGGATCTCGAGACAGGCGGTGCCGCGCGCCTGCTCCGCCTGGACGAGGCCCAGGCGGGCGCGAACCAGCAGCGACTTGACGGCCGCCGCTGTAACTCCGAGCGCATCGGCCACCTCCACATGGTTCATCCCGCCGAACTCGCGCATCAAGAGCGCAGAGCGCTGGTGCTCGGGCAGGCGCTGGATGTGGGCTAGCAGGCGGTCCAGCGATTCCCGCTGCTCGGTCACGGCAACTGGGTCCTGGGTCTTCGATTCCACGAGATCCACCGCCGTCGGCGCAGCAACGGGCGCCGTCGGGCGCCGGAGCTCGTCCAGGCAGCGGTTGCGCGCGACGCGGTAAAGCCAGGCCCGGAGCGCCAGCTCGCGATCGCTGGCGCGCAGCCCCGTGTATGCGCTTATGAAGACATCCTGGAGCGCATCTTCGGGGTCGTGTCGGGATCCTGACAGCATTTGGCGTGTGAAGGCGAAGAGCCGCTGCCGGTAGCGATCGTGGATCACCCGGAACGCATCGTCGTTGCCGGCGCGGAAGAGAGCCAGGAGCTGGTCATCTGAGCGCATACGAAGCAGCGGCGCTCCGATCGAGATCCGAGTCCTGGCCGGCGCTGCCGGCGCTTGGAGGGCGAAGGCTTCCAAAGTGAGGACCTAGCAACCAGTCTAACGAGTGAAGCGCACGAAAGTTGCTCGTTAGGCCAGACTCGCTGCTGCGCCGGCACGGCCCGAGACCGACTCACGCGAGCTCGACTCCGACCCCAGGGGTTGGCTTAGGGTTCCCTAATGTGGTAGCTTGGACGCTCCACCAGCTTAGGGTCCCCTAAGTTCTTCTTCAGCAAGCTGTCGTGTCGTTCGCCCAAACCGCCATCCTGGGAGCCCTCTCCGGGCTCACCATCTTCCTGGGCCTGCCGGTCGGACGCCTGAGGCTACTGGGAAAACGATCGCGCGTGGCGCTGGCGATGTTCTCGGTGGGCGTGCTCGCGTTCATCTTCGTCGACGTGCTCTCCCACGGGATCACGATCCTGGATTCGGCGCTTGACTCCGCCAAGCACCACAACGGCTCGGTCGTTCACCTGATCTGGCTGATCGTGCTGCTGGGTGTGGGCTTTGCTTTCGGCAGCGCTGGGCTCGCTGTGATCGAGCGCCGGATGCGCCCGGTCGGGCCGCGCCGGGCGCCGATCGCCGGTGGCGCGGGAGGCGCCGCGCTCACCGCAGCGGAGGCGGAGTCATTCGCCGACCAGCTCGACACCGCGCGGCGCCAAGCGCTTCGCACCTCGCTCGCGATCGCCGCCGCGATCGGGGTGCACAACTTCGCCGAGGGTCTCGCGATCGGCGTCTCTGCTCGCGCGGGAGCGGTCAGCCTCGCGACGGTCCTGATCATCGGCTTTGCGCTGCACAACGCCACCGAGGGATTCGGGATCGTCGGACCGCTGGGAGACGTCAAGCCCTCTTGGCGCTGGCTCGGATTGGCCGGTTTGATCGGCGGCGGCCCGACGTTCCTGGGCTCGATCGTCGGCTACGGGGTCACTAGTCATTCGCTCGAGCTCGCGTTCTACGCGGCGGCGGGGGGCGCGATCCTGTACGTAATCGGCGAGGTTTGGAACGGCATGCGGCGCCACGGGTACCGCGAGCTGGGGCTGCTGATGGTCTCGGCCGGCTTTCTGGTCGGCGTGCTGACTGACATGGTCGTCACCTATGGCGGCGGCTAGCAGTTCGCCTCGTGCCCACCCGCGAGCAGGTGTCTCAGGCCCCATCCGCGAGCGGCTACGAGCAAGCCTCCGGCGCCGAGCGCGAGCGCCCAGGAGCAGGGCGAGCAATTCTTCCTTCTTCGAGCGCTCAGGGAATGTCCACCAGAAGTCCGGCAGGGGCCCCGAACGACTTCTCTGGTGCTCGTAGGTCGATCGCCGCCTGACGGCCGCGGAACGGTTGGTAGGAGACGACGAACCCGTTCCCCGTCAGATGCTCCTTGACGTAGGCGGCGACCAACTTGAGTCCGAAGAGCAATGGCGGCGCCTGCGGGACCCAGCGGGGTCCGTCGTCGCCGTAGGCGGCGTGCGCGAACTGGAAGACGGGCTCTCCGGCCAGCGCCGAGGCTGCCGGAACCGTGACTCCGTAGTTGGCGAGCACGCCGGCGAGTTGGACGCAGACGCCCACCGTGGCGAGCGCCCCACGACTCCCAGGCGCCGCCTTCCCCTCGCCCACAAGGCGAGGGGAAGCACCAGCATCCACGCCGAGGGGATGAGGTAGCGCGGTCCCCAGGTCTCGTCGGCCCAGACGAGGGACGTCGCTATGAACAGTGTTGGCAGCGACCGTCAGGCCCACGCTCAGCGCCAGCGCGCGGTCGGCGGTTGGGTGAGACCCGTCCGGCTATAGCGATGACCTTCCCGCCCGGAGATGCCCTTGGCGGTGAGCGGCGGGCCGTCCAGCACGCGCAGCTCACCGGCCTTCACCAGTCCCTCGCTGACAGCAGCGGTTTCGTCCTCGTAGCCGACGAGGTTTCCCGTGCTCACGCCGTAGAGCCCGAAGACCGCGAGCGCCAGCAGGATCGCGACCGTGCGCCGGCGCAAGCCCCCTGCCCGCGCCGGCAAGGGGCGGGTGCCCGCCGCGACGCCGCTCATCGCGGGCAGGTTACCGGCAACTGCTCGCCGCGGACAGGCCACCGATGCCCTGGCGAGGGCGGTTGCCGACGGCTACGGGTTCCGCCGGGAACCTGAGCTCGCCGCGCGCAGCCGGCTGTGGCGAATCGAGTACGCGAAGTAGACGACGAGGCCGACCACCATCCAGATCCCGAATCGCAGCCAGGTGGCGGAGGTCAGGTTCAGCATCAGCCACAGCGAAGCGAGCACTGACGCGATCGGGAGCACCGGAACCAGCGGCGTGCGAAATGGCCGCTCCAGGTCCGGACGCGCGCGGCGCAGGACGATCACGCCGATCGAAACCAGGACGAACGCGAACAGCGTCCCGATGTTGACGATGTCGGCGAGCGTCTTCAGCGGCAGCAGGAAGGTCAGCAAAGCGACGGCTGCTCCGGTCAGCAGGATCGTGCGGTATGGCGCACCAAAGCGCTCCGAGACGGCCGAGAACATTGGGGGGAGAAGCCGATCGCGACTCAGGGCGAAGAACACGCGGCTCTGACCATCAGCAAGACGAGTATCACCGAGGTGATGCCCGCCAGCGCGCCGTAGGAGACTATCGTGGCGATCGTGCTCTGGTGGACTGACTGGAATGCGGTCGCGAGCGGGGCGGCCACGTTGATGTGGTTGTACTTGACCATTCCCGTAATCACCAGCGATACGGCGATGTACAGCAGCGTGCAGATCGTGAGCGAAGCGAAGATGCCGATCGGAACATCACGCTTTGGGCGTCGTGCCTCCTCAGCGTTGGTGGCGACGATGTCGAAGCCGATGAAGGCGAAGAAGACGAGCGCCGCGCCGCTGAAGATGCTGCCGATCCCGAACGCCCCCGGGGCGGCCCCGAGGTCCTGGAGCACGGTGGGGGAAGAGCTGGCACCGGGCGCGGGCTTTGCGCCCGCCGGTGGAACGAATGGGTGATAGTTGCGGGACTGGAGGTAGGAGAGCCCAGCGACGATCACGAGCGTGATGATCGCGAGCTTGATCGCCACGATCACCGCGTTGGCGCGGCTGGAGGTGCGTACGCCGAAGCACAACAGACCTGCGAGCACGAGGACGATCGCGGCCGCTACGAAATTGTGGTGCGTGCCGTCGAAAGCCGTGGGCAGGCTCAGGTGCCACGGAGCCGACGACACCACTACGCGGAAGTACTGCGACCAGCCGGAGGCGACCGTTGCCGCGCCCAGCGCGAGCTCGAGCATCAGGTCCCAGCCGATGATCCATGCGATCATCTCGCCCAGCGTCGCGTAGGAGAACGTATAGGCAGATCCGGCCGCGGGCACGACCGAGGCGAACTCGGCGTAGCAGAGCCCGGCGAGCAGGCAAACCACCGCTGCGACGGCGAAGGAGATCGCTATCGCGGGGCCCGCGATCGTTCCCGCGGCTTCGCCGGTGAGCACAAAGATGCCCGTGCCGACGATTACGCCCACGCCCAGCGCCGTAAGCTGGAGCGCCCCAAGCTCTCGTCGCAGTCCGGGGCCCGACCCCTCGGCGTCCTCCAAGGATTGCTCGATGCTCTTGGTGCGAACGATGCACGGGCAGGGAAATCTACATCGGATGCGGCTACGCTTGCGTGTGGCGTCGTCTCCGGCGCAGGGCCAGGGCCACGATCAAGATGCCGGCGATCAGCAATGCCTTCCCGAGCGCCGAGTTCACCGTGGACCAGGCAGAGCCGGACAGCAGGCCGACGAGGATGAACGCCGCCGCCCAGATCGCGCAGCCCAGCGTGGTCAGGGCGATGAACGGGACGAGTGCGACGCGCCGGCTACCGGCGGGGAGAGAGACGAACGTCCGCGCGAGCGGCAGTAGACGAGCGATCAGCACAGCGCGCGTGCCGTGACGGTCGAACAGAGCCTCGCATCGTTGCAGCACGGCTCGGGCGACCGGGACGTGCTCCATCAGCCTGCTCGCTCCCACCCCGTACGCAAGCAGGGAGCCGACGACGTTGCCCGCCGTCGCTGCTAGGACGGCGAGCGGAAAGCTCATCAAGTGACGGCTGACGGCGTATCCGGAGAACAGCAGCGTCACCTCGCTCGGCACCGGTATGCAAGCGCTCTCAGGGACCATCAGCAAGAACACTCCGAGGAGCCCGAAGCTCTTGATCAGCTCGGTCACGGCTTTGGGAGGTGGGGAGGCCGGCCCGCCGGCCGGCCAGGCGGGGGCTCGTCTGGGTGCGCCGGAGGCTTGTGCGCGTGCGCCGGAGGCTTGTGCGCGTGCGCCGGAGGCTTCGCGTGGTGCGCGCCGGCCTTGTCCGCGTGTGGCGGGGGCTTGGGCTGGTGGCGCCGGGGGGAGCCTGGAGGACGACCGGGACCTCGTGACGGTGGCGCAGGTGCGCCCGGGGCAGGCGGTCTCGGACGGCGGTAGCCCAGCGCCGACTGGACGCTCGACGCCCTCCACCGGGCACCGCCGCGTGGCGTAGGTACGCCCTGCTCGTTGAGCGCCTCGGCGATCGCTTGCAGACTGAGGCCGCGCTCGCGCAGGAGCGCGATCCGTTGGGCCAGCGCGGGAGCAGCGGCGGACAGCCCGGGCCGCCCTCGCGCTGCTCGCCCGGCATGGACCTCATGTCCCCACCGTTCGATCTCGCGCAGTAGCGCGACAGCGTCTTGCCCGCTCGCATCGCGTGTGTCGAGTCCGAGGTCTGCTGCTAGCAAGCTGGCGCCCGCGGCATCGAGCCAGTCCAGCAGCCAGACGAGGGCATCGAGCGAGTCGGCGGCCACGTGCAGCCGGGCGACGAGCAAGGTGTCGGCTTCGCCGGCGGCTATCCGGTGCAAAGCCGTGGCCAGTCCCCCGCGATCGCCGATCTCGCCGTCGGCGACGGTGGCCACGATCTCGATTCCCTCGGGCAGCGGTTGTGACTCGAGCACGTCGGGTACGGTCGGCGGCTCGTACTCCGGCGTGAGCTCGGTTCGAGATGGCAGATAAGCGATCACCGTTCGGGCCACACCCTCATCATACGCAAATGATTTGCGTATAACAATCGGGTACGTGGCGGCGCAACGGATCGGGCAGCGGCGGTCAGCTATCCGCGCGACTGGTACAGGTGAGGTGCTCCGAGGCGTGAGGACGCTTCGCGATGACTGATGACTCCGATTTCGGAAGAGATCCGGCCGAATCCGCTAAGCTGGACTAAGTCATGGGCGAGCTCTACAACATGCATGACGCCAAGACTCATCTTTCTCGTCTCGCCGAGCGGGCCGCCAACGGTGAGGAGATCGTGATCGCTCGCGCGGGGCGTCCGCTGGCCAAGCTCGTGCCGCTCGATGCGCCGCGTAAGCCGCGCAGGCTCGGGCTGTGGAAGGGGAAGGTGTGGATGAGCAAGGATTTCGACGACCCGCTTCCCACCGAGATCCAGAGCTACTTTCAAGGCGAGGGCGGCTGAGGCTCCTGCTCGACACGCACGCGCTGATCTGGGCGGCCGAGGATCGTCTTGGTGACCGTGCGCAGAAGATGATCGCAGAGGATGCCGATGCCGTTATCGTCAGCGCGATCACGATCTGGGAGATCGAGATCAAGCGGGCCCTCGGCAAGCTGCGGGTGCCCGAGGACGTGGCGGGGCTCGTCGAGGAGGCGGGGTTTGAGCGTCTCGCGATCACGTTTGAGCACGCCCGGGAGGCGGGCCGACTCCCGCTCCTGCACGCCGATCCGTTCGATCGAATGCTCGTCGCGCAAGCGCGCCTCGAAGGGATGACGCTGGCAAGCGGCGACGAGTCGATCCGTTGCTACGACGTGCCGGTGCTGGTGCTCACCCGTAGCTGATCATGCGAAATGACATCGTTTGCTCTCCAGCTCTCAGCCTGCGGACCCCCGCCCCCGGTCAGCGCTACGCTTTGGCACGTGAAGTGGATGTGCGAATCCTGCGGGTTCATCTATGACCCGGCCGACGGCGATCCGGATGGAGGCATTCCTCCGGGCACCGAGTTTGAGGACATACCGGAGACGTGGTTCTGTCCGGTATGCGGAGCCCGCAAGCAGGAGTTCTCGCGCTACGAGGACTGACGGGCGAGGTGAGGCCGTCGCCCAGAGGTTGCCGAGGATGCCTCCTCGATCGCCCCCGCCGTGATCGTGACCAGCCGGCGCAGGTCCGCAGCGGCGATCGACAGCGCTGGCATCAGCACGACGACGTCGCCAAGCGGGCGGATGATGGCGCCCGCGCGCCGCGCGGCCAGCGTCACACGATGCCCCATGCGCTCGCCTTCGGGGCGCTGCGCCAGCTCGATCCCGACCATGAAGCCGCGCTGGCGCACCTGCGCAACGCCGGGCAGCCCCGCGATCTGGCGCTCCAGCAGGTGCCCGAGCAGCTCGATCTTGGGCTGCAGGAACTCCAGCGTACGCTCGCGCTCGAACGTCTGGAGCGTCGCGATGGCGGCGGCGCAGCCGAGCGCGTTGCCGCTGTAGGTGTGTCCGTGAAAGAAGGTTCGTGAGTCCTCGCAGCGACCGAGGAAGCCTTCGTAGACACGCTCGGCGGCGAGCGTCGCCGCGAGTGGCAGGTAGCCGCCGGTGAGGCCCTTGCCGACGCACATCAAGTCGGGCGTGACGTGCTCGTGCTCGCACGCGAACATCCGCCCGGTGCGCCCGAAGCCGGTGGCGACCTCGTCGCAGATCAGCAGCACGCCGTGCGCGTCGCAGAGCTCGCGCACGCGCCGGAGGTACCCGTCGGGTGCCACCAGCATTCCGGCCGCCCCCTGCACGAGCGGCTCCAGGATCACCGCGGCGAGGTGATCCGAATGCTCTCCCAGCAGGGCTTCGAGATGCTCGGCGTCGCCGGCCCGCGCCTGCCAGGCATCGAACAGCAGCGGGCGGTAGAGAGCGTGGAAGAGGTCGATGCCGCCTACCGAGACGGCGCCAAGGGTATCGCCGTGGTATGCGTTCTGGAGCGAGATGAATCCGCTGCGCTGTGGCTCCCCGCGCTGCACCCAGTACTGGAAGGCCATCTTGAGCGCGATCTCGACAGCGGCTGAGCCGCTGTCGGAGTAGAAGACGCGGCTCAGTCCCGGCGGGGCGACCGCGAGCAGCATCTGCGCGAGCTCGATCGCGGGTCGGTGGGAGAGGCCAAGCAGGGTCGAGTGCGCGACTCGCTCGAGCTGGGCGCGTAGGGCGGCGTCGATGGCGGGATGGCGGTGGCCGTGGACGTTGCACCACAGCGACGAGACGCCGTCGATGTAGACGTTACCGTCGGTGTCATAGATGTTGGTGCCCTGCGCCCGCTCGATGATGATCGGGGGCTCTTCCTCGCACCAAGCCCGCTGCTGGGTAAAGGGGTGCCACAGATGCGTGCGGTCGGCGGCTACCAGTTCCGAGGTGCTGAGCACACCAAGAATCTACCCCCGGGGGCGGTCGCAACGGGGGTGGAGCACGGAGCGCGCGTTCTCTGGCAGCCTTGCCGGTATGAGCAGCACCCACACGGGACGCAGCGGGCGGGGTGGACTGCGTGCCAAGATCGTGACGACCGTGATCGCGACCGCCGCGATCGTCGTGGTGGCGGTCGTGCTCGCGCTCACCGTATTCGCCCCCGGGTTAGGCCAAGCGCCGCGCCGCATGGAGTCGATCTTCCAGGATGACAAGTACCTGCTCTACCAGCCGTCGACTCAAACAGTCAGCAACGTTCTCGACGCGCTGCGTTCGCTCGGCGCGGACCGCATCCGCACCGACGTTCTGTGGGGATCGATCTCACCGGATAGCACGTCCAAGACGGAGCCGGCCGGTTTCGACGCGACCAATCCCTCTGCCTACCCGGCGGGGGGCTGGGCTCCGTATGACCGGTTGGTGGAGCTCGCGACGGCCCGCCATATCGGCGTCGACTTCGACCTGATCGGGTCGGGACCGCTGTGGGCGATGACCCCGGGCTCGCCCGAGCGGAAGCTCGCCAACCACTACGAGCCCTCGAGCGCCGAGTTCGCGCAGTTCGTGTCGGCGGTAGGCCGGCGCTACAGCGGCAGCTACACGCCACACGGAGCCTCGCAGCCGCTCCCGCGCGTGAACTACTGGTCGATCTGGAACGAGCCCAACCAGCCGGGATGGCTGGCCCCCCAGTACCGCAGGGTCTCCGGGCAACGGGTGATGGCCTCTCCGGTGCTCTACCGCGGGCTCGTGGACGCCGCCTTCGGTGCGCTGCAGCGCACCGGGCACGGGACATCGACCGACACGATCCTGATCGGGGAGCTGGCGCCGGAAGGCGACTTCGGGAGCCCGCCCTCCGAAATCCCGATCCCGCCGCTGCCCTTCCTGCGCGCGATGTACTGCCTCGACGGTGACTACAAGCCGCTGCAAGGTCAGACGGCGGACGCTTTGCGGTGCCCCAGCGGGGGCCACTCCGCCGCGTTCGCCGCCGCGCACCCGGCGCTGTTCGGCGCGACCGGCTTCTCGCACCACCCCTACTCGTTCGACCTGCCGCCCGCAGAGCAGTTCTCCGACCCGAGCTTCGTCCCGCTCTCGGACCTTTCCCGCCTGGAGCACGCCCTGGACCGGACATTCGCGGCGTACGGAGTGCACAGGCAGATTCCGCTCTACCTGACCGAATACGGCTACGAGACCGACCCACCGAATCCCACCAAGGGACGATTCACCCCGTCCCAGCAGTCAAGGTTCCTCAATCAGGCGCAGTACATGGCCTGGCGGGACCCGCGCGTGCGGGCGTTCTCTCAGTTCCTGCTCGTCGACTCCCTGCCGGACAGGCGCTACTCGCCGTCGAACGTCAACCGCTACTGGTCCACGTTCCAGACCGGGCTGCTCTACGCGAGTGGCAAGACGAAGCCCTCGTATCACTCCTATCCCCTGCCGATCTTCATCCCTGATCCGAGCTTTGCGCCCGGGCGCCGGGTGTTCGTCTGGGGCATGCTGCGCCTGGCGCCCAACGATACGCTCCAGCACGCGGCAATCCAGTGGCGACCCCTTCACGGGAGGCAGTTCCGGACGCTCGAGACCGTGAGCACGCACGACCCCGACGGCTTCTTGACCGTCCGGCTTCAGTTGCCCGGAACGGGCGCCGTGCGGATCGCGTGGACGTCGCGCACCGGGCGGCAGTTCCAAAGCCGCGCAGTGGGTGTTCGCAGTAAGTAGCTGCGCAGATGCGTATCGGCTACGCCTGCCGCGACTACGTACCTACCTACGCCTGTCGGCGGCGCAGGTGCAGCCGGTCGGCCAGATCCGCCCGGGCGCCGGCCATTCTGTAGCCCGCCTCGCTCCAGGCGTGCCTCCACGAAGCCGTCCAGACGGGATCCCAGCCGCGCATTCGCGCCACCACGAGCAGCGCTCCGAGGAGCGCGAGCAGGAGGGCGAACGCTGCCAACAGCGCGATCGGCGCGGGCAGCTCCCCGCTGGTGGAGCCCGTTACGGAGACGAGCGGAATCGTGGCGGGGTTGGCGCCTCTTGACGGCGCGCCGGCGCCCCGTGGACCCGCCGCCTGCGCTTTCGCCGTTACGGCCGTCGAGCTTCGCTTCGGTCCGCAAGCGTTGCTGGCCCGCTGGTCGAGCGCGCTCCGAATGGCTTCCGTGAGGTCGCCGGCATATTGCGCGGAGTAGGTGTCTTGCCCCTTCAGCGCGCTTTGCAGCTCCGGGCTCGAGAACATGCACGGCGGCACCGTGGCGTTGTGATTCTGAAACGCGTGCAGGACCTGCGTGTACGCACTCTCGGCGGCGGCCGCGGACGGAGGCAGCGCGAGCACGGCCAACGGCGCGAGCACTGCCAGCGCGGCCATCGTCGCCACTCTCGCGGCGAGTCGGCTCTGAGATCCGAGGTGCATGGTCATGACGGTACTAGCCCGCCGGCTCCGTCTCCGGCCAGCTCGAGGAAGCGAGCAGCGATCGGCCGGAGCGCCCGAGCACGAGCCGCCGAAGCGAACGCTCAGCGTGACTCCACTCAGCCGACATGATCTGCCCCCGGATGCCATTGGCGCGAGGAGCAGCGGAGCGCCACGACGCTCCGCACGAGATCGAGGTTGTCGACGGCGGCCAGATCATCGAACCGGCTCGCGCCGCCACCCGGCCCCAGGCCCTGGGCGAACAAGAGCAAGCGCGAATGACCATTCAAAACACCTTCTTAGGGTGCAGACGGCTTCGTCTCGCTCGGCCTCGGGCGTTGACCTTGAGCGGACCTCGGCCAGGAGCGCGAACGTCCAACTCTGGTCTTGGGTCTCCCGAATCTGCTCGTGGGGAACGGCAAGTGCCATGAGTCCAGGATGACGGATTGGTGGCCAGGGACGATGGGATTACTAGACGGCGAGACCTCGAAGGCTCCGCCAGCCCTAGAAGCCAGGCCGCGCCGACGGCGGACCGGCGGTGTGAAGCGCTCCGGCTAGCGCCGGGGTCCGGAATCTGTCGCCAGCCAGCGCTCCAGTGGCAGCGACTGCGCGGCCGCGGCGAGCAGCTCCGGGTCGGCGCGGGCGATGAACGGCAAGGTCGCGACAGCCACTGCACCCAGTCGCTCGATCGTCTCGCGGTTGGAGCGCTCGACCGGCCCCGGGTCGGCCGGCCACGGAAGCAGGACGACGCCGGCGATCTGGAGGCCGGCGCTCCGTGCAGCCTCGAGGGTCAGCAGCGTGTGGTTGATGGTGCCAAGCCCGGGGCTCGCCGCGATCACGAGCGGCAGCGCGAGCTTGGCCGCCAGCTCACGGACGCCGTATCGGCCGGCGAGCGGCACGAGGATCCCACCCACGCCTTCGATGACCACCACCCTTCGACCTCCCGCGGCGCTATCACCAGCTCCAGCGGCGCTCCGGATCAGCGCTTCCAGCGCTGCCGGATCGATCGGCTCGCCGGCCAGCTCTGCCGCCAGGTGGGGCGAGACGGCTGGCCCGTAGCCGATCAGCGCGACCTGCTCCGGTGCGCAACCCGCGACCCGCGCGAGTAGCTCGTGATCGGGCGGCCAATCCCCCTCAGTCTGGTCATGCCCCTGGTCGAGCCCGGTCACGATCGGCTTGAGCGCCGTGACCGCGACCCCGCTGGCACGCAACGCCGCGACAATCGCCGCCGCCAGCACTGTCTTGCCGACACCCGTGCCGGTACCGGTGATAAAGCAACCGCGCAAGCTCCGCGAGGTACCTCGCTACGCGGCTTCAGCCACTCGCTCGGCGGCTTCGAAGTCGAACACCGTTGCTGTCGGATCCTCGGTCGCCGGCGCAGGAGGGCGCGCCGGACGGTCCTCGGTCGCAGACGCAAGTCTTGCCCGTGAATCGAAGCGGGACGACGTTGCCAGCAGACCCGAGCCAGCCGAAGCCGGCGTCATCCGCGGGTCGAACCCCGCTGCGCGCGCTGCCTGCCCGAGCACCCGTGCCGCTCCTACCAGCTCGGTCTCGGTGTGGGAGGCCATTGCCGCCAGACGCAAGCGTGAGCTGCGCTCCGGCACGGTGGGCGGACGGATCGCTTGTGCGAACACGCCGCGCCGCAGAGCCTCTTCGCAGACCGCGCTCGCCAGCTCTGCCCCGCCGAGCACCAGCGGCACGATCTGGGTGCGAGAACCGCGCAGGTCAAAGCCCTCATGAGCGAGCTCGGCTCGCAGCACCGCTGCGTTGCGGATCAGCTTGCCGACGCGCCGCGGGCGCTCGGCCAGTAGCTCGAGCGCCGCGAGCGCGCCCGCCACCGCCGGCGGAGCCGGAGCGGTGGAGTAGACAAAGGTGCGCGCCGCGTTGACCAGGTAGTGCGCCATCCTCCGATCGCAGGCGATGAACGCGCCGTAGGAGCCAAGTGCCTTGCCGAGCGTGCCCATGATCACGTCCACCTCGTCCTCGAGGCCGGCTTCGGCCACCGCGCCGCGGCCGCCGGGCCCGATGCTCCCCGTTCCATGAGCCTCGTCGATGAGCATACGGATGCCGTGTCGCTGCGCCAGCTCCACGATGTTCCCGAGCGGTGCGACGTCACCGTCCATCGAGAAGACGCTGTCGGTGACGATCAGCGCACCACGCCCCTGCGCCTGCCTGATTCCCCACTCCAGGTGCTCGACATCGCAGTGGTCGTAGACGAACACCTCAGCGCGTGAGAGGCGGCAGCCGTCGATGATCGAGGCGTGATTGAGCTCGTCGGAGAAGACGACGTCGCCCGCGCGGGCCAGCGCACCGATCACCCCCAGGTTGGCCAGGTAGCCCGAGCCGAACAGGAGCGCTGCCTCTTGTCCCTTGAAAGCCGCCAAGCGCTCCTCCAGCCGCCGGTGGATGGTCATCGTCCCGGATACCAGGCGCGACGCGCCGGCCCCGACTCCCCAGCGCAGCGCGGCATCAGCCGCGGCCTGGCGCACGCGCGGGTGGTCGGCCAGGCCCAGGTAATTGTTGGAGCACAGCAGCAGCACGGGCTTGCCGTCAAGCAGCACACGCGGACCCTGCGGTCCGCTGACCATGCGCGTGTGGCGATACAGGCCCAGGGCCTTCAGCTCCTCCATCCGCGCCTCGATCTCGATCATGGACGGAAAACATACCCGCGGGGGCGGACGGCTACCCCTTGAAGGTGGACGCTGGAGGCCCCGATCCCGCAAATTGGCGACCAACTCGTTCGTGACACGGCAGCCAGGGCTTCGGCGAGGCCGGTCCGGTCGCCGCCAACAACTCCCCGACGGGGGCGAGAACCCGTCCGGCCGGCGACTGAGTCGGCGCGTGGTCATCACCTACCGCCGGAGGTGAGGCTGGCATCACCCCATCACCTTGTCCACCTCGGGCGCGGAGTGGAGCTCGCGGAGGCCTTGGGCGTCATCCGCCGTAACCGACGAAGGGGCAGTTGTGGCCGCGCAAGGCACTCACGCAAGGCACTCATTCCCGCGACCCCGTCACGCGAACGCGGGCCTTCGGAGCTCGACATCTGTTACTCAGCCGCTGGGGTGCACGGTAGGCGGCCCTTGTTCGCCGCCCCGTCCAAGCGCGGCGGCACGACGTGCTTTGGTTGCAAGCGAAGCTGCGAGGAAGGGTCCCAGAGCCGGACCACAGGCCCGTCCCGGTCGGGTATGGCCTGCGCCTGCGAGCTGGGGGTGGCCGGCGCGTCTGAGACGCCATCGGGCGTCTCGCCCCGCAACCAGCCTGCGCGGTTGTCGGGCCGCGGGTCAGAGCCGTTGTCGGGCTGGCGCGCGACGTTCAGCCCGAGCTGCTCGAACATTGCGCGGTCTCGCTCGGGGGTGTTGCCGAGCGTGGTCAGGAAGTTGCCCATCATCACGCCGTTGAGCCCGGCCTTCACCGCCATCGCTTGTAGCTCGCCGAGGTTCTCGACACGCCCTCCGCAGAGGCGAAACAGCGCCTCGGGGAGGATCAGCCGGAAGATCGCGATCCACTTGACGACCTCCCATGGGTCCATCAGCTCACGATCGCCGAACTTCGTCCCGGGGCGCGGGTTCAGGAGGTTGATCGGCACGCTCGTCGGGTTGATGGCTGCGAGCTCGAAGGCCATCTCGACGCGCTGCTCGCGCGTCTCGCCGAGGTTCAGGATCCCGCCGACGCACGTCTCCAGTCCGGCCTCGCGCACCGCTTCGATCGTGCGCAGACGACCTTCGTAGCGGACCGTGGTCGAGACCTCCGAATAATGAGACTCCGCAGTCTCGACGTTGTGGTGCACGCGCTGGACTCCCGCATCCTTGAGCGCCCGGGCGCGCTTCCCGGACATGTGCCCGACCGAGGCGCAGCGCTTGAGGTTCGTGTGCGCGGCGACCAGCCGCGCGCCGGCGAGCACCTTCTCGAAGTCCCGCTTCGAGAGGCCTTGGCCCTGCGTGACCATGCAGAAACGGTGCGCTCCGGCAGCCTGCGCGGCCTGCGCGTGCTCGAGGATCTGCTCGGGCTCCATCATGGCGTGCATCGGCGTGTCGGCCTCGGCGTAGCGCGACTGGGCGCAGAAGCCACAGTCCTCCGCACACCCGCCGGACTTGGCGTTGACCAGCGAGCACATGTCCGTCGAGTCCGAAAAGCGCTCCACTCGCGCCTGCCATGCGCGCTCCACGAGCGCCTCGATCTGGGCGGGATCTTCCAGCTCGCCAAGGTGCAGAGCCTCTTCACGCGTGATCAGGGGTGCCACGAACCTTCAGCATAGGGATGGGACGGGACGGAGCGCCCCCCGGCCGACCCCCTCCGCCGACCGACCCCGGCCGACCGATCCCCGGCCGACCGACCACGACCCCGCTACTCCAGCACCACCAGCGTGTCGCCCTCGGATACCGACTGGCCCTCGGTGCAGCGGATCTCCTTGACGACGCCCGGATCTTCGGCCTCGACGGGCATCTCCGTCTTCATTGACTCGAGGACCACCACCGTGTCACCTTCGCGCACCTCGTCGCCGACTTCGACCTCTACCTTCCAGACGATGCCGGTGATGTGGGCCTCGACATCGAACAACGTGACCAACCTCCTGTGCTCGCGCTCGCTGCGCTTCTCGCGGGGTGGGGTGGCCTCCAGGTCTAGCAGGAGGCTCTGGGCGCTCACAACTCGACACTGGACCACGCCGCTGAGACGACTGTCGCGTACGTGTCGTTATCCGCGCTCCACACGACACTCGCCTTCCGGAAAACCTCGACTGTCGAGTTGTGGCGCTCGCCCGCAGGCTGAAGGCCCCGTGCTGGCCTCGGCCCGCAGTCCGCAGGCCCCGCCCCGCAGTCCGCAGGCCCCCTCCAAGCAGTTCGCGGGTCCGCGCCCGCCGGCGTGCTGCAGGCCCCCGCCACCGGCAGGCTCGAGGCCCGCCGAACCATTGTCCTCAGGAGAAGCTCGCCGGGTCCGGTCCGATCCGTTCGCCGGCATCGAGCTTCTCCAGGCTGCGCATGTCCTCCTCGGTCAGCTCGAAGTCGAAGATCGCGAAGTTCTCCTCGATCCGCGCCGGCGTCACCGACTTCGGGATCACGACGTTCCCAACGTCCCCGAGTTGGAGGTGCCAGCGGAGCACGACCTGCGCGGGCGTCCTGCCGGGGGCTGATGCGATCCGCTCGACGATCGGATCCTGCAGAGCCGAGCCCTGCCCGAGCGGGCTCCACGCCTCGGTCCGGATCTCGTGCTGCTCGTGAAAGCGGCGCAGCTCGCGCTGCTGCAGGCTCGGGTGCAGCTCGACCTGGTTGACCGCCGGGACGACGCCCGTGGCGTCGATGATCCGCTCCAAGTGCTCGACGTGGAAGTTCGAGACTCCGATCGAGTGCGCATGACCGGCGGCCTTCAGCTCGGTCAGCGCCTGCCAGGTCTCCACATAGAGCTCGCGTGAGGGGGCCGGCCAGTAGGTCGACGTGGTCGCTCCCGAGCCACTTCAGGCTCTGCTCGAGGGCCCGCGGCGCAGCGTCTCGCCCGTGGTCGCCGTTCCACAGCTTGGTCGTGACGAACACGTCCTCTCGATCGAGGCCGCTGCGCGCGATCGCCTCGCCCACCCCCGCTTCGTTTGTGATACATGGCGGCTGCGTCGACAGCGCGGTAACCGGTTCGCAGCGCGTGGCCCACCACGTCGGCGGTGTCCGGCGGTGGCACCTGAAAGACGCCGAAGCCGAGCTGGGGGATGGTGCGCCGTCGTTCAGGAGGCTTGGGACAGTTTCATGAGGTCGAGTGCTCATGCAGTGGAGGGTGCCCGCGGTTGGGCCCGGCCAATCGGCTGATGGGTCAGAAAACGAACTAAAGGGCGGCCAGTGGGCCGCCCCGTTAAATTTTGCTCCCCATGATCCTCGCGATCGACCAGGGCACGACCGGCACCACCTGCATGGTGTTCGACGAGCAGGCTCAACCCATCGGCCGCGCGCAGGGGGAGTGCAGCCAGCACTTCCCGAGGCCCGGCTGGGTCGAGCACGACGCGACCGAGATCTGGGAGCTGACCCGCAGGGTCGCCGGTGAGGCGCTGCGCGACGCAGGCCTGGGGCCGGGGGAGCTGGCCGCGGTCGGGATCACAAACCAGCGTGAGACCGTGTGCGTGTGGGACCCGCAAACCGGCGAGACCCTCCATCAAGCGATCGTCTGGCAGGACCGTCGCACGGCCGCGCGCTGCGAGGAGCTACGCGGCGACGGGTACGAGCCGCTCGTGCGCGAGCGCACCGGGTTGATGCTCGATCCCTATTTCTCTGCCACCAAGATCGAGTGGCTGCTAGAGAACGTCGAGGGCCTGCACGAGCGGGTGCGATCGGGGCGCGCGGTATTCGGCACGATCGACGCGTGGCTGATCTACAAGCTCACCGGCGAGCTCGCGACTGATCCCTCCAACGCGTCGCGCACGATGTTGTTCGACATCGCGCGCGGAGGGTGGGACCCGGAGCCACTGGAGCTGTTCGGGGTGCCCGAGCGGGCGCTGCCGGCGGTGCGCACGAGCTGCGGGACGATCGGCATCACGCGCGCTGCCGCGCTCCACGGTCACACGGTGCCCGTGGCGGGCGTGGCGGGTGACCAGCAGGCGGCCCTCTTCGGGCAGGCGTGCGTGGACCCCGGCTTGGGCAAGAGCACATATGGGACTGGCTCGTTCGTGCTTCAGAACACGGGCTACAAGCCGCCCGAACCCGCTCCGGGGCTGCTCGGGACCGTCGCCTGGGGGATCGGGGAGCGCCTTTCCTATGCGCTGGAGGCGGCGGTCTTCGTCACCGGCGCCGCCGTGCAGTGGCTGCGCGACGGGCTCGGGATCATCGACACCGCGGCCGACACCGAGCAACTCGCCGCATCGCTGGACGGCAACGACGGCGTCTACTTCGTGCCGGCCCTGACCGGGTTGGGATCGCCCCATTGGGACCCGTACGCGCGGGGGACGATTCTCGGCCTGACCCGCGGCACGACGAGGGCGCACCTGGCGCGCGCCACGCTGGAGGCGATCGCCTATCAGACCGCCGACGCGGCGCAGGCGCTGCAGGCAGCAAGCGGCACGACGATGACCGAGCTGCGTGCCGACGGAGGCGCGAGCGTCAACGCCTGGCTGATGCAGTTCCAAGCCGACATCCTCGGAGTGCCGGTGGTGGTGGCGGAAGTCGCCGAGACGACGGCACTGGGGGCGGCGTACCTGGCCGGCGTCGGGACCGGCCTCTGGACGATCGAGTACGTGCGCCGTAGCCGGCGCGAGCGTTGTCGCTACGAGCCGGCGATGGGTGCGCAGGAGCGGGCGAAGTGCTGTCAGGACTGGGAGCGCGCGCTGGCGCGGGCGCGCTCCTGGGTGCAGGCGTAGGCCCATGCTCGCGGGCACAGGCGTGTCTTCACCCGCCCGGCTGCAGGCGTAGCCACACGCTCCCAGGTCGAGGCGTAGCCTCAGTCACCGTGGCTCTAGAGAACCCCGCGCCCGACCTGGATCTACTCGCCGCCTCGTTGCGCGCGGACTCCGGTGACCTGAAGGCGTTCGTGGAGAGCCTGGCGGTCAAGCTGCAGGAGACGATCCCTGGGCGGGTGGAGGTGGAGCGCCGGCGAAGCGGCTTGCGCGGGCCCAAGGCGGTCAGACGGATCGCCGTCGACGCCGGCGATCTGCGCCTGGAGCTGAAGGCGCAGGATGGCGCGATCGAGACTCGGTGCTCGCGCCTGTCCGCGGGGATCGTCTTGAAGAACGAGCGCTTGGACACCGAGGCATGGCTGCTCGTGCTCGGGCAAGCGCTGGTGGCAGAGGCGCAGCGCAGCGAAGCGACGCGGGAGGCGCTCTCGCGCCTGCTGCTTCAATAGATGCAATGATGATGTTGCTCACCGGGTAGGGGTGCCGTGGCCGACGTCGAGCTCAAGCCGCAGGTTTACAGGGACCCGCGACCGAAGGAGTACTTCGACCGCTTCCACGAGCGCGTGCGCAGCCGCGAGCCGGAGCCCGTCTACGAGGTGGTGAGGGTGATCTCGATGCTGCACGCGCTGCTCACGTTCCGCGCGCGCGGGCTGGGCAGCGAGAACGTCCCCAACGGCCCCGTGATTTTGGCGCCCAACCACGCCTCGTTCATGGATCACTTCTTCACGGGCGCGTTCATTCGCCGCCGGGTGCAGTTCATGGGCAAGTCCCAGCTATTTGGCTCCACCTTCATCAGCTGGGTCTACAGCCATGGAGGCGTCTTCCCGGTGCGTCGCGGGCACCACGACGAGGAGGCGTTCGGCAGTGCCCTTCAGATCCTAGGGCGTGGGGGGGCCGTCGTGATGTATTGCGAGGGGGGGCGCTCGCGCAGCGGGAAGCTGGCCCAGGAGGCCAAGGCGGGGATTGGGCGGCTGGCGCTGCAGTCGGGCGTCCCGGTCGTCCCGGTGGCGATCCTCGATTCCCACCTGGTGCGCAACTGGAAGCGCCTGCGTTTCCCGAAGGTGACCGTGCAGTACGGCAAGCCATTTTCCTTCGAGGTCGCAGAGCATCCCTCGCGTGAGTGCCAGCAGCAGGCGGCGGACTTCATCTTCGGGAGGCTCAACGAGTTGCATGCCGGACTTTCGCGGCTCGGGCACAAGGGGTCGCGACGCGCGGCGCGGCAGCTCAGGCGGCCGCCAGAGCCGGGGATTGAGGCTGGGCTGGAGCCGAGGGTTGAGGCTGAGGTAGCGGAGCCGTAGGTCATCGCATCGGTGACCGCGAACCTTGCGGCCGGAGCTCGCCGATCGTGCGCTGAAGCTCAATTAACGGACGGATCGGGGGGCATGCGCGCCAGCAGCGCGTAGCTGCCTCCCCTTCGCGTCAGCACCGCCGCCCATAAGTCATGGGGATTGGCGGTGAACGCGTCATCGCTGGACGCGGCCTCCAGGATCCAATCACTGCGCTGCAACTCAGCGTCCAGTTGCCCGGGCCCCCATCCCGCGTGGCCGACGAACGCCCTGCCGCGGCGCACGCCGGCGAGCCCATCTTGCGAGTATGGGCTCGCCCCTAACACGCCGACATCGCCGAACGCGAGCAGCGCGGCGTCGCTGGCGTCCTCGAACTCAGCGAGCACGATCGCCGCGGATGGCTGCACCGGCCCGCCGATGAAGAGCCGATCGCCGGTATCGACCAACTCCTCGACCTCAGGCACGGCCTCGCCGGCGAGCGTCTCGGAGGGCCGGTTCAGAACTACTCCGAACGCGCCCTCGTCTCCATGCTCGACCACCAGCACGACCGTGCGCCAGAAGGTCGAGTCAATCAGCGCCGGGCCGGCGATCAGGAGCTGTCCTCGCGCGCAGTTCATGGTTAGTGCTTTGGGTCACCTCGATTCGATGTCCTGAGATTATGGACCCTTGCGCCTGCGGGCCGAAAATGGAGCGACTTCATTGGTGTCGGAACGCTACCGGGGCAAGGAGCTACGATGTGCAGGGATTGACTGACCGGTCAATCAAGTCTGATCAAGCGTGGAGCGTGCGATGGCTTCTCCCGGTGCCGCGATCGACAAGCGCCGCGCGATCCTGGATGCCGCGGTGCGGGTATTCGCCCGGCAGGGCTTTCACACGTGCCGTGTTTCAGACATCGCTGACGAGGCCGGAGTCGCGTACGGCCTCGTGTATCACTACTTCTCCTCCAAGGAGCAGATACTCGACACCCTGTTCCTCGATCGTTGGGATGTCATGCTGGCCGCGATCGCACAAGCCGACGCCGCACAGGGCTCGCCGCGCGAGAAGCTCTATGCGATCGCGGCCTTCATCATCGACTCCTACGGTCACGACCCCGAGCTGATGAAGGTGATCATCGTCGAGGTCACGCGGGCGGCGAATACCTTCGCTCGCACCCACATGGCCAAGATCCGCGACGCATACGCTCAGATCGCGGCGATCGTCGCGCGCGCCCAGCAAGGCGGGACGTTCCGAGCGGAGATCACGCCAGAGTTCGCTGCGCTCGCGTTCTACGGCTCGATCGAGCAGGTCCTGACGGGGTGGATCTTCGACAGCACCGAGGTCAGCCAAGATGAGCTCGAGCACGCGAAGACGTTGATCATCGAGACGATCTGCCGCGGTCTGGAGCGCTAGCTGGCGGTGCTCGTGCCCGAGTAGCGCGGCGCTCGGGGTCGAGTGCTGGCCGCGCTCGTGCTCGAATGAGCGCGGCGCGCCCGAGTCTGATTGAATCTAGCGCCGATGACGAAAAGCCCCTTGGTCAAGCGACTGCTGTGGTCGGGATTGCTCGCCGGAACAGGTGCTCTCGCGACGCTTGGCGCCTCGCGCGTGGCCGGCCTGATCTGGAAGCGCGTCTTCGGCGAAGAGCCACCGGAGTGAGCATGCAGAACCAGACGCCGGTCGACAAGGTGTCTGCCCTTGCCGAGAAGATTCCTGCCTTGCTCGAGCAGGTTCCGGGCTTGATCCAGAACGTCCCGGCCCTCGTCCAGAAGGGCAAGGGGCTTGCTGCCGAGCGCCCGGAGGTCGCGGTGGGCGCGGCGTTCGCCGGTGCGTTCCTGCTCGCGAAGGTCCTGAGACGCCTTGCCCGCTGAAAACGGCCCGTCCGAGCACCTCGCGCGCACAGTCACCGAAGTCTCCGAGCGGATGCGGGTGCTCGTCCGCGAGGAGATCGAGCTCGCCAAGGCGGAGACGACGCAGAAGATATCGAGCATCGCGAGGGGCGCGGTGGCCGTCGCCGCGGGAGCCGTGTTTGGCGTGTTTGCCGTGGTGATCGGGCTGATCACGCTCGCGTGGGGACTTGACGCCATCATCACCAGCTCTGGCGGCAGCATCTGGGTTGGATTCCTGATCGTCTTCGCCGTCTTGTTCGCGGGTGCGATCGGTTCGTTCCTGTTCGCGTGGCGCAAGCTCAGAGTCGGCGCTCCCAAGCCCGTCATGGCAATTGACGAAGCGAAGAAGATCCGCGCCACGGTGACCGCCAAGCCAGAAGGCGACACCTAGCAGTGCCGAGCCGTACCCCGGAAGAGATCCGGGCCTCGATCGAGCGTAACCGGTCAGAGCTCGGAAGCTCGCTGGAGAAGCTCCGATCCGAGGTCGTGCAGCTCAGCGACTGGCGTTCCCAGCTTCGCGCCAACGAGCAGCAGCTCACGATTGGCGCAGGCGTGACGGGCTTCGTGCTGGGCGGTGGCCTTGCGGCTCTGGGAGGGCTTACGTTTGGGCGCGGGCGCCGCCGCCGCGCGGCCCGCGCCGGCTGAAGACCAGCGCGGGCTACAAGAACGAGCTCGGGAGGCCGCCGGTGCCCAGCAGTCCCGGTCCGACATGGGTTCCGATCACGGGACCGACCTCGGAGACGCCCCGCGGCTCGCAGCCGAAGATCGCGGTGCCGCGAGCGGCGAGCTCCTGTGCCTCGCGTGGAGCCTGGATGTGTTGAACCATCCAGGCGTCCGCACCGTCTTCCTTGCGCGTGCTCAGCAGGTCGATCAAGCGCTCGAACGCGCGCCGGGAGGTTCGCACCCGCTCGATCGGCGTGATCTCCGACTCGACGGTCAGGATTGGCTTGATCTTCAGTGCCGATCCAAGCCACGCCTGAGCGCCGCCGACGCGCCCGCCACGCCGCAAGTACTCGAGCGTGTCGACCGCGAACCACATCTTGAGCTGCGCCCGCGCCCTCAACGCGTGCTGCGCTACAGCCGCTGCCCCGGCGCCGTCGCGCGCTGCGCCGGCCGCCGCGAGCATCACGAAGCCCTCACCGCCACACGCGGTGCCCGAGTCGATTACGTGGACTCGCTCCGCCCGCTCGCCGAGCTGCTCGCGCGCCTGCTCGGCGGCGCGAACCGTGCCCGACATCGCTCCGGATAGATGGATCGAGACGATGTCCTGGCCGCCGTCAAGGAGCGGTTCATAGACCTCCAGGAAGTCGCCGATCGAGGGCTGGGAGGTTCTCGGCAGCTCCGTGGCGGTCCGCAGCCGCTCGTAGTACCCGTCGTAGTCCTCGATCTCGCTCTCGCGCTCGGTGTGGTCCCGCCAGTGGACGTAGAGGCTGACCTCGTGGATGTCGTGCTCTAGCACCAGGTCCCGGGCGAGGTAGTGACAGGTGTCCGAGACGATCGCTACGGCCACGACTGCGGCACCCTAGCAGCGGGCGAGGCCTCCTCAGCGTAACGCGGCGGTAGGTCCGCTCGAGGTCTTCGACAACCTCGAGCGACGCGGCGACCGCGTGTCTTCGGATGCGAGCGACCTACCCGTTGAGCACGATCTAGATCCACGTCATCGAATCGCAATCGACCTGCTCCTGGCCGAACTGTCGCATCTGGAGCCCACCCCCCCGGCGCGAGGCGCGAGAGTTCGCGCGGTGGCTGAAGGTCAGACCAAATCCGGACCGCATGGGATGCCCGAGAGAGCCCGCCAGCCGCTCACATCCGTGGATCGACCACCCACTTGCGAGCCCGGCCGCCGTTGGGCATTGCCAGCGCGTCTGGCAACTGCGCAAGCGAGATCGTCTCTCCCGCCAGCGCCTGCCAATCGACCTCGCCCGCCGCGAGAACCGCGAGCGCACGGTCGACCTCGGCCCGCGAGTGGTGAAAGGCGCCCCGCAGCTCGAGCTCGTCGTAGTGGATCGGCGCGGGCGCAAGCTCGACCTCGGTGCCCAGCGGGCAGCCCCCGACCAGCACCACCACTGCCCCGAGCGCGGCCGCGCCGAGCGCCGCGCGCCAGGCTTCCGGGCGACCCACCGCCTCAAATACGAGTTGGTGTTGAGCGAGGCGCTCGACTCCGTGGGCGCCGAGCTCGCGAGCCTGCGCCCGGCGCTCGCGATGGGAGTCGGCCAGCGTCACCGATCGTCCCTGCGCGAGCAGCAGCGAGGCCAGCATCAGACCCATCGGCCCGCCGCCGAGCACGCCCACGTCCTCAGCGTCGCTGCCGCGGGAAATAGCGTGGATCGCAGCCGCGAGTGGTTCGGCCATCGCCGCCGCGGGTGCGGACACCGTGGCGGGGATCCCGTGAAGAGCTTGCGCAGGGGCAGCGATCCGCTGCGCAAAGCCACCTAGAAGATCGCTGAAAAAGTCGGGTTCTGTCCGACCGGTTTAAGACCATTCGGGGCATGCTCAACACTCAGTCGGCTCAGGTGGGATTGTTCGATGCGGCGGTGGTG
>JAABUX010002508.1_pt1 | contig 25835 bp, 20 predicted proteins | sample 5561851 | NCBI WGS metagenome assembly JAABUX01 (sample SAMN10711883, study PRJNA513361) | rock metagenome | isolation source: Antarctica rocks | place: Antarctica: Victoria Land, Richard Nunatak red sandstone | collected 2016-01-03 | reverse complement strand
CAGGCCCGGGACGCCGTCGTCGTGGAGGTCGGCCTCAACCAAGCCGCGGATGATCGCGTCGGCTTGCTCGACCCGCGCGTGGTGGGCGGTGAGTTCGGCCAGTTGCCCGGTGATGAAGTCGCGCGACGCGGGGTCGATGGCCGCGTCGTGCGCGACCAGTCGGGTCGCCAGTTCGCGCTGCTCGTCGGTCCACTGATCCGGCTCGACCCGTTCCAGCCCTCGCCAGCGCGCGATCAGCCAGTCGATCCCGGCGGGGGTGTCCCGGAGCTTGCGGACCACCCGCGCCGGTTCCTGGGCGATTTTGGTTGCGATCGTTTCGGCGGCGAGTTGTTGATCATCTTCCCAGAAGTCGAAGGCGCGGTACGACGCCCAGTCGCGCAGCTTCCGCTCGATCCGCTCCGCCCGGTTGATCCGGAGGATGAGGGTGGCGATCGTGCTCATCAACCAGTCCTGCCAACCGTTCCTCGGCTGGAACGCCGCGTGGATGTCCACGATTTGTTGCTCCAACAGGTCGGCCGACTCCGCCACGACCGTCGGGTCGACCAGTTGTCGCAGCACCTTGTCGCGCCGCCAGGCTCGCCGCGGCGACAACGGCTCGCGCCCGGAGTGACCCGGGGCCACAGGTGCCCGATCAGCGGCGGATTCGGGGGAAAGATCGACGTAAACCACGGGCGTAGCCTCATCGGGTGATGATCAAGGGGGATCGACATTGGGGCTCCAGGGTTAAGTATCGAAAAATGCGCCGAGCGATAGTCGAGGTTCCGATCCAATTCAATTCCTTGGCGAACAAGAGATGACTCGCACCTTCCGATTTACCAGAGATCTAATTTCATGAAGACGTCAACGCGGTTGTAGGGGAGCTGCGGGATCTCGTCCGGACCGACATGGCGAAAACCCACGGACTCATAGAGCTTCACCGCGTTCACCAGCTTGGTATTGCTTCCCAGGAAGAGGGATTGCGCTCCGAGGGTTCTGGCTTGATCGATCAGATGCAGCGCCAGACTCCGGCCGATCCCAAGCCCTCGGACTTGGGGCGCCACGGCCATCTTCGATAGTTGATAAACGCCAGCCGCCATCGGGACCAAAGCCGCGCACCCCACCGACTCGCCATCCCGCAAAACCAGGAAGATGTGGCCCCCTTGATTCAGAATAATCTCCGGGTGCCCAAGCTGCTCACGATCCTCGTCTTCGAGGACAAAATGCTCCGAAATCCACTCCTCATTGAGCGTCCGAAACGCGGTCGTGTCGTCCCCTACCCGAAGTTCTCGAAAGGAGATGTTAGGGGTCGATGCGGCGTGGTCCTCTGTTGATGGACTGCCAGTGTTGGGCGGGGTGTCCACGATGAAGCTCCTGATGAGTCGAATCAACCACTTGGCACCCGAACCAGGGCCACCCGTCCGGGTCGGATTCGGCGGCCTGCCTCGCGAGCATCGGGACGACCATTGAAGAGCGGGGGCTGTTCACCAACCGACGCTGATTTTCTCGTTCGAGGGTACACAACAACCCCCGGAAAACTGATCTGGCACCGAGTTTTTCTGCGGAAAACTGATCTGACACCGAGCTTTCCCCGAGTTTTTCCCAGTTAAATAGTTAGATAATACTTGCCGTTCGATATTATTCCTGATGCGTATAGCCAGCGAAAACTCATCAAAATTTCGCCCGGATGATGGTAATAGTCAACAATATCCTCGATTTTAGCCAAATTCGTTGATTCGCCTCAAAAAGGTCTTTCAAAGTTTTCGGATCTAGAGTTTATTACATCCCGCCGAGACTGAGTTCGGGATCGGACGAGGTCGGTAATTTGGAAGTCAAATTTTTGAAGGACACAACTGCGATGGTGAATCGGTTCATTCGGTTTGTTGCGACGACCAGTTTGGTTGTTGCCGGGCTCGCCCTCCAGGGCTCTTCCGCTCAGGCGGACTTCGCGATCACGGCTTCGTCCGGTGGTTCCGCGTTCGGCGGTGCCAGCTATGCCAACTTGGATGGTCTGGCGTTGGGCTCGGCGGGTGGGGTTGATGGTGGCGGTTTGTCCGTCGCTTTCATTGGCGATTCCGCCGCGGCGGTTCAGGGGAGTGTCGCCAGACAGTATTCCGCCCCGATTCTTTCGGGCGCGAACAACACCTTTTTCGGACCTCCCGCCACGGGGGCGGACACGACGACTTACGCTTCCGCCGGGACCGGTTCGGTTGCCTTGACGTTCGCGACTGGCTCGCAGAACTATCTTGGGCTGCTCTGGGGCTCGGTGGACACCTATAACACCTTGACGTTCTTCAATGGCACCACTAACGTCGGTTCGATCACCGGGTCAACCGTTCGCGCCATCGCTGACGGCGCGAACCCGACCGGAACCCTGTACGTCAACATTGTCTCGACACTCTCGTTCACGCGGGTCGTCGCGTCGAGCACCTCGAACAGCTTCGAGTTCGACAACGTCGCCTTCGCGACCGTCCCCGAGCCTTCGTCGCTCGCCATGTGCGGCGTTGCGGGGTTGATCGGTCTGGCCGTTGCCAAGAAGCGGGTCAAGCGAACGGTCGCCTAATTGGCCGTCGCCGAGACAGCAAAACAAGCCCACGATCCAGCCATCCGGCCGGATTGTGGGCTTTGTTCGTTGGTTGAAATCGACTTCGGCAGCCGCCGGATCGGGTGGGGAGCGAAGTTCCGACCCGATTTCTCTCCCGAGCGGACCGACCCCTCGGCGCGGGCGGCGTCAATGAACTGAATGGTTCCGCTCCTTTGGTGCCGACTTATAGAGTCGCTTCGTGCCATGTCGAGCCTTCAAAGAGGATGGGGGACTGATCGTTAGGTTCTCCATTGTAGTTGATCGAGATGTCCGCTCCGTCCTGAGTCTCCCGGATGGCGATGAACTCGATGATCTGTTCGGCAAATCTCTTGTGGTAGTCCGCATTGAGGTTGGCGGAATGGTTGAGCAAGGAGCCGACCCGAAGGGCGATCGCGCCGCTCGCTCCATCCCCTCCCCAGAGGAAGTAGTTAAGAATTCAAGATCGTATCATCGATCAAGTCCAAATCCCCGGGGGGAATCACGATGACGGGAGTCCGCTCGATGATCTCGCCTTGGGCGATCTGACGGCAAGCAAAGACGCCACGTTCCGCGCTGGCTGTGTCTCGATCGGTAATCATACGCCTGTTTCGGGAACACCGGAACGACCATCGAAAAGCGCGGCAGTTCATCATCTGACGTCAATTTTCTCGTTCGAAGACACATGCTACCCCCGGAAAAATGATCTGACACCGAGTTTTTCACGGAAAAATGATCTGACACCGAGTTTTTCACGAGTTTTTCCTGTGTTCGGCAAATCTCTTCCGGTAGTCCGCGTTGGGGTTGGCCGAATGGTTAAGCAGGGAGCCAATTCCCAGAGCGATCGCGCCGCTATCTCCGTCCCGTCCCCAGAGATAATAGTACGAGTTCAGGATCGTCTTATCGATCAAATCTAAATCCCCGGGGGGAATCACGATGACGGGAGCCCGCTCGATGATCTCGCCTTGGGCAATCTGGCGACAAGCAAAGACGCCGCGTCCCGCACTGGTTGTGTCTCGATAGGTAATCATACGCCTGTCTCGCGAACATCGGGACGACCATTGAAAGGCGGGGGCAGTTCATAAACCGACGCCGATTTTCTCTCTCGAAGGTACACACTACCCTCGGAAAAATGATCTGACACCGGGTTTGACACCCTCGGAAAAATGATCTGACACCGGGTTTGACACCGATTTTTTCTGATCCAGTCGGACCACAGAACCAGTGCCACCCGTCCCGTGCCACACATCCGACCGGATCGAATAATCGAACTCATGCCATCCGTCTTGTCCAACAATGTCAAGCCCGTCTGGCCAAAAGTCTCACTTCCGCATTTTGCAATGCCACAGTGCTCAGCACTTCTAAAGGACTCACAACAGCATGGATTTTCAACGGGAGATACCAGTTGTCAAAGCGAGGAGCCGACATGAGGCGTTTGTATGGCTGTACTACATCCATAGTGGCCCACGACTCTTTATTTGGTCCCGAAAACTCAACATAAGTGGCCACCTTTCCTTCAAACAACGCGGCGTAAAACTTCCATAGATTCCTTGTCTGATCATGAACTAAGCGAAATTTGTGAGATTTCTCCGGACAGCGAAGCTCGATGACATCGTCAGGCCGTATGAATCCAAAATTGGTTAGGTCCTGATAACTCATAGGAGATTCCCCGTTCATAATCCAGGTGACCGCAGAGCGAAACTCCTGAATGTTTACCTTGGTGGATCTGCAAAAAAATGCAAGTAGGTTAAGACCAATCTTGACAAGAGCTTGTATTGCACCGTTGATCGAATAATTTAAGCGAATCTCTGGCATTTCAGACCCGGTATACATCCGAGGATTAGTAGGATATTGTGACCAGTTTACATTACTTAGTAAATCAAGTACACGAGTTTTATCAATATCGTTCACATACTTGAGGCCAAACATTATAGGCTTTGAAGTATAATCCCTGACATTTTTGTTGCAGTAAATGCGAGGTGGCAATCTATATTCCTCGCGGGGAGCATCTTGTTTCATGAGTTTTATCATGTCTTGATCTCTATGGTCTCGCTTCCTCGCGTTCGGACCGTAAATTTTGTAGTGTCCGTAGGCTCGTCTTAATCTGGTGTATAGCCTGCGCATTAATTCCTCGACTCCAAGCAGTAGCACATCGTCGAAACCAAAATAAGCCAACGTGTTATTTTTGTCAAATATAATCTGAGGTTTAAGTGTTACGGAATCTTCCCCTGGTGTTGTCTGGGCTTCCAAAAGTAAATCTTGTTGGTTGTGATCTATATCACATGTGTTCGGCCCAACACCTTGCAGTTCGCGACGTACAAATAATGATAATGGGGAGTCAACGGCAAGAGTCTTGTCATTTGTGGCAAACAAGGCGTTGCAATCATTGCATACATTTTCAATAACATCAACTCCGCCAAGAGCTTCTAGAACAACATGCTCTCGGCTTCTTCGCTTATACTTTCCACAATAGATACATAAGATATCTGTTGCTTGAGTCACTGCTGCCTCAAAAAATGGTGTTTTAAATAAGAATATCTTGACGCTGAAATTGCTGTTGCGGAGTGGTATTCGGTGTCAGATCAGTCTCGTAGGCTGGGTCATGACCCAGCCATTTCTCGTTGCTTGGTCTCAACTCAGCCCACCGACTTATTACTTGCTGATGGTAGCTGTTTTAGCTGACTCAGGGATGGGAGAAAGGCGATTGATGCCCGCCTCGATGCGGTCAAGTCGGTTCTCAAGACGACCTACTTGGGATTGGAGATTGCTTTCCAAGCGGTCCACTTGGGATTGAATCGCATTGATCTTGGACGAAGTGGCTCCAGCGGACCATACCGTCGTCAGGATGCAGGTGATCGCCGCGCCAAGAGAACCGAGTACGATAGACCGAAATACGCCCAGAACGGCCTCCTGCTTGGCCTGCGTGATCTCGACACGAGCGATTGAAGCATTAATCGATCGTTCGAGGTTCGCAATGGAGTTTGTAACCCCTACTTCCAGGCGGTGAAAGTCGGCCCTCAACTCCTTGAAATCGACGTCCAAGCTTTCGGTCGTCGGACCAGCCATCGGCAAGCTCCGGAAAGTTCGGACGCGGCACGTCTCCTTGACAGGGTACCAATCGCCGGTTGAGGAAACAACTCGGCGTCCGCCGGAAGGGTGACGGACACCGAGTTGATTAGATCAGCGGACCGACCCTTCGGCGCGGCTGCCCTTCTCCTCATCTTCCTTGATGTTGGTGATCATCGCTTCGGTGGTCAGCATCAAGGCCGAGATCGAGGCGGCGTTTTGGAGGGCGCAGCGGGTGACCTTAGTGGGGTCGACGATCCCGGCGGCGAACATGTCGACGTACTCGGCGGTGTTGGCGTTGAAGCCGATCGAGCCGGTGCGGGACTTGAGTTCGTCGGCGATCACGCCGCCGTCATGGCCGGAGTTGCTGGCGATGTGGCGGATCGGTTCTTCCAACGCCCGGAGGATGATCGCGGCGCCGATCTTCTCGTCGCCGGTCAGGGTGTCGGCGAGCTGCTGGACGGCGGGGATGACGCGGATCAGGGCGGTCCCGCCGCCGGGGACGATCCCCTCGTCGGCCGCGGCGCGGGTGGCGTGGAGGGCGTCCTCGACGCGGGCCTTGACTTCCTTCATCTCGGCTTCGGTCGCGGCGCCGACGGAGATCAGGGCGACGCCGCCGGAAATCTTGGCGAGGCGCTCCTGGAACTTCTCCTTGTCGTACTCGCTCTCGGTGTCGTTGATCTGGCGGCGGAGCTGCTCGACGCGCTTGTTGATCGCCTCGCGGGTCCCGGCCCCCTGGATGATCGTGGTCGAGTCCTTGTTGACCTTGATCTGCTTGGCGTGGCCAAGCTGGTCCAAGGTCAGGCTTTCGAGCTTGATCCCGAGGTCTTCGGAGATCACCGTCCCGCCGGTCAGGATCGCCATGTCGCCGAGCATCGCCTTGCGGCGGTCGCCGAAGCCGGGAGCCTTCACGGCGCAGATGTTCAAGATCCCGCGGAGCTTGTTCACCACCAGGGTCGCCAGGGCTTCACCTTCCACATCCTCGGCGATGATGATCAGCGGCTTGCCCGACTGCGCGACTTTTTCCAGGAGCGGGATCAGCTCGCGGAGGTTGGCGATCTTCTTCTCGTGCAGGAGGATGAGGGCGTCGTCGAGGACCGCTTCCATCGTCGTCGGGCTGGTGACGAAGTAAGGGGACAGATACCCCTTGTCGAACTGCATCCCCTCGACGAACTCAAGCTGAGTGGAGCCGGTCTTGCCTTCCTCGACGGTGATGACGCCGTCGCGGCCGACTTTTTCAACGGCGTCGGCGAGGAGGTTGCCGATCGTCGGGTCGTTGTTGGCCGAGATCGTCCCGACCTGGGCAATCTCTTCCTTCTTCGAGACGGGGCGCGACAGCTTGGTCAACTCGTTGACGGCGGCTTCGACGGCCTTCTCGATCCCCCGGCGGACGGTGGTCGGGTTGGCGCCCACCGTCACGGTCCGCAACCCTTCGCGGAAGATCGCGCGGGCGAGGATCGTCGCGGTGGTGGTCCCATCGCCGGCGGTGTCGGAGGTCTTCGACGCCACGACGTTGACGAGCTTGGCCCCCATGTTCTCGAACGGGTCGGGGAGCTCGATTTCCTTGGAAACGGTGACGCCGTCCTTGGTGACGGTCGGCCCGCCGAACGACTTCGAGAGGATCACGTTCCGGCCGGTCGGCCCGAGCGTCGTCCCCACGGCGTGGGCCAGGACGTCGACCCCTTCCATCATCTTCCGCCGAGCGGCGTCGGCAAACAACAACTGCTTGGGCACGAGAGGAGGCTCCTGGATGGGGGCCACGGATGAACACGGATCGGCACACGGATCAGAAGAGATCAATTCTTCGATTGTCCGTGTTTCATCCGTGTTCATCCGTGGCCAAGAGAATTAGTTGATGATTTTGGCGAGGATGTCGGTTTCGCGGAGGATCTTGATCTCCTCGCCGTCGACCTTGATCTCGGTGCCGGAATACTTGCCGAAGAGGACCTCGTCGCCTTCGACGACGCCGATCGGGGCGCGCTCGCCGGAGTCGAGCATCTTGCCGGGGCCGACGGAGATGACCTTGCCGCGCTGGGGCTTTTCCTTGGCGGTGTCGGGCAGGACGATCCCGCCGGAGGTTTTCTCCTCGGCTTCGATCTGCTGGATTACAACGCGGTCTTCGAGCGGGCGAATCTTGGCCATGAGCTGGGCGTCCTTTGGTGAAAGGGGAATGATGAGTTAGCAAATAGGGTAGCCGAGGATGACCTCGTTGATCCGGATCTGGTATTCGAGTGCCGCGCGGGCCATGTCCGCCACCTGACCACAGGCGGCGAACAGGTCGGCGGCCATTGGGAGCGAGTCCGCCCCGGCAATCGCCGCTTCCAGGGCCGGTCGAGCCACGCTCGCCTGGTTCGCGCGACCGCCGAGCAATTCGGCGGCGATCGTCGCGTGCTTGGTCCGGTCGTCAAGGCCGAACCGCGAGTCGTAAGTCTGAATCAACCGGTCGATGGTCGCGGGATCAGGCACGGGGGCGAACCTCTGGGGGAAGATAAGACATCAGGAGGGCAAGGGATCACATCATCCCCATGCCACCCATTCCGCCCATGCCACCCATTCCTCCCATGCCGCCGCCCATGCCACCCATTCCGCCGCCGTGGTCGTGGGGGTCGCCGCCGGCGGCTTTCTTTTCCTTCTTCTCGACGATGATGGCTTCGGTCGTGAGGAGGAGGCCGGCGACGGACGCGGCGTTTTGCAAGGCCGAGCGGGTGACCTTGGTCGGGTCGACGATCCCGGCGGCGAACATGTCGCCCCACTGGCCGTTGTCGGCGTTGTAGCCGTAGTTCGGGTCGGTGGACTTCTGGATCTTGGCGACGACGACAGCGCCATCGACCCCGGCGTTCTCGGCGATCGACCGCGCGGGTTGTTCGATGGCCCGCTTGACGATCGCGGCGCCCATTGCCTCATCGCCGACCAGACCCAGGCCGTCGATCGACTTGGTGGCGCGGATCAAGGCCGTGCCGCCGCCGGGGACGATCCCTTCTTCGATCGCGGCGCGGGTGGCGTGGAGGGCGTCTTCAACCAGCGCCTTCCGCTCTTTCATCTCGGTCTCGGTCGCGGCGCCGACGTTGATCTGGGCGACACCACCGGCGAGCTTGGCCAGGCGTTCCTGGAGTTTTTCGCGGTCGTACTCGCTGTCGGTGGTCTTGATCTCGCGGCGGATCAGCTCGGTCCGCCCCTTGATCTCGTCCTGGGTGCCGTTCCCTTCGACGATGGTCGTGTTGTCGCCGTCGATCGTGACCTTCCGGGCGCGGCCGAGGTCGGTCAACTCGACGGATTCGAGTTCAATCCCGAGATCCTTGAAGATCGCCTTGCCGCCGGTCAGCGCGGCGATGTCGCCGAGCATCGCCTTCCGACGATCCCCGTAGCCGGGGGCCTTGACGGCGACGACTTGCAAGATCCCGCGGAGCTTGTTGACGACCAAGGTCGCCAGGGCTTCGCCTTCGACGTCCTCGGCGATGATCATGAGGGGCTTGTTGGCCCGGGCGATCTTTTCGAGGAGCGGGATCAGGACCTTGGGGGTGCTGACCTTTTCCTCGTAGAGGAGGATGTACGGGTCTTCGAGGACGACTTCCATCCGGTCCTGGTCGGTGACGAAGTGAGGGCTAAGGTAGCCGCGGTCGAACTGCATCCCTTCGACGACGTCGACGGTGGTTTCGAAGCCTTTCCCTTCTTCGACGGTGATGACGCCATCTTTGCCGACCCGCTTGAAGGCGTCGGCCAGCTTCGAGCCGATCACCGGGTCGTTGTTGGCGGAGATGGCGGCGACTTCGCTGATCTCCTTCTCGTCCACGGTCCGCGACTGGCCTTTGACGTGCTCGATCACGGCGATGACCGCCTTGTCGATCCCCCGCTTCAGCGCCATCGCATCCGCGCCCGCCGCGAGCGCCTTCAAGCCTTCCTTGAAGATCGACTCGGCCAGGACGGTGGCGGTGGTGGTCCCGTCGCCGGCGATGTCGGAGGTCTTCGAGGCGGCTTCCTTGACGAGCTGCGCGCCCATGTTCTCGAACGGGTCGGTCAGCTCGATCTCTTCGGCGACGGTGACGCCGTCCTTGGTCACGGTCGGGCTGCCCCAACCCTTATCGATCACGGCGTTCCGGCCGCGCGGCCCCAACGTGCTCCGGACGGCCCGGGCTAGCTTGGAGACGCCATTCGCCAGTTTCTGGCGGGCCTCCTCATCGTAGGCCAAAATCTTCGACACGGTGCAATCTCCCTCGACGCCGGCGAAACTCGTCGCTTCCCGCCCGGGGCGGAAAACCGGGGGCCTTGAGCAGACCCCGCTCAAATTTCGGATTCGTCCCGATCATACGCAAGGATGGTGCCGCTTTATTGATCTAGCCGTTAATCTCGAAACGATAATCAGTTGCGCTGCTGGTTGCGACTTGCGGCTCAAGGCGGACTGCCTTTTTGGCAGAAGACAGATCGAGCTTTGACAAGCGATTCTTGCCAATCCTCTGACGAACCTGACGAACCTGGGCTTAACTCTTGGTGAGAGAATCCGGTGATCCCGGATGGGTGAGTGGGTGTTGACAACGACCGGGTCGGGCGCGAAGATCCAACCAACGACCCTTGTCGGAACATGGTCGGTCGTCTTGGTCGCCGCGGGGGAAAGTCGAGGTTTTTGGTGTTTTAACCCTGAGCCTGGCGGGGACGTCGAGTTGAATCCGACCTGGTTCTCGTCGCCGGCTCTTTTCCCCAACAGGACTTCGGCCTTGTCGATGACCATGCCTCGACCCAAAGCCACGTTCATCATGGTCCCTTGCCCGTGCGGCCGGGTGCTCCGTGCCCGGTGGGATCAGGTGGGGACGGAGATCATTTGCTGGGATTGTCGGCGGGGGACCAAGGTCGTGGTTCCGCTGGATCGGCTCCGGCTGTTCGAGCAGATGACGCGGTCGGTGGTGAGCTTATTCGAGCAGCGGGAGTCGAGCGGGATCGTCGTCGCGGCTGGACTGCTGACCCTCGCGTTGATCGTGCCGTACGCGGGGCTGGGCTTGGCGATGGTGGTGCTGGTCTGTGGCGCGGCAGTAGTTTATGGCGATCAGATCCCGCTCAGCCCTGAGCCGGGGACTTCATCGGGTCCAAGGTGGGCCCGGATCGGGCGACGGATGACTTGGAGCCGGTCCTTGGCCAGCCTCCTGTTCGCCGCCGGGACGATCTTGCCGCTCTGGGTGATTAACGCCGGGCTTCACCGGTCGCCCCACCTGGACCGGATTAGTCTGCCGATCCTCGCCCTGTCGTGGACGATCCTCCCGATCGTCATGGCGTTGGTCTTCGACGAGTCGCCCACGACGGGTTCAGGGTGGTGGCGTCGCTGGAGTTTTCTCGGCAATCACCCGCTGGTCTCAGTCGTGGTCCTGGCGATCGTCCCGTTGTCGCTGGTCGTCGGCGAGGTCGTGGTGGCGGGGATCATCTACCTGGAACAACTCCTCCCGATCTTCGCCCTCGAATTCATGCCGATCCCTGGACAGCCGGAGTCTCGAAATGGGATCTTATTTTACGACCAGGTCTGCTATGTCAACCTCCCGCCCGACCGATTCATCCGAGGGTACTTCGCGGGATTAGGGCAGGGGTACAGCCTGGTCGGGTCGATCCCGCCCTCACTGTCGATCGCCACGGATGCTAATCTCAACCTGGACGCGGTCCCCATGCGGCACCAGAACTTTTACTGGATACGGGTCAGCCTGGTCTTCGCGATCAGCTTGATCCTCCTTTTGAGTTCCGCCGTTCAGGCCCGGTGCTTGAGCGTCCTGGTCAACGCCCAGGGGCGACGGGCCGGGTAATCGGTCCGGGCGGCTCGGCTACATCGAGGAGATTGATGATGCGACCAAGCGAGCGTCGAGGGTGGTCCCGGAGGATGCTGATGGTCTGGGGGGCTTGCCTCGCGGTCGGGCCGATTGAGCCGAGTCGGGCCACCAGTCAAGAGTCGGCGCCGGCGCCGGTGGTCTTCCCCGTGTGGCCGGCTGGTCCGCCGGGCGTCGCGCCGGAGGCTCCGGGGACACGCCCGACGCTGACGCTCCACCAGCCCGCCCCCGGCAAGGCCACCGGCGCGGTGGTCGTCGTTTGCCCGGGGGGCGGGTACGGGACGCTGGCGGGGCACGAAGCGGACCCGATCGCCGAGTGGCTCAACAGCCTCGGGATCACGGCGGTGGTCCTCCGCTATCGGCTGGGGCCGACGTCGCGCCACCCGGCGATGCTCGACGATGCCGCCCGAGCGATCCGGACCACCCGGGCCAACGCCGCGCTCTGGAAGATTGACCCGGGGCGGGTCGCCATCCTCGGGTTCTCGGCCGGCGGGCACCTGGCCTCGACGGCGGGGACCCACTTCGACGCCGGGAATCCCGCCGCGCCCGACTCGGTCGACCGGCAAAGCTCGCGGCCCGACCGGATGATCCTGATCTACCCGGTGATCTCGATGAAAGAGCCGATGACCCACGCCGGGTCGAAGCGTAACCTCCTCGGCGTCAACCCGCCCGCCGATCTCGTCGAGAGCCTGTCGAACGAGACCCAGGTCCGCGCCGATACCCCGCCGACGTTCCTCGCCCAGACCGACGCCGACACGGCCGTCCCCGCCGAGAACGCCCTCCTGTTCACCTTGGCCCTCCGCCAGTACAAGGTTCCGGTTGAGCTGCATCTGTTCGAGCAAGGGCGGCACGGCCTGGGACTGGGTCGGGACGGGTTGCCGTTCAGCGAATGGCCGGGCCTCTGCGCCCGCTGGCTCGACGGTCAGGGATTCACCAAGGCCAAGCCTTGATTGAGTGATCGAGTCAAACCCCGAACCGCTCGGAGGCCAGGAGGGCCGCGCCGAGGACGCCGGCGTCGTCGCCGAGTTGGGCCGACTTGATCGCGATCAGGCCGGTCGGGTCGACCAGGGTTTGTTCGAGGGCGGACATCCGGACGAGGTCGAGGAATGGCTCGCCGATCGCTTCGGTGACGCCGCCGCCGACGATCACGATGTCGGGGCCGAGCAGGTTGATCAGGCCGCCCAGACCGAGACCGAGGTAGCGCGCCGCCCGCTGGACTTCTTGCACGGCGACCGGGTCGTTGGCGAAGAAAGCGGCGGCGAGGTCGCCGCTTTTCAGCTTGCCCGACTTCTTGTCGACCTTCGAGGCGAGCGCGGAGGACAGCCCTTCGCGGGCCGCTTTGCCGACCCGCCGGGCAATCGCCGTCCGGCTGCTCAGGGCTTCGAGGCAACCGCGTCGGCCGCAGCCGCACCGGGGGCCGTCGGGCTTGACGATGATATGGCCGATCTCCCCCGCGTTGCCGGTCGCCCCTTCGAGGACGTGGCCATCGAGGATCAAGCAGCCGCCGACACCGGTCCCGACGAACGCCACCAGGACGTTGCGGAACCCGCGCCCCGCCCCGAGGCGGTATTCGCCGTAACCCCCCGCCCGAACATCGTTTTGGAGCAGGACCGGCCGGTTCATCGCCGCTGACAGGTCGGGGCCGAGCGCCCAATCGCGGACGTTGAGGTTCGAACTGAACGGGATGGTTCCAGTGGTCGGGTCGAGCGGACCCGGCGAGCCGATCCCGATCGCCCGGATCGAGTCGCGGTTCGCCCCCGCCTCGGCCAAAGCCTGGTCGATCGTCCCGACGATCGCGGCGAGGATGGCGGGACCACCCGACTCGGCGGGCGTGGGCCGCTTCGCCCGGCCTAAAATCCGCTGGTTCGGGCCGAGCACGGCCGCCAGGATCTTGGTTCCCCCCAGATCCACGCCAACCATCAAGGGGGAGTTATCATCCAGGTCCGCCATCAATTTCATACCTCGCTCGGTTCGGTCGGGATTGAGAGGAGCGCTCACGTCACGATTGCCCGAAGTCGGCTCATCTTAATCGGCGATGCTTCCCGTTCGCATTAGGTCTGTCGGAGTTTTCCCCACCCCTGCCACGCAAGCCGGCAATGAATCCGGTTGGACCGCCCCGCCGCCCCGCCGCCGCTCTCAAGCCACCGGCCCTTTGCGCCCCTTTGCCTCCTCGGCCAAGGTCCGGATCTCTTTGCCGAGCGTCCCCACGAACGCGGCGCGGTCCATCTGCTCCTGGGCCGAGACGTCCAGGGGAAGCTCATCCACCCATCGGCTCACCCGTCGGGGGTCGACGACCCCGCTTCGAACCAGCCAGGCGGCCAGCCGCTCGGTGGTCCGAGGAGGGTCGGTCGGGTCAATCCCGAGGATGATCCAACCGAGGAACCGGTAACGATCCTCGGGGGTCAAACCAGCGAGCGGCAAGTCGGCCTCCCAGTTCAAAAACCGCGCCTCGCGGTCCGCTGACGGGGCGGGCGACGTCGGTCGGTACTCGGTCAGGGCGCGAAGGCACCGCCAGCGGTCCCGGCCGAGGGGCGACACCCGCGACGGCTCGGTGGCCGGCTCGTCGAGCGGGATCGGCTCATCGAGGTTGACGGGTTTCTTGGTCGAACCCTCCAGCCAGCGCTCGATCTCGGCGAGCTTTCCGGTCGGGGTCGGTTCGAGCGGGGTGGTCCGGACGTAAGCATCGCGGAGGTCGCTGGTTGCGTCGGGATGGGCGACGGTCGACCACCACCGGAGCGTGCCGAGGGATTGGAGGTCCTTCGCGCGGGCGACGACGATGGCCCCGAGTCGCGGCGGGTCGGCGGCGTTCAAGATCAACTCCCAGAACCGACCGACGAGGCCCGGCTTGCTCGACTTACCGAGCTTGTTGTCCCAGCGGTCGACCAACTCGGCGGCCAGGGTCGGGGCCACCTGGCCGAGGTCGCTCCGGATCAACAAAGTCAAAGTCGGCCAGGCCCGGTCGTCTTCGAAGAGGAACTGGCGGAGCGGCCAGGGGTTCCATCCGGTGCCGCCGGGGAGGGCGGCGACGATCTCCGCGAGCAGGCCGTCCGGCTCAAACCCCGCCTCCTCGTGGATCAGGCCGAGCCGGTCGAGGATGGCGACCACCTGGTTCAGCCAGACCCGAGGCGATTGCGTCCCGGGGGCGACCCGTTCGGCCAGCGGTTTTGCCAGCCCTTGAAGCCCGGTTGTGCCCGGATCAAAAGCGCCAGGCCACGCGGCCCGGCAAGCGTCGAGGACCAACGGGAGCCCTTCGAGGCGGTCGCCCCCCAGCTTGTCCAGGATCAGGCTGAAGAACCGCGTCCGATCGACGCTCGACCCGTTGGGGATCGAGGAGTCAGCCAATTTCTGAGCGTCGCCGGTGGACAAACACCGAGCGAACTGGCGGATCGAGTCGACCCGGGCGGCTTGCTCGGGGGAAATTTCCCCCCGACCGCGCGCCGAGTCGATCCAGGCGGGGATGCCGACGCTCGCCGCCTCCTTCGCGTAGAGCCGGCGGAACAGGTCCCAGGTCGAAGGGGTCCGCCGGAGGTAGGTTTCCGCCCAGGTCGGCTGGTTGGGTCGCGGGGCGAGCGGGAGCAAGAGCCGCTCGACGGCCAGGCGGAACGCATCGTCGGGCAGACCGGGGTCGTCGGCGACGGCCAGCACCGCCCGGGCCAGGCGGGTCCACTGGTCGGGGTCAACGCGGTCGCGGAGCAAGCCGAACACCGCCCCTCGGGCGGGGTCGGCCAGCCGGGAGCGGAGCGCCGGTGCCAGCCAGGTCGAGGCATCGTCCCGCCGGAGTACCCACGCCAGCCCCTCGCGCCCGCCCGACGCGGCGTCGGGGTCGAACGCCCCGGCGACCGCGCGGGCGACGAGGTCGGTGAACCGGGGGTGATCACGGGCCACGGCGTGGACGGCGCTGAGCGCGGCGGCGGTCGCCCCCGCCAGGCTCGCCGCATCCTGGATCAAGCGCCCGAGGCTCGCCGAGGCGGCGGCCACCTCGGTCCGCAAGGCGTCCTCGCCCGCTTCGGATGAGGTGCTCGCCGCGATCAAAGTCGCCGCCGCCAGCCCGGCTTCGAGCGGTAAGAGCATGGCGCGGTCGGCGGCTGGGTTGGCCCGGAGTTGCGCCAGGGTTGCCGCCCCAGCCTCGGGGGACAACCCCCGGAGCAAGGCTTGGGCGAACGACGGACGAGCCGACCGCGGCGCGGCTTGGAAGACCGCCGCGCCGGCCTCGTCCCGCTCTACCGGGTCAGCGTCCCCGAACCAGGCGGCCAGGGCATCCCCCCAGCCGGTCGCCGGATCGCCCGCGCCTCGCCAGGCGTCGCGGAGGGTCGCATGCGCAACCAGGGCGGCGCGCGCGGCCCGGTCGAGGTCGGGGGAGTCGGTCGGCTCTAATGCCTCGGACCACCAGTCGGGCCCTCGGCGGCGGAGCCAGTCATCGCCGATCCCGGCTCGGTCCGACCACCGCGCCATCGCTCCCAACCGAACCCAAGCCGCTGCCGAGTCTGGTCGATCCCGCGACCGCTCCGCCCCCGGGAAGCCAACCAAAGGGTCGAGCCAGTCGTCGGCCCAGATCCGCTCGACTGGGTCGGTCTCGTGCCGGGCGCCTCGGGCGCGCGCCTCGGTGGCGGACCAGTCGGCCTCATCGACCGGCTCGCGGCGGGTCAGCCAGCCGGCCAAGGTCACGGCCCAGGGGGCGGGTGCCAGGGCGGGTTCGATCATGTTCGCCCCCCGGTCGGCGATGATCCCCTGCGCCAGCAACGCTAGCCGGTTCGGGCGGACCCCCGGCGACGTCCCCTGAATCCGGTAGCCCGGCAACTCTTCGGGGCGGTCGTGGAAGGTCGAAAAGGTCAGGTCGGCCCGGAGACTGGCGGGGAAGGCGACCGTCAACGCGGCGATCGACCGGGCGAGCCGATCCGGCTCGTCGATCAGGAACAGGGTCCGCCCCTCGCGCGTGACCTGAGCCAACGCGGTCCAGACCCGGGCCAACCAGCCGGCGTCGGCCCCCTCGAAGAGTGAGCCAACCGCGTCGAACCCGGCCGGGCGGAACGAAGTCAGCGCCGCCAGGTCGAGGTCATCGGGAGGTCGACCCCGGGTCGGTTCGGGGTCGGCGGTCCGCCAGAGCGGGTTGTCGAATAGCCCCGCGGGCCAGTTCCCGACCGACCCCAACTCGCCCGCGTCGAGCCGAACCCCGTGCGTGAAGACTCCTCCCGGACGACCCCAGAGACCCCGCTCGGTCTGGTACTCGTGCGCCCGAGGAGTCAACCGCGCCACCTCGGCCACATCCCCATCCCGCCGGTAGCGTAAGACGACCGGGGCCAGCGTCCGACCGCCCCCCGGGAACGCGCGGACCCCCAGGTGGCGGAAGTCGCCCGACGTCGGATATCCCCCCGTCATCCGCTTGATCTGGAAGCCGTTGCTGGCCCCCAGTCCATAGCCGATCGGACATTGGGTGTAGTAGATCTGCTCCATGACCTCAAGTCGCCTCACGGTGCGCACCGGCCGGACGGGGCGGTCTCCCCCCCATGATAACTCAGCCCAAACTTTGAGCCACGGATGAACACGGATGAACCACGGATGGGAGTGAGATTATCCCTGTTTCTGATCCGCGTTCCAGCCATGGCTCCACTTGATGAACACGGATGGGACTGAGATTGTCTCTCTTTCCGATCCATGTTCCATCCGTGTTCATCCGTGGCCCAAATCGTAAACGCTTGGCCAGTCCGGGTCGCGTTGGCTCGTGATGAGTCGTATAATCGGAGGAAGCTCGGGCCGCTTCGTGGCAATCCCTCCGGCCGATGATCGATGGACCGCCCCCGATGAGCACCGCCGCCGACCGGTCGACCGAAGTCGAACAAACACTCCGCGAGCGGTTCGGCCTCGAACAATTCCGGACCGGCCAGCGCGAGGTGATCGAGAATGTCCTGGCGGGCCGCGACGTCCTTTGCGTGATGCCGACCGGTGGCGGCAAAAGTTTGTGCTACCAGTTACCCGCCTTGCTGCTCGGCGGGCCGACGCTGGTGGTCAGTCCGTTGATCGCTCTGATGAAGGACCAGGTGGACGCCCTGGTCGAGCGGGGGCTGCGCGCGACCTTGCTCAACAGCACGCTTGACCCCACCGAGCAACGGGCGCGGATCGCCGAGATCGAGTCTGGGCGGTACGACCTGATCTATGTCGCCCCCGAGCGGTTTCGCTCCCCCCGGTTCGTCGAGACGATGCTCCGGGTCCGCCCCGCACTCCTGGCGGTCGACGAGGCGCACTGCATCAGCGAGTGGGGGCACGACTTCCGGCCGGACTATGCCCGGATCGGCCAGGCCCGCCGCCAGATCGGCTCGCCGCCGTGCATCGCCTTGACCGCGACGGCCACCGACCTCGTCCGCCGCGACATCGCCGACCAGCTCGAACTCCGCGACCCCGAGCAGTTCGTCACCGGGTTCGACCGCCCCAACCTCAGCTACGCCGTGGTTGATGCCCGCCGCGACGCCGACAAGCTCGTCGCGCTGGCCGGGGTGCTCGAACGGGCGCCGGGTCCGAGCATCATCTACGCCTCCAGCCGGAACAAGTGCGAAGCCGTCGGCCAGTTCCTCCAAGACCACCTCAAACGCCCGGCGGTCGTCTACCACGCCGGTCTGAGCCGCGAGGAGCGGACCGAGGCGCAAGACCGGTTCATGCACGGCGCGGTGGAAGTGGTCGTCGCCACCAACGCCTTCGGGATGGGGGTGGACAAGGCCGACATCCGCTCGGTCATCCACTACAACCTGCCCGGGACGCTCGAAGCGTACTATCAGGAAGCGGGGCGGGCGGGTCGCGACGGCCAACCCGCCCGGTGCGTCCTCCTGTACGCTCCCGGCGACCGGTTTTTGCAAGAGATGTTCATCGACAACGAATATCCGCCGCCGGACGCCGTGTTCCACGTCTACGAATCGCTCCGGAAGCTCGACGCCGACCCGATCGAGTTGACCCACGCCGAGATCAAGGACCTGTCCCGGGTCGACATCAACGAGTCGGCGGTCGGCACAGCGCTCAAGATCCTCGAAGGGGCTGGGGCGGTCGAGCGGTTCCGCCCGCGCGAGAACATGGCGATCGTCCGGATCAACGCCGAGCTCGAGGAGGGCAGCCTGATCGACCGGGTCAACCCGCAGGCGCACGTCCAGCAACTCGCCCTCCGAGGGATCGAGGGGATCGTCAACCGCCGGTTTGGCGAGTCGATCTACTTCCAGCCCGACGACCTGGCCGGCAAGCTCGGGCTGGAGCGGACGTCATTAACTCGGGCGATCAAGGCCCTCGCCGCCGAGTTGCCGATCGACTATGTCCCGCCGTTCCGGGGTAACGCCGTCCGGGTCAACGACCGGAGCAAGCGGGGCCGCGACTTCAAGATCGACTTCAAGGTCCTCGACCAGAAGAAACAGCGCGAGTACGACAAGCTCGAACGGATGGTCAAGTACGCCCAGTCCACCCGCTGCCGCCGGGCCTACATCCTCGGCTACTTCGGCGACACGGTCGCCGAGGCCCACCACTGCGGCCGGTGCGACAACTGCGGCACGACCGAGGACGCCCCGCGACTGAGCCTCGCGCGACCCGTCGATACCCCGGCGGCCCGCGAGGTGATCTTGAAGGCCCTCTCCGGCGTGGCGCGGACCAAGGGGAAGTTCGGCAAGACGGTGGTCGCGCAGATGCTGACCGGGTCGAACTCGGAGAAGATGACCCGACTCAGGTTGGATAGCTTGAGCACGTTCGGGATTTTGTCTGACTTCACCCAATCGGAGTTGGTCCAAATTCTCGACTCGTTGGCCGTGGCCGACTTATTAATGTCCGAAGAAGTGGACCGCTTCCGCCCCATTATCAGCTTGACTCCCGCCGGTCGCGCCTTGTTCAAAGATCCCAACGGCGCCTGGCCGGACCTCGTCCTCCCGGACTACTTAGATGCCAAAGTCCGCAACGGCGGCTTGAATCGAAGTCCCGTCTCAAGACCGGCTTCGGCTCCGGCCCGGACCGCGAGTTCGCCTCGTCCCGCCGAAGCGCCGGATGAGGTGGATTCCAGCGAGATCGATGAGGCGATCAAGCTCGATCCGCTTTACGAGCGGATCAGGCAACTGCGCACGAACTGGGCGCGCGAACTGAAACAATCCCCCTACACGATCTTCACCAACCAAACTTTGGTTGACCTCGTTCGAGTCCGCCCCCGCTCGCCGCACGAACTCGGCGGGATCAAGGGGATGGGTTCGTACCGCCTCGAAAAGTACGGCGCGGCAATCCTCGCGGCGATCAACGAAGGCGCGGCCGATGTCGCGCCGCCGCCCTCCGAGCGCCCCGCGCCCACCCTCGAACCGCTGAAAAAGACGAAAACGACCCCCGCCGAGGTCGAGGCGCGCCTGTCCGCCCTAAACCGCGAGCCGCTGGTCCCGACCGAGGAGTGGACCGGCCGGTTGCTCGACCGGGGGTTCACGGCGAGCGAGGCGGCCTTGATCCGCGGGTTCGAGCCGGCCGCGATCCTCCGCCACGCCCAGAAGCTAGTTCAAGCAGGCCGGGCCATCCCGATCGAGGCATTCGTCGACCTCGAAACCCTGCAACTCTGGGACGACCGCCTCGAAGCGGGTTTCGACACCCCGATACCCGACTGGGAGCACACGCCAGGCGTCTGGGCGTTGTTCGTGGGCTGCCGGCGCGGTGGAGACGGCTTATAAGGCTCTGATTCGGAATCTCAAAGTCAGCCCGACGGGTTACGGAGCCTAACTGGCATCTCATCGTCTAGAGGCTGAAAGCTGACAATAGAGTGCCAAGAGCCCGTTAAACCACCCATCGTTCCGCTGATCTCTTGCAAATCTAGAAACTTGACAAAATGTTAATTCGCCGCTTGACGCGGTTCTTTACACGGCGTAAACTAAAGGTGTGGTGCGGATGAGTCTTCAACCAAAGACGCTGACATGCATGTTCTGGCCAAACCGATCATCGTTGCCTTTTACACCCTTTATCCCGACGCTCGGACGTCATTGCTCGGCTGGTTCGCCGAAGCGGAGCATCAGCGTTGGCGGACGTTCGCCGAGGTCCGCGAGTCTTTTGGAAATGCCGACCGGGTAGGTAAGTTCACCGTGTTCAACATCGCAGGGGGTAAATACCGCTTGATCGCTCACATCCACCACAACCGCAACAAGCTTTTTATAGATCAGATTCTGACGCATGAGGATTATATAAAGGGTGATTGGAAACGCGATTAGTTGGTCAGATGAACACCGACAGTTATGCAATTCGATCCGGCCGAGGACAAGGAGTTGGCCGGGTTTTCTCTTGTAAAACCCATCAAGGAACCAAAGGAAGAAGCTCTCGCCATGTCCACCGAAACGCTCGCCCCCCCCAGCCGTCGTTACCACGACCTCATCGAGCAACTCCCCCTCCGGCCGATCCGGTCCGAGGACGATCATCAGCGGGCCATCGCGATGATGCGGACATTGATTCGGATCGAGCAGCCCAACCACCACGAGGCCGACTACCTCGATGTCCTCGGCACTCTTATCGAAGCCTACGAGGCCGAGGAGTGCCCGCTTCCGGCGCTCTCCGAGGCGGAATTGCTCCGTCACTTCCTCGACTCCCGCGGCGTCACGCAGGTCCAGCTCGCCAATGCGACCGAGGTGCCCGAATCGACCATCTCATCGATCCTCAGTGGGCGCCGGGGGATCAGCAAAGGCAATGTCGCGGCGTTCGCGCGGTTCTTCAAGATTAGTGCCTCGGTCTTTCTCAACCGCTGAGGACACGGCGCGGATCGGAATAGCTCCACGTCCCTCGGGTTCCGAGGGACGTGGAGTTTCTCCTTGGCGTGGCATTCGGTGATCAGTCCCGATCTCCCTGGTTGTCGATCGTCGCGGATTAACCACCCGGCCCGTCGGGCCTGGTCTGAAGGGCGAGGCGGGCGAAGTTGAGGGCCAGCTTGGCGGCCCGACGCTCGATGACGTCGCGGGGTTGCTCGGGGCCGAGTTCGAGCTGGCGAGTGGTCACAGCGCCGTCGGGCATGGCGAGGCCGAGGTAGATGAGGCCGACGGTCTGGCCGGGGCGAGCGGAGTCGTCGAGGTCGGGACCGGCGAAGCCGGTGACGGCCAGGCCGATCGCGGCGCCGAACCGGTCGCGGACCTGAGTGGCCATCCGCCCAGCGACGGCGGCGCTGACGGCCCCCTCGGCGGCGATCAGGTCGGCGGGAACTCCAAGCGGTTGGATCTTCGCGGCGACGGAGTAAGGTACCACCCCGCCGACGAGGTGCCGGCTGGCCCCCGATACGGTGGTGATCTGGTGGGCAAGCAACCCGCCGGTGCACGATTCCGCCGTGGCGATCGTCAAGCCGGTCCGGACGAGCTGGGCGACGGTCGCCTCGGCGACGTCGTCGGTCCCTTCGCCGACGATCAAGTCGGCGAAGCGGTCGTAGATGATCGCGGCGGTCGGCTCGATGGCGGCTTGGGCCTCGGCCTCGGTGGCTCCCTCGGCGCTGATCCGGAACGAGATCGTCGTCTGCGAGGCGGTGATCCCAACCTCGGGGACTCGGCCGCGGGCGGTCAGGTCGAGGGCGTCGGCCTCGACGTCGGACTCGCCTTTGCCGAACAGGTTGATCTTCCGGTGGGCGATGACTTTGGTGATCAAACCTCGGGCCTTGAGGTGGGGGACGACCTGCTCGGCGAACATCCGTTTCAGTTCGCTGGGGACGCCGGGCATACAGGCGACCAGCGATGAGCCGATCGCTATGACCATCCCGGGGGCGGTGCCGATCGGGTTGGCCAGGGGGTCGGCGCCGATGGGCAACGAAGCCTGGAGGCGATTCCGGTCGGTCATGGTCCGGTTCCGGCGGGTGAAAAAGCCCTCGATCGCTTGGAGCGATGCGGCGTCCTCGCGGAGTTCGACCCCCGCGAGTCGGGCCAGGACTTCGCGGGTGAGGTCGTCCTGGGTCGGCCCGAGGCCGCCGCTGGTGAGGACAAGCTCGGCGCGGCCGACGGCGATCCGGAAGGCGGCGATGTTCTCGTCCAGGTCGTCGCCGATCGACGTGTGGAAGTGGACGGGGATGCCCAGGGCGCCCAGGTTCTGGCTGAGCCACTGGCTGTTGGTGTCGAGCGACTGGCCGCTGACCAGTTCGGTCCCGATGGTGATGATCTCCGCTTTCATCCCGAACTTCCCCCCGGGGTGGCCGTGTCGATGGGTCCAGTCCGTATCATCCTAGCCGAAGGGGACGACGGCGGTGAGGGTTGCGCGGTGGATCGGCGAGTTGGGGGAGATTTCCCGCCGACTTGTGGGATTGGTGTCGGCTATGTTCTCATATGGTCGACAGCCGCGGAGCTTGGCCTTGACTTGTCCGACTCGCGTTTTGGTGACCTGAAGTGGGGTTCGACTCCCCCGGTCCGCTTTTTGGCTTCCTCGGGAGGCTTCGCATGGTGGGCTGCGTCCTCGATCGTCCGACCCTGGTCTTGAACCGAAGCTGGATGCCGGTGAACGTCGCCACGGTGGCCCGCTCGTTGACACTCTTGTGGAACGAGTCGGCGCTGGTGGTCGACCCCGACGACTACCGCCTCTACACCTGGGCCGACTGGGCCAAGCTGGCGCCGAAGGATGGCGAACCGTTCATCCGGACCGTCTCGTTCGCGATGCGCGTGCCCGAGGTCTTGACTCTGGTCCGCCACGACCGCCCCCGGTCGAACTCGGTGACGTTCAGCCGACGGAACGTGTTCAAGCGCGACCACTCGACCTGCCAGTACTGCGGCGAGCAGCCCGGCACCGAGGAACTAACGATCGACCACGTCGTCCCCCGCTCCAAGGGGGGGCCGACCACCTGGGAAAACTGCGTCCTGGCGTGCGTCCCGTGCAACGCCCGGAAAGCCAACCGGACCCCCGAGCAGTCCGGGTTGAAGCTCAGGAAGCACCCGGTCCGGCCGAGTTGGAAGCCGTTCTACGACAACTCGACGATCCGGATCGCGAGTTGGAACCGGTTCTTGAGCGAGGCCTACTGGAACGTCCCGATGGAAGACGCGAGCTGACTGGAGAAAAGGGGTCAGGTACCGTTTCCCGAAACGGTACCTGACCCTTTTTGCTGGTGGGTGGTCCCTTTCTGCTGGTGGGGGGGTCGATTGGAAGCTGGCGGGAAGACGTATCTGGTCACGGGGGGGGCGGGATTCATCGGCGGCCACCTGGTCGAGCGGTTGCTCGGGGCGGGGCACCGCGTCCTGATCCTCGACGACTTGAGCACCGGTCGGTTCGAGAACATCGCGCACTTCGAAGGGCGGGCCGGTTTTGAGCTCCGGGTCGCCAGCGTGACCGACCCGGCGATCGTCGAAGCGTGCGTGATCGAGGTCGACGCCGTGTTTCACCTGGCCAGCGCTGTGGGGGTGAAGCTGGTGGTGGACCAGCCGGTCCGGACGATCGAGACGATCGTCGGCGGGACCGACACCGTGCTCCGGTCGTGCGCCCGGTACCGCCGGCCGGTCCTTTTGACCTCGACGAGCGAGGTGTACGGCAAGTCCGAGAAGTTTCCGTTCGCCGAGAACGACGACACGGTGATGGGGCCGACCACCACCCGCCGGTGGGCTTATGCCTGCGCGAAGGCGCTCGACGAGTTCCTCGCCCTGGCCCACTGGCAAGAGTCGCGCCTGCCGGTGGTGATCGCCCGGTTGTTCAACACCGTGGGACCCCGCCAGACGGGTCGATACGGGATGGTGATCCCCCGGTTCGTCGCCCAAGGATTAAAAGGGGAGCCGATCACGGTTCACGGCGACGGGACGCAGAGCCGCTGCTTCGCCCATGTCCAGGATGTGGTCGAAGCCCTGGTCGGCTTGATGAACGAACCGCGGGCGCGGGGCGGGGTCTACAACGTCGGCAATGACGGCGAGGTGTCGATCCTCGCCCTGGCCGAGAAGATCCGCGCGATGACCGGCGGCCGAAGCGAGATCCGGCTCATCCCCTATAACGAGGCGTACGCGGCCGGTTTCGAGGACATGGTCCGCCGCGTGCCGGACTTGACGAAGATCCAGCGGTTACTCAACTACCGACCCACTCGCGACCTCGACCAGATCCTCCTCGACGTTCTCGCCGACCAGCGTGCCGACCTTGAAGAGGCCCATTGAGGCACGGATGAACTAACGGGATGGGAGAGGACCAATGATGATCGAGCCATTACAAGCGGAACCGGCCGAGACGATCCGGGCTTACTTCCGCGACGATCCCTCGAAGATGACGATGATGGCCGCGCGGAAGTTCGCCGTGCCCGAACGCGATGTGGTCGATGCCCTGGTCGGAACCTGGCCGATCACCCGGATCAAGGATGGTGTCTTCCAGGAACTGGTTGAGACGTTCCCCACCCTCGGGACGATGCGGGTGTTCGTCCGGAGTCACGCGGCGGTGATCGAGTCGGTCGGCGTGTTCGGTGGGTTCAGCGCGATGGGTCCGTTTTTCAACGTCCAGACCGACACCCTGGATATGCACATCCTCTACGCCGAGATCGGGTCGATCTACTCGGTCCGGAAGGTCGGACATGACTCCGACTTCGTCACGCACTCGTTCCAGTTCTTCGACCACCACGGCGACGCGGCGTTCAAGGCTTACCTTTGGGAAGACTTCCCTCAGGTCCCAGCCCACCGGATCGCAGCGTTCGAGGAGTTAACCCGCCGGTTTGCCCGCGAGGGTTGATTCAGGGGCGCGACGCGAGGGGCGCTAGTTCCGGGGTTGGCGTCGCCCTCTCAGCCCGGTCCGCCCGGGACTTTCGGCTCGAATACGGGAAGAACCGCTTGAGGTCGTTGATCGGGCGCTCCAGGACGGACCACGAGATCGTCGCCAGGACCACCGACACGGCGGTGACGTAAGCGAACTGTCCCCAACCCAGTTCGGTCGGGAAGCCCAGCGAGACGCCCGTGCGGATCTCGAGCCATTTGATCCCCTCGGGGACGATGAGGTGGAGGACGTAGATCCCGAAGCTGATCTTGCCCAGATACAAAAGTGGCGGGGATTCGAGGACCGCTCTGGTGATCCCCCCGAAGCCGTCCGCCGCCCGGTTGATGAGCCAGAACGCGACCAAGGCGAAGCCCGAGTAGCGTGCCGAGAAGGGAAGACGCCACCCGATCCCCACCAGGCTGGCGGCGAAGACCGCCCCCAGGATCGCCAGGCCGACCCCGAGCGCCACTCGACCGAACATCGTCCGCCACGCGGCTGACGTGCCGCCCCCATCGCGCAGGAGTCCGAGCAGCGCCCCCATCCCCAGGCCATCGAGGCACGACGGCGGGGCGACCCGGGCGAGGTGAAAATTGTCCGAAACCGTCAGCATCGCTAATCTCGACACCGGCGCCACCAGGATCATCGCCGAGGCCACGACATAGATGAATCGGCGAGGAGCCAGCAAGACGATCGTCGGCCAGATGAAGTAGAACTGCTCCTCCACCGACAACGACCAGAAGTGCCCAAACCCCGGCGCCTGCCCCCGGGTCACCTCGGGGACGTTC
>JAABUX010002507.1_pt1 | contig 25836 bp, 18 predicted proteins | sample 5561851 | NCBI WGS metagenome assembly JAABUX01 (sample SAMN10711883, study PRJNA513361) | rock metagenome | isolation source: Antarctica rocks | place: Antarctica: Victoria Land, Richard Nunatak red sandstone | collected 2016-01-03 | reverse complement strand
GCCCGAAGGTGGCGTGCCGCCGTCCGCTGCGATGGCGACCCCATCGAGGAACGCCGTGTTGTCGCCGCCGGCCGTGTCGAGGCCCCGGAAGGTGATCGTGTGGGCACCGGCCGTGACGGTGAAGCTTGGCGTGGTGTAAGTCTGGTACGACGTGCCCGAGGGCTGGAACGTGCCCACCACGCCGCCATCGACGAGCGCCTGGAAGTCCTGGCTTTGGCCGTTGCGTTGGATGGCGTCGAAGGAGATCCGGTAGGAACCGGCGTTCCAGCCGGCGATCAACTGGCTGAACGTGCCATTGCCTTGGAGGAAGGCGACCTGTGAACCTTGTGGGGCGCCCGGGTCGCCCGCGGTGAAGCCCGAGTTGTTGCCCGAGAGGCCCGAGCCGCCGGTGAAGGTCCAGGCCGAGCCGGAGGGGTTGTAGGCAAAGCTCCCGTTGCTTACCGAGACCGCCTCGAAGCCCGCGTCCCTCACGGCGGGAGCGACTGGGGCTACCCTGGCGAGGCTCACGGCGTCGAGGAGTGCGGTATTGTCGCCGCCAGCGGTATCGAGCCCTTGGAAGGTGAGAGTATGGCTCCCGGCACCGACAGCGAAAGCCGGGGCCGAGTAATTCTGATACGTCGTGCCGGTGGGCTGGAAGTTGCCGATAACGGCGCCATCGATGAGAACTTGAAAGTCCTCACCCCCCGCGTTGTAGCTGCTCCGCTGGGCGGCTTGGAAGTTGAGTTGATAGGAACCCGCCGTGGTGAAGGAGATCGTCTGGGCGAAGGTTCCTTGCGATTGCAAGAACGCCGCCTGTGAACCCTCGGGAGCCGAAACGCCGTTGGTGAATGGGCTGCCGTTGGCGGTGATTCCCGACGAGCCGTCGAAGATCCAAGCCGAACCGGACGCTCCGTAAGCATAGCCGCCCGAGCCAACTGCCGGGGTCTCGAACCCACCACCGCCGACCGAAACCGCCGGAACGCCCGGCCAGACGGTCCAGCTAAAGCTGTGCTCGGCGGTTTCGGTGCCGTCGGTGACATCGATCGTCACGACCCACGGCGTGCCGCTAGCGGCGGAACTCGCGACAACCCCGGAGATCAACCCGGTGGCAGGGTCAATGGACAACCCATCGGGGAGGCCGTTCGCACTATACGCCAGCGTCCCGCCCCGCGGATTACCTACTTGAACGGGGAAGTTGACCGTATCCCCCGTAACGCTGAACCGATCGGTCGGCGGCGCAAGCGCCAACTGCGTGATTGTCCAAGGGAACTCGAACGTGGCCGGGTCACTCCTGCCATTCGTCACTGAGACGGTCACATCATAGTTCGCGCCGGTGTCCGCCCCTGCCGCAACGGTCCCCGAGATGATTCCGGTGCTGCTATCGATCATTAACCCGGGCGGTAGGCCCGTCGCGCTATAGGTCAGCGGCAGATTATTGGGATCAGAGCCGATGACGGGGATTGAGACGGTTTGCCCCTCGACATTGTTCAAGCTGTCCCACATCGCGTCTTCCGCATTAGCAATTGTGGGGCTGGCCGTGGCGACGTTCCAGGTGAATGTCTGGCTGGCGGACAGGTCATCGTTTGTCGCCGTGACCGTCACCGTGTAAGGACGGGCCAGCGCGTCGCCGTAGTTAATCGTCCCAGTGATGTTTCCATATGTCGGGTCTAGGCTCAGGCCAGGAGGCAATCCGCTCGCGGTGTAGGTTAAGAGATTATTGTTAGGATCGACTGCATTGAATGTAAGGTCAGGTGCTTCACCTTCAGTATTATTCTGTGTGCCAGGGTTGTTGAGCGATGGCGGCGTGTTGGAATAGATCACAACCGGGAGAGTTGTGACATAAGATTGACCGTTTGCAATGAGAGTGAATCCAAAACGGTCTTGACCTTCATAATTTAAGTCGGAGGTATAAACGCAATGCCAGTTGGTCTGAATATCGATATATCCAGTCTTTTCGTTACTATTGTCAACCGTAAACGATTGGATTGCAGTTGAGCCATGTTTACCCTGAATCAGATCGCCCGCGGAAATATAGGAGAAAAAATGCTGGTTGTCTCCAATAGCGCCTACATAAAAAGTATATGTGCCGCCATATCCGTCGCTATGAACATATTTTTCATACATGGGCAAACTATATTCTATGGGATGATTCCCGCGTGCAGCGTTTGGAACTGTCGCATCTTCCGACACGCCCGGCGTGGTTGCGAATTGATCGGACGCCTGAGATCCAAATGAACCCGAACTCGCATTTGCCTTTAAAAGGGGCGAAAGGGGACTTTCGCCATTGATCGTCCCGACACAAGCACCGGACTGAATTATCTCATTGGAGTTGTTGGAAGGGGTATTCAAATCACTGTTCCAGCTCACCACAGCCAGCAGCTCGCGGACTTCGAGCCGCTGGACGGCGGGGCGAAAGCGGCGACGTAAGCGACCGTTGCGGGGGGGTTGGCTCATGGGTGCAATCTCAAGGGGGATTATCTGCCGCATTGGTGACAAGGACACAAGGGTGAACGACGCACGAGATGAAAGCAAGTGGCCTCTCCCGCAAATCTGAAAAAATCAAGGAGGTCGGGTGCCGGGCGTCACGGGTCGTACCCAACCCGTGAGGCTCTCTCGGGCCGGAGCGCAGGGGTTGGTTGAAACCCGTGGCACCCGCAAAACCCAGTAACGCCCCAAGATTTTGAGCCGATAAGCCAGTCACCCCCCAGCCTACGATTGTGCGCAGGCGCGGGACTCCACCTCGGCGAAATCTCGCCGAGGTGGGGTTGATCGTAGCGTTGAAAGGGCGACGGGAGATTACTCGGTTTTGCCCACCAGGGAGGGTTGCTTGGTGGCGCCGAAGCCGACGTTGGATTCGGTGTCGATCGTGACCTCGCTCTCGGTGAACTTGAGCTTGAGCGTCGCCACGAACGGCGTTTCGACGAAGGCAATCCGGGTTGTGAGCGTGTCGTCGCTCGTCCAGGCCGCGGAGGCGCTGGCGGGTTGTTCGGCGAGGGGGCCGAGGGCGGCGCGGGTCTTGTGCCAGCCTTGGGTATCGCAGAGCATGAGCTGGTCCTTGCCGTCGAGGCGGAGGATCAGCGCGTTGGCCTCACCCGAGGGGGCGGGTTGCCAGGTGACGGCTTCGATCTTGGTGGGATTGGCGGGGAAGGCGTACCGCTTGCCGGCCACCTTCTTGGCCAGGTCGGTCGCGGTCTTCCCGGCGACGGGCGGAATCGTCAGGCCGGCGAGCTTGGCTTTGAGCTGCGCCTCGGCGCTGGAGTCGGCGGGGATGGGGACGACCCTCAGGGCCGGGAGGAGGTGGTCCCAGACGACGTTGATCAGGGCCTGCATGTCCTTGACCCCGCTGGTGATCGCGACCACCGTGTCTTGCTCGGGGATCACGACGCAGTACTGGCCGAAGGCGCCGTCGCCGCGATAGGCATTGTGGCGGGACCGCCAGAACTGGTAGCCGTAGCCTTGGTCCCAGTCGGAGTCGGGGGCGCTCCCGTTGGAAGTCTGCCGGGCGGTGGCGGCTTCGACCCAGGCTGTGGGGACGAGTTGCTTGCCGTTCCAGGTCCCCTTTCGCAGGTACAACTGGCCGAACTTGGCGATGTCCTCGGTCCGGATGCTCAGGCCGTAGCCGCCGAGCGAGACCCCCTGCGGGCTGGTCCCCCAAGTCGGGTCCTTGATCCCGAGCGGGTCGAAGATCCGGGGCCGCAAGTAGTCGAGCACCGTTTGCCCGGTCACCTTTTGGACGATCGCCGAGAGCATGTAAGTCGCCGGGGTGTTGTACAGGAAATGTGACCCAGGCTTGAACGGGACCGGCTGGGCGAGAAAGGTCTTGGTCCAGGGCTGGGTGTCGGTCGCCCCGACCTTCGGTTCCGCCTGGTGGCCGGTGGACATTCGGAGCAAGTCGCTGACCCGCATCAACTTGAGGTTCTTGCCCGGGTCGCTCGGAGCGTCGTCGGGGAAGAACTTCAGGACCGGGTCGTCAAGGCTGAGCTTCCCTTCGCTGATCGCCAGGCCGACGGCGGTGGACGTGAAGCTTTTGCTCAGCGAGTAGAGCGAATGCGGGGTCTCGGCGGCGTACGGCTGCCACCAGCCTTCGAGGACGACTTGACCGTGACGGACCACGACGATCCCGTGCATCCCGTCGACCTGCTGATCCAGCGCCTCGACGAACGCGAGGAGTCCGGCGGACGACACCCCTTGAGACTCGGGGTTGCTCCGGGGTAAGCCGGGGGCGGTCGGCTCGGCCGCTTCGAGGAGCGAACCGGCCGCGAGCGCGAGGATGACTCCCGCCAGCGCGATGATCTTCATGGGATGGGACTCCTTGGTTGAATGGGACGAACGGACCAAAACCGACCGAGCATCGTGGCACAACCCCGACCGCGCCGCTAGTTGGTGGCGTGACCTCGCTCGCCCGGTCGGCCAATGAGCGAGCGATTAGCACGCGATTGGCCCGAGTTACCCTGTTATGTCGGTTTCGCGATCCGTCAACGGTCCGGTTCGAGGTCGCTCCGGCGCATCAGGGCCGCAAGCCCGTGGTGCGGTCCCGACTCGAAGCCGACGATCACCTTGCGGTCAACTTGGTTGACGGTCCCTTCGTCGTCGGCGACCACCTTGACCACCGTTCCCGGGGAGACGGTCTCCTCGGACGCCGCGAAAAAGACGGTGATCGGTTGGCCGGACAGGTTTTTGGCCCGAGCCATCGACCCCCCCTTGAGCCGGTCCAAGCTCGCCCCCCAGATCCCGCAACCGCTGAAGCTCGTCAGCATCGCGAGGGTCAAGAGCGTCGGCAAAGTCATTGATCGCGCCGAACCGGCTGGGACTGTCCCCCGCCGAACACCAGTGTACCGCCAGGCCCAGGCGATCAGGAGTCCTTGGAGCGGCAACCGGATCAGGAGGAAGAGGGGTGGGATCGCGAACCGTTCGGCGTGCCGCCACATGAACAGGTTGGCCGGGAAGACCGCGACCAAGAGCGCGATCAACCCCCAGGCGGCGACGATCCGGGTCCGACGGCCGAGCAAGAGCGCCCCGAGGAGGATCTCGGCGGCGCCGCTGATGAACACCAATGCCCGAGGCTCGGGCAAGCCCGGCGGCATGATCCGCAAGTAGACGTCGGGCGCCGCGAAGTGACCAACCCCTCCCAAAAGAAACAAAGCGGCGAACAAGATGCGTCCCATCCCTCGACTCCCCTTCCGCTCCAGCTTGAACCACGGCCCCCGACCCACGGATCTCAGGCCGCCCCGCTCGCGGGGAACATCAGGGACGCCCACTTGGGACCCAAATGCCGCCCGCTTCGATCATCGCGGTTTCCGAGCTAAACCGCCACATCAGCCCGCCGAAACTCCCGATTCGACAGCGACACCCCTGAGCTTCGGGTCGCTGACCCGCTTCGCCTGGGGACAAGTGGTGAGCGCGATCATCGCCGACCGAGGCAAGACCCGGCCACGCGACGAGTGGGGATGGTCGTTGGTCGATCGGTTCGGCGAAAACCTTCCTTAAATGTTGGTTCCGACCCTGGATTTGGCCTACGAATCGCCCATAATCGCCCCTAGAATAATTGACATTCGCTCTGATGACACTGTGTCACGACCAGCGATGACACACGGGGAAACGGTCGGCGACCAGCCCCGTGCGCGAGCGGATGATTGACGCGGGTGATGGTCGATATGTCGGACAGGCCGTGCGACTCCACCGGCTCACGGAAAATGGTTATGGCGCAGGCGATCCCTCCCCGCCGGATCTTGATCGTTGATGGCTCCTCTGAGGATCGGGCCGTCGTCCGTCGTTTGCTCGCCGCGGACAACACCATCGCCTACGAGATCACCGAAGCCGCGACCGGCGAGGAAGGGCTCGAGTTCCTCCGGATCTCCCGGTTCGACTGCCTCCTCCTCGATCATAGCCCGCCCGACTGTGATGGTCTGGAGTTCCTCGACCGTTTGTCCCGTCTGTCCGCCAATGACACCATGATCCCGGTCGTCATCCTGACCGGTCGGGTCGACGAGGTCCTGATCGTTGAAGTCCTCAAGCGCGGGGGCCAGGATTCGCTGATCAAAGGCCGGTTCACCAGCGAGGTTCTCCGGCGGAGCATCAATGACTCCGTGGTCCGGGTCGAGATCCGCCGGGAACTCGACCGGCTGCACCGCCAGACCGTCGCCGCGATCCGCCGGAAAGATGAAGCCATCGCCCGGCAGTCGGCCACCGAGGCGCGGTTGCGGCACCAACTCGATCTGATCGAGACGGTCGCCCGGACCGCGACCGAGGGGCTGTGCATGGTCGATTGCCTGGGACGCTTGACCTTCGTGAACCCGGCCGCCGCTTCGATCCTCGGGGGGGCGGGACCGAGCTTGCTGGGTGCCCCGTTGCCCATCCTCCAGACCGAGACCAATAGGTCGCTCAAACCCCCGTCGCTGGTCTCCGGCGGTTGGGAGGACCCGGGCCAAATAGTCCGCGACCGCGCAGGGATCTTGTCGAGGGCCGATGGGACGACGATCCCGGTCGCGTTCTCCTCAACCCCGATCCTGGCGGACGGCGAGTTGGTCGGGATAGTGGTCGCGATCCGCGACGTCACCGACCAGCGGCGGATCGAAGCCGAGATGGAGCGTCGGGCGGCGGAGTTGGTCGAAGCGGGCCGGCGCAAGGATGAGTTCTTGGCGATGCTGGCCCACGAACTTCGGAATCCTCTGGCGCCGATCTTGAATGCCATGCGGATCATCGGCCTCCGCGGTGGGGCCGACCCCGCCGAGGAGCGGACCCGGGCGATGGTCGAGCAGCAGGTCCGCCACATGAACCGGTTGATCGACGACCTCCTCGACATGTCGCGGATCTCGCGCGGGACGATCCAGCTCCGAACCGAACCCACTCGCCTGGGCGACGCCGTCGACCGGGCCGTCGCCGCGATCCGCCACCAGATCGACGCCCGGGGGCAAACATTGACCGTATCGGTCCCCGATGAGCCGATCTGGCTCGTTGCCGATCCGACCCGGCTCGACCAGATCCTGAACAACCTGTTGACCAATGCCGCCAAGTACACCGACCCGAACGGGCGGATCGACCTAGCCGTCGCGCGGGACCTGGGGAACGTCGAGGTCCGGATCAACGATTCCGGCGTGGGGATCGCCGCCGACTTCCTCCCCAAAATCTTCGACCTGTTCGCCCAGGCGGACCGATCGCTCGACCGGAGCCAGGGGGGGCTGGGGATCGGCTTGACCTTGGTCCGCGACCTCGTGGAGCGGCATGGTGGTTCGATCTCGGCCCGGAGCGAGGGGCTTGGCTTGGGCAGTGAATTCATCGTCCGCCTCCCAAGCCTCGTGGAGTCAGCCCCGCCCGCCGATCGCGGCGCCAAGACTGAAGCTCCAACGGCGACTCGGTCGGTCCGGGTCCTGGTGATCGATGACAACGTCCACGCGGCGCAGAGTTTGGCCGTGGTCCTGCAACTCTGGGGGCACGACGTCCGGATCGCCCACGACGGGCCGTCCGCCCTCGACGCCGCGCCGGACTACCGGCCCGAGGTCGTCTTGCTCGACATCGGGCTTCCCAAGATGGACGGTTACCGGGTCGCCGAGCAGATCCGGACGATCCCCATCTTGGAGCGGACCGCGATCTTGGCCATGACCGGTTACGCGGCCGAGGAAGACCGTCGTCGGTCCGCGGCGGCGGGCTTTGTCCGCCACCTGGTCAAGCCGCTCGACCTTGATGCGCTGGAGCGTTACCTCGCGGAGTTTGGGCCGCCGACCGATGCGCGGGGTGGCTCGCTCGAAGCGACCGCGGCGACCGATGAACTTAACTGAATCTTGACAGGCGGTCCCACCACCCGAGACAATCAGCCCAGGTCCGCCCGGTCGAAGGGTCCAGTCCGAGCGCGACCGCCGCTTCGAGCCGCTCACTTCGATCGCGCGACCTTTCTCTGGCTCTGGAATCCCCACCGGAATCGTCATCGACCAGGAGGGACTTCCCATCGAGACACCGACGTCCGAATCGTTTGATCCGACCGCCGCGACGGCGCGGCAGATCCTCGTCGTCGACGATAACGTCTCGTCCGCCGAGACGCTGGCCTTGTTGATCGGCCTGTCGGGCCACTTCACCCGCTTGGCCCATACGGGTCTCGACGCATTGCTCGCCGTGGAGTCGCAGCGCCCCGACGTGGTCCTGCTCGATATCGGTCTGCCGGGGATGGACGGCTACGAGGTGGCCCGGCGGCTCCGGCAGGCGGAAGCCACCCGGAATCTGCTCCTCGTCGCGGTGACCGGTTACGGCCAGGATGATGACCGCCGGAAGTCATCCGCTGCCGGCTTCAATCATCATCTGGTCAAGCCGCTCGACCTGGATCAGCTTGAAGCGATCCTCAACCAGACCAGTCCCTAACCTCGCGCTCGACGACACGGACCTGGCCGGATCGGCTCATCTCAAAAAATCGTCACCGCCTGTTTACTTTGGCTGAATATTTTGCGAAACCTGTCCTATAAGTAGGCATCCGGTACGCCCGGTCCCGCGACTCGCGCTGAGTTGGAACTCAATGCGTGAGACTGAACAGCGGTCTTGATCGACTTGCTTTCCAGCGACGGACTGATCGAGTCCTCGATTCGGTCAGTCCGGTCGACTCGATCGGCGGCTCTGATCCGTTTCGAGGGACCAACCGATGAACGACAACTCGCTCCTTGAAGCCCGACCGGAGCACGCCAATAACTATCATTTCCTCCGGTTCGCCTTGGCAACCGCCGTCTTGCTGTCGCACTCGTTCGAGCTGCTCGGTCGGCTCGACCCGTTTGCCCGGCTTTTTGGCCCGGGGAACCGGCTCGGGGCGACGGCGGTCGCCGGCTTCTTTTTGATCTCGGGCTGCTTGATCGCCGCGAGTTGGGAGCGAAGACCCCACTTGCCGACCTACCTGGCGAAGCGCTGCCGGCGGATCGTGCCTGGTTTTGTGGGGGCCTTCCTGGTCTCGGTCCTGGTGGTCGGGCCGCTCGGTGGGAACCCGCGCTACTGGTCCGAGTTTTCGGTCGGTCGAAGTGGCAAAGCGCTCCTGACCTTCAACGCCCCGGTGACTCCCTCGGTGTTTCTGGGACAACTTTGCCCGCTGGTGAACGGGTCGTTGTGGACGATCCGCTACGAACTCGCTTGCTACCTGGTCGTGGCCGCCCTGGGGCTGGTGGGGATGTTCCGGGCGCGTTGGGCCGTCCTGTCGCTCACGGTGCTGGTCCTGGCGGTTTATCTGGTTCAGTGCCCGACCGGAATCCTGGAACTCGGGCAGGGGGAGCCGCTCCTGAACCTGTTGGTCCCGGTTCCCCGCCTCCTCGGTTGCTTCTTGGTGGGGGTGTGCGTCCACTTGTATTCCGTTCGGTTCACCGGGCCGGGATGTTGGATCGCGACGTGCGCGTTCCTGGTGGCCAACCAGTTCGGCTTCACGGCGACCCAGGCGGCGATCCCGCTGGCGGGAGGATACCTCCTGTTCGCCGTGGCCCACCTGCCATCGCGCTTGCTCCGAGCCTGGAACGGCTGGCCCGATATCTCGTATGGACTTTACCTTTACGCCTGGCCGATCCAGATGCTGCTCGTCCAACGCTTCCCGGCAATCTCTCCTATGAAACTGTTCGTCGCCTCGTTCGCTCTGAGCATCCTAGCCGGGACCGTAAGTTGGTATGGCGTCGAGCGCTGGTTTGTCCGGACCCGACCCCGGTCAGGCGGGCTGGGGTCTGACCCAGGCGGGGGCCTGCGCCTCGTGCCGGCTGATCGAGCTTTCGTCGAGGAGCGTCTCGGCGATGGCATCGAGTCCATGCAACAGGCGGTGCCGCTGGGCGTCGGGGATCTCGAAGGCAAAGGTTTGGGGCGTGCCCGAGTCGGGGTGAACGGTCAAGGTCGAGGCTGACAGGTCGATGGCGACCTCGGCGCCACCGCGACTCAGCGCGGCGACCGTTTCCCAATCGTCGAGGGGTAACTCGATCGGGAGGAGGCCGTTGCCGAAGGCGTTCCCTTCGAAGATGTCGGCGAACCCTTCGCCTTGGACCGGGGCAATCAAAGCGCGGAACCCCGCCTGGGCGACGGCCCAGACGGCGTGCTCGCGGCTCGACCCGCAGCCGAAGTTCTTTCGGACGACGAGGATCGACGCTCCGCGCGCGGTCGGGGCGTTGAGCGGGAAGCTCGGGTCAGGCGCGCCGTGGTTGGCGGGGTCGTCGGGCTGGGGGGCACCTCCGGCGACGTACCGTTTGTCGGCGAAGAGCAGGGGGCCGTACCCGACCCGTTCGACCCGCTTGAGGTAGCGAGCGGGGATGATCAGGTCGGTGTTGACGTCGGTCCAATCGAGGACGGCCACCCGCCCTCGGTGCGTGGTAAAGGCTTGCATGGGCGGGTCTCAGTTTCCGTTCGTGTGGATCGAGGCGAGCAAGGGGCGGACGTCGACGAAGTGCCCCGCCACGGCGGCGGCGGCGGCCATCGCCGGGCTGACCAGGTGGGTCCGCCCACCGGGCCCTTGCCGCCCCTCGAAGTTCCGGTTGCTCGTGCTGGCCGAGCGCTGTCGCGGCGTGAGCTTGTCCGGGTTCATCGCCAGGCACATGCTGCACCCCGCCTGCCGCCACTCGGCGCCGGCGGCTTCAAAGATCCGGTCCAGCCCTTCGGCCACGGCCTGATCGCGGACCTGCTCCGAACCCGGAACCACCAACGCCCGGACGGTGTCCGCCACCTTCCGCCCCCGAAAGACGTTGGCGGCCGTCCGCAAGTCTTCAATCCGCCCGTTGGTACACGACCCGATGAAGACGACATCGACGGGGATGTCGGTCACGCGGGTCCCCGGCGTCAGGCCCATGTAGTCGAGCGCCCGCCGCGCGTCTTCGACGCTGCTGAACGGGACCTGATCCGGCTCGGGGACGCGCCCGGTAACATCCACCGTCATCGCCGGGTTCGTCCCCCAGGTGACCTGCGGCTCGATCGTGCCGGCGTCGAGGGTGACGTGGCGGTCGAACGCCGCCGGATCATCCGTCTTGAGCGTCCGCCAGTCCTGGATCGCGGCTTCGAGGTCGGCCCCTTGGGGAGCGAACGGGCGGTGGTGGTTGACGATGTAGTCGATCGTCGTGTCGTCCGGCGCGATCAACCCCGCTCGGGCGCCGGCCTCGATCGACATGTTGCAGATCGTCAAGCGTCCTTCCATCGACAACGCCCGGATCGCCGGGCCGTAATACTCGACCACGGTCCCTGTCGCCCCACCGGTCCCAATCCGGCGGATGATCGCCAGGATGATGTCCTTCGGCTCCAGCCCGAACGCCAGCTTTCCCGTCACCTCGATCCCGAAGCTCGGCGGGCGCTTCCCTTGCCAGAGCGTCTGGGTCGCCAGGACATGCTCGACCTCCGACGTCCCGATCCCGAACGCCAGCGCCCCGAACGCGCCGTGGGTGCTGGTGTGGCTGTCGCCGCAAACGATCGTCGTCCCCGGGAGCGTCAAACCCAGTTCAGGCCCGATGACGTGGACGATCCCCTGTCGACCCCCTTGAACGTCGAACAAGGTCAAACCAAACTCGCGGCAGTTGGCCCGGAGCGTTTCCACCTGCCGCCGCGACATTGGCTCCTGGATGTTGAGCTGGTCGTCCGTCGGGACGTTGTGGTCCGCCGTCGCCACGGTCAGATCCGGCCGGCGGACTTTTCGCCCGGCAAGTCGCAGCCCATCAAACGCCTGGGGGCTGGTGACCTCGTGGATCAGGTGCCGATCAATATAAAGCAGCGTCGCCTCATCCGTGACCTTGACGACGTGGCGATTCCAGACCTTCTCGAACAATGTCTCGGGCACGGACAGGCTCCTCACGAACTGGCTCGCTCGACCACCCGCGGGTGCGATTACGTCTGCCTCGCGTGATGGCAACCGAAAGAGCGCCCGACAATCCCCGCCACACGGGGCGGACCGCCGAGGCGACCATTGGGCGGCATCCCGACCATGTTACCAAAACGTGACACGCAACTTCCACCGATGGTCCGGGCGATCGACCCTCGATGCCGCCCCAATCCTCCAGGGAAACGAACCGAACCCCGCCCCACCGGTCCCAAACCTTGCTCTCGCGTGAAACGAACCTAACGCCCCTCTAGGTCGCACCGACTTCGCCCGAGGAGAAGCCGTGCCTGATCGAACCCACGATTCCGACCCACGATCGCCCTGCCACCCCGAGCCATTTTCCGACCACCCAGTGACTCCAGCTTGATCGTCTGATGGAATTATTGTGGCGGCAGGCTGGTCGATAAGCGGCTTTCGACTTCAGATCGTCGGGATGCCAATGACGGCCCGATCGAAATCCGCGCGGAAGGCTTGGGCTTGAGGGCAGAGGGTCAAGACCAAGGGCAAATTCAATCCGACCCGCTCGGCGAACGGCGTATACGCCGACGCGGACTTCTTGACTCCCCGATGTTTGATCCCGGCTTGCTTCGGCCGCAGCCTCAACGGCCTGATCTCACCCCAGACGGATTTGGTCAGTTGATCCTCGGCGGCTCGATCGCATTCAATCGCGGCGAGGTTCGTATAAGGGGGATCGAGCGTCGCGACGGCCCAAGTATCGGTCGTCATCGAGGGTAGGGCCAGGACAACGAAAGGGGGGCGGGGCACACGCCGCAACCAGGTTTCGTCGATCACCTTGGCCAAGGCACCGGCGGCGTCGGCGGGAGGTGGGCAAGGCCGCCCGGCCCCAACCTCCTTGGCCATCGAGCAGTCCGCGTGGATGATCAGGAGGTGCAAAGGGTTTCCGGAGAACTCGGCCATGAACGTTTCGAGATTGGCACCATATCGGGTACACCAACCTCGAACACCCATCCATCCCTGACCCAAAGTTGACGAGTTATCACGGGGAGGGTGGAGGTTGATATACTCGGCGTCGGGACGAAGCTGCCGCATCACCTCACAGAGGATGAGGAAGTCGCTCACTCCCTCGGAGACGACACCAACGCGGAGCATGATCACTGCACCTCAATAGTTCTGCGGCACGCCACGCAGACGCCCCATCGTCCAGAGTTCGGAGAGGCTGAACCCCTCCTCCGCCTTGGCCATTAACTGTTCGGTGACCACGACGCGCTCGATCTTGCTCGCGCCGGCCGCATCACGATCGACGGTGAACAGCCTGATCCGGTCGTCGAGCAAGTTCAAGCCATTAAGGACCAGCGGGTTGTGCGTCGTCGCGAACATCTGCCGCGTGCCATCGGCTAGAATTTGATCACAAATCGATTCGGTCAAAGCGCGTGCCAATCTCGGGTGTAGTGCTTGATCAAAGTTATCGACTGCGAACATCCTCGGCGACCGCTCATGCCCGACCAACGCGAGCAGGAATAAGACGTACAATGCTCCTTCGCTCGCCTCCGTGGCGGAAATCGCATTGCGTTGTCCGAGCATATACCGATCGTTGAATTGAAGTCGCACGGGAGAATCGGAAGGGCGATCGACAGAGTTTGTCATAATCCCATCGGCCCATTCAATGAGATCCATGACGTCATCGAGGTCAAAAGGACCTATCATGGTCGGGTCGGCCGCCGCCATCTCCTCCAGCGCTTTCGCCAAATCGGAGCCACATAAGCCTAGCGGATCACGATGGATGTCATCGGGAAATCCTCGCAATTGCGGCGTGCTGGGTGCATAGATCGCATACTCAGTGAGTCGATCGAAAAAATCAGCATTCACGAAGGGGATGTTCGGACTTGTTATGTCTGGCTGGTAGAAATCCTTATTGAAAGCAAAGTAAAGGCGAACAAATGAACTGATTGTTTTTGACGGCGAAGGGTTGCCGTTTCTGACCGGATAGGGATCATCACCCTTCCGGATGATGGCACCCGACTCCGAACGTTCCAGGATGATTTTGTCGTCGAAGTGGATTAATTCTTCGAGAATTTCCCAGCCGCGCTTCCGATCGGGATGGAGTCTGAGTCGATATTCGGTACGGTCGTCGCGGGCGTACAGATCCATACTGTCGAGCAAACGATTGGGGAACTGGCAAATGAAGGATTCAGGATCGCCGGGGCGTACCCCGCGAAATCGATACGCTTCGTATTCGGCGTTGCCGGATGCCATCGACCCGAAAAATCCCAAAGCCTCCAGCAGGTTACTCTTCCCGCTCCCATTGGCGCCAATGAAGACATTGACTGCCCCGAGATCGACGGCAACGTCGACCAGCGACTTGAACCCCTTGACCTCGAAGCGGGTAAGCATGAGTGAACCTTGGCGTCTGAAGCAGGATCAAGCAATGACTTCCGCATGTGCGGCCATCTCATCCGCGTGGTAGCTCGACCGGACGAACGGGCCGCTGGCGACCTCAAGAAAGCCCATCGTCCGGGCCAAGGCTCCCAATTCGTCGAACTCCTCGGGGGGGAGGTAGCGCTCGACGGCGAGGTGGCGGCCGGTGGGTTGAAGATACTGGCCCAAGGTGAGGAAGTCGCAGCCGACGGCGCGGAGGTCGGCCAAGGTGTCGAGGATCTCGCCGGTGGTTTCGCCGAGACCGAGCATCAGGCCGCTCTTAGTCCGGGTGGTGGGGTCGAACCGTTTAGCGTGAGTCAGTACCCCCAAACTCACGGCGTACTGGCTTTTCCGGCGGACGTATTGTTGGAGGCGGGCGACGGTTTCGAGGTTGTGGTTGAACACCTCGGGGCGACCTTGAAGGACCGTCTCGATGGCGGCGGTGTTGCCGTCGAAGTCGGGGACGAGGACTTCCACGGTCGCGCCGGTCCGGGTTCGGACGGCCTCGATGCAGCGGCGGAAGTGGTCGGCGCCGCCGTCGGGGAGGTCGTCGCGGGTGACGGAGGTGATTACGACGTGCTTGAGACCCAGTCGGGCGCAGGCTTCGGCGAGGCGGTCGGGTTCGTCGTCGGCGACGGCCTCTGGCTTACCGCGTTTCACGGCGCAAAAGCCGCAGGGTCGGGTGCAAGTTTCGCCGAGGACCATGAACGAGGCGGTCCGGCGGGTCCAGCACTCCGAGCGGTTCGGGCACTTGCCGCTCTCGCAGATCGTTTCCAGCCCTAACTCGCCGATCAGGTCCTTGGTGAAGTACGTCCCACCGGTGGCCGGGATCGGCCGCTTGAGCCAGGCGGGGAGGCGTCGGCGGGGGGTGGTGGTGGTGGCGCGGATGGGATCGACCGCTTCCGACGCGCTCAGGATCGGCAGCAATCCCGGACCGGCTTTATCCAAGGCTGGGAGCGTAGGCATGCGTGCCGACCTTCTGGCGGATCAGGGGGTGATGAGTGTAAAGGTGGTGCCGTTCGAGGTCGAAGACCGCCTCCACCTGGCGGATCACCGCCTCGCGGACCTTGGCCATCGGCGTGGGCCGCTGGCGCCACGACTCCATCGACGTTTCGCGGGTCGCCGCCTGATCGCGCCGGGTTGAGGAGTGGGCGTCGATCAGGTCGAACGGTTCCAGGAACGTCGCCACGTTGAGCGTGAAGCCATGATAGCCGATCCAACGGTTCACCGCCACGCCGACCGTGCCCACCCGCGACGCCCCGAGGAAGACTCCCGACTCGACGGCTCGGACGGTCCCGACCAGGTCGAACTCGGCCAGGACGGCGACCAGGACTTGATGAATCCCGTCAACGAACTCCTGGACGTTGCGACCCGACCGGGCCAGCGGCAAGACCAGGTAGCCGGCCAGTTGCCCCGGCAGGTGCATGACGCAGCCGCCCCCACGGTTGATCCAGCGAACCCGGAAGCCGCGGGCCCGGAGTTCCTCGTCGTCGGCCAGGATGTGGGCTCGGCTCCCGGCGCGGCCGACGCTGATCGTGGGCGGGTGTTCGCAGAGGATCAAGGCCCCACCACCGGCCTGGTCGCGGTCGCCGAGATCGTAGACAAGCCTGCGCTGGAGTTGCTGGATGTCGTCGAAGTCGACGGTGCCGAGCAGGTAAACTTCCAGGGGCGAGCTGGCGGCCGAGCCGGGCAGGGGGAGCGCATTCATCGCGGCGGTTGACCTTTCGGATCGGAAACAGCTTGATGAGGCGGCGATCACCGGCCCGGGCTAAGATCAAGGCGGACAGCCGATCAGACCATTTAATCCAGAACCCGCCGGAGCGACAAGGGATTGACGACCGGGAGGCGGGAACGCCACGCCTTCGGTCCGAAGCGGGCTTTCCGACCGATCAGACCGCTTGGAGTGCCACACTGTCGGGGTGGGCGCGGCGGAGGTAGCGGATGATCGTCGCGACGAGCGGTTTGGACTCGGCGGGGAACAGGTCGGGCCAGTGCTGGAGCGCTCGGGATTGATAAAGGTCGCGCTTGAAGACGTCGGTCTTGATGAGCGGAAACTTCCGGTCGCGGACCAGGATGTCCCACGCGAGGAGAGTTGAGTTGAGCGGTTTGCCGGCGTCGAGGTCCGCCTTGTACTGAAAGTCGTCACCGAGCGACCGGGCGAGTTCAAGAACCTGGTCGATGGGAAATACCGCCCGGATTGTGCCGCCGGCGGCGAGGACCTTGCGGCTCAGGCCCCCTTCGTAACGGTGGATCGCGCTCCACTTATGGGCGACCGGGGTCATCGCGGTCCAGAACTGGCGAAATAGGGTGGACCGGAGCGTTTCCCCCGGAATCGTCAGGAAATACGACTGGAGGTGCGGGCCGTTTTCGAGGTTGTCGGTCAGACCCCAGAGCGTGGCGGGTTCCGCCTGGATGTAGGCGAGGGTCGGGCCGAGGTCGTGGACCGGGCCGAAGACGCTGTCGTTGGTCAGGAGCAACTCGTCGAACCGAGCCAGCCGGGCGCTGCTCCGCTCGGCATCGCGCCACGAGCCGAAGTCGACGCCGACGTTCCGCCGCCAGATCACCTGGTCGCAGAGCTTGCGGGCCTTGGCGAGGCTGTCGGGTTCGAGCCGGGTCGAAGTCGACGCCAGGCGGATCGAATAGCCGTGGTCGGCGATCCGGCTGAGGTAGTGGAGCACATAGTCGTCGATGACCCCGTGCGGGTCCCAGTGGGCGAACAGACACAGCTTGCCGGTCGGGGCTGGGTGCGCGTTCCAGATCTCGAAGATGTCGAGACCCACGCTCGACCGGATGGCCCGGACCGCATGGCCGACCACTTTCGACGCGATGTTCATGGTGCGAAGCGAACCCAGTTCCGCGGATCGAGACGCCCGGCAAGGGGAAGCAGTATAGCCAACCGGATCAGCCCCAGGCAAGGTAGGGGCGGCTCCGACCGCTTGGTCTCAGGCGGCGCTCAAGGGGACGCCGAGCCTTCCGATCGGGTCCGGACCCGAGGCCGAGCCATCCCCCGGGTTAGCCGCGACCAGGTTGTTTGGCCCGCCCCCGAGCGCCGGAGTAACCTCCAGCCGACCCACCCGACCACAAGGACACCGACCGCGACCAACCCACCGAGGACGAGCGGGTTCATCGGCGTGTACGGCGGCTCATAAACTCGGATCGCCGCCAACTCGGGGGGGCCGTCGGGACCGGCGATCAGTTCGAGCGTGTGCGGGCCGTTGCTCAGCCCCTGAACCAAGGTCGTCGCGCGGTCGAGCGTCGGGTCGCCCAGAGGGGGTGGCGTGTAGACGTCGACGAACTGCGGGCGGACCGACCAGTGAATCGCGTAGCCCGGCTCGACCGGCTTTTGGGGGAACCAGAAATCCGGCTCGATGTGGACCCGCCCCGAGGTTGACACGAACGTCGCTCCGCTCGATCCCGCGCCGTCCGGTCCCGTCTGCGAACCGTTGACGTGGAAGGTCCATGAAGGGGGCTTCTCGGTGTACGAGTCGACCGTGAGGGTCCAGTCTTCGGCGACCAGGGGCTTGTCGTGGTTGACCCGGATCAAGGCGATCTCGGACCAGGGTTTCGGCTCGGGCCGGGTGGCGGCGTAAAGCTCGGGGAACTCCGATGGCTTCTTGCCATCGACCCGGACGTTCAAGGTCCGCGACGGCTGGCTCGACCGACCGGCGACGAGGTCGACCCGGTTGCCTTGAAACTGGGTCGTGAGTTTGCCCCCCATGAAGACCAGGTCGCGGCCGATCGGTTCGGTTCGGACGGGTCTTGCCCAGAAGGCGTCGCTCGGTCCCGGCTGGACGACGAGGTAGCGCTCGACCAGGCGCGCCATCAGGTCGCAGCCGGCGGCGTTTAAGTGGACCTCGTCGAGGAGCAACGCGGCCGGTTCAAGGTGGTTGGTCTTCAAGTACCGGAGCCAGTCGGAGTGGATGTCAACCAGGCCGCAGCCGTACTTCGCCGCGATCCCCGGGAGGATCTTTCGGTTCATCCGGTCGTCCCACCAGGCCCCGCCATCCTGGGACTTGCTAATCGTCGCGGGGGGCCACTTAGTGATGTGGTCGGTCTGCATGAGGACCTCGGCGGTGGTCCGCGACCGGATCGAGCGGATGATCTCCGCGTACGTCTTGTCCGACCCGTAGACGTGGAAGATCACCAGGTCGGGATAATAGGCGAAGATGTCGTGCTCGGCCGGTTTGATCAGTTGCTGCGCCGGGAACCCGCCGATCGCCCGGTTCTCGACTTCAAGGTCGGCGTGCGGGAACCGTTGCCGGAGGTTGGCGACCACTTGCCGCCACCATTCTTGCTCGGTGATCGACTGGCCGTAGAACAAGATCCGGACCTTGTTGCGGTGCTCGGCCGTGCTCGAACTGAGCAGGTGCATCGTCCGACCTACCCCGGCGCCGAGGGTTTCGGGGTGCTCGGGCGGCTCGGGCGAGGCGGCAGGCGCGTCCCCGTTGGCCTGGGTGGCGGCGGTCGCCGCAAGGGCGAGCAGCACGACCCAAGGTAGGCTCCATCGGCGGCGGTTCGAGTCGCGGATTAAGATCGTTCACCTCGGTAAACCCGTGGGTCAAGGCCGACAACTCCCCCAAACTAGCTCATGGAGCCGGGTCCGGGCAACCAGGACCAGCGACGATCGTGTCAAACCACCGCCGGGTCGTCGTCCGGGTCGCGGCCACCTGGTCGAGGAACCGGGTGATCGCCTCGGCCGGGTCGTCCGCCGGGTCTCGCATCGCCCCGACTAGGCGGGCAAGCTCGTCGGACCGCGTCGGCCAGTCGAGCACGGCCCGGTTCCGCTGAATCCGGAGCCGATTCTCGACGGTCCGGATCAACTCATAGGCGGTACGGAGGTCGTGGGCCGCCTCGGGTCCGAGCAGACCGGCCGTCAGGAGGGCGTCGATCGCCTCCCAGATATTGGGTTGGCTCACACCCGGAAGATCGGCGTACCGGAGTTGGAGGTACTGGACCAGGAACTCGATGTCGGCCAATCCCCCCGGTGCCCGCTTCAGGTCGGCGGGGCCGCGCGACCGTTCGAGCTTCGAACGCATCCCCCGGACCTCGCGACCGAGGGGGGCGGGATCGACCGGTCGCGCCCGGATCTGGTCAATCGTCGCGGCGACCTGCCGCTGAAACCGGGGTCGGCACCGGAGGACCCGCGCGCGGGTGAGCGCCAGCCGTTCCCAGACCTCGGCACGCTCGCCGTAATACTGGCGGAAGGCCGCCAGCGGCAGGGCGCTGTTGCCCGCCGAACCGAAGGGCCGGAGCCGGTTGTCGACCGTGTACAAGAACCCCGAACCTGACGTCTCCCCCAGCGTCCGGATCACGCGGCGCGCGACGTCCGAAAAAAACTGGACGTTGCTGATGGGCGGCTCGCCGGGCCGACCCGCGGTAGTCCCGTCCTCCTCGAACAGGAAGATCAGGTCGAGGTCGCTGTAATAATTCAGTTCTTGCCCACCCAGCTTGCCGAGCGCAACGATCGCCCAGGTAGCCACCCGGCCGTTGGACGCGCGGAGCGGGGGGCCAAACCGCCGGCAGCGGCGGCGAAATTGGTTCCGGGCGACCTCGACGACGATCGCCTCGGCGACATCGGCCAGCTCGCGGGTCACGTCGCGGATCGGCTCGCGCTTGAGGATGTCGCGGGTTCCGATCCTGATCCACTCCTTGTTCCGGAAGCTCGCCAAGATCGGCGCGATGTCTTCGGCCCGGTGACAAAGCTCGGCCAGTTCGGTCCGGATCGCCTCGGTCGGCTGCGACTGATTGACGACCAGCGAATCCATCAGGTCGTCGATCATCCCCGGGTTGCCGATCAACGTCTCCGAGAGGAGCTGACTGGTCGAACACAACTCGACATAAAGCCGGAGCGTGGGCGGGTTCAGGTTGAACAACTCCCAGAGCATCGCTTTGGCCCCGAGCGACGCCGAGACCTTTTCGAGGTTCGTCAGCGCCAGGTCGGGGTCGGGGGCGCGGCCGACCGCCGCGAGCAGGCGCGGGGCGATCCCGGCGAGGAAGTGGCGACACCGGGCTTGCGACAGGAACAAGCTTTCCTCGCGGGCCAGCGCCATCAGGTTGTGGTAAGCCGTCACCTTGTCGCGGAAGGGGAACGGGCCGAGCGCCGCTTCGATCATCTCGGGGGTCGGCGACGGGTCCAAGACCAGGTCGACCACGGGGTCGACCGGGCCGTCCTCGCCGAGAAAAGCGTCGTGGAGGAGGTGGTTGAGAATCGCGCGGTTCTTCTCGGTCTTGGAGCGGTAGTCGGCCAAAAACCGCTCGGCGGGTCCGGTCCGGTCTTCCCAGTGGTTCGTCGGCGGGTAGCCGAGGCGGATCGCGAGGGTCCGCTGGTCTTCGAGGTTGCGGGGCATCTCGTGGGTCTGGCGGTCGAACATGGTCTGCAACCGGTGCTCGACCCGGCGGAGGAAGCGGTAGGTGTCGATCATGATCCCCCGCTCCTCGGCGGTCAGACAGCCGACCGCTTCGAGGCGGGACAGGGCGACCGAGGTATTCGCGTGGCGGACCTCGGGGTACTCGCCGCCGTGCAGGAGTTGCAAGAACTGCACGACGAACTCGACGTCGCGGATGCCGCCGTGGCCGGTCTTGACCTCGACCGCCGCCGTCCCCGCCGACACCGTCCGCTGCTCGATCCGCCGCTTCATCGCCTTGATCTCGCCGATCTCAGCGCTGCCGAGATACCGGCGGTAGACGAACGGGGTGATCGCCGCGAGGAAGTCGGCGCCGAGGGCGAGGTCGCCGGCCACGGCGCGACACTTGATCAGGGCTTGCCGCTCCCAGGTCCGGCCCGACGTCTGGTAATAGCCGAGCGTCGCCGCCAGGGACCGGGCGAGCGGCCCCTGGTCCCCTTCGGGGCGGAGGCGCATGTCGACCCGGTACGCCAGGCCGAGGCTGGTGTGGTCGGACAGAGTCCGGACCACCTCGGCGCCGACCTTGGCGAAGAACTCGGCGTTGGAGATGACCTTGGGTCCGGTGGTCTTCCCCTCGGTTTCGTAGACGAAGATCAGGTCGATGTCGGAACTGTAGTTGAGTTCCTCGCCGCCGAGCTTGCCGAGCGCCAGGACGACAAACCGGGCCACATGCCCGTCCCGACTCGTCGGTTGACCATGCTTGGCTTCGATCGCCAGGCGGGCTGAGCGGACGGCCACCACGACGCAGGCGTCGGCCAGGTGGGCGAGGTCGAGGGTAATCAGGTCGAGCGGCAGGTCGCGGACGATGTCGTTGTAGCCGATCCGGAGGACCTCGCGGAGCCGGAACTGGCGGAGGACCAGCCGCCGGGCTTCCTCGGACAGGGCCGCCCGCATCTCGGCCCAAAGGTCGTCGATCAGGCGGGACGGGTCACGGCGGTCCGCCCCAGCGCGGAGCCAGTCGAGCAAGCTCGGGTCGCGGATCATCAGTTCGCTGAAGAACTGGCTGGTGCTGAACAACTGGACGGCGATCTCGACCGCCTTGGGGTGGGCGACCAGGCTCGCCAGCGTCGACGCCGGCTCGGGGCTGGCGGCGACGAATCGTTCGAGGTTCGTCAGGGCCATCCCCGGGTCGGGACAGCGGGGCAAGGTCGCGTCGAGCCGGGCGGCCACCTGGGCGACGAGGCGGATCGGCACGCCGCGACCGGTCAAGTCGCGGAGGTCGCGGTAGCCGCGCTCGGCGTCGCGGACCCCCAGCCCCGTCAGCCAGAGCCGGGTCAGCTCGGCGTTCTCGATCAGAGCCTGGAACCGGTCGGCCGTCGCGAATGGGAAGGTCGGCATACTCAGGGCGACTCCCGGGGCGATGCGGTCAAGGGCGGGCCGGTGCCCCAATCGGCGCGAGGTCGGCCGAGCCGTGCTGGACGTGGCGGACGATCGCTTCCACCTCGCTCCGGGAAAGTCCGAGGTCGCGGGCGATCGAACCGTCGTCGACCCCTCGGCCCAGCAAAGTCCGGACCTCCGAGCGATACGCTCGGAGTCGTTCGGGGATCGGCGGCGAGGGGACCGACCGGCGGTGTTCGCTCCAAGGGTCGCCGAGCGAGGCGAAGCTCGGCTCCAGCCAGAACTCGGTCCCGCCCCGGTGGAGGACGGCCAGGAACCAGGCGGTGAACCCGGGGGCGATCAGGTGCGGCCGGGTCCGTCGTTCGTCGTCGCCCGAGGTGAACAGGGGGAAGTCCCCTCCCGGCCAGCGGTAGCCGAGGTCGATGCAGACGGTTTCGCGGTTGGGGTTGCCCAGCTCGAACCAGCTTTCCGGCTGCATCGTCAGCCCGGGAATCCGCGCGAAGGGGACCATCGGCCCGAGCGCGGAGAGCGGGTGGACCAGCGGCCCGCCCGTGGCATAAAACCCGTCGGAGAGGCGGAGCCAGGCTTTCAGACTCTCGGGGAGGGGATAGCCGAACCGCCGCTCCCAGCTCCGGAGCCGGGCGGGATCGACCCCCGGTCGGCAAGTGGCCGCGCAGTGGGCAAAGCTCCGACCCAATTGCCTGGATTTGGGGCGGACCGACGGGGCCACTCCCACCTCAACGCACCAGACCTCAACCAGATCGGCCAGCGATCGGACCATTCCCACTCCCGTCATTCAACCACTGATTCCGCCATCCTAGCGCCCGCCACTTCCCGCGTCGCCACCCGACCGAACAACGTCACCACACTCGCCCGGTCGACTTCGATCGGCAAGGTCTGCCCGACCAGGCGCCCGGGACCGTCGAAGACGACGATCCGGTCGCAGGTCGTTCGCCCGGTCAACTGGCCAAACTCGCCCGGGGCCAGTTCGCGTGCGCTCGACGCTTTGCTCGGCCCTTCCACCAACACCTCGACCGTCCGGCCGACGAAGTCCCGCGAGTCGGCCAGGCTGATCGCGTCCTGGACGGCAAGGAGTTCGGCGTTCCGCCGCTTCTTGACCTCCGCGGGGACGTCGTCGATTAGCAGCAAGTCGGCCTTGGTCCCGGTCCGGGCGCTGTACTTGAAGATAAAGCTGTTTTTGAACCGCCACCGCTCGACCATCGCGACCGACTTCTGGAACGCCGCCTCGGTTTCGCCGCAAAAGCCGACGATGAAGTCGCTCGACACGGAGGCGTCGGGCAGGATCGCGCGAATCCGGGCCATCATGTCGTCGTAAAGCTCGACGGTATAACCGCGCTTCATCCGCTTGAGGATTTCGTTGCACCCGCTCTGCGCCGGGACGTGGAGGTAGCGCGAGACTTTGGGGAGGTCGCGGATGGTCTCCAGGAGGTCGTCGGTCATGTCGTTCGGGTAATTCGTGAGGAACTTGATCCGACTGATCCCGTCGATCTCGTGGAGCCGTTCGAGCAAGTCGGCGAGCCGAGCGGGCTGGCCGGTGCCGTCGGGGTGCTTGTAGCTGTTGACGGTCTGGCCGAGTAGGGTGATCTCGCGAACCCCTTGGTCCGCGAGGCTCCGGGCCTCGTCGATGATGGCTTGCGGGGGCCGGCTCTGCTCGGGGCCGCGGACCGACGGGACGATGCAGTAGGTGCAAAACTTGTCGCACCCCATCATGATCCGGACGAACGCCTGGTACGGCGAGGGCCGCATCGCCGGTTCGCGGAGCGGGTCATACTCGGCGAAGCTCGCCGTCACGGTGTCGCGCGAACCCGCCGTCCGAGGCAAGCTCACCGCCAGTTGCGGCTTCCCTTCCCGCTTGGCGGCGTCGAGCAGTTCCGATACCCGGCCGAGTTGCCCGGGACCGATCACGACGTCGACGTAAGGGGCACGTTTGAGGATCTTGGTCTGATCCTTCTGCGCCATGCACCCGAGGACGCCGATCGAGACGTCCGGCTTGAGCGTTTTGAGGTGTCGGACCCGTCCGAGGGCACTATAAATTTTGTCTTCAGCGTGCTGCCGGACCGAACACGTATTGTAGAGAATGGTGTCGGCCTGCTCGACGTCGTCGGTCAGCTCATACCCTTCGTTCCGAAGCTTGCCGACGACCAGCTCGCTGTCGAGCAAGTTCATCTGGCAACCGACCGTCTCGATGAACAGCTTCTTCGGCAACGCCCTGAGATCCGCCATGACAAAACTCCGGTGCCGGCTCCCTGCGACGTCCACTGCCGGCGTCCACGGGTCGAAACACCGGGCGATTGTAGCAGCTAACAGCATCGTTGCCTACCGCTCCGCCCCCGGCATCTCCACGAGGCCGAGCGGGTCAACGCAGTGTGGCGGTTCCACTCGGGGATTTTGTCGGAGTGTTGCGTTGCCGGTGAGCCTCGACGATCCCTTCCAACTCCCTCCGGGCCGCCTCGTCGAACGAAAACCGCGTCGGCGTCGTTGAGTCGCCGGTCGGCACGCTCGATGACTTCCCCCGGATGATCTCATCGAGCGCCCGCGAGAAGTCGTTGTCGTAGGCGACCCGTTCGGCCGGCGTCATCTCGTTCAAGCCCGAGGTCTGAACCGGGCGGCGGATCGCGAACCCCACCAGGAGAACCAGGCCGAGCAACAACGCGACCCCGTTGAGTTGGACCGATCGCTTGTGGAGCCGATCGAACCGAGCGGCCTCGGCTGGGCCGGCATCGCGGGCGGCGTTGATCGTCGGGGTCAGCGAGTTCCCGCAATAAAGCATGATCAGCAGCCCGGCGACAAGCAGGATCGCCTGGACCCCGACGTTCACCCCGCGCAGCTCGGGGTAGGCCAGCGGACCACAGATCAGGGCCGGGAGCGCGACCGCCGTCGCGCCGACTCCCCAGGCATAGTAGCGCGGGAAGAGTGCCCGGACGAACTTGGCCGCGGCTTCGGCCCCGAGGACCCGGAAGATGATCGGGGCGACGCCGAACGAGAAGAAGAGGATCGCCCCGACCCAGGCCGCCAGGGCGAAGACGTAGATGCTGTCGAAGATCGCCAGGAGGAGTCGCGAGTTCATTGCGTGGTTCACCAAGTGGAGGAGCCGGGGCGATCGACCAAGGGGTTTGCTCAGGACGGCCGGGCCGCCGCCCGAGGGGGAGCTTGACCGGCCGCCAGGCCACCATCGACCCCCCAGACCTGGCCGGTGACGAAGCTCGACTCGGGGCCGAGCAAGAAGCCGATCGCCGAGGCCACGTCGTCGGCCCGACCCACCCGGCCGAGCGGGTGCATCGCCTCGCTGAAGGCGCGGGCGGCGTCGTTCCGGAGCAGGGGGGCCGACAGTGGGGTCTCGGTCAGCGCGGGGGCCACGGCGTTGATCCGGATCTGCTGGCGGGCGTAAGTGATCGCGGCCGACCGGACCAGACCCTCGATCCCCCCCTTGGCGGCGGCGATCGACTCGTGGTTGTTGAGCCCCTGACGGACGGCGACGGTGCTCAGGAGCACGATCGAACCCGACCCTTGGGGCCGCATCGCCACCAGCGCGGCCTTGGTCGCGAGGAAAGCGGTGATCAGGTTGACCTGGATCGTCTCGGTGAACTCATCGAGCGAGGTCAGGTGGAGCGGCTTGAGGCGGATCGACCCCACGCAGTGCGCCAGGCCGTCGAGCCGACCGAAGCGGGCCACCGCCGCCTCGACCGCGCGGCTGAGGTCGTCGAGGACTCCAGCATCGCCCGGAGCCGCCATCGCTTGCTCGCCCAGTTCGCCCGCCAGTTGTGTGAGCGGTTCGGCGCGGCGGCCAAACAGGACCACCGAATCGCCCCGGGCGACGAGTTGGCGAGCCAGGCTGGAGCCGATCCCGCCCGCGCCCCCGGTGATCAAAACCGTCTGTCCGGCCATCGGTTGCCTGCCTCGTCGGTGCGGTTCGGGTCGGTCGAT
>JAABUX010002506.1_pt1 | contig 25845 bp, 27 predicted proteins | sample 5561851 | NCBI WGS metagenome assembly JAABUX01 (sample SAMN10711883, study PRJNA513361) | rock metagenome | isolation source: Antarctica rocks | place: Antarctica: Victoria Land, Richard Nunatak red sandstone | collected 2016-01-03 | reverse complement strand
TCCCAAGCTGACGCGCCCAAGCCTGCACCGCTGCCTGGAACGCCACGGCATCTCCCGGCTGCCCGAAAACCCGGACAAAGCGTCCAAACGAGGCAAGTTCGCCCAGGCAGCCATCGGCTGCGTCCGCATCGCGGCGGCAAATCCTACGGATCTCCGCGGCATCGGCGAGCTGCGCCTGGCGGGAGGCAAGCTCAACATGTTCCTGGCCATCGACCGTGCGTCCAAGCCCGCTTGCGTCGGGTTCCGCGGCAACGCCGGCAAAATGAACGGGGCGGAGTTGCTGCGCGGCGCGGTCGAGGCCTTCCCCTATGCCGTCCGCACCGTGCTGACCGGCAACGGCATGGCGTTTGCCGACCGCCGAAGAACCGCAACGGACCAACCAGGCGCTGCCTCGGCGCCCCCATCTTCGACCGCGCCTGCGCCGAGCATGGGATCGAGCACAGGCTCGCCAAGCCATGCCACCCTTGGACCAACGGCCAGGCCGAGCGGATGAACCGCACCGTCAAGGAGGCCACCGTCAAGGCGTTCCGTCATCCCGACCTCGAAAGCCTCAAGGCCCGTGTCCTTGCTTTCGTGCCAGCCTGCAACTTCGCCAAGCACCTCAAAGCGTTCCGGTGGAGGACGCCCTTCGAAGCCGTCTGCCATGCCTGGACAACGACGCCCGACATCTTCAAGCTCAACCCGCGCCACCTCATCCCGGGACCAAACAGCGGCGCGCGGACCCGGCTGTGGCTGGAGATCAAGGCCAGCGTCTACGGGTGCCCGATCCTCGTGACCGAAACGGAGGAGTGCGGCGTGCTCGGCTGCGCCATGCTGGCCGGCACCGGCATCGGGCTGTACCCCGGCCTGGCCTCCGCCGCCGTGCGCCTGGTGCGGTTCGGGGACGAGGTGCAGCCCAACCCGGCTTGGTCCGACACCTACGCAAGGCTGGCGCCGGTGTTCGAGCACGCCTACCAGAACAGCGAAACCTACTGGACGACGCTGGAGGCCGCGGAAGCGGCGACGGCCCGCACGTCCTGATGGCGGGAAAGCCCATGGCGACGAATTACCTCGGCAAGTATGATCTTGGGGGCCGCGTGGCGGTCGTGACCGGCGGGGGGCGGGGCATCGGCCTCGCCTGCGCGGAGGCGCTGGCCGAAGCGGGCGCGCGGATCATCCCGCTGGAGCGCGACGAGGCGGCGGCGCAGGACGGCGCGGCGGCGCTGGCGGCGCTGGCGGCGCTGGCGGCGCAGGGTGCCGCGGTGTCCTGGCGCCTGCTGGACGTCACCGACCAGGCGGCGGTGGAGGCCGCGGCGGCGTCGGTCGAGCAGGAGGCGGGGCCGGTGGAAATCCTCGTCTGCTGCGCCGGCATCGCCATCAGCGGCGTGGCGGCGGAGACCGCGACGGCGGTGCAGTGGCGGCAGGTGATCGACATCAACCTCAACGGCGTGTTCTGGTCCTGCCAGGCCTTCGGGCGGGCCATGCTGGAGCGGGGCCGGGGCGCCATCGTCAACATCGGTTCCATGTCCGGCCTGGTGGTCAACCGCCCGCAGGAGCAGGCATCCTACAACGTCTCCAAGGCGGCGGTGCACCAACTGACCAGGTCGCTGGCCGCGGAATGGGCCACGCGCGGCGTCCGGGTGAACGCGGTGGCGCCGACCTACATCGACACGCCGATGACCCGCTACGGCCTGCAGGACGGGCGGCTGAAGCAGGCCTGGCTGGATGCCACGCCGATGGGGCGCGTGGGCCGCACCGACGAGGTCGCCTCGGTCGTGCTGTTCCTGGCCTCCGACGCTTCCTCCCTGATGACCGGCAGCATCGTCGTGGCCGACGCCGGCTACACCTGCTGGTAGGGGGTGCGGGATGGACGCTTCGTAGCGTCGGCGCCGTCATCGGCTGACTGGAAAACCGGGCGTGCAGCCGGCCTTGCTGTCTCCAAGCCAGGCCGCCATGTCAGGGGCCGCCGCAGCAGACGAGGCCCGTCATGTCCGCATCTCCCTTCCTTTCCGGCAACTACGCGCCTGTTGATGACGAACGGGACGGGGACGACTGCCCGGTCTGGGGCCGGCTGCCGGACGGGCTGCGCGGGACCCTGTTCCGCAACGGCTCGAACCCGCACTTCCCGCCCGTCGAGCCGTACCATTGGTTCACCGGCGACGGGATGGTGCACGCCGTCACGCTCGGCGGCGGGCGGGCCAGCTACCGCAACCGATGGGTGCGGACGCCCCGCTTCGTCGCGGAGGCCGAGGCGGGCCGGGCGCTTTTCACGGGTTTCGGCCAGCCGTTGACGGAGGCGGCGGCCACGCTCGACACCGGGGTTGCGAACACGCACGTGCTATCCCACGCAGGAAGGCTGCTGGCGTTGGAGGAGGCGCACCTGCCGACGCGGCTCGACCCGCGCACCCTTTCGACGGCCGGCTACGACGACTTCGGCGGCGCCTTGTCCGGGCGCTTCACCGCGCATCCCAAGCGCGATCCCGTCACCGGGCAGCTCGTCTTCTTCAGCTACTCCGCCACCGGCCCGCTCAGCCCGGGGATGTCCTGGGGCACCATCGAGGCGGACGGGCGCGTTTCGGCGCGCGAGGTGTTCGAGGCGCCGTATTGCAGCATGGTCCACGATTTCGCCGTGTCTGCGGCGCACGTCGTTTTCCCCGTGCTGCCGCTCACCGGCGACCTGGACCGCGCCCAGTCCGGACGCCCGCCCTTCGCCTGGGACCCGGCGAAGCGCGGCGTCCTCGGCGTGATGCACCGCGACCAGGGTGCCGCCAGCCTGGCCTGGGTAGAGATCGGGCCGTGCTTCGCCTTCCACGTGATGAACGCGTTCGACGCGGACGGCGAGATCGTCATCGACGTGGTGGAATACGATGCGGCGCCGCTGTTCCCCCATGCCGACGGCAGCCCTCCCGACCCGGACGCCGCGCGCTCCCGCCTCGCGCGTTGGCGGGTCGATGCGGCGGGGCGCGGCCCGGTGCGGCGCGAGCTGCTGGACGACCTGCCGGGCGAGTTCCCGCGCCTCGACGAGCGGCGGGCCGGGCTGCCGTACCAGGCCGGCTTCCGGATCTGCTCGCGGCCCGGCGCCGGCGACATGGTGGTGCGCCACGACGTGGAGCGCCGCACCCGGCGCCTGTTCGCGCTGGACGAGGGCGAGCGCGCCTCGGAGGCCGTGTTCGTGCCGGCCTCGCCGGCCGCGCCGGAAGGCGAGGGATGGCTGCTCACGCTGGTTTGGCGTCCGGAGCGCGGCAGTTCGCTGCTGGTGCTCGACGCCGAGGCGCTTGAGCAGGGGCCGGTTGCCGAAGTGGCGCTGCCGCGGCGGGTGCCCTTCGGCTTCCATGGGAGCTGGGTGCCGGCATAAGACAGCGCGCCGGCGGTCACTTGGCCGGCACAAGCGTCAGTGAGGCGCGACATCGGGACGGTGCAGCCGCCGCCCCATGAACAGCGGCAGCAGCATCGCGGGCCGCCCGGCGTGGCGGACCATGGCGTCCGGAAGCGCCTCGAGCGTGTCGAACGCCGTGCCGAACTGCGCCGTGGCCTGGGCCAAGGTGGTGCGCGGGGCCACGATCACGGCGTCCTCCCCGGCATGGTCCGCGGCGCTTGCGACCAGGCCGTATTCCCGCGGGTCGGCGCCCAGGCAGATGACCGTGGCGTCCCCGCCCAGCGCGTAGTCGATCTTCCCGGCGTCGTGCCACCGGGTCGCGGCCACGACCAGGCCGGGCCGTCCCAGCAGGCCGCGGGCGGCCAGGTCGGTCCGCAGCGACGTCCAGTCCACCGCGTCCAGGTCGGGATCCTTGCCGAGCGCGAAATCCTCGAACACCTCGGGCAGCCAGTTGAACCGCACCTCGCTCGCCACGAGCACGGCGCCGAGCGTGACCGTCACGGCGGTGGCCACCAGGGCGCCGCGGACCGCCCGGCTGCCCCGACGCCGCCGGGCGACGGCCTCCCCAAGCAGCGGGAACAGCATCAGGTAGCCCGGCGCCGCCCAGTGGAACAGCACGCGGCTGTGCAGGGAGATGACCATGAACAACAGGACCGGCGGCACCGCGAGGCACGCCAGCAGCCATCGCCCCGAGTCCTGCGGCCCGCGCCTCAAGGCCACGGCGCCGCAGGCCACGAGCGGCAGCCAGATCCAGGGCAGGATGAACAGCGCCTCGCCCAGCAGCGTCGTGACCGGGCCGAACGGGTAGAGCTTGCCGCTCCCGGCCCGCCCGGCCTGGAACAGCAGGGAGGCCCAGCCGTGCCCGGCGTTCCAGGCCAGCACGGGCGAGAACAGCACGAGCGCGAGCAGCCCGGCGGCGTAGGGATGCGGACGCCGCAGCCAGCGCCGTCCATCAGGCGCGGTCAGCAGGAACACGATGGCGCCCGCAATGGTCAGCGCGGCCGAGTACTTGGAGAACAAGGCCACGCCCGCGCACAGCCCGGCGCCGAGCCACCAGCCCCAGGCCGCCCGGCCCTCCGCCGGCAGGGCGGACACGAGGCACAGCGCCGCGCCCAGCAAGGCCGCGATCAACGGCCCGTCCGGCAGCACCCAGGCGCCGTCGGTGATGCCGAACACCGGCGCGGCGTTCAGCAGCGCCGCCGCCCACAGCCCGGCGCACGCCCCGAACAGCACGGTTGTCAGCCGGAACATCAGCCAGGTCGTCAGTGCGAACAGCAGGACGAACGGCAGCCGCACGACGAGCACGGCATCGCTGCCGGCGAGATGCGACGCGCCCCAGGCCATCCACCAGGCCAGGGGCGGATGGTCGAAATAGCCGAGCTGCAGAGTCCGTCCGGACGCCACCATGTAGCTCTCGTCGATGCCCAGCCCGAGGGCGCCGGCGAACAGGAGCCGCGCCAGCAGCGTGGTCACGATCAGCAGGGCCACGCCGCCCGCCGGGGTGTTCAGCCAGCTTTGCGACGCGGCACCGGCAGCCGGTCCGCGATGCCCGGTCCAGACCTGCTCCATCTCCCTAGCTCCGCGGCAGCATGCGGGCGAGCACGGCGTCGTGCCACAGGTATCGGTGGACCAGCGCCGCCGCGGCGTGCAGACCGGCGAGCGCCAGGATCAGCCAGCCGATGGTCGCATGCACCTCCTGCACCTGGTCGGGCAGCGCCTTGTCGGCGGGATCGAAGGCCGGGATGCTGAACAGGTTGAAGATGCTGTCGCCCCGCGTCCAGGCGAGGAACATGCCGGCCAGCACCATGGCCGCGAGCAGGGCATACAGGCCCCAATGCGTCCCCTTGGCCAGGAGGTTGACCGCGCCGCGGTCGGCCAGCGGCAGCCGGCGCCCGCGGGTGGCGCGCCATAGCAGCCGCGCGGCCAGCAGCGCCGCCAGCAGCACGCCCGTCGTAATGTGGACCGAGCGCGCATCGACCCGCAGCGGGCCGCGCGGGAACCAGTCGATGGTTTGGGCGCCAAGCCATTGGGCGGCGACCAGCACGGCCGTGGCCCAATGGAAGAAGATGGTCGTCGCGTCGTATCGCCGTGCGTCGGTGGTGACGGGCTGCATTGGGGCGGGTCCAGGTTGCTGAAAGGATTGGTTGCTCGGGTGCTAATAAAGAAGACTATACTCCGTCCACGTGAGAACCCGAAAATCGACTGGCGAGTCGACCCTGATATCAACGGCATTTCGGAGGTGCGAAGTTTCCGGGTTCTCACGTGGACGGAGTATAACGTCCGCGCCGCAATGCGTCCTGACTCTGAATCCGAATTTAATGGTCCGGCCATCCGCCCGTGCCAATCGTCTCCGTGTCGAACACAGGAGTGCACCATGGCTGACACGCCGAGGACGATGACGACAGAGTCCGGCAACCCGGTCACCAACAACCAGAACTCGCTGACCGCCGGGCCGCGCGGCCCGATGCTGATGCAGGACTTCGCGCTGATCGAGAAGATGGCGCACTTCAACCGCGAGCGCGTGCCGGAGCGCGTGGTGCATGCCAAGGGCTACGGCGCGCACGGCACCTTCACCGTCACGCACGACATCAGCCGATGGACCCGCGCCAAGCTGTTCGGCCAGGTCGGCAACGCCTGCCCGATGTTCGCCCGCTTCTCCACCGTGGGCGGCGAGAACGGCTCCGCCGACATCGCCCGCGACCCGCGCGGCTTCTCCATGAAGTTCTACACGGAGGAGGGCAACTGGGACCTGGTGGGCAACAACACGCCGATCTTCTTCATCCGCGACCCGCTGAAGTTCAGCGACTTCATCCGCACGCAGAAGCGCGACCCCGGCACGCACCTCAAGCCGCACTGGCGCCGCTGGGACTACTGGGGCCTGTCGCCCGAGGCGATCCATCAGGTGATGATCCTGTACTCGGACCGCGGCACGCCGTACTCCGCGCGCTTCATGCACGGCTACGGCAGCCACACGTTCAGCTTCTGGAACGCGGGCGGCGAACGGTTCTGGGTCAAGTTCCACATGATCAGCCAGCAGGGCATCAAGAACGCGACCGACGCCGAGGCGACGCGCATCATGGGCGAGAACCCCGACAGCTCCACGCAGGACCTGCACGACGCCATCGCCGCCGGCGACTTCCCGCGCTGGACCATGAAGGTGCAGGTCATGCCGGAGCGGGAGGCCGAGACCTACAGGTGGAACCCGTTCGACCTCACCAAGGTCTGGCCGCACAGCGACTACCCGCTGCACGAGGTCGGCGTGATGGAGCTGAACCGCAACGTGCAGAACTACTTCGCCGAGGTGGAGCAGTCGGCGTTCGAGCCGAGCAACGTGGTGCCGGGCATCGGCTTCAGCCCGGACAAGGTGCTGCAGAACCGCATCCTGTCCTACGGCGACGCGCACCGCTACCGCATGGGCGTCAACTACCACCAGGCGCCGATCAACCGTCCGCTGGCGCCGGTCGCGACCTACAACCGCGACGGCCTGGGCCGGGTGGACGGCAACGGCGGCGGCGGGGTGGACTACGAGCCGAACTCCTTCGGCGGCCCCCGCGAGGACCCGTCGGTGATGGAGCCGCCGCTGCGCATCAACGGCGACGCCGACCGCTACACGACCTACTCCGGCGACGACGCGGACCTTTACGAGCAGCCGCGCGCCCTGTGGGAGAAGGTGCTGGACGACGAGGGGCGGGCGCACCTGGTCGCGAACATCGTGGGCAGCATGAGCAATCCCACCATGGGCATCGCCGACCCGCGGCCGATCCAGGAGCGGATGCTGCACCACTGGCACAAGGTCCATCCCGACATGGGCCGGCGCATCGCGGAAGGGCTGGGCCTCGCGGCGCAGCGGAAGGCCGCAGAGTAACGGCCGCCGGGCCGGCCAAGCCACCGCGGGCACGCCATCCCGCGGCACCATCGTGGAGGACACGTCAATGCGGCTGCTCAAACCCCTGCTGGCCGAGTTCATCGGCACGTTCGCGCTGATTTTCATCGGTGCTGGCGCCGTCACGGTGCTGGCGCCGACGCAGATCGTCGCCGTGGCGCTGGCCCACGGCCTCGTCGTCATGACCTTCGCCTACGATTTCGGGAAGGACAGCGCGACGTACTTCAACCCGGCGCTGACGGTTTCGGCCGTCGTGGCCGGCGAGCATTCCGTCGGGGACGGCGTGATCGTCGTTCTCGTCCAACTGCTCGGCGGCATCCTCGGCGCGCAATGCCTTGCCCTCATCTATGGCTACGGGGGGCCGCACCACCTCGGGGCGACCCTGATCGACCTCGACCAGACCACCGTGCTCGGCGGCTTCTGCTTGGAGGCGGTCGGCACGTTCTTCCTCGCCAACACCGTGCTCAATGCCGCGCATCGCGGCACGGCCGGCGCCTTCGCGCCGTTCGCCATCGGCATGACCGTGACGCTGTGCATCCTGGGGTTCGGGGCGATCACCGGGGGCAGCATCAACCCGGCCCGGACGATCGGCCCGGCAATCGCCAGCGGCGAGTACGCCAACATCGGCGTCTACCTCGCGGCCCAGGTTCTGGGGGCGGTCGCCGCCGGCCTGGCCTACCGGTTCGTTTGGCGGACGCAGGACGCACGCGCGCCGGCCCGGGCGCCGGCCCCATTCGCCATCGGCACGCCGGGGGCGGACTGAACGCGGCTGTAGCTTTCCAACCGAAGATGATTGCATCCTGACGCCGTAGGCAGGGACATGACACGCCTTCTTCTGATCGAGGACGACACGGTGACGGCGGAGGAAGTGGCGGGATACTTCCGCGGCCGCGGCTATCAGGTCGCCTGGGCGGCGACCGGCACCGAGGGCCTGGCCCAGGCCGGCGCCGGCCAGGCGGACGTGCTCGTCGTGGACCGCCTGCTGCCCGGGCTGGACGGGCTGGCCGTCATCGAGGCGCTGCGCCACGCCGGCATCCGCACGCCCGCCCTGGTGCTGAGCGCGCTGGACGGCGTGGACGAGCGGGTGCGCGGCCTGCGCGCCGGCGGCGACGACTACCTCGGCAAGCCCTTCGCCCTGGCGGAGCTTGCGGCGCGCATCGAGGCGCTGCTGCGCCGCCCGGCGTATGGGCCGGAAACCCTGCTGCGCGTCGGCCCGCTGGAGCTTGACCTGGTCGCGCGCACGGCCCGGCGCGGCGGGCGCGTGCTGGCCCTGCTGCCGCGCGAGTTCAAGCTGCTGGAATACATGATGCGCCGGGCGGGCCAGACCGTCACCCGCGCCATGCTGTTCGAGGATGTCTGGAACTACCGCTTCACGCCGCGCTCCAACCTGGTGGACGTGCACATGGGACGCCTCCGGCGCAAGCTCGACGCTCCCCATGACGTCGAGCTGCTGTCCAGCGTGCGCGGCATCGGCTTCATGCTCGACGCGCCGCCTTAGATGCGGTCGTTGCGTGCGCTGTGGTCGCTGCGCGGGCTGGCGGGCGCCACGGCCTTCCGCTGGGCGCTTGCCATCGCCGGCGGCTTCACGGCCATCCTGCTGCTGCTGTTCGCCTTCATCTATTGGCAGACCGCGGGGCACGAGCAGACGCGGATCGATGAGATCGTCCTGGCTGCGATCCGCCGCATTGCGGCTAGGCCGGGCGATGCGGTTCCGCATTTGGCCGCCTGGCTGGCGGAGGATCTGCACGGAGTGCGCTACGGCGCGTTGTTCGGGCCGGACGGCAACAGGCTGGGCGGCAACATCCTGGCGATGCCGACGGGATTGCAGGCGGACGGGCGGGTGCACCGGGCGGAGGTCGGACCGATTGACCGGGACCGGGACGGCGATGGGCCAGAGGTCGTGCGCGGCGTGGCCGAACGCTTGCCGGACGGGAGCCTGCTGGCGCTTGGCTACGACATCGACGAGGTGGACGAGGTGCAAGGCGTCATCCTGCGGGCGCTCGGCCTGGGGATGGTGCCTGCCGTGCTGCTGTCGCTGGTCGGCGGAACCCTGCTTGCCCAGCGCGGCGAGCGGCGCATCGCCGCCGTGCACAAGGCGGTCGGGCGGATCATGCAAGGGCATCTCCGGGAACGCCTGCCGACGCGCGGCACCGCCGACGAGCTGGACAAGGTGGCGGCGGCGGTGAACGGGATGCTGGACCGGATCGAGCTGCTGGTCGAGGAAATCCGCGGCGTCGGCGACAGCATCGCCCATGACTTGCGCACCCCGCTGACCCGGGTCCGCACCCGGCTGGAGCGCAGCCGCGACGAGGCCGCGACGCGCGAGGAGTTCCAAGCGGCGGCCGACCGCGCCATCGCCTCCGTGGACCAGGCGCTTGCGGTGGTCAGCGCCGTGCTGCGGATCGGGGAGATCGAGCACGGGCAGCGCCGGGCCGCCTTCGCGCCGGTGGACTTGGCCGGGCTGCTGCGCGACGCGGCCGAGCTTTACGAGCCGGTGGCGGAAGAGAAGGGCGTCGCGCTGCGCCTGCGCCTCGCTGCCGCCAGCGCGGTGCCGGGGGACCGCGACCTGCTGCTGGAGGCGGTCGGCAACCTCCTGGACAACGCGGTCAAGTTCACGCCGTCCGGGACCGATGTCACCCTGTCGCTCTACGGCGGGCCGGACGGCGCGTGCATCCGCGTGGCCGACAACGGGCCAGGCATCCTGCCGTCCGAGCGGAAGCGGGTCTTGCGGCGCTTCTACCGCACGGAGAAAAGCCGCACGGTGGAGGGCAGCGGCCTCGGGCTGAGCCTGGTCGCGGCCATCGTCTCGCTGCACGGCTTCCGCCTGCGGATCGGCGGCAGCGAGGCCGGCTGCGTCGTCGAGATCGCCTGCTCTCCCGCCGGCGTGCCGGACCCGGCGCGGGCGGGAGAGCATTCGATGCCGGAAGGCCAACCGGCCCCGGCAAGCTGACGGCCGGACCACCGGCTTATACCAATCGCCCTTTGGGGCGACCGGTATCAGAGTCGTTTTTGGCGCGCGGCCGCCCCACCAACCCCGCGCGCATACCGGTCAGCCCAAAGGGCTGCCGGTATTACATTGGGATTTCTCAATCGCCGGTCCAGAGAGGCCCAACCCGGCACGGCGCAAAGTGCTTTCTCCCAATCAGCCGCCGGGGGCCGCCCATGTCTTCCGACAGATCGTCTTCCGACAGATCGTCTTCCCAACCACCGACCGCCAACAGGATGCTGAACAAGGTCCCGGAGGTCACGCTGGCCTTCTGGGTCATCAAGATCATGTCCACGACGGTGGGCGAGACCGGCGCCGACTACCTCGCCGTCCATGTGGGCCTCGGCACCGCCGTGACGGGCGGGATCATGGCCGCCCTGCTGGCGGCGGCGCTCGTCGCGCAACTGCGGTCGCGGCAGTACGTGCCCTGGATCTACTGGCTGACCGTCGTGCTCGTCAGCGTGGTGGGCACGCAGATCACCGACGCCCTCACCGACCGGCTTGAGGTCAGCCTCTACGCCAGCACCGCCGTGTTCGCCTGCCTGCTGGCCGCGACCTTCGCGCTTTGGTACGGCCGCGAGCGGACGCTCTCGATCCACACGATCGTGACGGTCAGGCGGGAGCTGTTCTACTGGACGGCCATCCTGTTCACCTTCGCTTTGGGCACGGCCGCCGGCGACCTCGCGACGGAGGCGCTGGGCCTCGGGTTCAACGTCGGCGTCCTGGTGTTCGCCGGGCTGATCGCGGTTGTCTATGCCGCCTACGGCCTGGGCGCCGGCGCCGTGCTCGCCTTTTGGCTTGCCTACATCCTGACCCGGCCCTTGGGCGCGTCGCTCGGCGACCTGCTGTCGCAGTCGCCGGCCTATGGCGGTCTGGGGCTGGGCACGGTCATGACCAGCATCGTTTTCCTCGCCGTCATCATGGCGCTGGTCGCGATGCTCAGTCTCCGCACGGACCGGCCGCGGGCGGCGGGCGGACTTTAAGCCGCAACCCTGCGATCAAAGGAACCATGCCATGACCATGCTCAAGCTCGCCAGAACCGCCGTTCTGATGCCCGTCCTCGGCCTCGCCCCGCTCGGCGCCGGGGTAGTGTCCGCCACCCTGGCGCCTGCCCCCGCCATCGCCGCGGTCTCCAAGCTCGGCGACCTCTCGTCGTTCCGCGGCATCGCCGCCGACTCGGCCGCGATGGTGGACAAGGGCGACCTTTCCGGCGCCAAGGTGCGGATCAAGGACCTCGAAACCTCGTGGGACGAGGCGGAGGCCGGGCTTAAGCCGCGTGCGGCGGCCGAGTGGCACGCCGTGGACAAGGCCATCGACCGCGCCCTGGCGGCGTTGCGCGCCAGCACGCCGGACCCTGTCGCCTGCAAGCAGGCCATGGCCGACCTGCTGGCGACTATGGACAAGGCGTCCTGAACCCTTGCCGGGTTGGCGAACCGTATGCCGGCGTCAAAGGCCGTCCAACCTCTATTCTCTTAAGGTCTATGCTAGCGGCGGCAACTTGCCGCCGCGGCAAGCACCGAAGGACCAGCCCATGAAGATCAGGCTCATTGCCATCCTCGCCCTCGCCGGCCTGCTCGCTGCGGGCGCCATCGCCGGCACGGCCATAGCTGCCCAGAACGAGGACCAGGAAGCCACGGCGCTGCAAGGCGCCAAGGTCACGCTCGCGCAGGCCATCGCGACGGCCGAGCAGCAGACCGGCGGAAAGGCCTATGACGTCGGCGTGGATGCGAAGGGCGGCCAAACCCGCATCGTCGTCGAGACAAACGGGCCGAAAGGCGTCCAGACCGTTGCCATCGACGCGCAGAGCGGCCAGGTCGTCGGCGGCCACGCCGGCGGCGAAGAGGACTGAAGCGCCCAAGACCGGATAGGAAGCGGGCGGCATGAAAATCCTGGTGATCGAGGACGACGCTGAAACGGCCGCCTATGTCGCCCGCGGCCTGCGCGAGCACGGCCATGTCGTTGACATGGCCATGACCGGGCACGAGGGGCTGTTCCTGGCGACGAGCGGCAGCCACGACGTGCTCGTGGTGGACCGCATGCTGCCGGGCCTGGACGGGCTTGGCACGGTGCGCGCCCAGCGCGACACCGGCGTCAAGGCGCCCGTGCTGTTCCTGACGGCGCTCGGCGGGGTCGGCGACCGGGTGCGCGGGCTGGAGGCCGGGGGCGACGACTACCTGGTCAAGCCCTTCGCCTTCGCCGAGCTGCTGGCCCGGCTGAACGCGCTGGCCCGCCGCCCGCCGCTGTCCGACGTGCCCGTCCGGCTGTCGGTCGCCGACCTGGAGCTGGACCTGCTCCGCCGCACGGTGACGCGCGGCGGCGAGCGGGTCGAGCTGCAGCCGCGGGAGTTCCGCCTCCTTGAGTACCTGCTGCGCCATGCCGAGCGGGTGGTGACGCGGACGATGCTGCTGGAGGACGTGTGGGACTTCCACTTCGACCCCCGGACCAACATCGTCGAAACCCACATGAGCCGCCTGCGGTCCAAGCTCAGCCGCGGCGGGCGCGACCCGGAGCTGATCCACACCGTCCGCGGCGCCGGCTACGTGCTCCGTGCGCCCGGCCCATAGGCTCTCCATGCCCCGGGTGCTGCGCACGGCGAGCTTCCGGCTCGCGGCGCTCTACGTCGCCGTGTTCGCCGCCTCGGCGACCGTGCTGGGACTGGCGGTGTTCCTGGCGGCGCGCTCCGCCCTGCAGCAGCAGACGACGGCCCGGATCGAGACGGAGACGGTTTTCCTGCGCGAGGAGTTCCGCGCGGGCGGGCTGGACCGGCTGCTGGCCGTCGTGGGGTCGCGCGGGCGCGGGGCGGCGGCGCTCGACTACCTGCTGCAGGACCGGGACGGCCGGCACCTTGCCGGCGAGATCCCGGCCGTCGCCGCGCTGCGCCCGGGCTGGACGGTGGCGAAGGTGGTCGAGGCGTCCGAGGACAGCGGGCGGCCCGAGCAGGTGCGGGCGCTGGTGTCCGACCTGGGCGGCGGGCTGCTGCTGGCGGTGGGCGACGACCTGCGCCGCATGACGGAGGTGGAGGAGGCGGTCGCGACGGCCTTCCTATGGACCGTGGGGCTGGTCGCGGCGCTGGGCATCGGCGGCGGCGCGCTGCTCAGCCGGGTGTTCCTGGCGCGGGTGGACGCGATTTCCCGCACGGCGGAGGCGATCATCGGCGGCGACCTCGCGCGCCGGGTGCCGGTGCGCGGCACGGGCGACGACCTGGACCGTCTCGCCGGCACGCTGAACCGCATGCTGGACCGCATCGGCGCCCTGATGGACAGCCTGCGCCAGGTCAGCACGGACGTGGCGCACGACCTGCGCACCCCGCTGTCGCGGCTGTACCAGCGCCTGGAGGGTGCGCGGCTGCACGCGCGCTCGGTGGCGGAGTACGAGGCCGCGGTCGACGGCGCGGTGCGGGAGGCGGAGGGCCTGCTGGACACGTTCTCCGCCCTGCTGCGCATCGCGCAGGTCGAGGGCGCCTCGCCCCGCGCCGGCTTCCGCGACGTGGACCTCAGCGCCGTGGCCGATGCGGTCGCCGACGCCTACCAGCCGGACGCGGAGGAGGGCGGGCGCCGCCTCGCCGCCGCGGTGTTGCCCGGCGTCACCGTCCGCGGCGACCAGGAGCTGCTGACCCAGGCGCTGTCCAACCTGGTGGAGAACGCGCTGCGCCACACGCCGGCGGGGACGCGGATCGGCGTGAGCCTGCGTCTCGGCCGCGATGCCGGCGCTTGCCTGGCGGTGGAGGACGACGGCCCCGGCGTGGCTCCGGAGGACCTGCCGCGCCTCACCCACCGCTTCTACCGCGGCGAGCACAGCCGCACGACGCCGGGCAACGGGCTGGGCCTCAGCCTGGTGGCGGCGGTGGCCGACCTGCACGGGGCGGCGCTGCATCTGGCGGCGGGCAGTCCGGGCTTGCAGGTGCGGTTGTGCTTCTACCCGGCCGCGGGCGCGTTGCGTCAAGGGTGAGCAGGCAACCCCATACCCTTTGGAGGAACGATGAGCAGCACCGTCGAACGCAGCCTGAGCAAGGTTCCCGCCGTCACGCTCGGCTTCTGGATCATCAAGATCCTGGCGACCACGCTGGGCGAGACCGGCGGGGACGCGGTGACGATGACGCTGGGCCTCGGCTACTTGGTCGGCACCGTCATCTTCGCCGCGGTCTTTGCCGCCGCCGTTGCGGCGCAGATCGCGGCCAAGCGGTTCCACCCGTTCCTGTACTGGGCGGTGATCGTCGCGACTACGACGGCGGGCACGACGCTGGCCGACTTCTTCGACCGCTCGCTGGGCGTCGGCTACGTCGGCGGGTCGTCCATCCTGTTCGTCCTGCTGATGGCGACGCTCTGGCTGTGGCACCGGTCGCTCGGGTCGGTGTCGGTGGACAGCGTCACCACGCCCAAGGCGGAAGCGTTCTACTGGGCAACCATCATGTTCTCGCAGACCCTGGGCACGGCGCTCGGCGACTGGATGGCCGACGACACCGGGCTGGGGCTGGGCTACGAGGGCGGGGCGCTGGTGTTCGCGCTAGCACTTGCGGTTGTCGCCGCCGCGTATTTCTACACGGGCGTGTCGCGCACCCTGCTGTTCTGGGCCGCCTTCATCCTCACGCGCCCGCTCGGGGCCACGGTGGGCGACCTGCTCGACAAGCCTGTCGCCAACGGCGGCCTCGCCCTGGGCCGGTTCTCCGCTTCGGCGGTGCTCACGGTGCTGATCGTCGCCGGCATCCTGTTCTTCCCGCAGCGGGCGGGCAGCCATCCCGGACAGCGGGAGCAGCATCCGTGACAAGGCGGGCCGGCGTCGGCCTGACCCGGACGATGCGGTCAGGCCTGTGGGACCAGCAGCGGGATCTCCGTCGCCCCGCTTGGATAGCTGGTGTAATTGCCCCGCAGGAACACGCCCTCCGCCGTTTGCGCGATGCCGATATGGCCGGAGTAGCCGGGTCCGAAGGACGCGGCCACGATGTCGGGGGTGAACCGCACCTGGTCCACGGCGTCCGCGCCGTTGAACAGCGTCATCGTGTGGCTGGCGTCGTCGAAGCCGTAGGCCGTGGCGGCGAGGCCCTCCAGCGTCACGCTCTGCGCGCCGAAGGAATCGTATTGGCCTGGGACGCTCTCGCTGGCGCGGATGTCGATCTGGCCCGCGAACGCCATGGGATTGTCGATCTGCAGGTGGCCCATGCGGATGTCGATGGTTTCCCCGGCGCCGACGCTGCCGCCCAGCTCAAGGGTGCCGGTCTGCGCCGCCCCGTAGTACAAGACGTTGCCGTTGGTCATGAGGATCGTGCCGCTGCCGGCGAGCGGCGCGTTCACCACGACGCGCCCGCCCTCGATCGTGGAGTCCGCGGCGTCGAAGGAGGAGCCTTCGCCGCCATTGACGGTCAGGGTGGAACTGTCCTTCACGTCGAACGCCGTGTCCAAGGTGGCGGACCCGTTGAGCGCGATTGTCAGGGTGTCCGGCGCGGTCAGGGCGCCGTGGCCGTAGGGGGACGGCGCGCGCACCATGTTGGCGAAGGCGCCGATGTCGAGGCTGCCGATGCTGCTGTGGCCGAAGACCCGGACGGTGCCGTATTCCGGCGGCGACTGGTTCGTCGCGTACGGCTGCTGCGGCAGGTCGGCGGGCATGGTCAGTCGGCTGACCGACGAGCTATGCAGGTCGAGCACCGGCTGGGAGCCTTCGTCGAGGCCGCCCAGCACCACTGTTGCCGCGACATCCGCATGCCGCACGACGGCCTCGCCGCCGTCGATGACCGCGGTTGCCCCGGCGCCCGGCACGCCGCGCGGGTCCCAATGCCGGGCCGCCCCATACCGGCCGTATCCGCCGAACCAAGTGGATGTCGCCATGCTGACTCTCCTGCGTTTATTGACAGAAATGAATTATGTTTAAAGTGATGTTTCAAACAGCATTGCTACAGATCAACTACAGAATGCTCACAAAGAAAAATTTTGCAAACTTTCCAGATCTGACTGCATTCGTAATCCCGGATGTTGTCGAAAATGCGGCAGACGACTTCCTGCGATGTCATGGACCAGTCTCAATTCTGTGCCGGACCGGAACCGGCACCCCGGCTCTGCCTCCGGACAGGCAGGTCCCATGCCAGTCTGGTCTCATGCCAGTTGGAATTCGGCATGTGACCCAGGTTACTCCAGGGGAGGAATGTCCTGTGGGAAGCGCGGCCGTCGCCCGACGTGGCCGCTGCTAAGGGCCCAGCCGGATACAAGCGCTCGAGTTGACAGAAAAGTATCAAGCGTTTTTAGGTGGTTGAAGTATTCAATAAGAGCGGTTATTCCCGGCTGGGCCCTAAGGAAATGGCTCATGGACGGGCCGGCCGACGGCCGGGGCATCTGGCACGCGCGGGCATCCCTGCGTTTCCGCCGGACTCCGCAAGTGCGTTTCCTCCCACGTCATCACCCGCCTGACCAGGATGCGGAGCGCCAGGATGGCGGTGAACGCGGCGACCTGCCCCCAGCTATGAAGCTCAATCGTCTTGAGCAGGGAGGCCGCCGTCTTCAGGCTCAAGCCCCATAGCGAGCCCTCGATGACCAGCAGCCTGGCTGCCGCCGGATCGCGCGACCGGGCCAGCTCGACAAGCCCCGCGATGCAGTAGCCGACGATCGGCAAGGCGCCGGCGAACTCGATAAGGGCGATCCCCGCGTCCGCAAGCAGCATGTCAGCCTGGCGCCGGGCCAAGGCGGCGCGACTCCGCCTTGTCGATCTCCGCTTGCAGGAAGTAGTTGAGCACGGTCCGCAGCACGACGATGGCGGCGAGTTGGCCGATCTCGTCCCAGGTCGGCGCGACGGCGGTGCGCAGGATGTCCGCGGCCAGCTCAAATTCCAGCGCCACCGCGAGCCAGCGGCCCAGCCGCAGCCGCACCGCCTCCTTGGCGTCCTGGGGGCGTCCGGCGGCATGGAACGCGTCGCGGCCCGGCACGAACAGCAGCAGCGAGCGCCATGTCGCCTCGACGGTGGCCAGGCCGATCAGCATGGCCGCCGCGCCCTCCACGCCGGAGGCCAGCCAGATCGTCAGTTGCTTCAGTATGTCCATGTCCATACGCAGGCGGTCGGTCCGCATCCGCGGAGTGGCATGTCTTATGCCCTCCAAGCGGCTCGGTCCTCGGTTGCAGATTGTCGGATCGGGAAGGTGGGCGGACGGGAAGGAGGCCGCAAGGGCGCACCCGGCCTGCCTGGCCACAAAGCTGTAGCCGGGTCCTTGTCCGGGATCAGCGACCGCGGGAGAGACCGGCCATGGATCGGCTGACCGAGATGACCTGCTTCGTGCGGGCGGTCGAGACAGGCTCCTTCGCGATGGCCGGCCGGGCGCTGAGCGCCCGGATCGCGTCCGCCACGGTGGCGTTCGGGCCGGAGGTGGAAGCGGCGATGGCCTTCGGCGAGAGGCCGGAGAACGGCGTCACGCTGGCCACCACCCAGGGCGCCCGCACGCTCGACACCGCCATCGCGGTGCTCGGCCAACTCGCCGGGGCGTCGGCGCTGGCCACGACGCAGTACCCGCGGGTCGAGGTGGCGGGGGACGGCGGCCCGCCGCCCGCGATCAGGACGCCCACGTCCGTCATCGGGATAGGCTACCCGGCGAGTTCGTGGTTGACGATGAAATCAGCCGGCGGCGTCGGACCCCAAACATAGAAGGCGTCGTGGCCCGGGTGGTCCGCAGCCTCCCAGTCGAAGTCCACGGGGATGTAGTCGATGTCCGACGAGTACTCGCTGTAGCTGCCCCAGGGGTCCCGGACGTAGTGGAAGTAGTTGGAGCCGAGCACGTGCCGCCCCATGCCCCAACCGTCCGAATAACCCTTGTCGGCCATCTGCATCGCGCCCAGCCCGACCTCGTGGATGCTGCCCACGTCCCAGCTCAGGTGGTGCAGGCCAGGGCCGCCGGACTTGGCCAGCGCGATCATGTGGTGGTCGCTGCCGTGGATGCCGTGCATGAACGCGACGCCGTCGCCGGAGCGGTCGGACAAGCGCAGGCCCAGCACGCGGCTGTAGAACGCGATGGAGCGCAGCACGTCGCTGCTGAACAGCAGGATGTGCGCGAGGCGCCGCGGGCGGACGAAGGGCGCCTTGGACCGTGGATGGGACCCCTGCGCGCCCGGCGGCGAGGACGGCTTGCTTTGCACGGCCTTCCGTTCGGCGACGACTTCTCGGCCGCCCGCATCTCGATCAGCGTGCCGTCAGGGTCGCGGAACCAGATGCCGTTCGATCCGAACCCGGCAGGCGGGTCGAGCTGCGCCACGCCGTTCTGCTTGAGGCGGGCGCGCAGGCCCTCCAGGTCTTCGGAGTAGACGCCGAAGGACAGATAGGTGAAGCGTTTGGCCGGCCCTTCCGCGATGCAGCCCCAGCGATGGTCGTTGCCGGCAGTATAAAGGCCGAGGCTGTTCCCCTCCTCCCGCACGTCCAGGCCGAAGCCGGCGTAGAACCGCCCGGCGTGCTTGAGGTCGGGCACCGTGAAGTTGAAGTGGTCCACGGAATGCACGCCTAGCTCGCCGGGGCGGCGGGGACGCGGCGGCAGGCTTCGGATCTGGGTCATCGTTGTCCTCCTGCATGTTGTTTTATACCAGGCAGCCCGGTTTGCCGTCTCAAGCCTGGCGTCCCAACGAGGGGTACTTCGGCATGGCCAGGGCCAACCCGGCAATCTGGCGCCGAACCGCTCGCACAGGTCCCGCTCGGTCAGGCGCTGGCCCGGCGGCGAACGTGCCGCCCGTGATCGCCCGCCTCAGCCCGTCCACGACCTGCTGCCGGAGCGGTGCCGCGACCGACACGACGCGCATGGATTGATTCATTGGATTCCTGCCCGGCCCCGGTCATGGCCACGGCAGGCGCGGGCGCAGCAGATTTCCTGGCGGCCATCTTGCCAGGTTGTCTGACGATTCATATCGTTCTGGCCTGATCCATCAGGAGAACGCCCGGATGGCTGCAACGGCCAACAAGGCTGGCCCGTCGTTTGACAAAGAACCGGCCGTCCGGCGTGAAGTCCTCGGCGCCCTGCCAGCCAAAATGGAGTGATCCGCCATGCCTCCTTCAGACAAGCCAGCCATCGGCTTCATCGGCGTCGGCAACATGGGTTGGCCCATGGCAGCCCGGCTCGTGGCCGCCGGCTACGCGATGGAGGTGGCCGACAACCGGCGGGAGGCCGCGGACCGCTTCGCCCAGCAGGTCGGCGGACGCAGCGCCGACAGCCTGGGGCAGCTTGCGGCGGCGAGCGGCCTGGTCATCACCATGCTGCCGACCAGCGCCGCGGTGGCGGCGGTGCTGGAAGAGGTGCTGCCGCGGCTCCGCCCCGGCGCCATCGTCGTCGACATGAGTTCCGGCGAGCCCCGTGCCACCAAGGCCCTCGCCGCCCGCGTGGCGGAGGCCGGCGGCGAGATGGTCGATGCGCCCGTGTCCGGCGGCGTTTCGCGGGCGCGCACCGGAGACCTCGCGATCATGGCCGGCGGCGGCCCGGCGGCCATCGCGCGCGCGCGGCCCGTGCTGGAGGCGATGGGCAGCAGCCTGACCGAAACGGGCGCGGTCGGCTCCGCCCACGCCATGAAGGCGCTGAACAACCTCGTCTCCGCCGGCGGCTTCCTCATCGCGGTCGAGGCGCTGCTCGCAGGCAGCCGCTTCGGGCTGGACCCGGCGCTGATGGTCGACGTGCTCAACGCCTCGACCGGCATGAACAACTCCACACAGAAGAAGCTCAAGCAGTTCGTGCTGTCGCGGCGCTTCGACAGCGGGTTCGGGTTGGACCTGATGGTCAAGGACCTCGGCATCGCCCTGGGCGTCGCCCGCGACACCGCGACGCCGGTGCCGTTCTCGGCGCTGTGCCGGGAACTGGCCGTGGCCGCGCAGGCGATGGTGGGACCCGGACGCGACCACACGGAGTTTGCGCTGCTGTCCGAACGCCTGGCCGGCGGGACGCTGCCGGCCTCGCCCGGCACGCCGGAGGAGGGCGCTTGATCAACAAGCTCGTCCGCACGATGGCGGAGGCCCTGGAGGGCATCAAGGACGGCGCGACGGTGCTGGTCGGCGGCTTCGGCGCCGTGGGGCAGGCGGACGCGCTGATCGAGGGGTTGGCCGAGCAGGGCGCGCGCGGCCTGGTCATCGTCTGCAACAACACAGGCGCCGGGCAGCACGGGCTGGCCCGCCTGCTCGCGGCGGGGTGCGCGCGCAAGGTCATCTGCTCCTTCCCGCGGGCCGCCGGGTCGGTCGTGTTCGAGGAGCTTTACGCGGCGGGCAAGCTGGAGCTTGAGGTCGTGCCGCAGGGCACGCTTGCGGAGCGCCTGCGGGCGGCCGGTGCGGGCATCCCGGCCTTCTTCACCCCGACCGCCGCCGGAACTGTGCTCGGGCGCGGCAAGGAGGAACGGACGTTCGACGGGCGCCTGCACGTCCTGGAACACGCGCTGCCCGGCGACGTCGCGCTGATCGAGGCGTGGCAGGCGGACCGCTGGGGCAACCTCACCTACCGCAAGGCCGGGCGCAACTTCAACCCGGTGATGGCCACGGCGGCGACGCTGACCGTGGCCCAGGTCCACCGGGTCGTCGATGTGGCGGACACCGACCCGGAGGCCGTCGTGACGCCCGGCATCTATGTGAACCGCGTGCTCCCCCTCCCTCCGGCACGGGAGAGCGCGCTTGCGGAAGGAGCATCGAGCCATGCCTGACACCATGGCGGCGTCCGGGTCCTGGACGCGGACGGAGATGGCGACCCGGCTGGCGCGGGACATCCCGGACGGGTGGCACGTCAACCTCGGCATCGGCATTCCCACGCTGGTCGCGAACAACGTGCCGCCGGGGCGCGAGGTGGTGTTCCAGAGCGAGAACGGCCTGCTCGGCATGGGTCCTGCGCCGGACGCGGGCGAGGCGGACCCCTGGCTGATCAATGCCGGCAAGCAGGCCTGCACCCTCTTGCCCGGCGGCAGCTACTTCCACCAGGCGGACAGCTTCGGCATGATCCGCGGACGCCACCTCGACCTTTGCGTGCTCGGCGCGTTCGAGGCCGCTGGCAACGGCGACCTCGCCAACTGGACCACGGGCGAGACGGGCGGCCTGCCGGCGGTGGGCGGGGCCATGGACCTCGCGGTGGGCGCCCGGCGGCTCTGGGCGCTGATGGAGCACACGACCCGGGAGGGCCGGCCCAGGATCGTGGAACGGTGCGGCTATCCCCTGACCGCCATGGGGGCCGTCGGCCGTGTCTACACCAGCCTGGCCGTGCGAGGTCCTGCCGGAGGGCGGCTTCCGGGTGCTGGACATGGCCCCGGGCGTCACGCTCGGCGCGCTGCAGGCGCGGACGCAGGCGCCCCTGCAAGGGCCTGCATGACGCGGCGGATCGGCACGGGCGATGACCCCGACCGCGCCTTTCATGCCACGCTGCGGGGAAGCGAGATGCTTCATGCTTCAGGCGTCCCTGCTACAGCAGCAGATGGCGCCTGATGTTTTCTTGCGAGACGTCTCCGCGTTTCAGTTGCGCGACGACATGGCCTTTCTCCATGACATAGCCGCGCTCGGCCAATGCCAGGATGGTGTCCAGGTTCTGCTCGACGAACAGGATGGTGGTGCCGAAGCTGTCGCGGACCGAGCGCAGCACCCGGCAGATCATCTGCACGATGGACGGCTGCACGCCCTCCGACGGCTCGTCCAGCAGGATCAGCGCGGGGGAGCCGATCAGCACGCGGCCGATCGCCAACTGTTGCTGCTGCCCGCCCGACATCGTGCCCGCCATCTGCTTGCGGCGTTCCTTCAGGATCGGGAAGCATTCGAACACCAGGTCCATGCGGGCGCTTTGCCGTCCGCCGCCGATCAGCTCGCCGATCATCAGGTTCTCATCCACCGTCATCCGCGGGAACACGTCGCGTCCCTGCGGGATGTAGCCGATGCCGAGCCGCGCGCGGCTGTCGGCAGACATCCGCGTCACGTCCTGCCCGTTGTACCGGATCAGGCCGCCGGAGGCGCGCAACAGGCCGATCAGGCAGCGCAGGGTGGTGGTCTTGCCAACGCCGTTCCGCCCGATCAGCGCCACGATCTCGCCCCGGCCGACATGGAGGTCCACGCCGGTCAGGATCGGCGTCGCCCCGTAGCTCGACCGCAGGCCCGCCACCTCCAGCACCGGCTCAGGCGGCATGCGGAACCCCGAGGTAGATCTCCGCGACGCGCGGATCGGCGACGATCTCGTCGATGCTGCCGCGGGCAAACGTCTGGCCCAGGTGCAGCACGGTGACGGTGGTCGCGATCTGCCGCACGAACGCCATGTCGTGCTCGACCGCCAGCACCGTCATGCCTTCGGCGCTCAGGCGCTTGACCAGCTCGCCGGTGCGATGGGTCTCGTCCGGCGACAAGCCCGCGGTCGGCTCGTCCAGCAGCAGCAGCGTCGGCTTCAGCGCCACGGCCATGCCGATCTCCAGCCATTGCTGCTGCCCGTGCGAAAGCTCGCCCGCAGGCCGGCCGGCATCCGCGGCCAGGCCGAGCAGGTCGAGCAGGCGCTGCTCCTCGCGCGGCAGCCGGTCAGGGGCCGTGTGATGCTGCAGGGCGATATGCAGGTTCTGCCGCACCGGCAGGGCCTTGAAGACGCTCGGCGCCTGCATCTTGATGCTCATGCCCAGTTGCACCCGCGCGAACGGCTTGGCCTCCGTCACGTCATGGCCGCGGAAGCGGATGCGTCCGCGGGTCGGCGCGTCCATGCCGACGACCAGCTTGAACAGCGTGCTCTTGCCGGCCCCGTTCGGGCCGATCAGGCAATGGATCTCGCCCGCCTCGACGGCCAGGTCCACGTCGGACACCGCGAAGAAGCCGCCGAAGCTCTTGCTGACGTTCTGCACCTGCAGCAGCGCCGTCACGGCCGGGCGTCCTCCGGGAATAGGGTGTCTTTCGGAGACGGGGCACGCGCAGGCCGGCGGCCACGCCGCAGCGACGCCAGCTCGCCCAGGCCCACGACGAAGCCCCTCGGCACGAACAGGATCGTCGCGGCCAGCAACGCGCCTATGATGATGAGCGTGGCTTCCTGGCTGTAGACCGTCAGGGTCTGGAAGCCGAGCAGCAGCATGAACGTGCCGACCAGGGTGGCGGTGAGGTCCGTGCGCCCGGAGAACGCCACCCAGACGATCGGCATGGCCGCGGCAGGCAGGCCGATGCTGGACGGGGTGATGAACTGCCCCCAGGACGTGTAGAGCACGCCGCTGACCCCGGCGAGCGCGCTGCCGAGGACGAACACGGCAAGCTGGTAGCGCCGCACGTCGTAGCCGAGTAGTTCGGCCCGCTGCGGGTCCTCGCGGATCGCCACGAGCACATTGCCGAAACGCGAGTTGGCGAGGACGCGCAGCAGGAGGTATGTCGCCGCGAGCCCGACCACCAGGACGTAGTAGAGCGCGGTCTCTTCCAGAATGACCGGGCCGCCGAACCAGGGCACGCTCAGCGGCGACATGCCCTGCATGCCGTTGAACCCGTTCAGCCGCGCCTTGCCGACCGCCCACTCGGGGCCGGCCGTCTGCCCCAGGAAGAACGCGAGCGCCAGGGTGAAGGACAGGGTGACGATGCCGAAGAACACGCCGCCGATGCGGCCGTAGATCATGAAGTAGCCGAGCAGCGCCGCCGCCAGCGCCGCCAGCGCCACCGCCCCGAACAGCCCGGCCAGCGTCGCGGCCGGCCCGTTGCCGAGGTCAATCGCCAGCACCCCGTAGGCATAGCCGCCGATGCCGAAGAAGAAGGTCTGCCCGAACGACAGCATCCCGCACAGGCCCCACATGACGCACAGGCCGAGCGCCATGAAGATCCAGATGAGGAAGTAGCCGAAGTTGCCGACGTCGTACGGGTCGGCGAATGCCGGGTAGGTCAGCGCAGCCGCCAGCACGGCCGCGGCACCGGCCCAGAACGCCCGCCCGCGTCCCATCGTCTGCGGGCCGTTGAGCAAGCTGAGCATCGGCGCTCCCGCTCAGCCCGTGCGCCGGGCGAGCCAGCCGGAGAAGCCGTCCGGCAGCACGCGGATGATCAGGATGACGGCGACCAGCAGCCCGATCTGCCCGATGATCTGGCCGTACCAGGCATTCAGCCCGGTCCTCACGACGGCCAGCACCAGCGCCGCCGGGGCGGTCCCGAGCAGCACGCTGGAGCCGCCGACCACGACGGTGACGAACGACTCGACGATGAAGCTCGCGCCCATGGTGGGGATCAGCGACATCGTCGGCGCATACAGCGCGCCGCAGAACCCCGCCAGGCCGGCGCCGATGCCGAAGCTCAGCGCATAGATCCGGCTGCGCCGCACGCCGAGGGCCTGCGCCATGGACGCGTTCTGCATCACCGCGCGGGCGTGCACGCCGAAGCGGGTGCGCATGAACAGCAGGTAGACGAAGGCGAGCACGGCCAGCGACGCCGCGAACAGGACCATGCGGTAGGTGGAGAAGCCGTAGCCGCCGACCTCGAACCCGCCGCCCGGGGTGCCGATGCCGGGAAAGGTCGATCCAACCAGGACGAGCATGCCCTGGGTGGCGACCAGGCTCAGGCCCCAAGTGACCAGCAGCGAGTCCAGCGGACGGCTGTAGAGCGGGCGGATGAGCGCGACCTCCAGGACCGCGCCGATCAGCGCCGCGGCCAGGGTGCCGCAGGCTTGGGCGAGCGGGAGGGGCAGCCCGGCGTGGTAGGCGGCGGCGGTCACGTACACGCCGCACATGATGAACTCGCCATGCGCCATGTTGATGACGCCCATCATGCCGAAAATGATGGCAAGGCCCGCCGCCGACAGGATCAGGAAGGCGAACACGTCGGCGAACTGATAGAAGTACGAGAACAGGTCTCCCAGCATCGCGGACCCCTTCATCCCGGCAGATGGTCCGGCGTGTATTGCTCCTTCGGATCGCTCTTGGTCAGGTCGCAGCCCACCTTGGACAGCCAATACGGCTGGATGTCGCCGAAGTCCTTGAGGATGCTGACGCTGTTCTGGGCATCGACGCCGATCAGCCGCATGACGTGCGAGCAGTGCTGGCTTTTCGGATCGATGACGATGCGGCCCTCCGGCGCGTCGATGCCGGCGTCGCCGGCGGCCATCGCCTCGCGGATGGCGTCCTTGTGGGTCGACTTCGCCCGCTCCGCGAGCATCTTGTACATGAAGATCGCGACATAGGCGTTGTAGCCCATGTCGTTGATGTAGACCTCGTTGGGGAACTTGGCGTGCCAGCGCTTTTTGAAGGCCTCGGCCGCCGGGGTGTTCAGCTCCTCGAACCAGTTGGCCGCCGCGTACATGTCCTTCATCACGCCCGGCGGGAACCGCTTGTGCTCGAAGCCCAGCATGATCTTCACCGGGCTGGCCATCGGCAGGCTGACGCCGGCGGCGTTCTTCTGCTCGTAGAATGAGCTTTGCGCCGCGCCGACGTCCAGCATGTAGAGCCAGTCCGGCTTGGCCCGCTGGATGTTCTGGATGGTCTGGGCGAACTGCGACACGCCCAACGGGATGAACTCCTCGCCCAGGATCTCGCAGCCGAGCGGCTTCAGGATGCTGTTGCCCCATGCGGAGGACAGGTGGCCGAAATTGTAGTCGGCGGCGATCGTATAGACCTTCTGTTTCTGCTCAACCCGGGTTGATGGCGGCCTGCCCGCGTAGGGTTTGCTGGATAGCCTGGTAGGCGCCCACGCCGCGGCGTGCGGCGGTGCCGATGACGGAGCGCACGCCTG
>JAABUX010002505.1_pt1 | contig 25849 bp, 27 predicted proteins | sample 5561851 | NCBI WGS metagenome assembly JAABUX01 (sample SAMN10711883, study PRJNA513361) | rock metagenome | isolation source: Antarctica rocks | place: Antarctica: Victoria Land, Richard Nunatak red sandstone | collected 2016-01-03 | reverse complement strand
CACAGGTTCTTTTATGAAACCCTGAACTCTCTACAACAAATTTTTGCTCTTCAAGAAGTCTTGGGCAACCTCTTTAACCGCTTGAGTTGCGGACTCGTTTTTTGCCTGCTTCGCGGTAACTTGCGCTCTCCACTGGATGCTTGCTTCAGTTGTCAGATATGGTGCCAGGGGATTGAGCGCATCTTTAATGCTTGGGCTGCTGGACAACACTTGATCGCGGACGATTGGAGCAGGATTGAAAGCGGGGAAGCCATTTTTGTTGTCCGTGAGGAACACAAAATTTTGTTGCTGGACTCCGCCATCAGTTGTGTAGCAGACATTTATTTGAGCCTGATTATTTTTTACTGCGGCAAAACCGATGGTGTAGTCAACCTTCGTCGAGCTCTTGAAGCTCCTGGTGCCAAAGCCGTAGGCCGCTTGTAGGTCGTCTACATAGGAAATGCCATCGCTAGGAGTTGCTAGAGTCAACTGCGAAACCTTGGGCGCAAGGTCTGAAAGGCTCGTGATACCCAGCTTTTGTGCCTCTGCTTTTGAGGTACAAAGTGCATAGGTATCGTTCAGTGGTGAAGGATTAAGCCATGTAATCTTGAACTGTTTCTTGAAACCATCCTTGACCGTCTGGTAATCCTTCTGTGGATCATGAGATGATTTAAGACCAAGCACGTTTAAGCCTGTGACGGTAAACTCGGGATAGAGATCGATAGCACCACTCTTGAGAGCGTTAAAAACGACGGGACTGTCGCCCAAAGCTAATTTCTCATTGACATGAAAGCCAGCATTGTGCAGCAATAAGGAGTCCATTTTGCTGAGTACCTGGGCCTCAATATCTTGCTTGCCACCAACTGTAATGTTTCCCTTAGAGCCTGAGCTGCTGCTACCTGTGTTCGCAACGCCACCGCATGCTGACAAGAGTAACAAGGGAATGAGTATAAGCAGTACCCGAGGTTTGAGCGGGAATGAGCGCGTGAGAGAACGACTAAAGAAAGTCATTTTTTTCTCCTACTAAGCGGACGGACGAACTACAATGTTCGGTCCAATTATACAATAACACGAAGCCCAGGTGTTCCATGTGACATCTAAGCTTCGTGTTATTATGTAACCTTTTTGACTTTAAATCGCGTAAGCTAGCTACAACAGTCCCTTGCTCTGCAAGAAGCTCTTCGCAACCTCCTTGACGGCCTCTGTCGTAGACATGCTCTTTGCTTTGTCACTTACCTGCTTTTGGAGTGTAATGCTTACGTCAGTGGTCAAGTATGGCGCGAGTGGATTTAACGCTTTTGCAATATCAGGATACTTTGACAATATATCCTGACGGACAATAGGTGCCGGATTGAACTGCGGGAATCCGTTCTTGTCGTCCTTAAGGATGACGAAGTTTTGGGATGCAATCAGGCCAGTTGTGGTGTAACAGACGTTAACCTGTGCCTGACCACCTGATACAGCCTTAAAACTAATAGCTTCGTCAACTGTCTTGAGCGATTTGAAGCTCTTCGTTGTGAAGTTATAGACCGATTTTAGGCCATCTACGAAGTCAGTACCGTCACTTGGAGAGGCCAGGACCAATTGTGAAACCTTTGGTGCGAGGTCTGAAATGCTTGTGATACCAAGTCTCTGCGCCTCTGCTTGCGAGGTACACAAGGCATAACCATCATTTAATGGAGCCGGATTGAGCCAGGTGATCTGATACTTCTGCTCGAAGCCACTCTTGACGGCCTGGTAATCCTTCTGTGGGTCGTGCTGAGAGGTGATGCCAAGTTTGTTTAAGCCTGTAGCGGTGAACTCTGGATAGAGGTCAATAGCATGACTGGAGAGCGCGTTGAATACGAAGCCGCTATTGCCCAATGCTAATTTTTCGGTGACATGGAAGCCTGCCTTATTCAGCAACTGTGTATACATGTCGGTGAGCAGTTGTGCCTCTGTATCGAGCTTACCACCAACGGTGAGATTTCCTTTAGAACTGGAACCGCTGCTGCCACCCGAACCGCCTGTGCTGGCGACACCTCCACATGCCGACAGAAGCAGCACTGGTACCAGAATAAGTAATGTGATAGCTTTTGCGCTTAGTGAGCGCATCAGGAAAATCATGTCTTTCTCCTCAACGTTAAGAGATTAAATAGGAGGGTGCAATGTATTGCACCATCATAACTAGCTGGCTATGCCTTCGTTGACTCGGCCAAATCCTGTACTTTAAGGCCAGGAGAGGTGAGCGCGTTTTGAAGCTGACCCATAGCCACTTCTACAATCATTGCCAGCACCGTCACCGGGATGGCACCAGCGAGAATTTCTGCTGTTCTAAAGCGATTGAGACCATCGACGATGTAGTTGCCATAGCCACCGGCCCCAATAAAGCCAGCAAGCGTAGCCGTTGCCACGATCTGTACCGCGGCGGTACGGATGCCCGCCGCCACAATCGGCAAGACAATTGGTGCCTGGATGAGTCGAACGATTTGCCGGGTCGTCATGCCCATTCCTCTGCCTGAGTCAATAATGGAAGGGTCAATGCCTCGAATACCTGTATAGGTGTTCAGCAGAATAGGGGGAATACCCAGAATGATTAAGGCGGTAACGGCTGGTACGAAGCCGAGACCGAGGAATGGAACCGCAGCAAGCAGGAATGCGATTGCTGGAATTGCACGCATAAGGCCGCTCAAGTTGACAGCGATAAAGGCCAAAATGGGGCTGCGAGAGACAGCGGCACCGATTCCTACTCCTAACACAATTGCCACGATAATGGCAACGACGCAAAGTTCAAGGTACGCAATCGTCTGACCTAAGAAGTCATTGTTGGGATCTGATATGAATTGGAGAATCTCCATAGGGTGTAAACCTCCTCTGCTATCCAACTGAGAGCGCGCTGCGTCCCCGGTTGAGTGATATCTGTAACAATAACAAAAGGAGATCAACAACGATAGCAAAGAGTGCTATCAGGATGGCTCCTGCAATCAGGGCGTTTTCATCTCCACTGGTGATGTTCTTGAAGATCAGGTCTCCCAGCCCGCCCTGATTGACCAATGATCCCAGGGCAGCAATACCAATCGTCGTTACAGTTGCAATGCGAATGCCTGCCACGATCACGGGCAGCGCGAGTGGCAACGTGACGCGGAAGAGTACCTGGCGCGGATTCATCCCCATTGCTTTTCCCACTTCTAAGAGCAGTGGGTCAACACCGTTAATGGCGGTTGCGGTATTGCGGATCAGTACGAGTTGTGTGTACAGCACGAGCGGGATGATAATGGTTGCAAGCCCTAATCCAAATGCAGGGATAGAGATGAGTATTGCTACAAGAGCGATACCTGGAATGGTATAGAGCAGGTCCGCCAACGTGATGACGGGCAGGTAAAGGCGTTTGTTACGCGCCACCAGTATGCCTAACGGAATGGCGATGACGAGCGAAATGAGCATCGCAATACCTACGAGATATGCATGCTCTAAAACGAGATTGGGAATACTACTGGGATCGTTCAGATCGTAGTTGTATGGTTGAAAGAGATAGCTCATGAAATTCCCTCGCTATGCAAACTAGCGCACAGTATCTGCTCTCGCATCTTTTATCTCTTGAGTTGTTGATTTGTTCTGCTGAGCGTGCGTGATTTCACGGTTGATGCTGGCGAGAGAGACGTAACCGAGAGGGTTATGAGTATCTTCTTTGTTTTGTACTGAGAGGGCGGGGGCGTTAGTGGAGAAGAGTTTCAACATGGCATCGAGCAAAGTAGCGTCTGAATCACATGTTGGAACATCTCCCCAATGGGCCGAAGATACCGCCTCTGGCTCTCGGTCCAGGGCATCGATGACAGGCAGATATTGCAACTGACGCAAGATATCGTCAGAGCCCGCGAGCTTGCGCACAAAGTCGTTCGCTGGATTCATGAGCAGGTCTACTGGTTTGCCAAGCTGTAGAAGCTTACCCTGGTCCATAACGACTATCTGATTACCCAGTTTGAATGCCTCTGCCATGTCGTGTGAGACGAAGAGAATAGTTTTATGCACGTCGCGTTGGATGCGCAACAACTCGTTCTGCATACGTTCACGAGTAATGGCGTCGAGTGCGCCGAACGGTTCATCCATGAGCAGGATGGCGGGATCAGTAGCGAGGGCACGAGCAAGGCCGACGCGCTGCTGTTGTCCACCAGAAAGCTGACGTGGGAAGCGGTTGCGATACTCGTCAGGAGGCAGGCCCGCAAGGTCGAGTAGTTCGTCAACGCGTTGGCTTAGACGTTGTTTTGTCCAGCCACCCGCGATCTCCGCGGTCACGCGGACGTTTTCCGCTATGTTCATATGGGGGAAGAGGCCGACCTGCTGAATGACGTAGCCAATACGACGACGCAGCGCGATAGGGTTTTCGGTAAGCACATTTTTGTCGTCGATGACGATTTCGCCGGAGGTTGGCTCGATCAAGCGATTGACCATACGTAGTAGAGTCGTTTTGCCTGAGCCAGAGGTTCCCACCAGCATACAGGTGCTGCCTTCCGGCACCCCGAAACTCACCGCATCGACAGCAGGGGCACTTGTGCCTCGATACTGCTTGGTGATTTCGTGGAATGCGATCTTATCCATGCGTTGATAACTCCCTTTTAGTAGTTCGCTCACTGCACATAGTAAGGTGTAATCTCAATTATACACAAGCTAATTTGGCAGTTGCAAAGACTAACGTTGGGTTTGTTAAACTGTATCTACTATAATACGCCACAAACGAAAGAAAAGTCTCGACGTATTCCATCTCCACAACACACCATGACATGCTGGCATATTGTTCTCATCAGAAACAATATGCCAGCATGTCATGGTGTTTGTTATTATTTGAATGTTCGCCTCACGATACGTTCCACTTCGCGCACATTGGAGATACCGATGAACTTGTCTGCATTTGCCGCAGTGCTGTAGGTATTCATAATGATGCCATGCAACCTCCCTTCCCATCCATTCGTATCCGAAGTAGTATGCAAGAAGGAGCAACATTTCGATGAATAAGAAACCACCATCGGTTGTAAAAACATTGGCCTGGGTTTATGGCGCTGTAAGCGTATTTACCGTGATTTCTATTGTGGGTCCCATTCTTTTGGGAAGAGATCGGAAAGACAGACGCAAATTTAAAATGCAGAAGTAGATCGCCGTCTATGTGTTGTGCGAGGGTGTCGTGATGCCACGTAGCAACACACCCATGTATGCTCCAATAAATGCTGGTATTAACGCGATTAGCGTAGCGAACACGTTTGGCTCAACAGCATAAGGTGCTGTATAACCAAAGAGACCCGCTAACAGATGGACGAGCAGGATGGATGCGCCAATTGTGATTGCCCATAGCCATGCTCTCCTCGGATGTAGATAGCCAGGTATGCCTGCGAATACCAGGACCAGGAGTGCTGGAAGCTGTACCTCCTTCGCTTGCATGTCGATCAAACCCACAATTGAGCCGAGCGTGAGAGCCATTACCCAGTAAAATAATTCAATCTTTTTCAACGCTTTCCTCCTATAAACAGAGCAAATCTCTGCTAGAAGTGTAGCTAATTTCCTTCTGTAACTCAAGGATTCGGGTGCAGATATGAGTGGTTTTGGGGCAAGGTACAAAGATAATAAGCTATCGCAATATATCATGTCCTATTCAGAATGTAGCGAATGTTTTCGCATCGACGATGGTCTTGCTCAAAGGGCGTCCGAGATCGCGCAGGCGTTCACATGACGCATCGCCTATGTGCCGCCATGGTGCAAGGGCAAGCTGGTCGGTAAGCTGCTCTACTGCGTTTCGGTGAGACTGTCCTTCTTCCGTGAGGGTGTTGTCAGAAGTCAGCCAGCCGCGTTCGCGCAACTGTTGAGATGCGGTCTCCCATTCCTCATCCGACCATCCGCGAGTGGATTGAAGAGATTGACGCGATGCCTCTCCGGTCGCCGCATGCATAATCAGCGCCTCAATGCCATCCACCTCATCGGTGAGCAGAGCGGCTACATGGCCTCCAAAGCGAAACTCACGCAGCAGTGTTACAGCCTGCCACAGGACCATATGTGGTTCGGCGGGCCACGGAAGGGCGGCATGAGCGGCATAGATCACACGACCTTCAGATATGCAGGCGGTAGTAGCCTCGTGTGCGATGCTGGCTGCTTCCGCCACTTCTGGACTCTCAATATTTTCTCCGAGCATACGACGCAAGGCCGCATCGACAGCTCCCAGGCGAGCGGCAATAAACTGCTCAGGCATTGCGACCTGCCATGCTCCGGGAATGGCACTACGCACCAATTGAGGATTAAAGTTGAAAAAGGTGGAGATGACGATTTCCGCAGAGACGGGACCCATCGCAGCTGCTCGTGACGCGAAATAGCCAGCCATACGACCCTTTAACCCAAGCTGCTTGTAGGCTTGAGTCGCTTCAGGAACGAAATAGATCATCGCGTGATACGGCTCCAATGCTCGATACATCTTCCGCGCGACGGTTGCATCCATAATCTAGCTCCTTTACTGTTAATGAGAGTATGGTATCACATATGAAACGTGTGTATGTTGTCATAAAGAGGCCACTATCCTGTGATGTGGGATAGTGACCTCTTTATGACAACATGTAGGCTTTACCTCAGAGTGGTTGTAGCGACAAACCATTTGCCACCGATACCCTCACCATTAGTCTGACCAGGGGCAGAATCGCCGGAGTAGGTATATAGAAAATGCCCATTATATTGCACCTGATTTCCATTAGTAGTCATCTGCATGTTCAGCTTGCCAGGGAGAGGCCCTGCGCTGGTCGGAGCACTACTGCTTTTAGTAATTAGAGCAGGCCATGTACCAGCGCAACCACCGGTACAAGCCGAGGTTGTCTTCGTGTCCGGCGTAAAGTAGTACAGTGTCATGCCTTGTAGACTGGTCAGGATAATCTCAGACGTGCCATTCACGGTCCCCTTTGTCGTGTGAATAACGACGCCCGATACATTGGGTGCTGTCGTTGGAGTTGAGTTCGAGTAGCTTTTGCCATAAGCGCCACTATTATCAGTAGATGTCACGGCAGGTGTCGAGCCACTCCCCCCCGTATTGCCATATGAACTGTTGCCGCTAGAACTACCACAACTGACTATGAAAAGTGCTATCAGTAGGATGGCTACAATAGGAAGGGTGTAACGCAGGGATGGTACAGATCGCATAAGCTGTGTTCTCCTCGTTTGATAATATGATTGTATGGCTTCTATCAATAGATACTGACGTAGGTTACACAACATCGGAGATTAAGAGCAGTAATAAAACTTTTGTCTGTGTCTAACCAGGTTTGCGCACAAAGTAGTAAAACTCCACGAAGCCCTAACATGCCTTCGTTTATCTTTATATGTCAGAGTAGTCGTATCGTGTCTCTGAGAAGTCGATAGGCTGCCTCTAGATCAAACTTTTTATCATTAGTCGTCGTAGTGTGTCTTATGGAATTCGGAGAACTACATGCAACGTAGTGTCGTACACAAACTCGTACTTGCCACTGTAGTCGTGATGGTCATTGGCGTTGGCGTCCTAAGTATCTCTCTCATCGCACGTGCCAAGCAAGACTCACGAGTCCCCATCAGTGGTCAGACCGTTCCCCTGATCAATAAAGCCGATTTCATCGGTACTGCCAGTGGACAGCAGCAACTAAGCCTCTCAATAGGGCTGCAAATGCGGAATCAGCAGGAACTGGATGTCTTGCTGAGCAACTTGAACAACCCTCGCTCATCTCTGTATCATCACTATCTCACGCCGCAGCAATTCGCTGCCGAGTTCGGCCCGACTGCGGCACAGCAGCAACAGGTTATCAACTACCTGCATAGTCAGGGCTTCGCTGTCACTCATGTTTCCTCTAATGGCCTGCTTATCGACGCCAGTGCCGATGTCGCGCAGGTTGAGGCGGCCTTCGCTGTGAAGATCAACAACTATCAATTGGGTGCGCGTAAATTCTACGCCAACGCCAGCGCACCAACTCTTCCCAGCACCATCTCCCCGCTCATTCTCTCAGTTGGTGGCATGGACAATAGCACACATATGCGCCCCCTGTATCATCTCAAGGCGAAGAGTAGCAGGCACGCTACCCATTCAAAGCGGGCTATGGCTGGTTATGGACCAACAGACCTCCTGGGGGCATATGATGGAACCCCCCTGCAACAGGCGAATGTGAAGGGTAACAACCAGACCATCGCAGTCTTTGAACTGGATGGCTACCAGCAAAGCGACATCAACCAGTATCTGCAAACCTACAAGCTCGGCAATCCCAGCATTACCAATGTTCTCGTCGATGGCTTCAACGGATCGGCTGGTCAAGGGGCTATCGAGGTCGAACTCGACATCGAGGTCGCGGCGGCAATGGCTCCGGGAGCCGCGCAGATTGTCTATGAAGGACCGAATACGACACAGGGTGTCAACGATACGTATAACAAGATTGTCACCGATAATAAGGCCCAGATTACCACGATTAGCTGGGGTGAGTGCGAGACGCAGTCTGGTGCCGCAGAACTGCAAACTCTTGACGGTATCTTCAAGCAGGGTGTCGCACAGGGTATTTCGCTTTTTGCTGCTGCTGGCGACTCCGGTGCCTACGACTGTAACGATACCAATCTCGCGGTTGACTCACCTGCTAGTGATCCTTATATCATTGGCGTAGGCGGAACGAACCTGCAAGAGAACGGGGGTACCTATGGCAGCGAGTCGGTGTGGAGCAATCCGACCGATACGCAACGCAGCCCGAAGGGTGCTGGTGGTGGTGGTGGCATCAGCGGAACCTTTGCACAACCCGGCTGGCAGGCTGGTCCAGGTGTCAAGAACCAATATAGCAACGGCAACCGCGAGGTGCCTGATGTCTCTGCCGACGCTGACCCCGCAACGGGCTATGCCGTGTACTGTACCGTCACAGCAGCGGGCTGCCCCACGAGTGGTAGTATTACAGTTGGCGGCACGAGTGCTGCTGCACCCTTGTGGGCAGGCAGTATGGCGATGATTAACGAGTACCTGCAAAAGCAGGGCAAGCCGCGTGCTGGTTTTGCCGATCCATTGTTCTACGGCCTGGCGAACTCACAGCAGCAGTATGCTCCGTTTCATGACGTGACCTCTGGCAATAACCTTTACTATCCAGCGACAGCAGGTTATGACCAGGGGAGCGGTATAGGTACGCCGGACATCTACAATATCGCGCGGGACCTCGCTGGTGGCAACATTCCTGCTCCATCGCCCACGCCAGGAACTCCGATACCCGCCACTCCAACGCCCAACCCGACGAGTACGGTTCCGACTGCAACGGCGACAACTCCGCCACCGCCAAGTCCAACGGTGACTGATACACCAGCGCCACCGCCGCCAACGGCAATACCGAGCTATACTCCACAACCTGCTCCACCGCCCCCATCTGGTTCACTAATCCAGAATGGAGACTTTGAGAACGGGACCAACTCATGGCAGGAGTCTTCGGCGGCTGGTTATGAGCTTATTGACTCCACGCGTCCGCACTCGGGTCAGTATGGTATCTACATGTGTGGCTACAGCAGTTGTCATGATGTCATTTCGCAGAACTTCACAGTACCTGATAATGCGTCAAAAGCCAGCGTTAGCTACTGGTGGTATGCAGCCACGAGCCGTACTGCGAAGAGTTGCGTGGACGACCTCTCGGTATCAGTGCTTGATAGCAATGGTCAAATGATCGGCAAACTGCAACAAGTCTGCAATACTAACGCATCCAAGCAGTGGCACCAGGAGACATTTGATGTGAGCAGTGCTCTTTCCCAATATGCGGGACAGAGAGTGACACTGGTCTTCAGCGCGCATACGAGCTACACACAGCGCACTACAGCCTTCTTCGTGGATGATGTCGCGGTGGCTTCATAGGCAGTCATCAAGTAAACACAAAGGCCGTTGATCAGACTAGCTCGATCAACGGCCTTTGTGTTTACTTGACTGTGACTGTTAAGTTCATATTGGGGTGAACAGTACAGTACAGGTGATAGTTGCCAGGGGTATTGAAAGGACCAAACGATTGCGGGTTATTGTCCTGAAACGTTGCGTTAACCGTAGGTGCTCCCGGCTCTATTTTAGACTGTGGAGTGCTGTTATTCCAGAATCCATTAGTGATAACGTGCGTTTGTCCGGTATCGCTCACGAGAGTAAGCTTACTACCCTTGGTGATAGTGATTGAACTTTGTGCGAAGTTGGAGTCCGTCATGTGTACTGTGTCAGGGCTACTAGCCGCATCGCTAGTGCTGTCCGTACCGCTACAAGCTGCGAGCAAAACGGTTAACAAACCTACCAACGCTATAGCGAAAATGAGCTTCTTCATAGATGTAGTTATTACTCCTAAAAACTCCTGTAACAGGAAACGTATGTTTCTTGTATTCTGCTACAGGAATATGTTTTTGCGTTTAGCTCACATATTATAAATCTAGCTGTTTTCGGTGTCTACCTGATTTTTTCACTAGGTTATTTACCTGATGTGAGAGAGCCCTTTCACTAGCCGCGATCAAGCGGCGTTTCTGGCTGCATTGGAATAGTAAGATGAAAGTTGCCAACTTCAAATGGTGGCACGGCAACAACTTCAGAACATTTGTTTGACAAACTCCTGTCTCGTTTGGTAGGATGGTGGAACTGCGAAGTGCCGTGATGGTAACTTCTGGAGTATTGGAGGTTGGAGTTGACAGTCTATCGCACCTACATTCCTCAGCCGCCACTGGCGAATTTCGTGGATATATTCTGGTTATACGAAGGCTACAATCCGCCGCACGCGAAGGAACGTGTTCTTCCGAATGGCTCAATGGAATTGGTCATCAACCTTCGTGAAGACACGCTTCGAGTGTACGACGGGCAGAAGCACGACCAATTTCAGAGCTTTCGCGGTTGCTTGCTCTGTGGTGCGCATTCGGAATTCTCTGTCATCGATACTGCCAGCCAGGAGTCGATCATGGGCGTGCACTTCAAACCAGGCGGCGCTTTTCCGTTCCTCACGTTGCCCGCTGATGAGTTACACACCGCAGACGTGTCCTTAGACACGCTGTGGGGAGCCACCGCCGATGATCTGCGTGATCGGTTGCTCGAAGCCGAAACACCGGAGACCAGATTCCACATCCTCGAACAGTCCCTTTTGGCGCATGCGGTTCGCCCTTTAGCCTGGCATCCCGTCGTCGCCTTTGCGCTGAAGGAGTTCCAAGGCATGCCGCCACATCCGAACACGCGAACGATCTCAGACGTGACCGAGCGCATCGGCCTCAGCCCGAGGCGGTTCATCCAGGTGTTCAGTGAAGAAGTTGGGCTGACGCCAAAGCTGTTTTGGCGCATTCGGCGCTTTCAGGAGGTGCTGCGCCTTATCGGAAGGAGGCAGCGGATCGAGTGGGCAGACATCGCTTTAACCTGCGGTTATTTCGACCAGGCGCATTTTATCCACGACTTCCGGGCCTTCTCCGGACTCAATCCGAGGGCCTATCTTATGCATCGGGGTGAGCACCTCAACCACGTTCCGCTCCACGATTAAGGTCAAATTTTTACAATACGCATCGCTCTGTCTTCGGCTAGAATGATTACTTGGAACGCGCGTCTGACGCTCTCAATGTCTTATAGCCACAGAAGGATGTGGCTAACAAGGAGAGAATCTGGACATATAGCGTCCCGTACAAAGCCGAATTGCAAAGGAGGAAGCAGCAATGGCAGTCAAACCAGTCCGTGAGGGTTTTCACACCGTTACGCCTTATGTGATGGTTCAGGAGGCGGATAAACTGATCAATTTCGTGAAACAAGCGTTTGGGGCGACAGAACTACTCCGCACGATTGGGTCAGCAGGCGGTATACACGCTGAGGTCAGGATTGGCGACTCGATGATTATGGTTGGTGGTGCTCAGAGTGGAGAGCAAATGCCCGCAGCAATCTACCTGTACATGAACGATGTAGATGCAGTATACAAGCGCGCACTCCAGGCGGGTGCCACCTCGATCATGGAACCAGTGGACCAATCCTACGGAGAACGCTCTGCGGGCGTGAAGGACCCGTTCGGCAACGTTTGGTACATCGCCGCTCCTAAGAAGGACGTGTCGCTGACGTAACCGTCGAAGCGTTTGAAGGTCTTCATGACGGACGCTATGACAAACTATCATTCGCGGAACGAGGTCTACTTTTTCAATGCGAAATGCAGCAATCGTTCCTGTAGGGACATCCCCAAAGAGATGTCCCTACAGGAACGATTGCTGCATTTTAAAACTTATGCGTGGCGTCGTTCGCTGACTGCTGTGTAGTGCTCATTGGTTCCAGGTTGACGACGATTGGCTCCTGAGAGTTGCGAACGATGACCCATTGCGAGGGCGTATCTGATGGATTGATCTCTTGATGCGGCACAAAAGGCGGCACATAGATGAAGTCTCCTGGCTCTACATCCTCTTCATATTCCAGGTTATCACCCCAACGTATTCTGCCATGACCTGAAACAACGTAGATGACTGTCTCAAGTTCACCATGATGATGTTTGCCACTGGCAATATGTGGCTCGACAACGGTGACACCTGCCCAGATGCCCTTTGAACCCGCCAGTTCGCGTGAAACGGCAGCAACTCGTTGCATTCCTGGTGTCTGCGCTGTGTTTGAGTCGAACTGATGCGGCCTGATAACACGTACTCCTAACGGTTGTTCATTCCCCTGGTGTCTGCTCATCTGTTCCCTCCATCAACTGCCAATAATTGTATTCCAGTCCTACGAGTGCGATACTGGATTTTTCATGAAATAGTCAGCGATATTGTGCTTATATAGCATATCACTATCACTGTAGCCTCTACATGGTCGTCCAGTCAGACAGCGTCCCACGAGCGAGAACAAAAGGTGGATAATAGAAGGAGTCATCCCACATACTCAACGACGCGGTTGGTACTACTAACCGCACCGTTGAATATGTGGGATGACTCATGTTACATTGTTGTCCATCCAACAATAGACGCATTCTCGCCGACATTGGTCATGTCGATTTGTGTAGGTGAGCCACCGCTCAATGAGCCGTAGAATAGCTTAAAGGGAAACTTGTCACTATTGCCTATGTAGTTGTAGCCAATTACTGCATACAGGTTGCCATTGCGTGAGACGCTTGACCATGCCGTACGAGTATTGCTCAACAATCTGCCGTTTGTTGTGAGGTGAACGAGTCCGGTGCCATCCATGTTGATCTTCCAGAGCCCGTCCTCGGCACCAGCACCGAGCTTGCCACCGAGCACCATGAGCATCGTGTTTGGTGAGATCACGCGTGCCTGTGTTACAGCATGGACGTGACTGATATAGATGGGATTAAGTGTGCCGCCGGTTGCATTCTGTGAACTGATGATGCTCGGTGCAGACGGTGCATCTTGGCCGGGACTATCTGAGCACTGACTGAGGATCAACTTGCTGCCGTCGGTCGAGAGGTTCATCTCCCAGTTGTAGCCGATAATCGAGGCGACCTGTCGTGTGTTGTTGACCTGGTTGGTGCCCTTGCTGATGTCGAGGATATATACATCATGTGGCGCAGCGATATTGCTGAAGTAGGACCCCGTCATATGCACTTCGGTGTTGTTGAGCCACTCTTGTGGAGTATAACCAGAGCGAGTTGTCGGCGTGATATACGTCTGTACTGCTCCGCTGCTCAGGTTAAGCAATCGTACAAGGGCAGCACCAGGGGCACCACCCGGATTGGACTCCTCAAAAACTGCCAACTGCTGATTTGGCGACCACAGCATGTTTGCCACATAGTTAGGGATACCGTTCCCAGGTTCGGCGCAGTAGAGTGTCTGTAACCCTTGACCATCCAGGCGGATCATCTGTATCTGTGCGTGATGCGCATACTGTGTGACAAACAGAATAAATTGTCCATCGGTCGAGAGTTGTGCGCTATAGAAGGCTGTGTTGGGAAGGCTCACGATAGTCGTTTTTGCGCCAGTGCTCACATCATAGCGTTTCAACAGTGCCGCACCCGAGGAGTTGTAGACGTAGACAAGGTTTTGATGGGACCCTAACGCCAAGGGAGCGGTGATGGTTGCTCGTCCTTGCCCATTGGCTGGACAGTCCGTTCGTGTTGGAGGCATCGGAGCGGTAGTAACGTGAGAGGTTGTACCACCTGTAGTGCTACTGTTCACATTATTGGTCGCCGCCAGTTGAGTAGCGCTTAATGCTGTTGCCGACTGAGGACCACAGGCCGTGAGGAAGGCCATAAGACAACACCCTATGAGAGAGAGGAAAATGTAACAATACGATGTACTCTGCTTGAAATGTTTTTTTGTCATAATAAAACCTCTTTTCTCAGTGGAATGCTGAGTACAATTTTCGATCAGAGCTGTTTCCTTTCCTACTAGCATAGACGCAATATGATTCAAAAAATCGCGCAAAATTATGTGATTTTCATCGTACGGATAGGAGCAAATAGGTGGTCGCCCAGGTGTAGTTCATTTTTTGCGGGGGCAAGATACAAGGTTCTCGAACAAGGGGCATGCCCTTGCGGGTGTCCTTTGGCTCTCAACGCTTGACGCAAAAATATGAACGGCATCTTGGTCGCCTTGTATGCTTGACAACACAAGAGACATAGTGTATTGTTGGCATAACAAAAACAAAGAACGCGCAGATCAGGATTAGTACACGCTGGCGTAGTCGAGTAGCGAGCCGAGAGAGTGCAAGTCGGCAGACGGGTACCACGTCGAACCCACCTGAGAGCGTCAGCGAGAAGCTGACCGGAGCCTCACCGTTACCAGAGAGGAGCGGTTACATATATCCGATGTAGGGGTCTGCTTTATCACACCCATCTCATACACCATGTAACCGCGTAAGAGGAACCATGCATACCGTCATGGTTCAAAAGAGGTGGTACCACGGGTTTGATCTCGTCCTTAGAGAGGACGGGTTTTTTTATGCTTGTTTTTAGGAGAACACTATGTCTAACGAGGAAAAGTACGTCGAAGAGATTACCGACCAGGACGACAATTTTTCAAAATGGTACAACCAGGTGGTACGCAAAGCCGAACTGGCCGACTACGCACCTGTACGCGGATGCATGATTATTCGACCCTACGGTTATGCCATGTGGGAAAATATTCAGCGTCTCATGGATGATCGTTTTAAGGAGACCGGAGTAGAGAATGCCTACTTTCCACTCCTCATTCCACGCAGCTTTTTAGAGCGCGAGGCCAAGCATATTGAGGGCTTCGCGCCGGAGTTGGCATGGGTGACGCGCGGTGGCGGAGAGGAACTCGAAGAGCCACTGGCAATTCGCCCCACGAGCGAAACCCTCATTGGTCACACCTATGCCAAGTGGGTGCAGAGCTACCGCGATCTCCCGATTCTAATAAACCTGTGGAACAACGTGATGCGTTGGGAGAAGCGTACTGCACTTTTCTTGCGTACTACCGAGTTTCTGTGGCAGGAAGGGCATACGGCACATCGCACGCTTGAAGAAGCGGAAGAGCGCACACGTATGATGCTTGAGGTCTATCGAGCCTTCGCGGAGGAAGATGCGGCCATGCCCGTTCTCGTCGGGCGTAAGAGCGAAAACGAAAAGTTCGCGGGAGCATTACGCACTTACTCTATTGAAGCAATGATGGGCGATGGCAAAGCGCTGCAGGCAGGCACGAGCCACAACCTCGGTACCAACTTTGCCAAGAGCTTTGATATTCAATATCTCGATGCTGACGGCCAGCGCAAGTATTGCGCCACAACCAGTTGGGGCGTCAGCACACGCATAATCGGCGGCATTATCATGGTGCATGGTGATAAGGCTGGACTGATTCTGCCGCCTCGTATTGCACCTTATCAGGTCATTATTGTTCCCATCTCGCGTAAGGACGCGGAAAAATCAGCCGTGAGTGAGATGGTCGAGCGGGTACAAAAAATGCTCAAGGGCAAGGTACGACTCAAAGTTGACAACAGCGAAAATACGCCAGGGTGGAAGTTCAACGAGTGGGAAATGCGTGGTGTACCTGTGCGTATGGAGATCGGCCCACGTGATGCCCAGAACAATAGCGTCATGCTGGTACGCCGTGACAATCGTGCCAAGGAATCCGTCTCGCTTGACACTTTGGAGATGCGTCTTCCTGAGTTGCTAGAAGAGGTGCAGAAGGCACTCTTTCAACGAGCCGTTGAGTTCCGTGAACAGAACATGCATTATACTGCCAGTTATGAAGAGTTCAAGCAGATCATTGCTGAAAAGCGCGGCTTTGTGCGTGTGAAGTGGGCCGAGGACAGCGCGGCAGAACTGGCAATCAAAGAGGAGACAAAAGCCACGCTACGTGTCATTCCTTTCGATCAACCGGAAGGCGGCGTCCAGGGCAAATGCTTCTACAGCGGCAAACCTGCAACCTGTGAAGCTATTTTCGCCCGCGCGTACTAGGATACCCATCCTCCAGAGCAAGACAGATTCGTGAAGACCGATTATGCCGTTTTACAAAATAACCCGGTCATGGAGATTCCCCGTAGGGGCGCAATTGATTGCGCCGCGTGGCGTTGGCAAGGCGGGGCGCAATCAATTGCGCCCCTACAGGATGAGGCAATAAATAGCTTCATTAGCGATCCCCTTACATCATTATAGAGAAGAAAGGGAGCAGTAATGATTACGTATGGTGATTTTGAAAAGGTTGATATTCGCGTAGGCAAAATAATTCAAGTAGAAGACTTTCCACAGGCCCGAAAGCCTGCGTACAAGTTAGTTATTGATTTTGGTCCCGAAATCGGCACAAAAAGATCGTCTGCACAGGTAACGAGGCACTATACCAAAGAAGAGCTACTAGGAAAACAAGTGATGGGTGTCGTGAATTTTCCACTCAAGCAGATTGGACCTTTCCTATCAGAGGTATTAACGGTTGGAGTGCCTGATGGGGATGGTGGTGTAGTTTTGCTGAGCCCTACAGAAGAGGTTCCTGTGGGTGGGAAGATGTTTTAAGTATGCCGTTGGGCAACCGTGTCATTCGTAAGAAAGAGAGGTGCTTTCATGTCCACGCTCCCATTTCAACCACAAGGCTTTCATTCGTGCGCGAAAAATGTAGGGATCAAAGATGAAACGCTGGATTTCACCGTGATCGCATCGGATGTGCCTGCGTCTGCCGCCGCAATGTTTACACAGAGCCGTTTCTCGGGTGCATCGGTCATTGTTGATCGAGAGCAGGTTGCTAATGGACAGCTACAGGCGTTTGTCATCATTAGCAAAAACGCGAACGTAGCAACAGGAGAGCAGGGTCTTGCCAACGCACGAGAAATTGTACGTCTTGTAGCGGCAGAGCTAAGTATCTCTGAACAAGATGTGCTTATTTCATCTACTGGCGTCATTGGGCGGCAACTCCCTATAGAGAGAGTGCGCCAGGGCATTCGGGGACTTCGTGCCGAAATGCAAGCGGGTCAATTAGAGCGGTCGGCACAGGCAATTATGACGACGGATACGCGTCCAAAAATACATTCGCGTACGATTGGCAACGCTGTACTTGTGGGCATGGCGAAAGGCGTGGGAATGATCGAGCCAAACATGGCGACCATGCTCAGTTACTTCATGACCGATGCACGTATCGCTCCCGACGTACTCAAACAAATGCTCAAAGATGCTGTTGATGTTTCATTTAACATGGTGAGCATTGATACCGACACCAGCACAAGTGATACCGTTGCGATTATGGCAAACGGTTTGGTTGGTGCTGTAGACCTTGAGGAGTTCCGGCAAGCCTTGCGAACGATGGCGATAGACCTGGCAAAGGACATGGCACGCGACGGTGAAGGGGCTACGAAACTGATAGAGGTTACTGTACAGGATGCCGCTTCGTTTGCCCAGGCAAAGCGTGTCGCAAAGTCCATCGTCAACTCACCACTCGTCAAAACCGCAATCTTTGGCGCTGATCCCAACTGGGGTCGTGTCGCCATGGCAATCGGCAAGTGTGACGAACAGGTGGATATCACGCCAGAAAAGGTGTCGATTGCCTTTGGCGATCTGCTTGTCTACGATGGGCAAAGCCTTGGAGAAGATAACTTAGAGCAACTGAAAGCTTACCTTCAAGGTCCAGAGGTCGTTATTCGCGTTGGGCTTGGGTTAGGAAATGCAAAAGCAACGGTCTGGGGCTGTGACCTGTCGTATGCATACGTGCGCATCAATGGGGAGTATACGACGTAATATAGAGATGAGTAGTTCATCTGTATATGCAGTTTTAAATTGTCTTGTACGCTTGCTTTTCACTCGACAGCGAAACCGCCTTCTTCGGTTTCGCCAGCGGCTTCCTGCTGCCGTGCTTCCTCTGCTAAAGCGCGTAGGACTTTTCGGGGGCGGGATTTACTGACAATTTCATCCCATTCTTGCTCATCAATTTCTTCTAAGATGCGTAATGCAAGCGCATTTTGTGCGTTGTCAGACAATTGTTGCGCCCGTTCAAATGCTTGTCTCAGTTGCTCGGTCATAGTATTCTCTCTTATTGCTCTCTTAAGGCAACTTATACATAAAATCGTCGTGCTCCTACGTCACAATAATCACGATTGGCAACGTCGCCAGTGCATCAACTGCTACATGTTGACTCCCCGCATTAACGTATAAGCCTGTAGATGCGCCTCCGTCGAGGTTGAGGGCTATTTTAATCGAGAGGTCCGATGCGACAAGAACATCCGCCAGTTCGTCGAGGGTGAACGCCTGGCCTGGGCTGACGATGAGCAAGAGTCGTCCATGAGTATCTTCGGCGATGACGCTGCGACGTTGGCTGGCTGCGTTGGCGTTGAATTGAGTGCGCTTGCCATTGACGACAAGCATGGGAGATGATTGAGTCGCTTGTTGCAGTTGTTCATTGTTAGGGTTATAGGGCTCCTGACTGAGCGAACGTAGTCTAACGTTTCCTCGTGTGTCAACCGAGAGCATGCCACCGAAGCCATTGTATGATGTGCCGTAAGCCTGTCCATTAGAGACGACAAGCGCAGATGCGCTGTTGTTCTGATTGAAGTAGCCACCGTTGATGATGGCTTTTGCGTCTTCCTGGCGCATCCAATCGCTTATAAATGCTGGTTTATCGGGTTGGTAGCCAACTTTGAGATGAACCCGGCGCGGGTCAAGGCGAACTATTGTGACGATATCCTGGTTATTGCCCTGACTCTTCCAATCCTCATTGCGCAGCTCAATCCCTGGCGATGCTGTATTCCACGTGTTGAGTGCGGGAGTTGTGGGAGTTGTGAGAGTTGTAGTTGAAGCGACAGGCGTGCCACTATTAATGGTTATGCTTGGAACACTACACGCAAAGAGAGAGCTTATCAGTAAACCCAGGAGAAGACATAATTTATAGAAGTTTTTTGAGATCATATAAAAATCTTTCTTGTCATAACAATAGCGCAAATTGAAGGTTCTACAGCCGGGCTGTAGAACCTTCAATTTGCGCTATTGTTACTTCTTCCACGCCACCGCTTCGATTGCCGACATTGTTCCCTTGAACTCCATTGCCAATTTGAGTGCGGCATCATGGGCCGCGTTCTCTGTTGAGTCGTCCAGTGCTGTTAGCTCAACCTTCCCATAGCGACGCTCAAGACTGCGTTGTATGAGCAGGTCGGTGAACCAGGGATTTTTGGGTAAGACTGGCCCGTGTAGGTACGTGCCAAAGACATTCTTATAAGCAGCACCCTCAAAGCCGTCTTTGCCATTGTTACCCCAACCTGCGAGAACCTTACCGAGTGGCTGTGCTTTGGAGCCGAGGTAGGTACGCCCGCTGTGGTTCTCATAGCCGACGAGCACCTTTGTCGATGTCTCCTCGAAGTGGCATTCCAGAGCCATGTGCGTCATGAAGCGTGTACCGCCGCCCTCTGTATAAAGATCGAGTAGGCCGACGCCTTTCAGTTCTGGACCCTGGAACGGTTTGTAGTAGTGTCCCAGGAGTTGATAGCCCGCGCACACACTCAAGAAAACGGTATTGGACTCGGCTGCTTCGCGTAATGAAGGCGTTTTGGCCTGGATGTCCTGCGACGCAATCCCCATTTCGCGGTCGGCACCACCATGAAACAGAATCAGGTCATATTTGGTGAAGTCGGGAGTCTGTCGAACGAAAATTTGCTCAACCTCGGTAGCGATGCCGCGCCACTTGCAGCGTTTCTCTATCGAGTAGAGGTTGCCGCGATCTGCCGCCACGCTCATCAGCGTGGGGTAGAGATGTCCTATCTTCAGCACCATTCCGGTGTCTTTGACTTCTTTGCTCATACTGTTTTATTCCTCCCAGAAGTGCTTGACCCAAATCACATAAATCGGCTTGCAAAGCCAATCTATTTAGTACCAAACATTACTTATAGCAACGAAGAAATGTTTTACCCTGTCACTCATCCCAATAGTGGCCCCCGATTTCCTCGTCACCTAATACATCTTTTGCACGCAAAGGCGAAAACTTTTCGTGAGATGTCCTTAAATGCTCTGTCGTCAAAGATGCATAATGATTGGTCATAGCGAGAGTAGTATGGCCCATCTGTCGTTGTACGTCAAGTGGACTACGACCCATCGCAAGCTGGGTTGTTGCCATGTATCGCCTGCACTGATGATGGTAGAACCGCTTCCCATCAATACCCGCTCGCTTGCCCAATTCTGAAAACAGAAGCCCAATAGCAACACGAGTTAGAGGCTTGCCCTCATGCGTTAGAAAAACAGCATCTTCTTTTCCCACTACCGTTATACCCCCACGACTAGCTAAAAAGGAGCGGTGTTTCTTCACATAGTCGTGAAGTGCCTTAAATGCTTCTCTCGATACTGGCACTTGTTGCCATACATCGCCCTTACGGTGAATATTCAGTAAACATAAGTTACGATCAATATCACAAAGCCGTAGTTCCGCTAACTCTTTTCGCCGAGGGCCAGCATCAATAGAAAGCAGCACCAAAGCACGATTACGGGCGCTTAGTGCTTTTTTCAAGCGAGGTTGTCTATCATCTCCATACTCACACGCAGCAAGCAGTTTTTCAACATCCCCAGGCACGAGAGTAGGAATAAACCGCTTCTCCATACGAGGTAACTTAAAGCGAGTCGTGATAGGCTTCTCTATAATCTCTTCCTGCTCCAACCAGTGACAAAATGCTAAAACCTGCTTTGAATACATCTGTACTGTAGAGTCTTTTAGCTTTTTGCCACTATGCTTAACTACATGCTCCTGTAGATATACAACGTACTCACGAAGATGATTTAACTTTAACCCGTCAGTATCTACTATACTCTGAGTCGCCAACCAATCAGCAAAACGAGGCAGCACATAATGATAGTTCTTCAATGTATCTGCACTATCATTATTTACCCGATGAGCCATCATGTAGTCGCGTATGGCTTGCTTAATCTTCATAGGCCACCCCCTCTACTTATCAACAAGCATCAATGTTTGATCGACAAACCCAAGAGACATCATCAAGCTAGGAACCACCCCATCATAACCAGGAAGACACTCTACAACCACATCCCCACCATTCGAGACGCTTACTACCTTACCCAACTGAATGCCTAGACCCTGGTGCAGGTCGAATTGTACTGTTTTCCCTAGCCACTTTCGCCGCGCTTGCTGTATCGCGACTTGCTGTACACACCCTTCACGTCGCCCTTTTCCTCGTCTCTGTTTTCTGTTCATAAGCCACCTCCTCTATGCGCTGCCTCACGGCTTGCCATTGCCGACCAGTCCTCACGCTGGACTCGTCTTTGAGCCGACCACATGTTTACAATGCGACGTGAATACAACTGCTCACCATCCTCTTGTCGTTGCAGCGACTTCATCAACGCCTCTCGACGCCGATCATAGTAGTCGTTCAGATCATCGCTGTACGGTGCCTTTTCATACAGCACCCAGGAAGACCTCGCCGCCCGTTGTTCCTCTTCCTGTACCTCCTCAGCTACATCAGGAACCAGACCGCCAGGGCTGAGCGCAATTTCCCCCCTGCCTAGATCGGCGAATATCCGCGCTCGCAGTGCCGCCGTTGACGCAGGGAAGAAATGGCGCGTATAGCGAATACGCCGCGCTCGACTCATGACCTCGATCATGCGCGTGGTGCTTTCTCGCTTGATGTGTCCCTGCTCATCCTGGCGGTACACCATACGTTGCTGCTCAACCTGCCGCACGCCACGCCGCTCGACGGTCACTTCTTTCCAGAGGTACTTGGTCACGTAACCAATCGCCCTGGCATTGGTGACACCACGCACCCGCACGATGTAGGAGCGGTCTTGTTTCTCGTAGCGAACCTTCATGGACGAGCGGAGCGCATCACTGACCACCTGATGCGGGAGATGGTCAACACCATTCACCAACAGATGCCAGTGAAACCCAACCTTGTGAAAATTCTTGTGTTCCTCTAACACCGCAAAGCACTCTACCGGATAGGCTGGACGCGCCCCGATATGGTCACGACCCAGCCCCTTAGAGCCTCGACGCAGGTATTGCAGCACCGTTGTCAGCACCCGTGACGCGTCTTGCACCGTCCACCCAACCCGTGTCAGCACCACATGTAACGTCGGTTCAGCTTCCGCCACCAGCCGCCGCCACAGGTCCACTTTGCGAGGACCGCAGTACAGGCAGGTCCAGCGATCACACCGCGCCTGTACCTCTTCTCCCGTCTGCTCACTGATGAAGCTGTGCCGCAACGCCCAGGCATCAGGGCAGAACATCAGGGTTTCCAGGTGATACCGCTCGGCGATCCGCGCCTGTTCATTGATCGACAATCGCTCAAACTGTTTCATAGACCACCTCCTCGAACACCAAACCCAACAACACTACTAGCTTACTTTCTGATAGTTACTTACTCCCTACGTCGTACTTGTGTGACTTCTCCTTTATAAAGTTAAAGGGACAGGAGCGGTTGTACGTCGTCGGCGGGGACCCCCTACCCCCACCGCGCGTACAACCGCCACCCCACCAGTCAGCAGCCACACCCAACCACCCCTCTCGCAGTGACATGGTAGGCAACTGGTACACCGTGTGGTATGGAAACGAGGGCCGAACATGTTCCCTACCGCTCTGACCACTCCACCACCGACTTGCCCCGACCCTTGTACAAGCAACCAGCAGAACAGGGAATCGACGAGAGGCGAGAGATGAGGGGATGAACGGTATGTGCAGTGGTGCAGCAGCCCCGTCTCCAACGTGGGATGCCCCACCCATTTTGTGACCGATCACCTGTCACGATTTCCCCGCCGATCAGCACATCACCCACACATGAAAAGGACCGCCAGCACAGACGGTCCCACTCACGACAGCTTGCCATTACGCGACTAGTCCCCAGGTGTAGTAGTACGCCACCACACATCGCAGCAATTCAGAAGGAAGCGTACGAACAACCTGCTTCAGAAGCCGTTCATCATGACTACAGAGCCGAAGCCCACCAATGAACTCAACGACGTAATAGCGATCCACTCGTGCTTGTCGGCGCAGGCGTGAGAGCATATGACTTGCCATTAGGCCACCTCCCCATCCTGCTGCTGGTCATCAGCGTACTTGCCAAGTATCGGACGAAGACGCCGCTTTGCAACCCGATCAGTCGCAACCACGCACCCCCGTGAGACACCGAGCATTTCGGCAACAACCAGACACGAACGCTCAGACCGACCATCCTCACCAAAGCCATAGCGCAGCGCGACCACCTCACGCTGTCGTTTGGCAAGCACTGTTTCAAGAGCCTGCCCAATCACCTGCTCCAATTCCTCTTGGTGTGCTGACTGTTCACGAGCCGACGCCTGGTACATCGCCACAAAATCGAGGTGATCTTCGGGCCGATCTTCATTGACCATTGCTTGGATGCTCTCGACATACTGCCCACGCTCCGACTCAAGCAACTGAGTTAATTTCTCAACGCTCACCCCCATCTCGTCCGCCGTTTCCTGCACCAGAGGATCACGCCCGAGACGACCACGCAGCCGCTTTTCTGCTTTACGCATCTGGCCTAATTCCTGATGCACTCGAAGAGGAAGCCTTACTGTTCGATCTCGTTCAGACATACCCCGCCAAATGGCTTCACTCACATAGCGACTTGCCGAGCCACGAAAGGCGATCTGCTGGTGTGGATGATAGCGTTCAATCGCCTCCATCAACCCAAGATTGCCCTCCTGGATCAGATCAAGAACGTCCATACTTCGACAATGCTGAACATAGCGATACGCTTGACGACGGACAAGCCACTGAAGCCCCTCGATTACCCGATCACCCGCCTGTCTCGCATCCTCGACCACCCGACCATCTGGAAACTGTTTGACCCGCTCAGCTTTGCCGCGCTCAATGCGTTCGAGGAGTTGCCCCTCTTCTTCCGGTGTCATCTGAGGGGTGCAATTCACAAAGCGCATATACTGATCGAGAGCCATCAATGAAACATCCTGGTTGTCCTGGTCATGCATCCTAGACATTGGCCTAACTCCTCTTGAGGTTCTAGTTCCAGTTCCGATTGACAAGCTAGGCCCGAAGCATGCATACTTACACACAGAGAACCTAGCATCCCGCGTCAAATGGCTTGCCAATAGTTCTCAATCGCTGACTAGCAGCTATCACCTCGCTAGTCAGCATCCTAATGGCTTGCCAATGTTCTTCAATCGCTGACAAAATGCCTCAAAACGGTCTATGCATGGGTCATGACATGCATAGACGATCTACCCTTGCAGCTACGAAAGCTACTGGTACGCGCACGGTTGCCCGTTGCGTGTCCCTTCTCACGCCATTCCTTCCAGGACACACACGCTATTCGGTTGTTCAAGTACCTGAACGCCTCTAATGGCTTGCCAATCTATTGCTATTAACTTGTTCAAGTTGTAAAACTTGGATAACTTGTAACTAATTAGAGTATACACTACACTTCATAACTTTGTCAAGTTATCCAACATTGATATTTTAGAGAAAAATATGTTACACTAGTATCATCAGGTTAATAACAAAAGTCGGTAAGTAAACAAGGAGAAAAATGATGGCGATAAAGGAAGGCAAAGAATACTACACAGCAGCACAAACAAAGCAAATACTAGGAATAACAGACGGGATGCTCTATAACTACATAGATAACGGTGCGCTAGAACGCATTATCCCACCGGGCAAGAAACAAGGCGTGTACAAAAGAGGCGAAGTAGATCAGTTGGCAAGAGAGCTACAATCGTTCATAATACATAGAAAGACCAAACCAACCAAATTTATGAGGGTAACTACAAGACAAGAAATGGTAGAGTGCCAAGAAATAAGCCAAGCACTTTTTGGAGTAGGCAGGACAACAGTAGATGAACGTATGAAACTACTAGAAAAAAATCCCATAACATACCATCTATTAAAGAACGAGGACCAGATTATAGGTTATGCTGCTATGATGCCACTAAAACCAGGAAGATTAGAAAAAGTCCTAAAACAAACAATACCAGTTAGCATAGAAGCAGAAGACATTGAGGAACCTAGAGAAGGAAGTAGCATAGACTTGTACTTACATGCAATAGGCATTAGACCAGGATTTTCCACAGTAGAAAAGCATACATATGGTTCCAGACTAGTAGCAGAATTAATAACACAAATTGTAGAGCTAGGTAAGCAAGGGATAACAATAGGGACTATCGCCGCAAGAAGTAATATGCCCGATGGTATTAGACTGATGAAACATGCAGGATTTACTGAGATAGAACCACTTACGCCAGAACGGAGAACCTTTGTTATCGAGGTCAAAGAGTCAGGCATACCTTTTGCAAAACAATACAAAGATGCCCTTAGACAATGGCAAGAAGCGCATAAAACTGACAGCAGAGACCACAAACGACAACGTACAACTACACATAATAGTAAGCAACCAACCCTCAGCACAAAAGCGTAATGGTATAATGAACTTAATCATTTAGCGAAAGGTACAAACGTATGGCAACCCAGGACGAGCGCATCACAGCATTAGAACAAACCATGAGCGAATACCGACCAGTTTTACGAGGTACCACATATGAATTAACAATGGTGAAGGGACTCATCATTACCC